>Ga0164243_10000284_pt1 | contig 105008 bp, 89 predicted proteins | sample OricompcompostOP_FD_108781 | JGI IMG/M metagenome (GOLD analysis project Ga0164243, IMG submission 108781) | Organic Plus compost microbial communities from Emeryville, California, USA - Original compost - Organic plus compost (OP) | ecosystem: Engineered > Solid waste > Mixed feedstock >... | reverse complement strand
GACGAAAGACATAGAGGCACCCCCCCCGGCGCGGGCCCAACTCCCGCCCGCCGCACGCCGATCGACCGCCCCGCCCCCACCCGGAACGGAAACCTCCCGCATGCCCGACCTGCACCTCACCCCCGCCGTCGCCGACGCCTTCCCGGACACCCTCATCGCGCTGGTCACCGCCACCGGCCTGCGCGGGCACGAGCCGTGGCCCGGCACCACCGCCGCCCTGGCCGACCTGGAGCGCCAACTCGCCGACGGCACCTGGCGGCCCGCCGACGACACGGACCCGCGCATCGCGGACTGGCACGCCGCCTACCGCTCCTTCGGCACCAACCCGCGCCGTACCCGGCCCAGCGTCGACGCGCTCGGCCGGCGGCTCGCGAAGAAGGGCACGCTGCCGCGCATCAACCCCGCCGTCGACTCGTACAACGCCGTGTCCGTCCAACACGCCCTGCCGGCAGGCGCGTTCGACCTGGACCGGGTCGCCGGCGACATCGACATCCGGTACGCGGACGGCACCGAACCCTTCACCCCGCTCGGCGAGCCCGAAACCGTCGAGCACCCCAAGCCCGGCGAGGTCGTCTACGCGGACCCCGCCGGCGTCCTCACCCGCCACTGGAACCACCGCGACGCCCACCGCACCCGCGTCACCGAGGACTCCGCCCGCGTCGCCTTCGTCCTGGAAACCCTCCACGGCGAGCGCGACGGCCACCTCCTCAAGACGGCGGCCGAAGACCTCCGCAGCCTGCTCGCCCCGCACGCCGACGACACGGCGGTGCAGTACCTCAGCCCGGCCCAACCGCGCGTCAGCGCCTGAGAGTCGGAGCCCGGCCGCGCACCGGACGGGCCGCTACGACGTCGGGTCGTGGAAGTTGCAGTCCTTCGGCTGGCCCTTGCCGGTGGGCCAGGCCAGCCCGATGAACTTCAGCGTGCCGCTGCCCTCCCGGCCCGGGTCGAGCTGGACGACCGAGACCGGCTTGTCGTACGGATTGCCCTCGTTGGTCAGGCAGATCAGGCCGCTCGTGCCGCGCACCCGGTGCCGGAGGTGGAGCTGCGGCCACTGGGCGCGGACCTCCGCGCGGCCGGGCACCTGCGCGGCGCCGCCCTGCGCCTGGTGCAGCGCGGTGCCGATGGTGACGAGCCCGTCGTAGACGAGCATCGTCCGCGAGTCCTCCAGGTTCGGGGTCGAGCCGAGGCGTACGCCCTGTCTGCGGGTGCTCTCGATGCGGGACCGCAGCGCCTTCAGGGCGGCCTTCGGCTCGGTGAGGTACTGCGGCGGCGTGCCGTCGTGGTTCGCCTTCCAGCGGCTCAACTCCCGGCTCCAGCTGTCCGGATGGGCGGGAGCGGCGTACTGCACCGTCACCTTCGGTTCGCCGTCCTTGCCGCGCAGCTTCCGCCAGTCCCTGCGGTCCATGCTCTGCCGCAGCGAGGCCGCGTCGGAGCCGCTGATGATGGTGTAGTGCCGGTTCTTGCAGCTCTCCGCGGCGAGCTTGAGCGCGAAGATCCGCAGGTGCAGGGTGCGGCCCGCGAAGTAGACGTGGTCGGCTTCGGAGTCGCAGATGTTGTTGGCGATCTGCGTGAACTGGTTGCCGGTGGAACCGGTTTCGTCGATGCCGGAGGATTCGAAGGACATCGGCGCGGGGCCGGGCCGGCCGGTCTCCTTGATGCCCCGGAACGCGTCGGCGAGGGTCTGGTTGTAGACGTCGCTGCGCTTGTCGTAGACGAGCACCGTCTTCGCGTCCTGCCGGTCCTTTCCGCGGTTGAACGAGGCCAGCGCCTGGGCGGCGTCGTGGTTGGTGGGGATGATCCGGGCCAGTCCGGGGAAGCGCGCCTTTCCGCTCGTACGGTCGCTGTTCGCGATCCGGTCGCCGCTGATCCGGGAGGCGAGTACGGGGATCTGGTGCCGCGTCAGCTCCCGTACGGCGTCCTCGGTGTGCCCGAGGCTGAGGTTGAAGCCGGTGACGGCGCGCAGCCGGTCCTTGCGCGAATCCGCCATCCGCACCAGCGAGTCGACGACCCTGTTCTGGTGCGCGTAGTCGCGGCCGGGGTTGGCCAGCACCAGGCGGATCTTCGGCGGCTCGCCCTCGCCGGAGTTGGCCTGCAGCTGGCCCAGGTAGGCGCCTTGGAGGTCGCTGCGCATCTGCCGGCGCAGCGAGGGCTTCTTCGACTGGAGCGGCAGCATCATCGCCACCGTCACATGCGGATCGTCGGCGACTTTCTTGTTCTCGTCGGCGATGGCGCGGGACACGTCGCCGATCGTCGGCGTACCGAAGTCGTAGCCCTCGCCGTTGACGCCGACGCATTCGCGGCCGATCCGCTCGACGCCGCCGGCGCACATGTCCGGCTGCGCGGCCCAGAGCCACACGCGCCAGCCGCCGAGCACGAGCGCCGCCACGGCGAGCAGCGCGTAGAGGATCTTCTTCCAGTTCTGCATCCCCGCTACCTCCTACGCCCGAGCTGGTCGGTGCATGTGCAGCGCAGCAGCGGCTGGTTGTTCGCCGCCAGCCCGCTCCAGTACGTCGCCGTCCTGCCGAGCTGTCCCGCCCCGTCGAACTCCATGATCGACAGCAGCTCCAGCAGCCTGTTCAGCGTGCGGGCCGTCTCCGGGCCCGTCGCCCTGGTCCGCTCCTCGCACAGCCACACCGCGTGCAGCAGCTGGTCGACGGTGCGCCGCAGCGCCGGCCCTTCGACGGGCACCAGGCCCTGGGCGCGCTCCCAGCGGGTGTCGGTGTCTCCCGGGTACGGCGCCTGCGCGATCTCCAGCAGCTCCGCGCACCACTCGTGCGGGCGGCCCGGCAGCGTGGCGACGAGGTGGCGCGTCACGTCGTCGGCGCCGCCGGAGACGAGGTGGTGGTTCATGCGGTGCACGGTGGCGGAGGAGAACGCGGGCCCGTCGGCCGGTTCGCCGTCCGCAGCCGTACCGTCGTCGCCTCCGCCGGTTCCGCCGTTCCCGCCGGTTCCGCCGCCGGCCGGCCTGCCGGACCCGCCGGACCCGCCGCCGGTCCTCTCCTCGTCCGCCGCGCGACGCGCGTAGTGGTCCCGCAGCAGGTGGTGGTCGGCGTACCAGGCGGCGGCGTCGGAGCGCAGCCCGTACAGCCGGTGCAGCAGCAGCTGGCGCAGCCCGAAGTCGCCGATGAAGTGCCGACGGCAGCCGGGCCACCCCGTGTCCGTGAGCAGCTCGGCGACGCGATGGGCCGTCAACTGCTGTACGCGGCCCTCCTGATGGTGCCGCAGCAGCACGTCCGCGCACTCCTCGTCGTGCGCAACGGACAGGTGGGTCAGCAGGTCCAGCCAGTGGTCGTGGTGCTCGGTGGGCAGCCCGACCGGCAGCTGGTCCCACACCAGTTCGCGCAGCAGCACGTCGGCGACCGGCTGCTCGGAGGCGCTGTCGCCGGGGAGCCGCAGCGGGGCGTCCAGCAGGTCGCGGTCGTTGGCGTTCGCCGGCATCTCGAATCCGGCGGCGGCGGCCGCGAGCCGGATCACCGTGTGCGGGCGTCCGCCGCTGAGCCGCGCGACGGCGGCGTCGATGCGCCGGCGGTTGGCGCCGCCTTCGGGGCGCGTCTGCCGGCGCTCGGTCTCCTGGCGCAGCTGGTCGCCGGTGAGGTACGGCATGCGCAGCAGCAGCACTCCGGCGGCCAGCGGCGTACGGTCCGACTGCCCGTCGGTGCGCCGGGTCCACGGCGGCGGGCCGCCGTCGGCGGGCCGGAACTCGGCCGCGGGCTCGACGTCCTGCGGCGGCAGGCCGCCGTACAGGAAGGCGCCGCCGTCCGCCCGGCGTGCGGTGCCCACGGTCACCACCCGGTCGCGCTGCCCGTCCCGGCGGTCGGTGAGCACCCCGCGCAGCAGCAGTTCGCCCAGCGGTGCCTCCGCGTGGTCCAGCAGCAGGCCGGGGCGGCCGACCCGGAACAGCCAGCCGAACAGGCCGCTGTACGCCGCCTCCAGGTCCTCGCGCAGCGCGCGGAAGAGGAAGCTCTCGGCCAACTCCCGTGATTCGCCGCCGTCGAGGAAGTCGGCGGCGAGGTTGCGCATGCCGTGCACGGGCTGGCCGGCCGCGCCGGGGTACGCGCCGTAGATGCGCTCCAGGGCCTCCTTGCCCTTGAGCGGCAGCCGCGCGAAGACGGATTCCAGTACGGCGTTGAACACGGCTGCGGAGACCGGGTCGAGCTGCGCCGCACCCTCGGCGGACAGGAGGTTGCGGACGGTTCCGGCGCCGAGCCCTTTCCAGAACTCGCCGCCGCCCAGCCCGAATCGGCGCCGCTTCCGGGACAGCTCCGTGTACCGCTCGACCTCCCGCGCGACCGCCTCCGGAGTGCCTTCCGCGACGCCGACGGCGATCGCCGTGAAGCCCGCGAACAGCCGCGGGAAGACGAACGAGCCGCCCGGCCCCTTCCAGCCGCACAGCCGCCGCGCGATCTCGAACAGCGCCTCGGTCGCGGCCGAGCGGGCGCGCGGCTCCGGCTCCGCACGCTCTGCGTACGCCGGCGAAGCACAGTCGAGGTGGATCACCGGCACCCTGGCGGCGAAGCGGTCCCGCACCTCGCGCAGCAGCCGGCCCTTGCCCATGCCGGGGCCGCCGGTGAGCAGCAGCACCGGAGGGTCGGAGCCGTAAAGCGGTCTCCGGCGGGCGCCGGACGGGGAGCGCCCGAACAGGCCCGCAAAGAAGCCCTCTTCGCTGAGCAGTCTTTCGAACCCCAGGTCGTCACGCATGGATTCCCCCATCGCCGCGCTCCCCACCCCGAAATGAGGCGCGGGGTGACCTATGTTCCAGAACGGGCCAGTGGACCACGAACAGCAGCCGTATGGAAGGTGGTTGAGCAGACGTCAGCTCCGCTCCCCTCGTCGGGAAAGCCGATGGCACGGACCGCCCCGGTTCCCTACGGTGACACGTCGCGGGCGCCGCCGCCCCGGCTTTCCGCCGCCCCCGGCCCGTACGCGGCACCGGCCGACTCCCCGGCCGCCGGCTCACGTTGGAGGAAGCGCATGACCGAGGAACGCGCGAGCCGAGCAGCCGGCGGCGGGCCCGCGGAGGAGAGCGGCGAGGGAGCGGACTGGTCCGGGTACGTCACCGCACGCTCCGGCTACCGGCTGTTCGCGGAGCGCTTCGGCCCCGAGGACGGGCCCGGGCTGCTGATGGTGATGGGCGGCAACGCGCCCTGCTTCGTGTTCCCCGACCGGCTGTGCCGCGGGCTCGCCGACCGCGGATACCGCGTCGTGCGCTACGACCACCGCGGCGCGGGCCGCTCCTCCCCGGTGGCGTACCCGCAGGACGCCTACCGGCTGGGCGACCTCGCGGAGGACGCCGCCGACGTCGTCCGCGGCCTGCACCTCGGCCCGGCCCTGGTGTTCGGGATCTCCACCGGCGGCGCCGTCGCCCAGCTCCTCGCGCTCGAACACGGCGCGCTCGTACGGGAGTTGGTGCTGATGTCCACGTCGCCGGACTACAACGTCGATCCGTCCAGACCGCCGGAGACCGGGCTGCCGCTGCCCGGCCCGGAGTGGACCTCCCTGGTCGCCCGGATGTCCGCCCGGCCGCCGCTCGAACACGACGACGTGGTACGGGACTTGCTGGAGGGCTGGCAGCTGTGCGTCGGCCCGGCGATGCCGTTCGAGGAGGCGTACTGGCGGGACGTGGCCGAACGGACGCTGCGCCTCCCGCAGAACCGGGCGCCGGGCGTCCATCAGGGCCCGGCCGTCGACGCCGCGCCGCCGCGCACCGGCCGGCTCGCGGACGTACGCGTCCCGGCGCTCGTGATCCACGGCGGACACGACGCCGTACTGCCGCCCGCGCACGGGCGGGCGCTCGCCGGCGCGATCCCAGGAGCCCGCCTCGTCGAACTCCCGGCGCTGGGGCACATGTTCCCGTACGCGTTCTGCGACGAACTCGGCGCGCTCATCGCGGGCGAAGGCGTGCCGCAGGGCGGCTGAGGGGCGGGGGCGCTCAACGCGCCGCAGCGCGGCGACCGAGGAAACCTGGCCCGAACCCGCCCCCGAATGCGGCGACTTCGCGAATGCGGGGGCTTCGTGTTCACCGCGGCTTCGGCAGGAGCTGCGTCGCGGTCGCGGTGATGGTGTCCACGGCGTGCGTCAGTACGGGGATCTCCCGCGCGCCGAGGCGGGTGACGGACATGATGCGGCGGGCCGGCGCGGGCTCGCCGTACAGCGGCAGCCGTGCGACGCGGGACTCCTCGCTCAGCTGCGCCAGGCGCGGTACGAGGATGACGCCGAAGCCGTGCGCGACCAGCGCGGTGCCGGTGCCCCACTCGTCGGCGTAGTGCGCGATGTGCGGCGTGAAGCCCGCGCTGAGGCAGGCGGCGAGCACGAGCTGGTGGTACGTCGTGCCGGGGTTGCCGAGGATCCACGGCTCTCGCGCGGCGTCGGCGAGCGTCACCCGGCGCCGCCGCGTCAGCGGATGGTCCTGCGGAACGACCAGGTCCAACGGGTCGTCCAGCAGGGGCTGTTGGTCGAAGCGGTGGTCGGTCATGGGCGGCGAGTCGGGGGTGACCACGAGCAGCGCGAGGTCGGCCCGTTCCGCGAGCAGCAGGTCGTAGCAGCGGTCGGGCTCCGCCTCGATGATGCGGACGGTCAGGCTGGGGTGGGTGTCGCGCAGGCCCGCGGCGGCGGCCGGCAGCAGCCTGCTGGCGGCGGTGGAGAAGCCGCACAGCGTGACCTGTCCGGTGGGTTCGGTGCCGGCGGTGGCCAGCTCGGCGCGCGCCAACTCCCACTGCTCCTGCAGGCGTTCGGCGTGCCGGAGCAGGATGCGGGCCGCGTTGGTGAGGCGGATGCCCCTGCCGTACTGCACCACCAGGTCCGCGCCCACCTCCGCGGAGAGCTGCCGCAGCTGGTAGGAGACCGCGGACGGCGTGTAGTGCAGGGCCTGCGCGGCGGCGGTGACGGTGCCGTGTTCGGCGACCATCTGCAGGATCCGGAGCCGGGGGTCGATCATGCGATCAGCCTGCACCGTCGGCCCCGCTCTCGTTCCGCTTTCCCGAGGTACGTGCCACGTCTCCTCCCGGCGCCGTGCTTCGCGTACGTGCCGTCCGGACCAGGTGAACCGTGTGTGCCGTGTGTGGTGTACGGGCCGTGTCAGGCGTCGGTCAGGCGTCGATCACCAGGTCCTCCAGGGGAGTCGAGCAGCACAGCAGGATCTTGTCGCGCGCCGCGTCCCGGGGCCGCAGGCCGCCGTTGTGCCGCATGTCGACGCGTCCCTTTTCGAGGGTCGCCACGCACGTACCGCACACGCCCTCGCCGCACGAGGAGGGCAGCGTGACGCCCGCACGGGCCGCGGCCAGCAGCACCGGAGTGCCGGCGTCGCACTCGACGGTGGTGCCGCTGCGGGCGAGCCGCACCGCGAACGGACCGTCCGGCACCGGAGACGCCGGGGACGCCGGAGGCGCGGCCCCTTCCGGCACCGGCGCGCGTGCGAGCCCCGTGGCCTCGAAGCTCTCCTCGTGGTACCGCTCCGGCGGCAGCCCGGCGCCGGCGAGCATCCGCCGGACCGCGTCCATGTATCCCGGCGGCCCGCAGCAGAACACCTCCCGGCGCAGCAGGTCGGGTGCGGCGCGCCGCAGGACGTCGGGCCCGAGCCGGCCGCGGTGCCCGCCCCAGACCTCCCTCGCCCCGTCCTCCTCGCAGACGTGGGTGACCCGGATGTCCGGCGCGGTCGCCGCGATCAGCTCCAGCTCCTGCCGGAAGGGGATGTCGTCTGGGCTGCGGGCGCTGTGCACGAAGACCACGTCGGCCGGGGACGCCAGGTCGTACAGCGTCCTGACCATCGACATCAGCGGCGTGATGCCGCTGCCCGCGGACAGGAAGAGGTACGCGGGCGCCGGGTGCCGGGCCGTGGAGAACCGGCCGAGCGGCCCGCGCGCCCGCACCGTGTCGCCCGAACTCAGGTGCTCGTGCAGCCAGTTGGAGACCAGCCCGCCGGGCACCCGCTTCACGGTGATGGCGGCGAGGTGCGGGCGCGAGGGCGGCGAGGAGATCGTGTAGCAGCGGGTCGCCTCCCGCCCGTCGATGTCGAAGGTGAACGCGAGGTACTGGCCGGGGTCGTGCCGGAACAGCCCGGGCTCGGCCGGCTCGAAGACGAACGTCTTCACGTCGTGGGTCACGTCGTGCACCCGCTTGCAGACCAGCGACTGCTCGGCGCCGCCGCACGGTTCGGCGGCCGGTGCGGGCGCGCGCAGCAGGTCGCGTCCGGGGAGGGCGAGCGCGCCGCTCATGACGGCAGCTCCGCGCGGAGCCGGCCGATGTACCAGGCGCAGAACGCCTCGACGTGGGACTCCGTCGGCGCGTACGGTCCGGGCTCGTACGCGGGGCTGCCGACTCCCTGCTGGGCGCGGGCGACGAGTTCGGCGTCCTGCTCGTTCGTCGCCGTCCACACCTTGAGCAGCGTGTCCGGGTCGTAGTCGGTGCCCTCCTCGGCTTCCGGATGGACGAGCCAGGTGGTGCGCAGCAGCGTACGGTCCGGGGCGAGCGGCAGCACGGCGAAGGTGATCGCGTGGTCGCCGAGCACGTGGAACCAGGAGTTGGGCTGGAGGTGCAGGGCCAGGTGCCCGAGCCGGGGCGTGGGCAGGTCGCCCAGCATGCGCCGGCTGGCGGCCCGGCCGTCCGGTGTGAAGGACTCGCCGGCCAGGTCGAGCGCGTCACGGTGGATACGGAAGCCCGTCGGACGGTTGTCCAGCTCCTCGATGAGCGCGTACGGCAGGCCCAACCGCTCGTAGGTGTCGCGCAGTTCGGCGTCCACGCGCAGGTAGCGCTCGTGTGCGGGGCGCAGCCGCTCGGGCAGGTTCTCCTCGGTGAAGCCGTAGGTGGGGAAGAACGTGCGCAGCAGCTCGGGGTGCCCGTCGCAGTGGTAGCACTCGCGGTTGTTCTCCATCACGAGCTTCCAGTTGCCGTGCTCGACGAGGTCGCTGCGGGCCGCGACCTTGGCGCCGCGCAGCCGGTGCGGCAGGAGGTACGGCTCGACGCGGTCGGCGACCTCCGCGAAGTCGGCCGGCGGCTCGTCGGCGAGGCAGACGAACACGAGCCCGCCGACGCTGCGCACGTGCACCGCCTTGAGCCCGAAGCAGCTCCGGTCGAAGTCCCCGGGCTGCGAAGGGGCGTTGAGCAGAGTGCCGTCCGGCGCGTAGGTCCACTTGTGGTAGCCGCACACCAGGTTGCCGACCGAGCCGCGCTCGTGCGGCAGCAGGCGTGCGCCGCGGTGCCGGCAGACGTTGTGGAAGGCCCGCAGCCGCTCGTCGTCGTCGCGCAGCACGATGACCGAGTACGGGCCGATCTCGACCGTGACGTAGTCGCCCGGCTCGGGCACGTCGGCGTCCACGGCCACGAAGATCCAGTGGCGGGAGAAGACCGCCGCCATGTCGAGGTCGAAGAACTCCTGGTCGGTGTAGAAGGGGGCTTCGAGGCTGTACCCGGCGACCCGGTGCGCCACCGCGTGCCGAGTCCGGGCGCTGCCTTGGGAGTCGGTGGTGCCCAGTGGTGTCACGCTGTTCTCCTCTCGTTCCGTTCGGCGGCGGGCGCGGTCGCGTTCCGTCCGGCGGTTGCGGGTGGTCACATCGGCAGGCACAGGCGCAGTGCGTCGAGCACCGCGGCGTGGATGTTGCGGCTGGTGACGGCGTCTCCGATGCGGTAGAGCCGGTAGCGGCCCGCGGGGTTCGCCACGTCCGACTGGGGCTCCCCGGCGAGGAGTTGGCGGTGGTCCAGGCGGCCGAGGTTGCCGGACGCGGGGAGCAGGTCCCGGTACAGGTCCGCGTTGGGCAGCGTCCCGTGCTCCACGACCACGTGGTCCACGACGCGTTCGGTCTCGGCGGCCGCGTAGTCGCTGCGCAGCGTCGCGCGGAGCCTCCCGTCGCCGGTGCGGCGTACGGACCGCAGCCGGTGCCCCAGCGTCGTGGGGATCGCGTGCTCGGCGAACACCCGCAGATACGCGGGCGAGTTCATGCTTCCGACGTCGGGCGCGAGGGTGCGCTCGGGTGTCACGTACTCGACGGCGGCGCCGCGCCCGGCCAGCACCTCGGTCGCGTCCAGGCCCGGGTAGGCGCCGTTGTCGTCGTACACGAGCACGGTGCCGCGCGGGCGCAGGCTGCCGCCGAGTACGTCCCAGGTGTCGGCGACCAGTTCGGCGCCCTCGTCGAGGACGGAGACGTCGGGCAGGCCGCCGGTGGCGACGAGGACGACGTCGGGGCGCTCCGCGAGCACGTCCTCCGCCTCGGCCGGCGTTCCCAGGCGCAGGTCGACGCCGAGCAGTTTGCACTCGTCGACGCGCCAGTCGACGATGCCGAGCAGGTCGCGCCGGCGGCTGTTCCCGGCGGCGACGCGGATCTGCCCGCCGGGCCGGTCGCCGGCCTCGAACAGCACGACCTCGTGGCCGCGTTCGCCCAGTACGCGGGCCGCCTCCAGACCGGCCGGGCCGCCGCCGACGACGACGGCCCTCCGCCGCTCGGGCGCGGGCGCGACCGTGTGCGGCAGCCGCAGCTCCCGCCCCGTGGCCGGGTTGTGTACGCACTTGGTGTCGCCGGAGTCGTAGATCGCGTCGAGGCAGTAACTCGCCCCGACGCAGGGCCGGATGCGGTCCTCGGCCCCGGCGGCGACCTTGGACACCAGGTGCGGGTCGGCGATCTGCGCGCGGGTCATGCCGACCAGGTCGAGCAGCCCGTCGCGTACGGCGTGCCGGGCGGTGGCGACGTCGGCGATGCGGGCGGCGTGCATCACCGGCACGTCGAGCCGCCGCTTGATCTCGCCGGTGAATTCGAGGAACGGCGCCGACGGCGTCCCCATGGACGGGATCGCCTTCGCCAGTGTCGCGTCGCTGTCGATGGAGCCGCGGATGGTGCTGACGAAGTCGATGCCGTCCGCGACGAACGTACGGGCCGCCGTCAGCGCCTCGTCGAAGCCGAGCCCGCCCGGCCGGTCCTCCTCCATCATCATGCGGATGCCGACGACGAACTCGGGCCCGACCGCGGCCCGCACCGCGTGAATCACCCGGCGCGGAAAGGCCATTCGCTGCGCGAGGCCGCCGCCGAGCCCGTCCTCCCGTTGGTTCGTGGTCGGCGACAGGAAGCTGTCCAGGAAGTGGCCGTACGACTGGATCTCGATGCCGTCGAGTCCGGCGGCCGCGCAGCGGGCGGCGGCGTCCGCGTAGTCGCCGGCGATCCGGTCCAGGTCCCACGGCTCGGCCTCCTTCGGGAAGGCGCGGTGGGCCGGCTCCCGCACCGGCGAGGCGGAGACGACGGGCAGCCAGTCGCCCGTGTAGTTGCTGGTGCGCCGCCCGAGGTGGGTGACCTGGCACATGACGGCGGCGCCCGCGCCGTGCACGTCGTCGGCCAACCGCCGCAGCCACGGCACCACTTCGTCGCGGTAGAGCAGCAGGTTGCCGAAGGCGGGCGGACTGTCCGGGGCCACGACCGCCGAGCCGCCGATCATGGTCAGCCCGACTCCGCCGCGTGCCTTCTCCACGTGGTACGCGCGGTAGCGGTCCTTGGGCAGGCCGTCCTCGCCGAACGCCGGCTCGTGCGAGGTGCTGACGACCCTGTTGCGCAGGGTGAGGTTCTTGATCGTGAAGGGCTGGAGCAAGGGATCCGTCACTCGACGCATGGCGACTCCTTGTGAACGGGCCGGCCGCGCAGGGGACTTGGACCGTACGGGCCGAGCCTCGAGCCGTGCCGGCAGCCGCGGCCGAGGCCGGGCGACTGCTCTCAGGAAGAGGGGGCCGACCGCGCAGAACCGGCCGCGCCGGCACGGGAGTTGCGGCGCCCTGAGCGGTACACCCCAAGCGTGCGGCCGAAGCGCTTCCCGGACAATCAAGGGAAGCCGCTGGAAACCGTGCGAAGCGCCTGCAAGATCGACAGATGCCGCGGCACTTCCCCGTACGGGACCGAACTGCTAGGGCGTTGTTTCGAAAGGAGTGCCGTCCGCCCGGAGGGCGGGGCCGGCGGCGGCTGATGCGTGCGCCTCGCAAGTTCGGAGGAGGAGAGCGCCGGGGGGGCACTCCCGGACGAAGGCCGGGACTTTCGAAACCCGCCTGGCGAACGGCCGGGGCGCTCGCCTCGGAGTTCACGGTGGCCGCACGGGTCACACGGTGGGGGTGGTAACGGGGCCGCGGCCGGTTCGCCTCCGGTGGCGGGGCGGGCGGTGCGCGGGGCTACCATCCGCGGATGGCGCGCAGCAGCAAGAAGGCCCGGCGGCTCGTGGCCGGCGACGAGACCTTCCTCTGGACGGTACGGCACGAGCACCGCGTCGAGCACGGCCGGCCCGAAGGCTGCCGCACCGTCCTCGACCTGCGCCGGGCCGGGGCGCGCGGCCGGCTCCTCACGGTCTTCCGGCAGGGAGCGGGCCGCCCGGCGCCGGGCGGGTGGCTGCCCTCGGGCACCGTGGGAAGCGCGGAAGAGGGCTGGCTGAACCTGCACGAGCCGGGCACCGTACGGGCGTTGCTCGACGAGGCGCTCCGCCGCGGCTGGGATCCGGACGACCCGGTGCCGCTGCGTACGGACGGCTGGCGGGTCTTCGGCGCGGTCGCCGCCGCCCGCGGAGGCGCGGAACGGCCGGGCTGAGACGGCGGGTTGCCGCGGCCGGCGTGCTGGGCTTCGGCAACCGGCCCCGGGCCGCCGGGCGTTGGGTCACCGGATGGTGGGCCGCCGGGTGTGGGACCGAGCGCTGCCGGGGCGTGGCCGTGCCGCCGCCGGTATCCGTGATCAGCCCGGAGTGCGGTCGGTTACCGTACCGACCTGGACCGGCGACGAAGGGCGCTGCGAGCCGCAGTCGGCGGCCGCCCCCGGCGAACGCGGCGGGCGCGCGCGACGGCGTGGCGGTCAACACCCCGTGCTGTGCGGCGGGTTGCCGCCGAGCCCGCCTGCCTGCCGGCGGGGCGAGCGGCCGCCGAACCGGGGCCGCCGCGGGGGCACTTGGCGCTCGCCGGGCTCCCGCCCGTACGCCGGCCCGGCCCACGGGCGAGGAGACGAGGATGAACCGGAAGCGGGTGGCCGCACTCGCGGGTGCAGCCGTCGCGGTGGCGGCGGCCGCCGCCGGCTATGTGGTGAGCACCTACGTACCGGGCACGGTGGACTCCCGCGTCGTCGAGCGGGACGACGACCACGGCGTACTCGAACTCCACGACAAGCGGCGGGTGTTGCTCGCGTACGCGCCGCACCGCGGGCTCGTCGAACGGCGCACCGCGAAGCCCGGCGGCCGCTGGCCGGCGCGGCGGACGATCACGCGACGCGGGCGGGGCACTGCCAGGGCGTCGGCGCGCGAGCGCACGGCGGCACGGTCGCGGTGACCGCCGACCGGGGCGCGTACTGCTCGGAGGGCGAACCGCCCACCCGTTCCGCCGCCCTCGCCGGCTCCGGCGGGCCGTCCCGCTGGGACGCGCGGGTGGCCGGGAACTCCGACGGCTGGTCCCCGGCGACGCCGTACCGGGGCGGCGACGAAGCCCGATCCGAGGAGCGCAGCTCCGCCGGCACCACCACGCTGACCTGGCACCGCGGCTCCGGCTTCGACCGTGCGGCGCACGCGTACGCGCCCATCCCCGGGCGGTTCACGGGCAGTTGGCGGGCGAAGGACGGCAGCCACCGGCTGGCGTTCGAGCAGGCCGGCCCGGAACGTCCGCCGTCGCTGACGGTCGGGACGCTCACGGGCCGGCGGTGTACGGACCGCGCGGTGGCGAGAGCGTCGGGCGACGACGCCGTGACGTTCGGCTCCTTCACGGTCGAGAAGGGCGCGAAGACGAGGAACCGCCCGCCGCCGTCGTTCGACACCCGCTTCACCGCGCACAGCGCTGACGGCCCGCTGCGGCTCGTGCGGGCGGGCGCGCACCGCGGGCAACTGGACGGCTACGTACGGGCGGACGGCTGAGCCCGGCCGTACGGGCGGCGGCCGGGCGGCGGCGGGCTCCGCCCAACCAGCCGGCGTCCGCCGGCAGTTGGCCGTTCGGGAAACACCCGGCGCAGGCCCGGCGGCGGCGCGCCCTCAACCACGACCCGGGCCGCCCGTACCCCGACTCCCCCGCGCCGCCGCAGAGTCGGACCTCCGGACCTCCGGACCTCCGGACCTCCGGGCCGCCGGGGCCGGAGGCCGGGCCGCCCGGGGCGTGCGCCGGCCGCTCAGGCGCCGGCGTACGCCGCGAGGTGTTCGCCGGTGAGCGTGGAGCGGGCGGCGACCAGGTCGGCGGGCGTGCCCTCGAAGACGATGCGGCCGCCGTCGTGGCCCGCGCCGGGGCCGAGGTCGATGATCCAGTCGGCGTGCGCCACGACCGCCTGGTGGTGCTCGACGACGACGACCGACGCGCCGGCGTCCACCAGCCGGTCGAGCAGGCCCAACAGCTGCTCCACGTCGGCGAGATGGAGCCCCGCGGTGGGCTCGTCCAGCACGTACACGCCGCCCTTTCCGGACAGGTGCGCGGCCAGCTTGAGCCGCTGCAGTTCGCCGCCGGACAGCGTGGTGAGCGGCTGGCCGAGGTGGAGGTAGCCGAGTCCGACGTCGGTGAGCCGGGCGAGTACGGCCTGCGCGGCCTTGACGTCTCGGCCGGCCGCGGCGCCGCCCGCGGAGCCCGCGGACGCGCCCGCGGCGCCGGACCGGAAGAACGCGCCGGCCTCGTCCACCGACATCGCGAGCACGTCGCTGATGTCGAGGCCGCCGAGCCGGTGCTCCAGCACCTCGGCCTGGAACCGCTTCCCCTCGCACTCCTCACACGTCGCGGCGGTGCCCGCCATGATCGCCAGGTCGGTGTGCACGACGCCGGCGCCGCCGCAACCCGGGCACGCGCCCTCGGAGTTGGGGCTGAACAGCGCCGGCTTCACGCCGTTGGCCTTCGCGAACGCCCTGCGGATCGGGTCGAGCAGTCCGGAGTACGTCGCCGGGTTGCTCCGGCGCGAGCCGCGGATCGCGGACTGGTCGACGGTCACGACGCCGTCGCGGCCGGCCACCGAACCGTCGATCAGCGAACTCTTGCCGGAACCGGCCACCCCGGTCACGGCCACCAGCACCCCGAGCGGAATGTCCACGTCCACGTTCTGCAGGTTGTGGGTCGCCGCCCCGCGCACCGCCAGCTTCCCGGACGGTGTGCGGACCGAGCGCTTCACGGGTGCGCGGTCGTCCAGGTGCCGTCCGGTGCGCGTGCCGGCGGCGCGCAGCCCCTCGACGGTGCCCTCGAACACGACCTCGCCGCCCGCCGATCCAGCGCCCGGGCCGAGATCGACGACGTGGTCCGCGACCTCGATCACCTCCGGCTTGTGCTCGACGACCAGCACCGTGTTGCCCTTGTCGCGCAGCCGCAGCAGCAGGTCGTTCATGCGCCGCACGTCGTGCGGGTGCAGCCCGATCGTCGGCTCGTCGAAGACGTACGTCACGTCCGTCAGCGACGAGCCGAGGTGCCGGATCATCTTGGTGCGCTGCGCCTCGCCGCCGGACAGCGTGCCGGAGGACCGGTCGAGCGCGAGATAGCCCAGCCCGATCTCCACGAACGAGTCGAGGGTGTCGCGCAGCGCCGCCAGCAGCGGCGCCACCTGCGGTGCGTCGAGGCCGCGCACCCACGCGGCGAGGTCGCTGATCTGCATCGCGCACGCCTCGGCGATGTTGACGCCCTCGATGCGTGCGGAGCGGGCGGCCTCGTTGAGCCGGGTGCCACCGCAGTCCGGGCACGCGGTGAACGTCACGGCCCGCTCCACGAACTCCCGTATGTGCGGCTGCAACGACTCGGGGTCCTTGGCGAGCATCGACTTCTGCAGCCGCGGAATCAGCCCCTCGTACGTCATGTTGATGCCCGCGATCTTCATCCGGACCGGCTCGCGGTACAGCAGGTCGTGCAGTTCGGTGCGGGTGAAGTCGCGGATCGGCTTGTCCGGGTCGACGAGCCCGGACGCGCTGTAGAGCCGGTGGTTCCAGCCGCCCGACGTGTAGCCGGGCACGCTCAGCGCGCCCTCGTTGAGCGACTTGGACTCGTCGTACAGCCGGCTCAGGTCGATGTCGGTGACCGAGCCGCGGCCCTCGCAGCGCGGGCACATGCCGCCGGTGACGCTGAAGCTGCGGCGCTCCTTCACGGTCCGCCCGCCGCGCTGCATGGTGACCGCGCCCGCCCCGCTCATCGACGCGACGTTGAACGAGAACGCCTTGGGCGAGCCCACGTACGGGCGGCCGAGCCGGCTGAAGAGGATGCGCAGCATCGCGTGCGCGTCGGTGGCGGTGCCGACCGTCGAGCGGGCGTCGCCGCCCATCCGCCGCTGGTCGACGATGATCGCGGTGGTCAGCCCGTCGAGCACGTCGACCTCGGGGCGGGCCAGGGTCGGCAGGAAGCCCTGGGCGAAGGTGCTGTACGTCTCGTTGATCATCCGCTGGGATTCGGCGGCGATCGTGCCGAACACCAGCGAGCTCTTGCCCGATCCGGAGACGCCGGTGAACACCGTCAGCCGCCGCTTCGGGATCTCGACGCCGACGTCCTTGAGGTTGTTCTCGCGCGCACCGTGCACGCGGATCAGGTCGTGGCTGTCGGCGAGGTGCGGTGCGGGCGGCTGCGCGCCGCCGCTCGGTGCGGTGTTCATCGTGTCTCCATCCGTGCTTCCGTGCGGCGGGGCCGCCCTCGCGGTGTCCCCGGTGCTCGCGGTGTCCCGGGGTCTCGTCGTCTCGCCCGGGGCCGTCCCGGGCGTCCGGCGTTCGGCGGGTGCTCGACTCCCGCCCGCGCGGCCGCCGTTCGGCCGCGCACCGCTCAGTCCAGCTGCTGGATGCGGATCAGGTTGCCCGCCGGGTCGCGGACGGCGCAGTCGCGGACTCCGTACGGCTGCTCGGTGGGCTCCTGGACGATCTCGGCGCCGCCGGACCGCAGTTGCTCGAAAGCGCCGTCGAGGTCGGGGGTGGCGAGCAGCAGCAGACCGTAGGTGCCCTTCGCCATCATCTCGGCGATGGTGCGGCGTTCGTCGTCGGTGACGCCGGGGGACGCGGCCGGCGGATACAGCACGACGGACGTGCCGGCCTGGCCGGCGGGGCCGACCGTGAGCCAGCGCATCCCGTTGTAGCCGACGTCGTTGCGGAGTTCGAAGCCGAGGAGGTCGCGGTAGAAGCCCAGCGACGCCTCGGGGTCGTCGTGCGGCAGGAAGCTCGCGTGAATGCTGATGTCCATGCCGGTCACGCTAGGACCGGCCGGTGGCCCGCGCTTCTCGATTCCTGACCGGTCTGGTCACCTGCCGCGCGACGCACGACGGCATCCCCTCCGTCGCGCCGGCCTCCCGCAGCCGGTAGGTGCTGGGCGGCACCCCGACCAGTTCCGTGAAGCGCGTACTGAAGGTGCCCAGCGAGGAACAGCCCACCGCGAAGCACACTTCGGTGACGCTGAGGTCGCCGCGCCGCAGCAGCGCCATCGCCCGCTCGACGCGCCGCGTCATCAAGTACGCGTACGGGGATTCGCCGAAGGCCCGCCGGAACTCGCGGCTGAGGTGCCCGGCCGACATGTGCGCGCCGCGGGCGAGCGCTTCGACGTCGAGCGGCTGCGCGTACTCGCGGTCGATCCGGTCGCGGACGCGGCGCAGCCGTGCGAGGTCGCGCAGGCGCTGCGCTGAGGCGTCGTTCCGGGGCACACCCGGATCGTACGTCGCAGCTCGCGGCGCCGGCCCCGCCGCCCGGTGTGAATTCGCCCGCCGGCCGGGCGTGCTGAAGTGCGCGCGGCTCGCGGGTGCGGATGGATGGGGGCTGAACGATGCGGGGCGTACCGGGTGTTCGGCCGGGTTGGGTGGTGCGAGGGTGCGGAAACTGCGGTGGCACGCGGTGCGGATGCTGGTCGCGCTGGGCGTACTGGCCTGTTGCGCCGCCGGCTGCGACGCCGGTGACGATCCCACGTCACGGGGCGGGCCGTGCCGGCGGACGCTGGTCGTCGTGGCACACCCCGACGACGACCTGTTCTTCACCAACCCGCGGGTCGCGGACACCGTGCAGCACGGCTGCCGGGTGACGGCCGCCTAGCTCACCGCGGGCGACGGCGACGAGGGCGGGCAGCGGGGCCGGCGGCTCGCGGGCGAGCGCGAGCGCGGGATGCGCCGCGCGTACGCGGCGATGCTGGGCCGCACCGGCGACTGGCGGCGCGACGACGTGACGGTGCAGGGCCGGAGCCTGCGCTCGTACCGGCTGCGCGGAGAGCACGGCGGCGAAGTACGGCAGGTCTTCGTCGGCCTGCACGACGGGCGCCCCGACGGCGCGCAGAGCCAGAGCCTCCAGCGCCTCTACACGCGGCGGTCGCAGCGGATCACGGCCTACGAGGGCGGCGCAGGCTACGACGAGCGGCGGGTGGTGGGGACGGTGCGCGCGCTGCTGCGTACGGCGCGGGCTCAGCGAGTCGTCACGCTCGACCCGGACGTCGCCTCGTTCGGGTACACGACGCACAGCCGCGGCACCGACCACAGCGACCACGCCGTCACCGCCCGGTACGTGCGCGAGGCCGCCTTCGGCTCCGGCGTGCCCGTGACCTACTTCCGCGGGTACGCCATGAGTCCGCTGCCGGCCAACCTGACGCCGCCGCAGGTGCGCGGCAAAGACCACGTCGCGCGCTGGTACGTGGCGCTGCGCCGCTGCGACTCCACCCGCGACTGCCGGCAAGTGCCCGTGTTCCGGGGCGGGTTGCGCCACGACTGGAGCCTGTGGGTGCGCCGCGAGTACCCGCGCCGTACGGAGGCGGCGCCCGCGCCGGGAGCGGTGCAGGCCGAGGTGGGCCGGGTGACGCGTACCCGTCCGTCGCCGGCGCGGCAGTGCCTCGCCGCGCCGGGCGGCGGCCGCGGAGCGGCGCGGCTGGCGGGCTGCGACGGCGGCGGCGCACAGCGCTGGCAGCTGCGCCGCGACCGCACCCTGCGTCCGCGCGCACAGCCCGGGAGTTGCCTGACCGCGAGCGGTGGGCGGGCGCGGCTGCTGCCGTGCCGTGAAGCGCGGAGTACGGGTGAGCGGAGTACGGGTGAGGGGCGGGCCGGCGCCCAGTGGCGAGCGGCGCCCTGGAAGGGGCCGAACGGGCGGGCGGCGCACGGGAAGCACCGGCTCTGGCGACTGGCCGACGGCGGCGGCCACTGTCTGTTCCAGGACGACCGGAATCTGCCGCGCCCGGGCACCTCGTTCCGCGAACCGGCGCCCGCACACCCGCGGTTGACCGTCGTGAGCTGCCAACAGGCCGTACGGGCGGGCCTGTTCTGGCGGGTGGGCCGCTGACCGGGCCGAATCCGCGGCCGGGCGAGCAGGGCACGGCGCGGCCCCACGGCCCCGTGGCGGCGGCGAGTTCGCGGCGCACGCCCTGTACGGCAGTGCCCCGGCTCGGGGTGGCCGCCGCCCTTCGTGTCCGGGCGGCCGGGCGAGCGCCGCCCGCGTGCCCAACTCGCCACCGGCGGCGGGCACTTCGCCGCAGCGCCCTCGTGCACCGGGAGGCTGTCGGTGCCGGCCGCGTCCGCAGCCTCGTGGTCGGCGTCGTCGCGCCGCGCCGCCCGGGCTCCGCCGCTTTCCGCTCCGCCGCCTCGGCCACCCGCTCGCGGGCGCCGGCTCGGCCGACCGCCCGGACGTCCTGTACGGGGTGAACTCCCCAGCGGTGTCGGGCGATCCGTACGCCGGCGAGCTCCGGAACCCGCCGACCGCCTCCCCCGCGGCCCCCGAACTCGTGCACGGGCAGGCCGATTCCGTCCGGCGTCCGGCCGGCGTCCGGCCGGCTTCCGGGCGAGAGGCGCGGACGTGCCGGGAGACCCGCGTCGGGAGACCCGCGTCGTGTCCATGGGCCGGACGCGGCCGCCGGCGCCGCCGGTCGCATCCCGCGCGCACGGACGCAGCGCGAATGCGGCCCAACCGCCGTCAGTCGTCGAGGCGTTGCAGCACGTCCGTCAGCTCGCCGTTGTCGAAGAGGCCGGTGAGCACCCGGGTCATGGCGCCGACTCCGGGATCGCGCACGATCAGCCCGTCCGCGCACCAGAAGTAGCTGCCGCCCAGCGCCTCCCCGCTGCGCGCCCAGCGGTCCATGAGGACCTGCACCTGGGCCACGGTGACCATCGAAGCGCTCCACCGCGACCCGTCCGCGAGCCGCACTTCGACGTCCACGTCCTGCACCGTCTCCGGCTCCTCGCCGAGGCCCAGCAGGAAGCTGGCCTCGAAGTGTGCGGTACGGACGGTGTACCAGGGGTGGTCCCGGGTGCCCGGCGGTTGGTCGTCGCTCATCGCGCCAGCCTGCCGGGCGTTGACCGGCGGCTCAACTGCCTCCGGTGCCGGGCCCCGTGCTCGTACCGAAGGCCCGCCGGTAGCTGCTGGGCGGGGTGCCGACGACGCGGGTGAAGTGGTGGCGCAGGTTGGCGGGGCTGCCGAGTCCCGTGCACTCGGCGATGCGGTCCACGGGAAGGTCGGTGGTTTCGAGGAGTTCGCGGGCCCGGTCGAGGCGGAGCCGCAGCAGCCACCGCATCGGCGTGGTGCCCGTAGCGGCGTGGAAGCGCCGGATGAGGGTGCGGGGTGCGAGGTGGGCGCGGGCGGCGAGGTCGCCGACGGTCAGCGGTTCCGCCAGCCGCCGCCGGGCCCAGTCCAGCAGCGGCGCGAGCGGGTCGGTGCCGGCGGGCGGCGGCCCGTGGTCGATGTACTGCGCCTGCCCGCCCGGCCGGTGCGCGGGCATGACCATCCGCTTGGCGAGCGCGTTGGCGACGGCCGCGCCGTAGTCCGTACGCACCAGGTGCAGGCACAGGTCGAGTCCGGCCGCGGTGCCCGCGCTGGTGAGGATGTCGCCGTCGTCGATGTACAGCACGGAGGCGTCGACCTCGACCTTCGGGTAGCGGCGGGCGAGCAGCCCGGCGTGCAGCCAGTGGGTCGTGGCGGGGCGCCCGTCGAGGATGCCGGCGGCGGCGAGGACGAACGCGCCGGAGCACAGCGACACGATCCGGGCGCCGCGCCGGTGTGCGGCGGCGACGGCCTCGACGAGTTCGGCGGGCTGCTCGTCGTGCACGCTGCCGCACGCGGGGACGACGACGGTGTGCGCCTCGGCCAGTGCGTCCAGGCCGTGGTACGTGCCGGGTGCGAAGCCGGCCGCGGTCCGGGTGCCGGGAGCGGCGCACAGCCGGAACTCGTACCAGGAGTCGGTGAGTTCGGGCCGCGGGTAGCCGAACACCTCGCACGGTATGGCGAGTTCGAAGATCGGCGCGCCGTCCGTGACGGCGACCGCGACGCTCGGGGAAGTCATGGCAGCAATTTTGCGGTGACTGTCAATGCCGCCACTTCCGCGAGGCCGCGCCGGGCGGGGACGGTGTGTCTGTGAGTACCGACGAGCACCTCCCCCTCGGCCCTTCGCAGGACGTCACGGGCGGCGGCGCCCCGGACCTCCCGGCGGCCCGCCGCGCGGGCCGCGCGCCCCTCGACCCGGCCGGCGACCCGGCCACCGGCCTGTGGCAGCACGTGCTGGACGTACTGCGGGACGAGCGCGGCCTCCTCGCCGGGCGCCCGGTGGCGCCGCACGTGGACGCGGAGCAACTGCGCGCCGAGATCGCCCACTTCGACTTCGAGCAGCCCGCCGACCCGGTGCACGTGGTGGACGCGGCGGTGGACCTGCTGCGCCGCGGCACCGTACACACCACGCACCCGCGGTACTTCGGGCTGTTCAACCCGACGCCCACGCAGACCGCGGTCATCGGCGAGACGCTGGCCGCCGCGTTCAACCCGCAGCTGGCCGCGTGGTCGCACGCCCCCGCGGCCGTCGAGATCGAGGCGCATCTGCTGCGCTTCCTCGGCGCACGCCTCGGCTACCGGGCCGGCGACGTGGCCGGCTCGTTCACCAGCGGCGGAGCGGAGGCGAACCTGACCGCGGTGCTGCTGGCGCTGACCCGCACCTGGCCCGGCTACGCGACCGGCGGGCTGCGGTCGCTTCCGGCCCGTCCGGTGCTGTACGCCTCGGCGGAGAGCCACCTGGCCTGGCTGAAGATCGCTCACGCGACGGGGCTCGGGCGGGACGCCGTACGGCTGGTTCCGGTCGACTCGCGGCTGCGGATGGACCTTTCGCGGCTGCGCGCGCTCATCGAGGCGGACCGCGCCGCAGGCGCCCTGCCGTTCCTGGTGGTGGGCACGGCCGGCACCACGGGCGCCGGCGCCGTCGACCCGCTGCCCGAACTCGCCGACCTGGCCGCGGAGTCGGAGCTGCGCCTGCACGTCGACGCGGCGTACGGCGGGGCGGCGGCGCTCTCCGACCGGCTGCGTCCGGTACTCGACGGCATCGGGCGGGCGCACTCGATCACGCTCGACGCGCACAAGTGGCTGAGCGTGCCCATGGGCGCCGGCGCACTGCTGTGCACGGACGCCGACGGGCTCGCCGAGACCTTCCGGGTCAGCACCGCCTACATGCCCGCCGAGGTGGACGGCACCGTCGACCCGTACACCACCAGCCAGCAGTGGTCACGGCGGTTCGCCGGGCTGAAGCTGTTCCTCAGCCTGGCCGCGGCCGGGCGCACCGGCTACGCCGAACAGCTCGACCGCGACGCCGAGTTGGGCGACGTGCTGCGCGAGCGCCTGGTGCGCGACGGGTGGGCGCTCGTCAACGACAGCCCGCTGCCGGTGGTGTGCTTCGCCGACCCGCGCGCCGAACGCCTGCCGTCCGACGCGTCGTTCGCCCACCACCAGGCGCTCGCGCACGCGGTGGTGGACGGCGGGCGTGCCTGGCTGTCGGCCACACGCTGCGCCGGCCGCGGCGCTCTGCGCGCGTGCGTGATCAGCCACCGCACCGGGCGCGCGGACGTCGAGGCGCTGGCCGACGCCGTACGCGAGGCCCGCGCGTCCCGCCCCGCGCCGGCCGCGGAATGAGCCGCGCTGGCGGGTGCCGCGGGTCCGGGCCCGGCTGCCCCGGCCGCGGGCCCCAACTCGCCCCGGCCGCGGGCCCGTTCGTACGCTCGCGGTCAGGTGCGTACGCAGTCCGGGCACAGCCCCCGGTAGGTCACGTCCGCTTCGGACACGGTGAAGCCGAACCGCTCGGTGTCGGGCAGGTCGGCCAGCGGGTCGCCGCGCGGATGCACGTCCCGGATGGTGCCGCAGCGCGAGCAGATCAGGTGCTGGTGCGGACGCCGGGCGTTCGGGTCGTAGCGCTTGGCGCGGCCGTCGGTGGCCACTTCGAGCACTTCGCCGAGCGAGACGAACTCGCCGAGCGCGTTGTAGACGGTCGCGCGGGAGATCTCGGGGAGCCGGGCGGCGGCCCGCTCGAACACCTCGTCCGCGGTGAGATGGACGTGCTCTCCTTCAAGTACCTCGGCGACGACCCGGCGTTGGGCTGTTATCCGCCAGCCGCGTCCGCGTAGCCGTTCCAGCAGGTCACTCATGACCACCAGCCTTAACGATCGTCTGCTGCACGAAGCCTTACGGTCTTGATTTCCGTATTGACTTGGATTGAGTCCATCGTAGGATCGGCTCCAGCGACGGCCAAGGGACGGGACGCGGCAGGACAGAGGAAACACCACGTGGCGGTTCGGTGTCGGCAAGTGCCCCCGCGGGCACGCCCGTTCACGCCGAAACCGGAATCCGGCCGACGAGGCGGGGTCGCGCGGGCTCGCACCGAGTCGCCCCCGGCTGTTCCGCCACCGGTCCACCCATCGCGTTTTCGAGCACCGCAACCGTGACACCGTGATCCGCCCAGTCCGGAGGGATTCTCAATGGCTGAACTGCCCGACAACAAAGACGCGAACGTCGGGGACGCGACGACGGAGAGCGCGGGCGGCGGCTGCCCGGTCGTGCACGGACGCGCCCCGCACCCCACTCAGGGCGGCGGCAACCGCGGCTGGTGGCCGGACCGGCTCAACCTGAAGATCCTCGCGAAGAATCCCCCCGCGACGAACCCGCTCGGTGAGGACTTCGACTACGCCGAAGCGTTCAAGAGCCTCGATCTCCCCGCCGTGAAGCGGGACATCGCCGAGGTGCTCACCACCTCCCAGGACTGGTGGCCCGCGGACTTCGGCCACTACGGCCCGCTCATCATCCGCATGGCCTGGCACAGCGCGGGCACGTACCGCATCGACGACGGCCGCGGCGGCGCCGGCGCGGGCCAGCAGCGGTTCGCGCCGCTCAACAGCTGGCCGGACAACGTGAGTCTGGACAAGGCCCGCCGTCTGCTGTGGCCGGTGAAGAAGAAGTACGGCCAGAAGCTGTCCTGGGCCGACCTGTTGATCCTCGCCGGCAACGTCGCCCTGGAGTCCATGGGCTTCGAGACGTTCGGCTTCAGCGGCGGCCGCGAGGACGTGTGGGAGCCGGACGAGGACGTCTACTGGGGCCCGGAGACCACGTGGCTCGGCGACGAGCGCTACTCCGGTGACCGCGATCTCGAACAGCCCCTGGCCGCCGTCCAGATGGGCCTGATCTACGTCAACCCCGAGGGCCCGAACGGCAATCCGGACCCCGTCGCGGCGGCCCGCGACATCCGCGAGACCTTCGGCCGTATGGCCATGAACGTCGAGGAGACCGTCGCGCTGATCGCCGGCGGCCACACCTTCGGCAAGACGCACGGCGCCGCCCCCGACAGCCACCTCGGCCCCGACCCGGAGGGCGCGCCGCTGGAGCAGCAGGGCCTCGGCTGGAAGAACTCCTTCGGCAGCGGCAAGGGCCGGACGCCATCACCAGCGGCCTCGAAGTCACCTGGAACAGCACGCCCACCCGGTGGGACACCAGCTTCCTGGACAACCTGTTCGGCTACGAGTGGGAGCTGACGCAGAGCCCGGCCGGCGCCCACCAGTGGCAGCCGAAGGACGGCGCGGGCGCGAACACGGTGCCCGACCCGGAGGACGGCTCGCTGTCCCGTCCGCCGACGATGCTCACCACCGACCTGGCGCTGCGCATGGACCCGATCTACGAGCCGATCGCGCGGCGCTTCAAGGACAACCCCGAGGAGTTCGCGGACGCCTTCGCCCGCGCCTGGTTCAAGCTGACCCACCGCGACATGGGCCCGAAGGTGCGCTACATCGGCCCCGAGGTCCCGGAGGAGACGCTGATCTGGCAGGACCCGGTCCCCGAGGTCGACCACGAGCTCGTCGGCGCCGCCGACATAGCCGACCTGAAGGAGCGGATCCGGGCCTCCGGGCTGTCGGTGTCGCAGCTGGTGTCCACCGCCTGGGCCGCGGCCTCCTCGTTCCGCGGCAGCGACAAGCGCGGCGGCGCCAACGGCGCCCGCATCCGGCTCGAACCGCAGAAGGACTGGGAGGTCAACCAGCCCGACCGACTCGCCACCGTGCTGGGCAGGCTGGAGGAGATCCAGGAGTCCTTCAACTCCGCGCAGAGCGGCGGCACGAGGGTTTCGCTCGCCGACCTGATCGTGCTCGCCGGCGGGGTCGGCGTCGAACAGGCGGCGAAGAAGGCCGGCTTCGACGTGGAGGTGCCGTTCGCTCCGGGACGTACGGACGCGTCGCAGGAGCAGACGGACGCCGAGTCGTTCGCCCCGCTGGAGCCGACCGCGGACGGCTTCCGCAACTACCGCGGCAAGGCCGGCCGGCTGCCGAGCGAATACCTCCTGATCGACCGGGCGAACCTGCTCACGCTGAGCGCGCCCGAGATGACGGTCCTCGTCGGCGGCCTCCGCGTCCTCGGCGCGAACCACGGCCAGTCGCAGCACGGCGTGTTCACCGAGCGGCCGGAGACGCTGACGAACGACTTCTTCACCAACCTGCTCGACATGGGTACGGCCTGGGAGCCGGCGTCGGAGGACGCCGAGACCTTCGAGGGCCGCGACGCCGCCACCGGCGAGCTGAAGTGGACCGGCACCCGCGTCGATCTCCTCTTCGGTTCGAACTCCGAACTGCGCGCGCTCGCCGAGGTGTACGCATGTGACGACGCGAAGGAGAAGTTCGTGAAGGACTTCGTCGCGGCGTGGGAGAAGGTCATGAACCTCGACCGGTTCGACCTCGCCTGAGCCGCCTTCCAGCGCGGACGTCCGGACCGGCGCCACCCGGCCCGCCCGGACGTCCGCGCTGCGCTGTCCACGGGTCCGTACGCCGCCGCCCGGCACCGCACGGGCCGCGGTACGTCAACCGCCGTGCCGCGGGCGGAACGTGAGAACGACCCGGCCGTCGTGCGTCCGCTCGAAGTGGACGTGGATGTCGCCGGTCTCGACGTTGCCGGTGCCGCCGACCCAGCCGCGCAGCGGCGAGTCCCCGTCCTCGGCGACGACGAAGTCGACCCTGCCGTGCCCGGTCGGACCCACCGTGAACGTGTTCGCCTCGTACTTCGGCGCGAACCGGATCGTGTCGCCCGTCTCCACCTCGACCTCGCAGGAGCGGTCGCGGCACGCGCCGAAGTCCCGCCCGTCCGCGGCCCGTTCGCGGTGCGGGCTGCGGCTCGTACGCGGTGTGGCGGACGCGGAGCGGGACGCCGGTGCGTGCTTTGCGTGCGCCGGCCCGGAGGTTCGGTGAGCACGTGCGGACGCGTCGCCCTTCGCCCCGCCGCCGTCCCCGTCGCACCCCGCGAGCAGCAGCGCCGCAAGGCCCACGAGCGCGACGGGCGCTGCGAGCAAGCGGCGGCGGCCCGCGCCAGGCCCGCACGAGCGCCCGGCGTCCCCGCTCCCCCGCCTTCCCAACTGCCGTGCGTTCTCCGGGTTTTCCGGGTTTTCCGCGCTCTGCGAGTGCCCCACGTTCTCCATGGCCGTCTTCCGTTCCGTAGCGGTCCGGGGTCCGACTCCTCCCCTGGACGGGCACCCTGCTGCGGACGGTTGGGGACCGGTCCCGGGCGCCGCCGCGCATCCCCCTGCAACCTCTGCAACCTTTCGGGCCCGTCCGCTGTCTCCGTAGAAGACTCTTCCGTCTCCTCCGCCTCTGCCGCCCCACCTCGCCGTGCGGCGGCGGAACGGGCGGAACAGCGGAGGCGGACGCGATCGACCACGACCACAACGCATTTCGACCGATGTGTGCAGGAGGATCCGTGCGCAGAAGAACCAAGGGCGCGATGGCGGCCGCAGTCGGCACGGCCATGGCCGCCGCGGTGGCCGTCGGCGCCGGTGCCGTCGAGTCGCACCACGACGGTGCGCAGACCGGCGGCGCCGCGGCCCGTGCGGCCGGCGCCGGCAAGACCAGCGGCGACATCAACGGGGACGGCTGCGCGGACCTGGGCAGCGGAGCGCCCGGCGCCACCGTCGGCGGCCACGCCAAGGCGGGCTACGTCGCGGTGACGAACGGGTCCGTGAACGGCGTTGACATCGATGCCAAGACCCAACTGACCCAGGCCAGCAAGGGAGTTCCGGGCACGCCCGAGTCCGGCGACAAGTTCGGCTCCTCCGTCGCCATCGGCGACGTGGACGGCGACGGCTACGCGGACCTCGTCGTGGCCGCGAGCGGCGAGGCCATCGGCAGCACCAAGCACGCCGGCTCGGTCACCGTCGCCTTCGGCGGCAAGAACGGCCTCTCCGGCAAGGCGATCGCCTTCCACGCCCCCAAGCCCTCGGCCGAGGGCCGGTTCGGCGACGAGCTGACGCTGGGCGACTTCAACCACGACGGCCGCCAGGACATCGCCGTCGCCGACGGCCCCAAGGTCGATCTGGTCTACGGCGCCCGGGACTTGAGCGCGGCCACGACGCCCGAGATCGGCTCGGTGTCGCCGCCCGGCAGCGCCGCGGGCGTCGAGAACGTCTCCAGCGGCGACGTCAACGGCGACGGCTACGCCGACCTCGTCACCACCGCCTCCGAGGACGACCCCGCGGACGAGGGCACGCTCGGCGTGCTCGGCGGCTCCGAAAAGGGCGTACGGAGTTCGCCGTTGGGCAAGACCGTCGGGCTGCCGTTCGCGAGCTACGACCCCGTGGTGGGCGACATCAACGGCGACGGCAAGGACGACGTCGTCATCGACACCGGCTTCGAGGACGGCCCGGACGAGTACAAGCTGCGCACCTACCCCGGCGCCGGCGGCGGTCTGGACACCGGCGACCCCGTGGACTGGAAGGGCGACAAGCAGCCCGGTACGGCTGCCGCGCTGGCCGACTTCAACGGCGACGGCCACGACGACCTGGTGGTCACCGACACCGACGCCGACGACAGCGACGGCATCAGCGGCGCCGGCGCGCTCACCGTGCTCAAGGGCGGCAAGGACTGGCTGACGGACTCCGGAGCCCAGAAGTTCTCCCTCGACACGAAGGGAGTCGCCGGAGTCGCCGAGGGCGGCGACAAGTTCGGGTCCGCGCTCGCGCCCGCCGACTACAACGGCGACAAGGTCGCGGACCTGGCCGTCGGCGTGCCCGGCAAGCACGACTCGCAGGGCGCGACGAGCATGCTGTACGCCGGGAAGCAGGGCCTCGGCCCGGAGAACTCGATCCTCTTCGGCCCCGACTCGCTGGGCTACCCGAAGAGTTCGGCCGCGTTCGGCACGGCGCTGACGGTCCCGGCCGCCGACTGAACCGGTAGGCGGACTGAGCCGGTACGGGGACCGAACCGGCCGGCGGGCCGCCCCCGGCCTGGGGACGGCGGCGCCGGCTGCCGTGCGCCGCGCGGCCCCGACTCCCTTGCCCACGCGGGGAGTCGGGGCCGCGCGGCGGCCGCGTCAGCGCACGCAGCCCTCGACGACGTCGGCCGCGCGGGCCGCGCCGCCGGCCCGCTCGATCGCCTTCCGCATGTCCGCGAGGCGCTGGCGCGTCGCCTCGTCGGACATCAGCTCCTCGACCGCGGCCCGTAGCGAGTCCGCGGTGAGCGCGCCCGCGTCGGCTACGGTGCCGAGGCCCAACTCCCGTACGCGCTCGGCGTTGGCGGCCTGCTCCGGCGTGCCCGGAACGGCGAGCATGCCGACCCCGTGCGTCAGCGCCTCCATCGTGGAGCCCATGCCGGCGTGCGTGACGAACGCCGCCGCGTGCCGGAGCACCGACGGCTGCGGGAAGCGGGCGCGTACCTCGACGTGCGGCGGCAGCGTGCCCAGTTCCTTCGGGTCGGTGTCGCCGATGGTCATGGCCAGCTGGCGGCTGCCGTCGGCGAACGCGTCCACGCAGGTGCGGTAGAAGTCGGCGCCGCCGGTGGCGACGGAGCCCAACGAGACGTACACGAGCGGGAGTTCGGGGTCGTCCGGCAGCCACGGCTCGGCCTGTTCGCGGCGCCCGGTGGACGGGCCGACGAAGTGGAAGCGGTCGTCGAAGCTGCCGCCGCCGGGCTGGAACTCCCTCGGCACGAACACCAGGTTCTGCCGCTCACTCGCCGAGTCCATGGTGTCCGCGACGGTCAGCTGCACGCCGTACCGCTCGGCGAACTCCGCGCAGTCGGCGGCGAGTTCGGCCATACCGGGGTTGTCCGGGCCGAGCCCCGCCGTGACGCGGTCGTCCAGCGAGAACGTGTCGTTGGTGGCCAGGTGCGGAAAGCAGCGTACGGCCGGGACGCCGAACTCTCTCGCGACCGTGCGGGCGGGCCAGTTGGTGGTGTCGTAGCAGATCGCGTCGGGCCGGTGTGTGCGGCACCGCTCGCGCAGCACCGGGTACGTGGCGCACATCGCGGCGAAATAGTGGCGCAGCCAGCCGACCACGATGTCGGGGCCCATGTCCGGGGACGGTATGAACGGCTCCATCGGCGGGAGTTCGACCCAGTCGGCTCCGGCCGCCGTGACGTCGGCGGCGTGCTCGGGTGCGGTGGCGAAATCCACCCGGTGGCCGCGTTCGGACAGCTCCGCGACCAGCGGAAGCAGCGGGTTGAGATGGCCGTGCCCGGCCAGGGCGACAAACAACAGCTGTTCAGGCATCCGCAGACCGTACCGCTGCCGCGGCCTCCGTGCCGCACTCTCCGGAAGACCGCCCGCAGGCCGGCACGTCCGGCACCGGCCGGGCCAACCACCTGCGTCCGGCGCGTACTTGGCGGTCCCGATGCCGCGCGTACGTCCAACCCGCCTGGCGCCGCGTAACGTTCGCAGCGGCGGACCCGCGCAGCGCCCCCCGCCCCGCCCCGGGAAAGTTTCCGCACCGACCGCTTGTCGTGGGCACACCGGAGTCACTACTTTCACCCGTCAACACGGGGCACACACATCAACTCCCAAGAAGGGGGCTCCCCCACATGCGCAGAGGTCTCCTAGCCGGCATAGGCGGGGCCGGTGTTCTCGCCGCGGCGGCGCTCCTGCCCGCCACCGCGGACGCCTCCCCCGGCCACGGCACCACGCGCAGCGCCCCTCGCCACGCCGCCTCCCAAAGCCCGCGGGAGGGTTCGGTCAGCGCGGCCGACCTGCTGGCCAAGGTCGAGCACTGCAAGCAGATCTCGAACGGCAAGTACAAGAAGGACGAGGACGGTTCGCCCTCGGTCCCGGTCTGCGACACCAAGAGCGCCGTGTTCTGGAAAGCGGACATGGACATCGACTGCGACGGCCAGCGGACCGAGCAGTGCAACAAGGACACCGACCCCGCCTACCAGGACGACACCGCCTTCCACACCTCCGACGACAAGCCGCTCGACGCCGCGAAGACGCCGTACGTCGTCGTGCCGGGCAAGAGCGACATCTGGGACTTCGGCAAGTCCGGGATCAAGGGCGGCGGAGTGGTGGCCGTCATCAAGGGCGACGAGGTCGAGTACGCCGCCGTCGGCGACACCGGCCCCGAAGAGGCCATCGGCGAAGCCTCCTACGCCACCGCCAAGTCGCTCGGCGTCAACCCCGATCCGGCCAACGGAGGCGCGGAGTCCGGCGTCACGTACATCGCGTTCAAGAACTCCGGGACGGACGCGATCGAGGACCACGGCAAGACGGCCGAACTCGGCGACCGGCTCGCGAAGAAGTTCGTCGGCGCCAACTAAGCGTCCGGCCGCCAGCGTTCGCCGAAGCACCGGGAAAGAGCCTCGGACAGTACGGGGTGCACGTCGGGCGTCTCGCCGGTCGCCCACAGCGGAAAGCAGTCGTCGGGACTCGTCCCGGCGTGCTGGTCGGCCGGCGCCACCCCGGGACGCAGCCGTACGTGCACGGCGTACCGCGAGGACGGCCGCCACCTCTTGTGGAGGCGGACGCGCAGCGGACGCACGGTCACTTCGGCGACGTCGCCGTTGCGGTACCGGAAGGGCTGCTGCGCGGTCTCCCCTTCGACGACGTCGGCGGTGATCCGCAGCCGGCTCTTCCGCTGGGGCACTCTCACCCGGAAGTAGACGCACAGTGCAGCGACGCCCACGAGGAGGGCGCCGTCGACGGCGAGCAGGGCGCCCAGGCCGAAGCCGACGTGCCAGGCGACGGCCAGGGCGGCGGCGTCCAAGGCGACCAGACCCGGCGGGAGGATCCGGCGCAGCAGCGAACCGACCGGCGGCCTGACCGCTCCGGTGACGTGCAACTCCCCGCCGTCCCACCGCAGTCCGGGCGGTGCGGGAGGTGCGGACGGTGCGGCCGACGGCGGGGACGGCGCCGGCCGCCGGTGTCCTCGGGCGAACCGGGACAGGGCCGCGGCCAGCTCCGGGCGTACGTCCGGCGTGCTGCCGGTGATCCATAACGGGATCCACGCGTCGGGGCTCGTCCGGGCGTGCCCGCCGGCCGGCGCGACCCCGGGACGCAGCCGCACGTGCACGGCGTACGCGTCCCCGGTGCGCCAGGCCCCGAGGACACGTATGCGGAGGGGTCGTACCGCCACTTCGGCGACCTCGTCGGCCCGGTACCGGAAGGGCTGCCGCGCGGTCCCGCCTTCGAGGACGTCAGGGGTGATCCGCAGCTCGCTGCGTCGTCTGGGCGCCACGCGGTGCAGGTAGGCGACGAGCGCGGCGGCGCCGAGGAGGTAGAGGGCGTTCGCCGCCAGCACGAGGGGCATGCCGGCTCCGGCGTACCAGGCGACGGCGGAGAACGCGGCGTCCAGGGCGACCAGGCTCGCCCGGAACCTCTGGCGCAGCAGCGTGCCGACCGTCTTGCCCGTCCACGCTGAGGCCCGCAGCTCCTCGCCGTCGCGGACCAGGGTCGTCGGCCGCGACATCGCCGAAGCCGCCAAGTGCTCGCGCAGGCGCGCGTGGCGGAACTGGTAGACGCCTGCGGTGCGGCGCAGTACGCCGCACCGGCGGGCGTCGCGCAGGAAGGCCATGGTCGACCACGGCAGCTCGCCGGCGACTGCCAGCCTGGCCTTCGCCACCAGCCAGCGTCCCCAGGCGCTGCGCTCCAGCGTCAGCGCGGCCGAGGCCAGCCAGCCGCCCGCGCCGGCGACGAGCGCGACGCCGGTTCCGGTGCCGGTTCCGGTGCCGCCGCCGAGGGTCACCGCGGTGAAGGCGCCGATGACCGGGCCGACAACCGCCGCTGCCAGCAGTGCCGTTGACCGGTCGCCGGTGAGCAGCCCTTCCGGACTGACGGCGGTCTTCGGTGCGGCCGGGTACAGCAGCGTGCTCTGCACCAAGACGGCGGCCCACAGGCAGAGCAGGAGCAGCCCCGTCCGCCGGCCGCCCAGCGGCGCCTCGGGGCCCACCGGTACGAGCACGAGGAGGCCGCCGGCCACGGCCGCGATACGGACCGGCCAGGTGCCGAGGTATTCGCGGGCGGCGGTGGCCAGTTGGCCGAGCGCGAACCGTCCCATGCGTCCCGTCGGCACGCCGGCGGGCGCTCTCCCCAGCCTTCTGGCCGTCGCCTCCACGGCGAACGCCGCGAAGACGCCCAGCAACAGCCCGCCGGCGAAGACGAACGGTAGGACGGTGCCCGCCGGTATCCGCTCTCCGGCGACCGCTCGGTCGAACACGCCGCGGGCCCACGCGAGGCAGGCGAGGACCGCCGCGAGGCCCAGCCCGCGGATCAGCAGCAGCAGCCTGAACGGCCCCGGCTCGCGCGGCAGTTGCCACCAGCACAGGTTCTCGGTACGAGCGCGTGTGAGGTGGGCGGCCAGGAACCGGAGCCAGCGTTCGGCACCGTCGACGGGTCACCTGCGGGCGGGCGGACCGGGGGTGTCGCCCGGGCTCGGTTCGTCGGTGAACGCCACGCCGACGAGCTTGTCGAGCAAGTGGTGTTCGACGGTGGCGGCGTCGGGGAACCGCTGGGGGTCGGCGAGTTCGCCGGGGTCCGCCGACGGGCCCGCGTAGCCGACGCGCGTCAGCCACACGTTCAACGGGTTCGACAGCGCCGTCTGCAACGGGCCGTCGGCCTCCAAGGCGTCGAACACGGGCTGCCAGCGCTCTGTTCTCCGCGGCGGCACGGCCGCCCGCAAGTAGGCCCGGGCCGTCCCGGGCCGCACCGGCTGTGCGCGCAGCACCGCCGCCGAGCGCAGCACGTCCGACACGTCGACGGCGGCGGCGTACTCGGCTGTACGGCTGGTCAGCACGATCGGGTCCGCCGCGTCCAGCGCCCGGTTCAAAGAGGTCAGCGCGACCGTACGCCGGTGCGCGGGCATCTCGTCCAGCCCGTCGAGCACGGGCAGGACCCGTCGGTCGCGCACCAACTGCCGTACGACGTCGGCGCCGTACGTGGCGCGCAGGCTCGGATAGTCGGCGGTGATGCGCTCGGTCAGCCAGGCCCGCAGGTGGGTGCGTGCGGGGTCCCAGGAGTCGAGCGACAGCAGCACGGGAACGGGGTCTGCCGAGCTGCGGGAAGCCAGCAGTTCGAGGGCGAAGAGGGTGGCGAGCGTGGTCTTTCCCGAACCGGCCTCGCCCAGCAGCACCAGCCGCGGACGCGCCATGCCGCGGAAGGCGGCCGCGAGGCCGCGGATGTCGTCGCTGCGCTTCTCGGCGGCGGCCTCGGCGTTCGCGCCGTGATCGACGCTGCGGGAGTCGGCCCGCCAAACCACCGCCAGCGGGGCCGGGTTGAACAGGTCGCGGGCGCCCGCTTCGTCCCGCCACTGGCTCCGTACGGCACGTGCCAGGTCCCATGCGGCGGCTTCCACGGGAGACGCCGCGGCGGACGGCGCATGGATGTGAAGATCGCCGAAAACGTCCCTGGCCTGGACGACGAACCAGGCCGAGCCGGAGAACTCGTTGTGCCTCGCATCGTCGTCTACGGCCACCAGCCCACGATGCCACAGGCGGCCCGCGCCGGCCGGGCGATCGCCGCACCCGCGCCGCCGGACCCCCCAACTACGGGCGGGCGCCCGCCTGTTGCGTACGAGTCGTGGGCGGCCGTCGAGGCGGCGATCGCCGTCGCACTCAGGTCCTTCCGCCAACTTCCCCGGAAGCCGCCCAGGTTGGGCGATCGCCATATCCGACCGCCTTCCGCGGGGCCGGCGGAGAACCGATCGGCCTCCAAGGGCGTCACAGTTCCCGGGCGCTGAACCGCAGCGCACACGGAGCGGCGGCAGGCGGTGGACCATGGCGGAGGAGACCGCCTGCGGCGAGGCGCGGCGACCCGACCCGCACCAGGAGCCCCCCACGGCGCACGAGTCGCAACGCGGCGTCTTCCGTGCGGCGTTCGGCGTGCTGCGCCGCAACTGGCGCGCGCTGTACGGGCGGACGGCCCGCGCGACCGTGCTGGCCGCGCTGGGCGGGCTGTCGGTGACGGGCGCCGGGTTCCTCGCCGCGTGGCCCGCGTTCTCCGAGATGCGCCGGGGCGCGCTGGCGGCACGCCGCGCCGGGGACTCCTACGCGCCCGACGGGCGGCTGGTGAACGGCCTGCTGCTCATCGCGCTCGCCGGTCTGCCGCTGCTGATCGTGCTGCTGCACCTGGGCGGTGCGGCCGTCCAGACCGTCGCCGCCCGCGCCGCCGCCGGCCGGGCCGCCGCCGGCCCGGAGCGCGAACTCCCGCCGCCCGGCGGCCGGTTGGGCGGCCCGCCGCGCGCCCGGTTCCGCAGCGTCTTCGCGGCCTTCGTGCTGCGCGGGGTGTGCGCGTGGAGTCCGCTGGTGCTCGGCTTCCTGGTGGAGGAGTCCTTCACCACCACCACGTTCCGGGAGTACACCGCGCTCGTCCCCAAGTGGCAGTACCCGCACCTGTTCTTCGCGCTGCGGTACGGCTCGACGTCGCTCGGCCTCGCGGCGGTGCTCCTGCTCCGGCTCGGCTGGGCCGTGGCCCCGGCCGCCGCCGCGGACGGCCTGCCGGCCGCAGCCGCGCTGCGCCGCTCCTGGTCGCTGGTGTGGTCCCGCGCCGGCCGGCTGCGCACCGCGGCCGTCGCCGTGCCGCTGTGGGCGCTCTCCGCCGGCACGTACGCGCTGCTCCAACTCGCCGCCGCGCCACTGCACTCCGGCGCGGTCTCGCTCTTCCTGGAGTGGGGTCCGGACAACACCTACGCCGCGTACACGGCCGGTCTGCTCGCTCCGGTCGCCGCCGCCTCGCTGCTCACCGGCGCCCTGACGCTCCCCTCGGCGCACATCGCTCTCGCGGTGCTCCACCGGCGGCTCGCCGCAGACCGGGAGCGGGCCGCACAGCCACCGCGCACGGCGACCGCCGGCCGATAGGCCGGGCGGATCGACCGGGCGGATCGACCGGCAGACCTGACGGATGGACCGGGCGGATCGACCGGCCGAGCCCCAACTCCCCGGCGGCGGGCGTCCGTTCGCGGTCTACTGCGGGCGGTAGCCGACGGCGGCGAGCCCCGTACCGACGGCGGTGTCGAGGTCGGCCAGCAGCGGCGAGTGCGACCGCGGATTGAAGATCAGCGACGTGCGCCAGGCCAGCGGATCACCGGCCAGGGGGCGCCACACCACCCCTTCCGGCTGGTACGGGCGCCGTTCGACGAAGTGGACGCCGCACCCCGAGGCCACGAGCCCGTCGACGAGGTCCGGGTTGCGCGCGTGCCGGATCTCCTTGGGCAGATAGCCGTGGTAGCGGCAGGTGGCGAGCATGCTGTCGTAGAGCAGCGGCGCCATGGACCGCTGAAAGATGATCAAGGGGTCGGCCGCGAGGTCGCGCAGCGCGACCCGGGCGTCACGGGCGTGCGGGTGTGAGTCGGGCAGCAGGACGCCGAGCGGGAGTTCGCGTTCGGCACCGCTGCGGTGCTTGGGCAGCCGGGACAGATCCGCGGGGTGCCGGATGAGCGCCGCGTCGAGCTTGCCCTCGGTGAGCAGGGCGAGCTGCTGCTCGGAGGAGTGCTCGTGCATGTCGAGCCGGGTGCCGGGGCGCAGCGCGGCGAACCGTTCGTGGATGCCGGTGACGGCCGCGGTCGGGGTGTCCGGGGGCACGCCGAGGCCGAGCCGTCCCGATTCCAGCGGCCGTACGCGGTGCATGGCGTCCCGGGCGGCGTCGACCTCGGCCAGCACCCGGCGGGCGTGCTCCAGGAACAGGGCGCCGTTCTCGGTGAGCGTGGTGCCGCGCCGGGAGCGGTCGAAGAGGCGCACGCCGAGTTCCTGCTCAAGTTCCTTGATGCGCATGGACAGTGGCGGCTGGGCCATGGTGAGCCGCTGCGCCGCGCGGCCGAAGTGGAGTTCCTCGGCGACGGCGATGAAGTACTGGATGTGCCGCAACTCCATGGAGGCAAGATACCCGAGGGATATCAGAGGCGTCGGAAACCGGTATTGGACGCTCTTCGCGGGCCCGTGGTCTGGTGATGGCCAACTTCCCCCGCCCACCCGGCGTCCGCCGCCGTGGGACGGCACCGTCGCAACCTCCCAGGAGGCGTGATGTCCGACGCTCCGATCGTCAGCGGCCCCGAGCGCGACCCCCTCTACCCGCCACCGCCCTTCGACTACAGCGACTACCGCCGGCTCGGCGTGCTCGCCACCGCGACCCCCGAAGCCCTCCGTGCCGTGCTGCCCGCCGCGCTGGAGCCCGTGGGCGAGGTGTTCGAGGTGTTCTTCATGGACGTGCTCTCGGTGACCGGGCTGCGCCCGTACCGGGAGGCTGGCGTCGTCGTGCCGTGCTCCTACCGCGGCGAGACCGGCGCGCACGTCGCCTACGAGTACGTCACCACCGACGACGCGCTCACCGTCGGCCGGGAGGTCTGGGGCTATCCGAAGAAGCTGGCCGAGGTGGAGCTGGACCACTCCGATCCGCAGTGTGTACGCGCCGGGTGCGCCCGGCTCGGCACGCTGATGAGCGCGGAGTTCCGCCCGGACGAGGGCGCGGAGGTGCGATACCCGGAACTCTCGCCGCGGTTCCAGGTGCGCCGCTCCCCCGGGCCCGCCGACGCCAACGTCGCCGGCACCGCGATGGTGCGCAACGTGCTGCCGGACGCCGCCGTCACGCACCGGGTGCCGGGCCGCGCCTCGCTGACGCTGAAGGACGGTGAGGGGGACCGGCTCGCGGTGCTGGGCCCGGTGGAGGTCGTCGGAGCGGAGTTCACCCGCGGCCGGTTCGTACTGGACTACGGCCACGTCGCCGGTCCCGCGTGACCGCCGGATTGGAGACCTCCGATGTCTCGGACACCTGCTGCGTCCGGCACCGCCCTGGATGACCTTCCGGCGAACCGGTTCCACCTCCGGGTCGGCTTCGCCTCCGCCGGCGGCCTGCTGATCGACGGCTACATCCTCGGCGCGGTCGCGGTCGCCCTGCCGCTGATTCCGTCCGGCTTCGGGCTGACTGCCTGGTGGAACGGCCTCATCGGATCGTCCGCGCTGATCGGCCTGTTCCTCGGCGGGCTCGTGTTCGGCCGGATCACGGATCTGGTGGGCCGCAAGACCCTGTACACCGCGGACCTGACGGTCTTTCTCGTCGGTTCGGTGCTGCAGTTCTTCACCGAGGCGCCGTGGCAACTCTTCGCGGTGCGGCTGGTGATGGGCATCGCCATCGGCGCCGACTACGCGATCGGGCCGGCGCTGCTGTCGGAGTTCGTACCGCGCAAGATCCGCGGTCCGCTGCTGGGCAGCCTGTCGACGGTCTGGGCGCTCGGCTACATCCTCGCGCTCGCCGTCGGGTACGTCTTCCCCGACCTCGGCGAGGACACCTGGCGGTGGGCGATCGCCTCCAGCGCGGTGCCGTCGGCGCTGGTGCTGCTGGCCCGGCTGGGGCTGCCGGAGTCGCCGCGCTGGCTGGCCAGCCGCGGGCGCGTCGACGAGGCCCTGGCGATCTGCCGGCGGCACCTGAGCCCCCGTATCACGGCAGCCGATCTGCGCGAGGAGCCCACACCGCAGGAGTCGTTCCGGGTGCTGTTCACCGGGCGCTGGCGCCAACGCACCGTGTTCGCGGGCGGGTTCTGGTTCGCGCGCGCCTGGCAGAACCTCGCGATCTACACCTTCCTGCCGACCGTGCTCGTCGGCCTCGGCATCCGGGACGCCACCCTCGGATCGCTCGTGATCACCTCGTTCTGGGTGGTCGGCGGCGCCATCGGCATGATCCTCGTCAACCGCATCGGCCGGCGCCCGCTGCTGCTGTGGACGATGGCCGGCATGTCCGTACTGCTGGTCGTGTTCGGGCTGTGGCACCACGCTCCGGCGCCGGTCGTGGTGGGCCTGTTCATCGTCTTCAGCGTGGTGCTGTCGGCCGGCGGCGTACTGGAGTTCACGTATCCGCCGGAGCTGTACCCCACCGGTCTGCGGGCCGCCGGCTCCGGAACGGCCGCCGCGATGAGCCGGATCGGGGCGGCGCTCGGCACGCTGCTGCTGCCCAGCGTCATCGAAGCCTGGGGCGTGTCCGGGGCGATGTTCGTCAGCGCGGCCGTGTGCGCGGGCGGCTACGTGATCAGCCACCTGTGGGCGCCGGAGACGGCGGGGCTCAGCCTCGGCGAAGCCAGCGGCGTGCCGCACGCGGCGCCTTCGCAGCCTGCGCAAGAGGCGGTGCCCGATGCGTGAACCGTTCGGTCTCACAGGGCGGTTGGCGCTCGTCACGGGAGGCGGGCGCGGCCTGGGCGAGGCAGCGTGCCACGCCCTGTCGGCGGCGGGCGCCACGGTGGTCGTCGCGGATCTGCACGGCGCCGCCGCCCGTGCCGTGGCCGAGGCGATCGGCGGTGCGGGCGGCACCGCGGAGGGCGTCGCGCTCGACGTCACCGACCGCGCCGCGGTCGGGGCCACCGTCGAGGGGATCGCCGAACGGCACGGCCGCCTCGACGTGTTGGTCAACAACGCGGCGGTCACCGAGCGCGGACCGGCGTACGAGTTCCCGCCGCCGGCGTTCGACGCGCTCATCGACGTCAACGTCCGGGCCGCGTACTTCGTCGCCCAGCGCGCGGCCCGACTCATGCGCGAGCGCGGCGGCGGCGCCATCGTCAACGTCGCCTCGATCGGCGGGCAGGTCGTCGACGGGGAGCGGTCCTCGGCCTACGACATGACGAAGGCCGCCGTGATCCAGATGACCAAGAACCAGGCGTACGAGTGGGCCGCCGACAACATCCGGGTCAACACCGTCGCGCCGGGCTACATGCGCACCGCGATGACGGCGGAACTCCTCCCCGACCGGCGCACCACGGACGCGGTCGTCGAGCGGCACATTCCGCTCGGCCGGATCGGAGAGCCCGAAGACCTCGGCGGCCCCGTGGTGTTCCTGTCCTCGCCCGCCGCCGCGTACGTCACCGGGCACACGCTCAACGTCGACGGCGGGTGGGTGATCTCCTGAGCGCCGGCTCCGTCCGCCCGCGTCGGCAGCCGCACCACCGGCCCCAACGCGCGTACTCCCGGCGGAAGTCGACGTAGGCGGCCGGACCGGTGGCGGTCGCGCGCGGCCGGCTCGCCTACGCTGCGGGCGTGACCTCGCAGCGCTATCTCGCCGAACTGTTCGCCCTGGACGGCCGTACCGCCGTGGTGACCGGTGGCAGCTCCGGCATCGGCCGGGCCGTCGCCGAGGCGCTGGCGCGGGCCGGCGCGCGGGTGGTGATCGTGGCCCGCGACGAGGGCCGACTGGCCGCCATCGCCGACGAGTTGACGGCCGCCGGCTGCCGCGCGTCCTGGGCACGCGGCGACCTGAGCACCCGCGCGGGGGTGCGCGCGGCCGGTGAGGCGGCGACGGCGGCGTTCGGCGAGCCGGACATCCTCGTCAACTGCGCCGGGGTCAATCTGCGGCCGCCGATGGGCGAGTTGGGCCAGGACGTGTGGGACGCCACGATGGCGGTGAACCTGGAGGCGCCGTTTCTGCTGGGGCAGCGGTTCGGCCCGGGCATGGCGGAACGCGGCTTCGGGCGGATCATCCACGTCACGTCCCAGCAGGCGCACCGGGCGTTCGTGCACAGCGGCGCGTACGGGGTCTCGAAGGGGGCGCTGGAGTCGCTGGCCCGCTCCCAGGCGGAGGCGTGGTCGCCGCACGGCGTCACCTGCAACACGCTCGTACCGGGCTTCGTGATGACGCCGCTCAACGCGCGGCTGTCGGCCGATCCGGAGCGAGTGGCGGCGCTGGCCGGGCGGACGCTCGTCGGACGCAACGGGCTGGCCGAGGATTTCGCGGGCGCCGCCGTGTTCCTCGCGAGCCGCGCCTCCGCGTACGTCACGGGCCAGTCGCTCTTCGTCGACGGCGGTTTCTCGGTCCACTGAGCCGGGGCGAACCGCGCGCGTGCGGCAGCGAGTTCGCCCACGTGCGCGTGGGAGGGGACGGGCGTGCCGGCCCGCTCAGCCGCCGGTGTCGATGACGCAGAACCGGTTGCCGTCCGGATCGGCGAGCACCACGAAGTCGGCGTCGTCCGGATACGGCTCCCATTCCACGCGCCGGGCGCCCAGCGTCAGCAGCCGTTCCACTTCGGCGAGTTGGTCGGCCGAGTCGCCGGCGTAGAGGTCCAGGTGGACACGCGGGCGTTCCTGCACCGGGGTCTCACTCAGGCCGAGCGCCACCTGGACGCCGGTGCCCTGCCGCGGCACCAGCACCGCCCAGTCGTACTCGGTCTCCTCACGCGGCACGTATCCCAGGGCCGCCGTCCAGAACGCCACCGCACGCGGCACGTCCGAGACTCCCAGCACGACGGAACCGACTGTCAGCATCCCCCGATTCTGGCGGAGGTCCGCGCTCCCGGCGAGGGCGCCGACGGCGCGGGGCCCGCCCGTACGCAGCGCTCAAGTGCCCCCGGCGCGCTGGCACTTGGACGGGGATCGGCATCGGCGGAGCACCTGACGGCGCCTACGCGCCCGCGCGCCCGGGCCGTCCGCCGGCGCCCGGGAGCCGTACGAACGGCATGGCCACGGCGACCAGGAGCACGGTGGAGGCCGCCGCGGCGAACGACAGCCCGGGCGAGCGGTAGTAGAGCGGCAGCCAGATCAGCGGCGCCACCGCGGCGCCGGAGAAGCGGAACGCGGAGACGGCGGACAGCGCGCCGCCGCGGTTGCCGGGCACGGCGCGGACGGTGAGGTTCTGCAGCGCGACGGTCAGCATCGACGCCCCGACTCCGGCCGCGGTCCAGCACAGCGCCAGCGCCACCGTCGAACCGGTCGTGCCGACCGACGCGACGGCTCCCGCGGTCAGTACGGCCGCCGCCGCCCCGCAGCGCCGCGCCCCGAACCGGTCGGTCGCGGTGCCCCACAGCGCGCCGAGCGCGAGGCCCGCGAGTCCGAAGCCGAGCAGGATCGCGCCGGTGACGCCGGAATCCTGGTGCAACTGCTTCTCGGCGTACAGCGCGACGAGGAACGGCAGCGCCGCGGCGCCCACGTACGAGGCGAACGCGGCCAGCGACAGCCACGCCATGTGCGCGCCGGCGAGCGGGCGCCAGCGGGGTCCGGCCGCGCCGGGCCGCGGTTCGCCCGGCGGCGGTGCGAGCGCCAGCAGCCCGGCGGTCACCGCGACCGCGGCGAACCCGAGCCGCCAGGAGGTGGTGGCGGCCAGCCCGCCGACGAGCGGGGCGAAGGACTGGCCGGCGGCCTGGCAGCTGGCGTAGACGCCGACGGACCGGCTGAGCCGCTGCGGCGGCAGCATGTCCGCGAGGCCCGCGAGCAGCAGCGGCGAGGTGAAGGCGTTGGCGGTGCCGAGCACGGCGCGCATCGCGAGGAACAGCGGCAGGTTCGGCGCGAGCGCGCAGGCGACCGCGCCCGCGGCGTAGCCGAGGTAGGCGACGCGTACGGTGCGGCGCCGCCCCCACCGCTCGCCGAGCGTGCCGGAGACCAGCTGGGCGGCCGCGAACGGGACGAAGTAGGCGGTCAGGGACGCCGCGACGGCGCCGGCGGAGGCGTGCAGCGACGCGCCGATCCGCAGCAGCATCGGCGAGACGATGCCGCCGCCGAGCGGCCCGAGCAGGCCGCCGGTGTAGACGAGCGCGACCCGAAGTCGCCTGCGGCGCACGGAAGTCGGCGCCGCGGCGGAGGCGGCGGGCGGAGCCGACCCGGCGGCGGGCCCGCAGGCGCTGTCCGCGGGTGCGGCGGTGCGCCCCGCGGCGGTGCATCCCTCCCGCTCCGAGCACGGTTCGTCGGCCATCGCGCCCCCTTCTTCCGCCTCCCCTGCGCGCCGTCTTTTTCGCGCCGGCTGCGCCGTCCGCCCCCGCGCCCGCGAGGTTACCGCCGTACGCGCACGCACGGACCGGCCGGTATGGAGGACCGGCCGGTCCGTACAGCGCAACGGATCAGGACGTCAAACACGTGGCGCGGGCGAGGAGTTCGGGCACCAGCTCGGCCGCGCCCGCCCGGCGTTCGACGGCGGCGAGGTGCGCCGGCTCGGCCCGCGTCGCGGCCTTCTCCGGAGCCAGCAGCCGGCAGCAGTCCTCGTCGGGCAGCGCGGAGACCTCGTGCGTGCCCAACCGCCGGGCCTCCGCGATGATTTCCTCCTTCTCCCAGCCGAGCAGCGGGCGCAGCAGCGGCAGCGACGCCGCGTCCTCGACCGTACGGAGATGGGTGAGCGTCTGGCTGGACACCTGGCCCAGGCTGTCGCCGCTGACCAGTGCCTCGCTGCCGAGGCGTGCGGCGAGGGCGCACGCGGCGCGCACCATCAGCCGCCGCTGCGCGACCACTTGGTGCTTTCCGGCGCCGCTGCGGGCCAGCTCCTTCTGCGCTGCGCCGAGCGGGATGCTGTAGAGCTGCCCGGCCGGCTGGTAGCGGTTGAGCAGGCGCACCAGACCGTACGCCTTGTAGGCCGAGGCGGGGTTCGTGTACGGCGCGCCGGTGAAGTGCAGGAAGTCGCAGTGCAGTCCGCGGCGCATCGCGCGGTAGGCCGCCACCGGGGAGTCGTAGCCGCCGGAGAGCAGCACCAGGGCGCGGCCGCTGGAGCCGACGGGCAGACCGCACTGGCCGGGGATGCGCTCCGTCGAGAGGTAGGACTCGCCCCTGTCGATCTCGATGCGCAGCTCGACATCCGGGTCCTCCAGGTCGACGGGCAGCGGGAGTTCGCGCTGTACGCGGGTGCCGACGGCGGCGGCGAGTTCGACCGACGTCAGCGGGAAGCTCTTGTTGCGCCGGCGCACCCGTACGGCGAAACTGCGCCGCTCGCCGCCGGCCGCCGCGCGCACCGTCTCCACGGCCGCCGCGAGGATGTCGTCGGCGGTGCTCGGCACGCGCACCGCGGGCTGGAGGACGTTGAACCCCATGACGCGGCGGGCGCGTTCGACGAGCCGGTCCAGCGGGACCTCGCCGCCGAGGACCGTGACGTTCTGCGCGTTCTTGAGCCAGGTCGAGCCGCCGACGCCGCGCAGCGCGCCGTGGAGGTTGGCGTACAGCCGCTCCTCGAAGCTGCGCCGGTTGCGGCCCTTGAGGAAGATCTCGCCGTGTTTGAGCAGTACGCACTCCCGCGCCCGCAGCTGCTCTGGGCGCCCGCCCGCGCGGGAGGGGCTGTCGCCGCATCCGGACATGGGCCCTCCTTCGCAAGTCGCACGTCATCGCACGTCACGTGCAGCCCGGCCACGGAACGGAACGGGCCGGCCGGAACGCCGGTGCCGCCAGGCGGGGCGTCCCGGAGGTGCACGGCTCCGCGCCCCAGCGTAGGCGCAGCCGACGGCCCGGCCGCGAACGGTCCGCACCGCGCACCGGCGAACCGGCCGCGCCCGTACGGCCGTTGCACGGCCCGGCGCGCGGCGCGGAAGCGGTGGGCTCCGCGGGCGCGAAGCCGGCGCGGCCCGCACGCCGAAGGAACGCTTCGTGCACACGCCCGTGGAAGCGTGTTGGTCGCCTGCACCCGAGGAGGCACCACGAAAGGCAGAAAGCAATGAACGTTCACACCAAGGGCAAACGGTTCCGGCTGGCCGCGTTCGCGGTCAGCGGCGTCGTCGCCCTGGGCGGCGCGGGAGTCCTCGCGTCGACGGCGGACGCGAGCCCGGGCGGATCCTCGGCCCACACCGCGAACACCCCCGCACACTCCGCCAAGGCCAAGCACACCTGCAGGGTCGTCGTCGGCGACCCGTACAAGTCGGGCGGCAAGGTGAAGGCCAACGGCCGGTTCTACTGCAAGAAGCGCGGCAACCTCACGATGCGCCTGGAGCTGTCGACGCACGGCAAGCACACCTACCGCGCCCACCACAGCTGGCGGATCAACCGCACCATCTCGGCCAAGGCCAGGTGCGGCACGAGGTACCGGCTCCAGGTGAACGCGGCCGAACAGACCGACACCGGCAAGTACATGGACGCCCGCACCGGCCACAGCCACTACAAGAAGGTCTGCTGAGCCGGCCGATGCGGAAACGGGGAGCCTCGGACCGGCGGAGCACCGGCCGGGCCGACCGGACCGGCCAGGCCGGTCAGGCCGCCCGGGGCCTGCGGTGCCGCGGACTGGGCGCGGACTAGGGGGTGTTGCGCAGGAGCAGCACCCGGCCCGCTGTCTCCGGTCCGGCAGCGGCGGCTGCCGGACCGGACCCGGCCGCCGCGCACCCGGCGCACCCGTGCGGCGACGGCACCGGTGACACGTCGCAGGGGTCGTCGGCGAGGATGCTCTGGTGCAGGCGGCGCAGCGCCTCGCCCGGCCCCGCGCCCAGCTCGTCCGCGAACAGCCGGCTCGCGCGTGCGTACGTGGCCAGCGCCTCCGCGGTGCGCCCGGTGTGCCGCTGCACCCGCATCAGCAGGTGCCACAGGGATTCGCGCAGCTCGAAGTGGGCGAGCAGGCCGCGCAGTTCGGCGGCGAGGCCGCCCGCGCGGCCGGCGGCGAGATCCGCCTCGATGCGCAGCTCCACGGCGTCCAGGCGCAGTTCCTCCAGCCGCCCCACCTCGGCCGCGGCCGACGGCGAAGCGGCGGCGTCCACGTACGGCGCGTCCCGCCACAGCTCCAGCGCCTCGGTGAGCAGCGGGGCGGCGTGCCGCGGGCCGGAGCGGGCGAAGGCGGTGCGGGCCGCGTCCACCAGGTTCTCGAAGCGGCAGGCGTCGATGTCGTCCGGGGCGGCCCGCAGCAGGTAGCCGGGCGCCCGGCGGACGAGCGTCTGCCCCGCCTCGTCCTCCAGCAGCCGGCGCAGCTCCATCACGTGCTTGCGGATCAGGCTCCGGTGGGAGCCGGGGACGCCGTCGCCCCACAGCCGCGCCGCGAGCACGTCGCAGGGCACCAACTGTCCGGCGTGCACGAGCAGTTCGGCGAGCACTCCGCGCCGCTTGGCCGCGCCGATACCCTTCCAGCCCTCGCTCGTGCGTACTTCGAGGGGTCCGAGGACTCGGAACCGCATCACTGATCCACTCCCTTGCGCAAGTCCGGTACGCCCGGCCGCCGCCGCTGCAACGGCAGTTGCGGCGCCGTTGACGGAGTGTTCTAGTCCCCGGCGCGTTGTCCGGCACGGTCCGGCGGTCATCGGACAACAAAAACCCGGCGCGGACGGGCACCGCGCGCGCCGGTCAACCGCCGCTCCGCGCCCGCCGGGTGGCTGGGGCGTACTTCGGAACGCGTCGGCGTACTTCGGAACGCGACCCGGCGAACCCGGCGTGTGAGGTCCGGCCGCAGGGCGGGCGGCGGCGTTTACTGGCGGGCTGTGACGGTGTTGAAGCGGCTGCTGGTGGGCCGCCCCTTGAGCAGTGACCGGCTGATGGAGCAGAACCTGCCCAAGCGGATCGCCCTGCCGGTGTTCTCCAGCGACCCGCTGTCCTCGGTCGCGTACGCCACGCAGGAGATCCTGCTGGTGCTGACCGCGGGCGGGCTGGCGTATCTGCATCTGTCGCCCGCGGTGGCCGCGGTCGTCGTGGTGCTGCTGGCGGTGGTGGTGCTGTCGTACCGCCAGGTGGTGCGCGCCTACCCGTCGGGCGGCGGCTCGTACGAAGTGGCTTCGCGCAACCTCGGCACGTGGGCCGGGCTGACCGTGGCCTCGGCGCTGCTCGTGGACTACGTCATGACGGTCGCCGTCTCGGTGGCGGCGGGCGTGGACAACGTCGTGTCGGCGGTGCCGGCGCTGCGCCCGTACCAAGTGGCCGCGAATCTGGTCTTCCTGGCGCTGCTGGCCGCCGTCAACCTGCGCGGGGTGCGGGAGTCGGGCCGCGCGTTCGCGGTGCCGGTCTACCTGTTCGTGGTGGGCATACTCGCGATGGTCGCGGTGGGGCTCGTGCGGACGGCGCTGGGCCGGGCGCCGGTGGCCGAGAGCGCCCACCTCGGCGTCCGCCCGCAGCCGGGCGCGACGGGGCTGACCGGCGCGGCGATCGTGCTGCTGTTGCTGCGCGCCTTCGCCTCCGGCTGTACGGCGCTGACCGGAGTGGAGGCGATCTCCAACGGGGTGCCGGCCTTCAAGCGGCCGAAGCCGCGCAACGCGGCCACCACGCTGGCGGTGATGGGCGCGCTGTCCATCGCGATGTTCAGCGGCATCACCGCGCTGGCGCTGATCGGGCACGTGCACTACGTCCCCGACCCCTGCCAGCTGGTGGGGAGTTCGGGCGGCTGCACGGGTGGCGGTCAGCGCACGGTGGTCGCGCAGCTGGCGGCGGCGGTGTTCGGCGGCCCGCGGTCGGTGATGTTCTTCTACATCCAGACCGCGACGGCGCTCATCCTGGTCCTCGCCGCCAACACCGCCTTCAACGGCTTTCCCACACTGGCCGCGATCCTGGCCGAAGACCGGTTCCTGCCGCGGCAGTTCCACACCCGCGGCGACCGGCTGTCGTACTCGAACGGCATCGTCGTCCTCGCCGTGGTCGCGGGCGCGCTGATCTACGCCTTCAACGGCAACTCGAGTCGCTTGATCGAGCTGTACATTCTCGGCGTCTTCACCTCGTTCACGCTGTGCCAGTCGGGCATGGTGCGGCACTGGAACCGGGAGCTGCGGGCGGCGGAGGAGCCGCGGCAGCGCCCGCGGATGCACCGGGCGCGGCTCATCAACGCGGTGGGCGCCTGCCTGACCGCGGTGGTGCTGGTCGTGGAGCTGGGCACGAAGTTCACGCACGGCGCGTACCTCGTGGTGATCGCGATGCCGCTGCTGTACGCGACGATGCGCGGCATCCGGAGGCACTACGACCGCGTACACGACGAACTGCAGCCGCGCCCGGGCGGCATGGTGCTGCCGCCGAGGGTGCACGCCGTCGTGCTGGTCTCGCGGCTCAACCAGCCGGCGCTGCGCGCGCTGGGCTACGCCAAGGCCACCCGCCCGGACACGCTCACCGCGCTCACCGTCGAGATCAGCCCGGGCGACGAGGCGGCGCTGCGCGCGGAGTGGGAGGAGCGCGGCATTCCGGTGCCGCTGACGTCCATGGAGTCGCCGTACCGGGACATCACCGGATCCGTGCTCGCGTACATCGCACGCCTGCACAGCGAGCACCCGGAGGACCTGATCGCGGTCTACATCCCGGAGTACGTGGTCGGGCACTGGTGGGAGCAGCTGCTGCACAACCAGTCGGCGCTGCGGCTCAAGGCGCGGCTGCTCTTCCAGCGCGGGGTGATGGTCATCAGCGTGCCCTGGCAACTGGAGTCCTTTCACCGGCTGTTGGCGCGGCACCCGCTGGAGGAGCACCGGGGCGGCCGGGCGCAGCGGTAGCGCACCGCGTCCGCCCGCGCGCTTCCCGGCCGCTGTCCGGCACTCTCCGTACGCGCCCGGTCGCGCCGTCAACTCCCGGGCGTACGGCGTCACTTGTTGACGCCGTCGCCGGCTCGGCGAGTGCCGGTTCTCCATGTCCGAAACGGTCGTGGAGGCCCAACTCCCGCCGCTCGCACGTCAGTCGAAGCCCGCCGCACCACCGGGGACGTACGCGAGGGGGCGGGAGCACCGGCCCCTGCGCGGAACCGGTACGGCGGGTTTACGCGCCGCCGAGTTTTCAACCCGTAAACGTGTCAGGGGACTTGACGGACGCATGCGGCGTGCATGACAGTCGATTCCCATCGATGAGAGCGCTCTCAAACGCACTCACCGAGCCGCGGTGAACCCGGTGGACCGGCCCCGTCTCGCCGGTCACGGCCTCCCCCCACACGCGGGCCGGCCACCGGGATGCGGCACGCACGCCACGCAACGGCCGACACCCCCCACGAGCGAAAGCAGCCTCCCCCATGACCAAGCACCCTTCCTCCTCAGGGAATTCGACGGACGTCAAGCGCCGTCGGCCCCGGCGGCGCACGGTCGCCCTGGTCTCCGCGCTGACCCTCACGCTGGCGGGTATCGCGGGCGCCTCCATGGCGACCGGCACGGCCTCGGCGCACCCGGCCAAGGCCGACGACAACTGGACCACCGTCTTCAAGGACGACTTCGACGGCTCCAAGGGCACGGGCCTGAACAAGGACAACTGGCTCTACGACAAGGGGACCGGCTACCCCGGCGGGGCCGACCACTGGGGAACCGGAGAGGTCGAGACCATGACCGACTCGACTGACAACGTTTACCAGGACGGCGACAGCCACATGGTGATCAAGCCGATCAAGGACGGCTCGGGCAACTGGACTTCGGGCCGCGTGGAGACCAAGCGGACCGACTTCGGGGCACCCGAGGGCGGAAAGATGGAGATGAGCGCGTCCATCAAGCAGCCGGACCCGAAGAGCGGACTCGGCTACTGGCCGGCGTTCTGGGCCATGGGCGAAGGCGGCCGGGACGACGGCGCCAACGGCTGGCCCAGGATCGGCGAGATCGACATCATGGAGAACGTCAACGCGCTCGACAAGCACTCCTCGACGTTCCACTGCGACAAGTGGCAGGGCCAGTGCCACGACCCGGACGGCATCACCAGCGACCTCAAGGACGCCTCCGGCCTGAAGTCCGGCTACCACACCTACTCGGTGATCGTGGACCGCACCGACGCCAAGGCCGAAGCGCTCCACTTCTACCTGGACGGCAAGGAGTTCTACACCGTCAAGCAGGACCAGGTCTCCGCCGACGTGTGGAAGGACGCCGTCGACCACGGCTTCTTCGGCATCTTCGACGTGGCCATCGGCGGCTCGTACCCGAACAAGGTCTGCGGCTGCACCTCTCCGGACGCGAACGCCTCGTCCGGTGCGGGCATGAGCGTCGACTGGTTCCAGGTCAAGACGAGCAAGTGAGACCGCGTCCGCCGGGGCCGGCGAAGTAGCGGGCGGCGGCCCCGGCGGGCGGACGGCGGACTGCCGCGTACGTGCCAACGCCCCGCACCCGTACGTACGTCAGCGGCCGCCGCCTCCCCCTGCGCCGCCCACGCCGCAGCGCCGGAGGACAGGGGGAACCGGAAGGGCCCGGACCGCACGCCGGTCCGGGCCCTTCCGCCGTGTGCCAGGCAGGCCCCGTGGCGCCGGGGCCGGCGGCCAACCGCCCTGCTACGTCCGCCGGTTGGGGCCGCCGCCGGGCCGGGGTCCGTACCGCCAGGGACGGTCGGGCAGCGCCGCACCGAGACAGTGCGCCGTGTCCTGCAGCGAGGGCGGCACCCGCGGCAGCCACAGCAGCCGCCCCACGGCCGCGTCGATCATGCGGACCGCGCGCATCGAACCCAGCTCGCCCGCGTCCGGCACCAGCCGGGCCGCCACCTCCTCGGCCTCGCGCCACGCGCCCGCCCCGACCAGTACGGACAGCAGCTCGGTGCGGAACAGCGCGCGGTACGCCGGGGGTTGGTCCTGCGGCCCGTCGACGGCGGCGCGCAGCAGTACGGCCGCGGTGTCCCGGTCGCCGAGCCGGGCGTGGGTGATGCCGCGGTGGCCGTTGAGTTCGTGCTCGTCCATCCACCAGGCCCAGTGCGGGTCGCGCGCGGAGACGCCGTCCGCGAACAGGCCGCGGGCCCGGCGGATCGCGGCCACCGCCTCGTGCCGCCGCCCGGCGAGCGCGAGCGCGCGGGACTGCCGGATGGTGAAAAGCGCCTCGACGCGAGCGGGCAGCGGACCGGAGTCGAGGACGGACTGCGCGATGCGGAAGGAGGCGCGCGGCAGTCCCAAGTGCGCCGCCTGCATGCTGAGATGGGACAGCACGAGGCGCTGCGTCCAGCGGTCGCCGGTGCGCGCGGCGAGGGCGAGGGCCTGCCGGTTGAGCCGGTACGCCTGCCGCTGCCGCTCCGCGTCGTAGAGGATCCAGCCGGCGACCTCGGCGAGTTCGGCGAGCGCCGCGCCCGTATCGCCGCCGGGCAGCGGCCGTTGCGGTGCGAGCCTGCGCCACTGCTCGCGGACGCCGTGCAGGGCGCCCGCGGCCAGCGGCACCGCCGCCTCGGCGCCGCGCTCGTGGTCGAGGGCGAGCAGCCGCCGGGTCGCGGCGCCGACCGCCTCCCCGAACTCCGGTGGCACGCGGGCGGGTTGGCGCCGGCGCCGATGCCTCACCCGGGACGTGCCGGCCCGGGCGGGCGCTCCGTACGCGTCAGACGCTGCGTACGGGCGGGAGGGCCCGGACAGGCGCGACGGCAGCGACCCGTCGGTGCCGCGCTGCCCCAACCGCCCCGCGGACTCCGGACGTTGGGCGGGCCCGGTGCCGGTCATGCCCGTCTCACCTTCCGTCTCACCTTCCGTCGGACGGCTCGCCCTCCACCGCGTCGGCGGCGTCGGGCGGTTCGGTCACCTCCGGCCGCTGCCCCGCCTCCCGCTGCTCCGGCACCCGCGGGCTTTCGGGCGGCTCCGCACGGTCGGCGGGCTGCGGCCGCAGAGCCGCCCGGTCCACCGTGCCCGCCCGGTCCGCTTGCTCCGCCCGGTCCGCGGTGTGCCGGCGGAACTCCCGTGACACCCGCGTCAGCCAGGCCACTTCCTCCTCCAGGTCGTCGTGCGTGACCTGGGTGAAGCTGAGGGAGCCGGCGGCGGCCGCGGCCGGTGAGCGATCACCGTACCGGGCCTGGAGGGCGGCGCGGAGAAGCAGTGCCTCGCGGGTCACGGACGCCTGGTCGGCGGGGCCCCGGCCGGCGGCGGAACCGGCGGGCTCCCCGGAGGCGGACTCCTCGGAGGCGGACTCCCCGGAGGCGGACTCCCCGGGGGACGGCTGCGGGCCGACGGCCCCCGGATCGAGGTAGGGGCGCAGGGCGAGTTGGCCGTCGCGGATCTCGATGACGCGGCGGTAGAGGCGGTACTGCAGGTCGCGCGGTGGCGCGAGGTCGCGCAGCCGGGACGGCGGCGGATCGAGCGCGATGGCCGGGGTCGCGCGGTAGAGCGCCCACCACAGCGGGTGCAGCGCGCGGTAGTCGCGGTACGCGCGCAGCCAGCGCACTCCGGCGGAGAGCCGCGGCCCCCAGGACGGCACCGTCCAGCCGAACACCTGCAGTACGGAACCGGTGTTGCCCGCCACCCAGTACAGCCAGTCCCAGGGCTGTACGTCGGCGCCGAGCCGGTCGCCGACGACCTCGGTGTAGCGGATCGCGCAGTACACGAGCGTCGTGGCCGCGCCCGCGGTGACCGCCCACATGCCGGTGCGCAGCCAGGAGCGGCTGATGAGCCGCGCGTACCGCCGGGACAGGTGCACCGTCCGCGCCTGCCCGACGGCGCAGATGGCCAGGTAGTAGGAGAAGTAGACGGCGTAGCGGGGGTTGCTCACGTTGAGCAGTACGGCGTTCTCGGCGGAGTGCGAGCGGTGCGGCGGGCTGACGTAGAAGAAGCCGGCGACCAGGACGACGAGGGCGATGCCGTAGCCGACGATGTGGTTGCGGGCGCGGCGGCGTGCCTCGTCGGGCGGGTGCGACCAGTGCACGAGGACGACCTGCTGGGCCGCGGTGAGGATCACGACGGCGGCCTGCACCAGGACCGTGGTGATGTTGGGGTAGTCGAGCAGGTCGAGCAGACAGGCGCGGATGGGGTTGCTGTCCACCAGGTAACTGACGCCGGAGCAGAGGAAATAGACGCACAGCGCGATCAGCGCGGGATCGCTTCTGTTGCGGCGCAGCGCCGGCAGTTTGTAGAGGAACGCCGCGACGCCGATGAGTCCGCAGCTCCAGGAGAACGCCTCGTAGCCCATGGTGCCGTCCGGTTCTCAGCCGGAGAAGCCGGAGAGGCCGGAAGAGGTGGGAAGGCCGGGGAAGCCGGGAGAGCCCGAGAAACGGCCGGCGCCGGACACGGAAGAGGCGGGGGAAACGGGAGCGGCGGTGCGGGCGGCGGAGCGAGAGCGCGCCGGCGCACTGTGCCGGAACGTGGTGTGCGCCGGTACAACGGCCTTGCGCCGCCGGGGAGTCGGGGTGCGCACGGGGACGGGCCTCCTTCGCCGGGCTTCGGCGCCCGTGTCCTCCGGTGCCCGGGTGAGCGGTCGGGTCGTGGCGGCGCACGCCGGGGAGAGCGCGGTCGGCCGGCGGGCAGCGGAAAGTACGGCGCTCGGAAGCGGGCTTCTCGGGGGAAACGAGCGACCTTATTTCTACCAACAGCCCGGCGATTCTTCGAGCCGGCCGCTGCCGTCGTCCGCGCCCGTGCGTACGGGCAGCGACGCATGCACCGATTCTCGGCCAAATCCCCGGCGGGGAAAGGGAATTGCTTTGCGAGAATTCGTCTGGCTCGTACGGATATATCCGCTGGGAAGAACAATGGGGAACGGGCGGGCGAAGTCCCGGGAACCTGAACTCCCCTGCTCCCGCGGCAGGTTGACCTCGATGCCCTCGTGTCGCCGGAGGCCCGGAGGGAGACCGGGGACCGGTGTCCCGTCGACGGGCAGCGCACCTGGCGTGGGGGGATGGTGCCGCGGTCCCCGGCCTCGGGCGGGCCCGTCTCACCGGGCGGGCCCCGTCCCCCCGTGGTCACGGGCCCGGCACCGGGATGGTTCGTGAGACGCACCGCACGCAGCCCTCCCCCGTCGACTCCCACTACTGGGGGCTGCGTGCGGAGGCCGTCTCATCAACCGGCGGCGGACCTCCGTGACGTGGCCGGCACAGACTCACTCGTTCACGAACGAGTCCTTCACGAACTCAGCCGTTCACGAGCTGAGTCGTTCACCAACCAGGGCCACTCGCACGCCAGTTGACCGAACTATTCTGACGGTATCGACACACCCCCGAGGTGTCAACTGGTGTACGGCGAGGGCAAGATGGCCATCAACACAGGTGCACCGGCGTTCCGTACTGGGGAGGGAAACCATGGCCGACCGCGGCGATCCGGCGGGGAACACGCTGGCCGACAAGCTCAACCACCTGTTCCGGACCGTGGTGCCGCCCGGCCGCGGACCCTACGGCTCCGAGGAGGTCGCCCAGGCCATCACGGCGAACGGAGTGTCCATCTCCGGCAGCTACATCTGGTTACTGCGCAAGGGACAGCGGGACAACCCCACACTGCGCCATCTCCAGGCGCTCGCCGACTTCTTCGGCGTACCCGCCGCCTACTTCTTCGACGACAAGGTGGCCGCGGACGTCGACGCCGACCTCGCCCTGCTGGTCGCCCTGAAGGACACCGGGGTGCAGGGAGTGGCGCTGCGCGCCGCCGGGCTGTCCCCGAAGAGCCTCGACTCGATCGGCGAAGTGATCGACCGCGTACGGGAGTTGGAGGGGTTGCCGCAGGACTCGCAGGCGACCGCCGGGCAGCCCGGAAGCGGCGGAAGCGGCGGCGGAGACGGGAATGGCTCGGAATCGAGGGGGCGTTGAGCCGTTCCCGGAGAGCGCGGGCGCTGGAGCGCTAAGGTGTCGGCGACTGTCCGAGTCCGTGACGCCGCGCGGTGCAAGCCCCTCGACCGGACCAGGCGAGGGGCTGCCGGGAGGGAATGGGGAGGGCACGTGAGGCCGGGACGCCTGCGTCGGGAGTGTGAAGCGCTCGTTCGGGACCTGGACATCCCGCGCCCGTTCGACGTGCACCTCCTGTGCCGGAGCATCGCCGAGCGGCGGCGCCGGCCGATCCACCTCGAACCGATGCGGATGCCCGCCGACGGCCCCTGCGGCGTATGGATCTCCGGGGCGGGCATCGACTACATCTTCTTCGAGCAGCTGACCAGCCCGCTGCACCAAGAGCACATCATCGCCCACGAGTTGGGCCATCTGCTGTGCGACCACCGCACGGCGTCGGTGCTGAGCGACGACACCTCGCGTACGGTCATGCCCACGCTCGACCCGAAGATGGTCGAGCGCATCCTGCACCGTACGCACTACAACGAGGTGGAGGAGCAACAGGCCGAGATCATCGCCTCGTTGATCCTCCGCGAGGCCAACCGGACGCGCCCGCAGGCGGTTCGCAGCGTGCCGCCCGAGGCCGCGGCCATCGTGGAGCGGGTGGAGCGGTCGCTGCTGCACCCGGAGCCCGGACGGCCGGAGCGGGAGCGGCCCGCGCCGCCGGCGGCTGCCGCCGCGGAGCCGGACGACGGCGACCCGGTCCCGGCCGCGCCGCCCGGCTGAGCGCACTCCGGCAAGAGCGCGCTCCGCGCACGGGAGCACGGAAGGCTCCGGCACCGGAGCACGGAAGAGAGTACGGAGAGCGCCGGGCAGCCTTTCGGCCGGCCTCGCGGTCAGCTCGCGCCGGCCGCGCCCGCACTCGCGCTCGCCGCGACCTTCATCGCTTTGATCGCCTTCTTCAGCGCCGGGGCGGCGGCTCCCGCACGCTCGCTCAGCGCGTCGATCCGCTTCTTCAACCGCCGCCGCTCGCGCCCCGTCGTCACCCCGGGCACCTCGCCCATCGCGGCCAGCACCGCCAACGCCGCCTGCCGCGGCGGGATACGGGACGGCGCCAGCTCGCCGTGCAGAATCCCGGCGGCGGTCTTGCGCAGGACGGCCACCTCGTCGGCGTCCCGCACGACGACCCGGGTGGGGCGCAGGGCACGGCGTTCGACGGTGATCGCGCCCGCCGCCGCCAACTGCCGCTCCACGGCGTCGAATGTGCGCCGCCGGTGGCGCTCCACCAGCGGCTTCCACTTCTTCGGCCGTTCCTGCGCGACGTCCCGCAGTACGTCGTCCAGCACCGGGTCGCCGGTGCGCCGGTCGCCCACGGCCCGGGCCCGGCCGTTCTCGTCCCGCAGGCAGCCGCGCTCGGTGAGGTCGATCAGCGCGGCGGCCCGCAGCACCCGTGCCAGCAGTTCGCGCTTGCCCAACTGCAGCCGCTCCTTCGCCTCGTCGCAGGCGAGCAGGTACAGCTGCTCCGGGAGGCTGCGGCCGGTGTCGCCGGCGCCCCGGCTGCCTCCGGTGTCCTCGGTGAGTGCGAAATCCGCACCGTCGTCGCGGCTCATCGCTCCATGACAGCAGAACCACGGGCGCGCGGACAGCTCCCACGGGAGGAACGGCGACGCCAACGTCCCCTCCCTGAGGAGGAGTTGAGTACGAAAACGGGTCGCGCGCGGGCCCGCTCCGCTGCCAACTTGCTGAGCACAAGCAACGTAGTGGAGACTGACACTTGCTACCTACAAGCAACCGATGACCGAATCACGTACTCCGGGTACGTACACCACCCAGCACGCACGGGAGACACAGGCACGTGAAGGCGCAACGCGATGGGTGACGATCCACGCTCCCCGGCCCCGGAGGAGGCCGCCGCCGACCTCGGCGCGGAGATCGTGCGCTTCGGCCGACTGGTCGCCGCCTGGCGGCAGTTGGTGAAGACGGACACCGGCGCGGCGGACCGCGTACTGCTGGCCAAGCTCGTGGTGGGCGGCGACCGCCGCGCCACCGACCTGGCCGCCGACGCGCTCCTCGACCTGTCCACCGTGAGCCGCCAGGTGCGCTCGCTGGTCGAGCGGGGCCTGGTGGAGCGCTACCCCGACCCCGAGGACCGCAGGGGGACGCTGCTGCGGCCGACGGACGCCGGGCGCACGGCGTTTCAGGAGTACCGGCGGCAGCGCGACAGCGAACTGGCCGCCCTGCTGGAGCCGTGGCCGCCGGAGGACCGTGGCGCGTTGATCCGGCTGCTCGGGCGCCTCAACGACGACCTGGAACGGGGGCACGCACACGCTGCCTCGCACGCCCACCCGCACCTGCAGAGGTCCCAGAACACCTCGCCGGAGGAGAAAGACATACCAGCGTGAGCACAACGACCTCGCCTCCGATATCGGAGGCCGAATCGAAACCCGCGGCCGGCGGCCTCACCCACCGGCAGATCCTGACGATCCTCAGCGGCCTGATGCTCGGCATGTTCCTGGCCGCGCTCGACCAGACCATCGTCAGCACCTCGATCCGTACGATCGCCGACGATCTCAACGGCCTCAGCAAGCAGGCGTGGGCCACGACCGCCTACCTGATCACCTCGACGATCGCCACTCCGCTCTACGGCAAACTCTCCGACCTGCACGGGCGTAAGCCGTACTACCTCACCGCGATCAGCATCTTCGTCGTGGGCTCCGTGCTGTGCACGTTCTCCACGTCGATGACCGAGCTGGCCGCGTTCCGCGCCGTACAGGGTCTGGGCGCCGGCGGTCTGATGTCGCTGGCGCTGGCGATCATCGGGGACGTGGTGCCGCCCCGCCAACGCGCCCGCTACCAGGGCTACATGCTCGGTACGTTCGCCACTTCCAGCGTGGCCGGGCCGCTCATCGGCGGTGCGCTGGCCGGCCAGGACACCCTGCTGGCGATCACGGGCTGGCGCTGGGTCTTCCTGGTCAACGTACCGATCGGGATCATCGCCCTGTTCGTGGTCGCCAAGGTGCTCAACATCCCGCACACCAGGCGCGATCACCGCATCGACTGGTGGGGGGCGCTGACCATCGCGATCGGCGTGGTGCCGCTGCTGCTCGTCGCCGAGCAAGGCCGCGACTGGGGCTGGGACTCGACGCGGTCCATCGTCTGCTACGCGATCGGCGCGGCCGGAATCCTGGTGTGGATCTTCGTCGAGCGGCACATCGGCGACGACGCCCTGATCCCGATGCGGCTGTTCCGGAACGGCACCTTCAGCAAGACGAGTCTGCTGTCGGTGCTGATCGGTATGGGCATGTTCGGCGGGCTCATGATGATCCCGCAGTACCTGCAGATCGTGAAGGGCGCCAGCCCGACCAAGTCCGGTCTGGAGATGCTGCCGCTGATGGCGGGCATGATGGTCGCCTCCGTCGTCACCGGCCAGATCACCTCGAAGACCGGCCGCTACAAGATCTTTCCGGTGATCGGCACCGCCGTGATGATCGCGGCGCTGCTGCTGTTCCACTTCCGCGTCCAGTGGGACACGCCGCTGTGGCAGACCATGATCTACATGGCCTGCTTCGGGCTCGGGCTCGGCTGCTGTATGCAGACGCTGGTGCTGGCGGTGCAGAACGCCGTGCCGCCCGGGGACATGGGCGTGGCCACCGCCTCGTCCACGTTCTTCCGGCAGATGGGCGCCACCGCGGGCACCGCGATCTTCCTCTCGGTGCTGTTCAGCACGGTCGGCGACAAGATCTCCTCGGCGTTCCAGGACGCCGCGAAGACGCAGCGATTCCAGGCCGCGCTGCGCGATCCGGCCGTACGCCAGGACCCGGCGAACCGGCCCGTACTGAAGATGTTCCAGCATCCGGGCGGCGGTTCGGGCTCCGGTTCCGGCGGCTCGTCGTCCGTGCTGAACGACTCGTCGTTCATCCAGCACCTGGACCCGCGGCTGGCCGAACCGTTCAAGCGCGGCTTCGCGGACTCGATGCACGTGGTGTTCCTGCTGGGCGCGTGCGTCGTCGCGGTGGCCTTCCTGCTGGTGCTGTTCATCAAGGAGGTGCCGCTGCGCTCGATGTCGGGGCTCCAGGCACGGCAGCAGGCGGAGGCGGAAGCCGCGGGTGCGGAAGCGGCCGCCGAGCCGCCCGCCCCGGAGCCGGCCGCAGTCGCCGCGGCGGCCCAGTCCAACGGCTCCGCTCCCCCGGCGTCCACCGCTCCCCCGGGCCCGGGCATCAACGGACGGGTGCGGGACGGGCAGGGCGAGCCGCTGGCGCACGCCGCGGTCACCCTGATCGACCTCGGCGGGCGGCAGTTGGGGCACGCGGAGACCGCGGCCGACGGCAGCTACGCGCTGTTCGCGCCGAAGCCCGGCAGCTATGTGCTGATCGGCTCCGCCGGGTCCCGGCAGCCGCAGGCGGCGACCGTCGTCGTCGGCGAGGAGCCGCTCCGGTTCGACCTGTCGCTCAAGGGCGCGGCCGGGCTGCGCGGCGAGGTGCGCGACAGCGCGGGCGCGGCGGTGCCGCGTGCGCTGGTGGTGGCGACGGATCCGCGCGGCGAGGTGGTGGCCTCCTCGGTGGCCGGCCAGGGCGGCGGCTTCGCGTTCCGTGAACTGGTGCCCGGCAGCTACACGTTGGCGGTCAGCGCCGACGGCCACCGGCCCAGCGCGCTACCGGCCGAGGTGGGCCCGGGCGAGCCGAACTTCTACGAGGTGCGGCTCCAGCCCTGTGCGCGGGTGCGCGGCACGGTGCGCACGCGGGGCGGCGAACCGGTCACCGACGCCCGGGTCATCCTGCTCGACGTCGAGGGCAACACCGTCGGTTCGGCGATCACCGGCAGCGACGGCGTGTACTCGTTCTCCGATCTGGAGGGCGGCCAGTACACGGTCATCGCCAGCGGCTACGCGCCGGTGGTGACGCCGGTGCTGGTGAACGGCGCCGGGCACAGCGGGTTCGACATCGACCTCGACCACGAGTGAGCCGGGTCCGGCGGGGCGCCCCGCCGGACCCGCACCGTTCCGCGCCGCCGCGCGCGGGCGCCGTTGCGGCGGACGGAGGGGACCGCCGCAACGGCGCCGTCGTCGCCCCGCTCCCCTCCCGGCCCGCTCCCTGCTCGGCTCCCAACTCCCCTGTCCCTCCGGGCCGTTCGGCACGTACACCCGTTGCCGGTACGCGAACGCATCCGATACGTTCATGTATCCGACGGCGAGGTGATCCCCATGTCCACGGCTGCGTCCGCTGCGTCCGCCGAGCCTGCCGCGTCAGCGCCGCGCGTCACCGCACGCCGGGCGCGCACCAGGCAGCGGCTGCTGGACGCGGCGCTGACGGTGTTCGCCGAGGAGGGTTTCGGGCGCTCGACCGTCGAGCGGGTCTGCGACCGCGCGGGCTTCAGCCGCGGCGCCTTCTACTCCAACTTCTCGTCCCTGGACGAGCTGTTCCTCGCCATGTGGGAGGAGCGCTCGGCGCGGATGCTCGCGGATCTGCGGGCCGCGCTGTCCGGCACGGCGGCGCCCGCGCCGGACCCGGCGGCGCACACCGACCCGCAGGAGGCGCTGCGCGCGGCGCCGGCGGCGATCCCCGTGGACGACCGTTGGCACCGGGTCACCGCGGAGTTCACCGCACACGCGCTGCGCAATCCCGCGCTGCGCCGGGTCATGGCCGCCCGTGAGCAGGCCATCAGGGAGACGCTGCTGCCGGTCGTGGCGAGCGCGCTGGAGCGGGCCGGGCGCCGGGTGACGGCTCCGGACGCGCTGGGCCGCGCCCTCGTCGCCGTACACGACGGCACCGCCACCCAAGTGCTGCTGGAACCGGAGAACGGCGAACTGCCGCGCGAGCGCGAGGAGTTGTTCCTGAACGTGCTGTACGCCTACAGCGCCCCGCACGAGGGCACCCGCACCGGCACCGCAGCCGACGGCACCGAGGCCGGTGCTGCTGCCGACGGCACCGAGGCCGGTGCCGACTCCACCGCTATCGACACCACCGGGGAGCCGCAGTGAGCGACGACGCCGACGTCATCGTCGTGGGGGCCGGGCTCGCCGGCCTCGTCGCGACCTACGAACTCGCCCGCGCCGGGCGCCGGGTGCTCGTACTCGACCAGGAGGGCGAGGCCGACCTCGGGGGCCAGGCGCACTGGTCGCTGGGCGGGCTGTTCCTCGTCGACAGCCCGGAGCAGCGGCGCATGGGCGTCAAGGACTCCCGCGAGCTGGCGATGTCGGACTGGATGGCGTCGGCCGGCTTCGACCGGGACCGCGAGGACCGCTGGCCGCGCCGCTGGGCCGAGGCGTACGTACACTTCGCCGCCGGCGAAAAGCGCAGCTACCTGCGGGAGTTGGGGCTGCGTCTGACGCCGACCGTCGGCTGGGCCGAGCGCGGCGCGGGCACGGCGACCGGGCACGGCAACTCGGTGCCGCGCTTCCACATCGCCTGGGGCACCGGCCCGGAGGTGGTGCGCGTCTTCCGGGAGCCGGTGCAGGCCGCCGCCGAGCGCGGCCTCGTCACCTTCGAACACCGGCACCGCGTCGACGAGTTGATCGTCGAGAACGGCGCGGCGGTCGGAGTGCGCGGCACGGTGCTCGCGCCCGTGCCGCCCGGGAAGCAGCGCGGCACGGCCTCGTCCCGTGAGGAGGTCGGCGAGTTCGAGCGCCGGGCGCAGGCGGTCGTGGTCACCTCCGGCGGCATCGGCGGCAACCGCGAACTGGTGCGCGCCAACTGGCCGGTGGAGCGGATCGGCCCGCCGCCCGAGTCGATGATCACCGGCGTTCCCGCGTACGTCGACGGGCGGATGCTGGCGGTCAGCGAGCGCGCGGGCGCCTCGCTCGTCAACCGCGACCGCATGTGGCACTACACCGAGGGCATCAGAAACTGGGACCCGGTCTGGCCCGACCACGCGATCCGCATCATCCCCGGACCGTCCTCGCTGTGGCTGGACGCGACCGGACGGCGGCTGCCGGCACCGCTGTTCCCCGGGCACGACACTCTCGGCACGCTGGAGCACATCGTGCGCGGCGGCCACGCGCACACCTGGTTCCTGCTGACGAGAGCCATCGTGGAGAAGGAGTTCGCGCTGTCCGGGTCGGAGCAGAACCCGGACCTCACCGGCAAGGACTGGAAGCTGGTGCTGTCCCGGGTGGGCAAGGGCGCGCCCGGCCCGGTGCAGGCGTTCCTCGACCACGGCGAGGACTTCGTGGTGCGCCGCTCGCTGCGGCAGCTGGTGGCCGGAATGAACGAGCTGACCCCGGACACGCCCGTGGACCTCGCCCGGGTCGAGCGTGAAGTGGCCGCGCACGACCGGGAGATCGGCAACGCGTACTCGAAGGACCTGCAACTGATGGCGGTACGCAACGCGCGCGCGTATCGCATGGACCGGATCATGCGGGTGGCCGCCCCGCACCGCTTCCTCGACCCGGCGCAGGGGCCGCTGATCGCGGTGCGGCTGCACCTGCTGACCCGCAAGACGCTCGGCGGGCTGGAGACGACGCTGGAGTCGCAGGTGGTGCGGCCGGACGGCGAGGTGTTCCCCGGGCTGTACGCGGCGGGCGAGGTGGCCGGCTTCGGCGGCGGCGGCGTGCACGGATACAACGCGCTGGAGGGGACGTTCCTCGGCGGCTGCATCTTCTCCGGGCGTGCGGCCGGGCGCGCGCTCGCGCGGGAGTTGGCGTGAGCGGCGGGGCGGGGGCGCCGGGCGCCGGGCCGCGCACCGCACTGGTCACCGGAGCGTCCTCGGGCATCGGGGCGGCGGTGGCCGAGGCGCTGGCCGGGCGCGGCTACCGCGTGCTGGGCACGAGCCGCGACCCGTCGTCGGTCGCCGCGCCCGTCCCCGGCGTCGGCTATCTGCCGCTGGATCTGACCGACGAGGCGTCGGTCGAGGAGTGCGCGAAGGCCGCCGGCGCGGTGGACGTACTGGTCAACAACGCCGGCGAGAGCCAGAGCGGCCCGATCGAGGAGCTGCCCATGGCGGCGGTCCGGCGGCTGTTCGAGGCCGACGTCTTCGGCGCGGTGCGGCTGTCGCAGCTGCTGCTGCCCGGGATGCGGGCCCGCGGCTACGGCCGGGTGGTCATGGTCGGCTCGATGCTGGCCAGCTTTCCGCTCGCGTACCGCTCGTCGTACGTCGCGGCCAAGGCGGCGCTGAAGGGTTTCGCGAACGCGGCGCGGCGCGAGATGTCGCCGTACGGCGTGGGCGTGACGACGGTGGAGCCCGGTTCGATCAACACCGGGATCAGCGAGCGGCGTACGCAGTACCTCGCGGAGGACTCGCCGTTCGAGGCCGAATACCACGCCATGCTGGGCGCGTTGAACGCCAACGAGGCCCGCGGCGTCCCGCCCGGGAAGGTCGCCGCGACCGTGCTGCGGGCGGTCGAGGCGGACCGGCCGCGGCAGTTGTACGCGGTGGGCAGCGGGGCTCCCGCGGTGTTCGCGCTGGCCCGGCTGCTGCCCCGCTCGGCCGTCGAGCGGCTGGTGGCCCGGCGGCACGGGCTGCGCTGAGCGGCCGCGGCCAGACGGTGCGTACGGCAGGTGCGCACGGCAGGTGCGTACGGCGCCCGCGGCCTCCGGGACCCGGCCGGCACCGCGTGCCTCGTGCCCAACTGCGGGCGGAGGCACGGGTGTCGGCGCCGGCGCGGCCCCGTGCGGCCGCCGCTCAGCGCGCTGCCGGCTCCGCCGCCGCGGACGCTCCCCCGGCGTCGGGCCAGACCCGGCCGCCGCGCCAGTAGTCCTCGATGTACTCCAGCGGGCGGCCCTTGGTCTCCGGCACGAACCGTTTGACGAAGCCGATCGCCGCGACCGCCACCAGCGCGTACACCCAGTACGTGACGTCCTTGCCGAGCCGCTCGATCGCGGTCAGATAGCTGACGCTGATGATGAGGTTCGCCGACCAGTTGGCGACGGTGGACCAGCCGGCGCCCGCCGCCCGCAGCCGGTTGGGGAAGACCTCGGCGCTCATCAGCCAGAACAGCGGGGAGATCGAGAGCGAGTAGCAGGCGACGTACACCAGCATCGCGATCAGCAGCAGCGTGCCGTAGCGGTGTGCGCCGAGGTGGAAGAGGATCCCGAAGACGGTGAGCATCGCGCACATGCCGCCGAGGCCGATGTAGAACAGCGTCTTCCGGCCGAGCAGGTCGACCAGCGCGATCGCGCCGAAGACGAAGACGAACAGCGCGAGGCCGACGTAGATCGTGGAGACCAGGGCGTCCGAGGTGGAGCCGATGCCGGCGTACCGGAAGATCGTCGGGGTGTAGAACAGCACGGTGTTGGAGCCGACGAACTGCTGGAAGACCGCCAGTCCGACGCCCGCGATCAGGCAGCCGCGCAGTCCGGGCGCGAACAGCTCCCGCCACGAACTGGCGCCCTGGTCCCGCAGATCGTGCTCGATCAGCCGCAACTCCCGTTCCCGCTCGGTGGGGTTGATCTTTCCCATGACCCGCGCGGCCTCGTCCCAGCGGCCGCGCATCGCGAGCCAGCGCGGACTGTGGTCCAGAAACAGCATGCCGACGGCCAGCACCACGGCCGGGAGCACGGCGGCGGCGAACATCGGGCGCCAGCCCCAACCGAGGCCGTTGACCACGTAGTCGACGACGTACGACGCCAATATGCCGCCGGAGATGGCGAGTTGCTGGAGGATGACCAGCCCGCCGCGCACCGCGACCGGCGCCATCTCCGCGATGTACATCGGCACGGCGAGCGACGAGGCGCCGACCGCGATCCCGGTGAGCACCCGGAAGGCGAAGAACCACCACAGGTCGGGCGCGAGCGCGGTGGTCACCGCGCCCACGGCGTAGATCACCGCCATGATGAGCAGCGTGTAGCGGCGGCTGAGCGCGTCGGCCATCTTCCCGCCGACCACGCCGCCGGCGATGGAGCCGAACAGCACGGCGGCGACGGCCAGTTCCTCCTGCCCGGAGCTGAGCCGCCACTGGCTCTTCAGCAGCCCTTCGGCACCCGAGATGACGCCGATGTCGTAGCCGAAGAGCAGCCCGCCGAGCGCCGCGGTCGCCGCGATCAGATACGTGTAGCGGGGCACCGCCCGCACCGCCCGCCAGGAGAAGCGGTACGCCGAACCACTCGGTGCGCTTGAGACCGGGTCCGCCGGCTCGCTCATAGCCACCCACACCTCTTCTTGTCTCGGGTCCGTGTCGTGTCCGGTCCGAGGTCCGCCGAGGGCGTCCGGGGACTTCGCACGAAACTCTCTGGCGTCCGATATCCCGAACACCGTTCGACATCTTGGCAGTTGACGCTAGAGCCGCCGCCGAGCGACGTCAAGAAGCCGGAGAGCGGCGGAGGTTGGCGCGCACGGGCCGCCGTTGCCGTATCGTGCGGTCAGGCCGCCCGAGACCGCCCGGCCGATCCGTGCTCCGGCCAACTGCCGCCGGAGCAGGGCCGGTTGGGATGCGGCGGCGGAGGAGACGCGGCACGGGGAGCGAGACAGTGAGCAGCGACGAGCGGCACGGGCACGGCGCCGCGGAGCAGCCCGCACGGCGGCCCGCCAGGGTCCGTACGGACGAGGACCGGGCGCGCGAGAACCGCGCGCGCGAGACGGCCGAGGAGATCACCAGCCGGATCGACACCACCAGAACGCACACCGCCCGGGTGTGGAACTACTGGCTGGGCGGCAAGGACCACTACGAGGTCGACCGCGAGGCAGGCGACGCCATCCGCAGACTGCACCCCGGCATCGACGAATACGCCCGCGCCGACCGGAAGTTCCTCGGTCGCGCGGTGGCTCGGCTGACCCGCGAGGCCGGCATCCGCCAGTTCCTCGACGTCGGCACCGGGCTGCCCACCGCGGACAACACCCACGAGGTGGCCCAGCGGCTGGCGCCGGAGTCCAGAGTCGTCTACGTCGACAACGACCCGATCGTGCTCGCCCACGCCGGCGCCCTGCTCACCTCCGCCCCCGAGGGCAGGACGGACTATCTGGACGCGGACCTGCGCGACGTGGACGGCATCCTCCAACGCGCCGCGGACACCCTGGACTTCAGCCGGCCCGTCGCGCTGGTGCTGCTGGGCGTGGTCATCTTCATCGAGAACGACGAGGAGTCGTACGCACTGGTCCGCCGGTTCCTCGACGCCCTGCCGCCGGGCAGCCACCTCGTGCTCAGCCACACCGTCACCACGCCGGACACCGCCGGCATGGACGCGGCCGTCGAGTTCTGGAACGCCAACGGCACTCCGCGGCTGACCCAGCGCACGCCCGCGCAGATCGAGCGGTACTTCGACGGCCTGGAGCTGCTGCCCCCGGGCGTCGTCTCCTGCTCCCAGTGGCCCGCGCCGGACCCGGAGGCACCGGAGGTGGCGATGTACGGCGGAGTGGGCCGCAAGCCCTGAGGCCCCGAGGACGGCGGCGCCCGGGTCCCGGGCCGGCCACCCCGCGCCGTCCGCCATCGCCGGATGGGTAGGCTGTCACCGCCCGGATCCCGTCGACGGGGGCGGCCATGGGTGGTGGTCCCGGGGGTCCGGTTGTCGGCTCTGAGCGTTCGGAGCCGTTGCGGAGAGAGTTAGTGGTATCTGGTATGGCAACGGGAATAGTGATCCGCTTCGACGAGCTTCGGGGCTACGGCTTCATCACGCCGGACACCGGCACCGAAGACGTCTTCATGCACGCCAACGACCTGCTCGACGACAAGTACCTCTTCCACCCCGGTACGCGGGTGGAGTTCGAGGTCGAGGACGGCGAGCGCGGTCTGAAGGCGTCGGACGTGCGCATCGTCGAAGAGGCCGGCGCCCGGGACGGTGCCCCGGCGCGGCCCGGGGGCTCGCCGGCGCGGGAACGCGGTTCGGCGTCGCGGGAGTCGAGGTCGGAGGGCGGTGAGGTCGACGAGGGTGTGTGCGATCTGCTGTCGGCGGCCGAGTTCCAGCACGAGCTGACCGAGGCGGCGCTGAAGGTGTCGCCGTCCCTGACGGGTGCGCAGATCCTCGATCTGCGGGCGCGCGTCATCGAGTTGGCGCGGTCGCACCGGTGGCTCGACTCCTGAGTACGGGCCCTGTGCGGTGAGCCGCAGGGGTGGCGCCGGGCACGGCGGCCACCCCTGCGGCTCCGGCGCCGTCACGTTTCACAGCGCGCCACGGCCACGGTCCGGGTCAGACTTCGATCAACTCGGCCGAGCCGTGCGTCAGTACGCGGGTCCCGCCCTCCTCGACCAGGAAGGTGTGGCTGAGCCCGACGCAGCGCTCGCCGAACGAGCGGAACGACGCGGGCACGTGGAAGACCATGCCGGCCTGGAGCGGTTCGGGGTTGTCGGCGGTCAGATAGAACGAGCCGGTGTCCATCCAGTGCGGCGGATGCGCCAGCCCCACCGGGTAGCCGAGCATGTGGTGGAAGACCTCGTCGTCCCGCAACGTGCCCAGTTCGCCCAGCACTTGGGCGGCCACTTCGGAGCAGGGCACTCCCGGCCGTGCGTGGCTGAGCACGCCGCCGAGCGTGGTCTTCGCCAACTCCGCCAGCCGCAGCACGCGTTCGGACGGCTTGCCGCGTACGAGCGTGCGCATCACGGGCGCGTGGTAGCGGTGGCTGGCTCCGGAGAACTCCAGGAACGTCGTGGTGTCGCTGAGCGGTTCGCCCCGCCAGGTGGAGTGCGGGATGCCGCTGCGCGGTTCGGTGACCGCCAGCGGGCCCCAGGCGGAGGCCGAATCGGCCTCCGCGAGCAGTGCGGCGGCGATCGCGGCGGCGACCGAGGAGTCGGTGGCGCCGGGCTCCGCCGCCGCGGACACGCCCGCCTCGACTCCCCGCTGGGTGGCCTCGGCGGCCCGCTCCACGTAGCCGATCTCCGCCGGTGACAGCACGAGTTTGAGGTTCTCGACGAGGAACTGCCCGTCGATCAGGTCGAGTCCGCCGTCCCGCAGCAGTTGCAGCAGCTGCGGCGGCGTCGAGGTGTTGCCGAACTCGACGGCGAGCCGCGCTCCTTGCGGCAGCGCTCCGGCCACGTGCCGGGCGATCAGCTCGGACTTGCTGCGGGTGTTGGCGTAGCTGCAGAACAGGATGTTGTCCGCGGACGAACTGGCCAGCGCCCGGCCCACTTCGAGGTCCAGCACGTACAGGTAGGTGGCGTCGTGGGTGACGAGCAGCGGCTGGGGTGCGGTCTCGGCGGTGTGGTAGCCGCACAGGTACTCCACGGCCGACGGCCGGAAGACGAGGATCGCCTCGGCGTCGAGCGCGGTCAGCCGCTCGCGCACGCGCCGCAGGCGCCCGGTGTATTCGTCGGCGGTGAACGGCAGCGGTTCCGCGGCCCGGATCACCGCGATCCGATCGTCCGTCAGCCAGCGCGGCAGCTCCGCGTCCCCGAGGCCCGCCAGATTCTGCCCTGCTGCCTGCTCGGCGCCTGACGCCATGCGGTCACCTTCCTCTCACGTACGGCCGTGTCCCGGACGGGACTTGACGGCAACGGGACCACGGTCCAACGAGGCAGGTCAACCATTGTCCCGAGCCGGTAGTGCTGTTAGCGTCCGCGCGAACGAACCCCCAACGCCGGGCGCCGTCCGGCCAGTCGGTGAGGGAGCGAGGGCCGGCGCATGCGCGGACGCGGGACGACCGAGACGACGGTCCGACGATGACGGCGCGCGGGCCCGGGCAGGGTGACGGCCACGGGCAGCGTGCGGACTTTCTCGTAGAGAAACACAGCATCGACTTCATTCCGCACGAACTCCGGCACGGCAAACCGTCGGACCTGCTCTTCGTCTGGTTCGGCGCGAACATGGAGCTGCCGGTGGTCGCGGCCGGCGCCACCACCGTCGCCGGCGGGCTGAGCCTGAAATGGGCGGTCGTCGCGGTGCTCATCGGCGTCACCGTGGGCACGCTTTTCATGGCGAGCCATTCCGCGCAGGGCCCGCATCTGGGACTGCCGCAGATGATTCAGAGCAGAGCCCAATTCGGCTACTACGGCGCCTCGTTCCCGCTGGTATTCGTCGTCGTGATGTATCTCGGGTTCTATGCGGCGGGTGCCGTGCTGGGCGCGCAGGCGCTGACCGCGCTGTGCGGTGTGCCGCTTTCCGTGAGCATCGTCGTGCTGTCCGTACTCAGCGGCCTGGTCGCGGTGTTCGGCTACAACCTGATCCACGCCTTCGAGAAGTATCTGACGGTGCTCGTCGCGCTGGTCTTCCTGGTGCTCACGGTCGTGCTGCTGGCCGGCGGGCACGGCTCGGGCGGTGCCGGAGCCGCGCCCGACAAGGGCTTTCTGCTGGGCCCGTTCCTGCTCGCGGTGTCCGTCTCGGCCACCTCGCAACTCGGCTACGCGCCCTATGTCGCCGACTATTCGCGCTACCTCCCCGAAAACACCTCCATATCAAGCGTGTTCTGGTACACGTACGCGGGCGTCGGCGTCAGCGGAATCTGGCTGATGGTGTTCGGCGCCACGTTGCAGCGCCGTATCGCCGGCGGCCCGATCGCCGGAATCGGCGAACTCGCGCACGGAGTCGGCGGCTGGTTCGCCGCGCTCGCCTATCTCGCGCTGATTCTCGGCGTCCTCAGCATCAACGCCCTGAACATCTACGGCGGTTACATGTCCGCCCTCTCCTTCGCCAGCACCTTCTACCGGAAATTCAGAACGGGCCTGGCGCTGCGGCTGTGCTTCATCGTTCCGGTCACCGCACTCGCCACCTACATGTCGTTTCTCTCGAAGGACCATCTGCTGTCCTCCTTCGAGACGTTCCTGGTGCTGGTGCTGCTGCTGATGATCCCGTGGACGTCGATCAACCTCGTCGACTACTACGCGATCCGGTACGGCCGCTACGAGGTGGCCGAGATGTTCGAGCCCAGAGGCGAGTACGGCCGGGTCAGCGTCCCCGGCATGGCCGCCTACCTCATCGGCTTCGCGGTGCAACTCCCGTTCGCGAGCAACGAGTTGATCGAGGGCCCGGTCGCCCGCGCACTGCACGGCGGCGACATCTCCTGGATCGTCGGCGCGCTCGTCTCCGGCGCCGTCTACTGGCTCGTCATGCGGGGCCGCCGCTCGCCCCGCACGGCGCAACCGGCGGGCGGCGCACAGCAGTTGGTTTCGGCCCACGACCGTACGGAGGGGTGAACGTGCCGGACGCGGAGCAGCCGCGAGGCCACGGCCAGAACACCGACGGCAGCCGCGCGGGCGGCGGCGCCGCGGGCGCCGACGCGATCGTCGTCGGCTCCGGCGTCATCGGTCTGACGACCGCGATCGCCTTGCAGGAGTCGGGAGTTCGGGTGCGCATCTGGAGCGCGGCGCCGCCCGAGGACACCACGTCCGCGGTCGCGGGCGCCACCTGGTTCCCGTACCGCACCTCGCCCGCGGACCGGGTGCTGCGCTGGACCGCGGCCAGCAAGACGTACTTCGACGCGATGTCCGGCGACCCCGGCCTCACCGGCGTACACATCCGCGAGTCGCTGCAGCTGTGGCGCGAGGAGCTGGACCCGGACGGTCCGTGGTGGGCGAGCGCGGTGCCCGACCTCGCCCACTGCGCCGAATCCGAGCTGCCGGACGGGTTCCGCGGCGGCTACACCTTCACCCAGCCCGTCGTGACGATGGAGGTCTATCTGCGGTTCCTGGCCCGCCGGTTCGCCGACGGCGGCGGCACGGTCACCCGGCGCACCGTGGACTCGCTGGACGAGCCCGCCGCCGAAGCCGACGCGGTGATCGACTGCACCGGGCTGGCCGCACGCGAACTGGCCGGAGACGAGGACCTGGTGCCCGTACGCGGCCAGGTGGTGCGCGTCGAGAACCCCGGCATCAGCCGGGTCATCGCCGACTTCGGGCACCCGGACGGCGAGGCGTACATCATTCCGCACGAGGACAGCTGTGTGCTCGGCGGGACCGCCGAAGAGGGCGTCTGGGACACGGAACCGGAGCCGTCCGCGGCCGACGGCATCGTCGCCCGCTGCACCGGACTCGACTCCCGGCTGGCCGGCGCCCGGGTGCTGGACCGCCGCGCGGGACTGCGGCCCGTACGCACCTCCGGGGTGCGGCTGGAGGCCGAACCGGAACGAGCGGCCGCGGGCGGCGGCACAGGCGGTGGCGCCCTGATCGTGCACAACTACGGGCACGGCGGCTCCGGCGTCACGCTCTCGTGGGGCTGCGCGGAGGAAGTGACCGCGCTCGTGCACAGCGGCCTCGGCCGCGGCAGCCTGGAAGAGGACGGCACGGAACCGGGCGGCCCGGACGGGCCGGAGGCGCCGGAAGAGCCGCGGGAATCCGCCGGGGCCTGAGCGCACGTACGCACCGGCCGGGGTGCGCGCCGGCGCCCGCTACGGCCTCCCCTGCCGAGAGCCCCGAAGACCACGGAAGAAGAAGCGGCCATGAGCGACAGAGACACCGCCGAGCAGGTCGGCAACACCGGCTACGGCACCAAGAAGTTCCACCGGTCCAAGAGCCACTTCGCGGACCGGATCACGGCGGACGGGCGGGACGGCTGGCCCGTCGAGCCCGGGCGCTACCGCCTCGTCATCAGCCGGGCCTGCCCGTGGGCCAGCCGCGCCGCGATCTCGCGGCGGCTGCTCGGCCTGGAGCAGGCGATCTCGCTGGCCGTAGCCGATCCCCTTCAGGACGACCGGAGTTGGCGCTTCACGCTCGACCCGGACGGCCGCGACCCGGTGCTCGGCATCCGGTTCCTCAGCGAGGCGTACGACGCACGCGAGCGGGGCTATCCGGGCGGCGTGAGCGTGCCGGCGATCGTGGACGTGCCGAGCGGCCGGCTCGTCACCAACGACTTCCAGCAGATCACCCTCGACTTCGCCACCGAGTGGACCGCGCTGCACCGCCCCGGCGCCCCCGACCTGTATCCGCAGGCGCTGCGCGCGGAGATCGACGAAGTGATGGAGGGCGTCTACCGCGACCTCAACAACGGTGTGTACCGGGCCGGTTTCGCGACCACGCAGGGCGAGTACGAGGCCGCGTACGCGGACGTCTTCCGGCGCCTGGCGGCGCTGTCCGAACGGCTCGCGCACCGCCGCTACCTCGTCGGCGACAGCATCACCGAGGCCGACATCCGGCTGTTCACGACGCTGGTGCGGTTCGACGCCGTCTACCACGGCCACTTCAAGTGCAACCGCCACAAGCTGGCGGAGGATCCGGTGCTGTGGGCGTACGCGCGCGACCTTTACCAGACGCCCGGGTTCGGGGACACCGTCGACTTGGAGCACGTCAAGCAGCACTACTACCGGGTGCACGCCGGCATCAATCCGACGGGCATCGTGCCCGCCGGCCCGGACCCGTCCGGCTGGCTCGCTCCGCACCACCGCGAGGAGCTGGGCGGGCGGCCGTTCGGAGACGGCACTCCGCCCGGTCCGGTGCCGGCGGAGGAGGCGGTGCCGCCCGGGCACCGTCCCTGACCGGGCAGGGTCCAAGTAGCGGCGGCCGAGCGGGAGTCGGCCACCGGACGCCGGCTGCTAGGCCGTGTTTCGAAAGTAGCGTCGTCCGCCCGGCGGGCGGGGCTGGCGGTGTCTGGTGCGTGCGATCGCAAGGCGGAGGAGGAGAGCGCCGGGGGCACCTCCCAGGCGAAGCTCAGGGGGAGTGCTGCGCCGACGATCGACAACGTAGCGAGCGTGCGTGCCAGGCAGCGCCAGCCCGGGGGGCACCTCCCGGCCAGGCCGGGGAGGGACTTTCGAAACACGGCCTAGGCGCCGCCGCTGCCGCCCCGCTTGACGATACGGGCCACGAAGAAGCCCTCGAAGACCTCGGAGGGCGCGACCCGCACCGCCGACGTCAGCCGCTTGTCGAACGCCGAGCCCCGCCACGTCGTCAGCCCCGGCCGGAACTCCGGCTCCGAGAAGCCGAGCGGCTCCAGGCTCAGATCCGGGTGCCGCTGGAGCACTTTGCTCACCGGGAACTCGTTCTCCTCCGGGCTGACCGTGCACGTCGAATACACCATGACGCCGCCGGGCCGCAGCAGCGCGTACGCCGCGGCCAGCATCCTGGTCTGCTGGAACTTGTACTTCTCCAGGCGCTCCTCCGACCAGTACCGCAGCGCGTCGGAGCGGCGCAGGTCGACGCGGCCCTCGCCGGAGCACTGCACGTCCAGCAGGATCCGGTCGAAGGACTCGTGCGGCAGCGACTTGTCGAGGTACTGCGCCTGGTGCGTGGTCAGTTGGGCGTACCGCACTCCGTAGTCCGCGGCGAGCGCGGCGAGTTTGCGGGCGCGCGGGGCGGCGGAGTCGTTCAGCCACAGCGTGCAGTCGTTGCGCAGCCGGGCCGCGATGTGGAACGCCTTGCCGCCGGGCGCCGCCGCGACGTCGAGCACGGAGTCGCCGCGCCGCGCGCCCAGCGCCACCGGCGGAATGAGGCTGGCCGCGTTCTGCAGATAGACCCGGCCTTCGTGGGCGAGCGGCAGGATGTCGTCGAAGCCCTCGCCGTCCGGCCAGAACCAGGCGTCCTCGCACCAGTCGACGGGGCTGACGCCGGGCGCCTTCTCGGTCACGGTGCGCAGCGCGTCCTGGTAACTCTCCTCGTCCAGGAGCCTGTTGATCCGCACCGAGGTCGGCCGCGCGCCGCGGAAGAGTTCGCCGACCCGGTCCGTGCGTACCCGCAGCACGTCCGCCATGCGCTTCTCGAAGTCCCGTCTCTTGCGCGGGCTGGACACGTTCGTTCAGGGCCTCTCGTTCGGTTCGTGGCGGGCGCCGGAGCCCCGACCCGACCGTATCCCATGGCGGTACGCGCCGTGCGCCGCGTACGCCGGCGGCCGTACGTGCGGGCACCGCGAGCGCCGGAGAGCCCAACCGCCGCGCGGCGCTCAGTCGTTGGGGCGGGCCGTGCTGATCTCGCCCAGCGCCGAACCGGGGTCGCGCTCGACCGCCAGATCGCCGAGCGAGATGATGCCGACCGGCCGCTCGCCGTCCACCACCGGAAGCCGGCGCACCGCGCCCTGCCGCATCAAGTCGACGGCGCGACCGAGGGGTTCGTCGGGTCCGACGGTCAACAACTGCTGGCTGCACGCCTCCCGTACCGGGATCGCGGAGGGATCGCCACCGTCCGCGGCCGCACGCACCACGAGGTCCCGGTCGGTGACCAGCCCGTGCAGCCGCTCCTCGGCCATGACGAGCACCACGCCCACCCCCTGTTCGCGCATCAGCCGGGCGGTCTCGGCCACGGACGTGTCGACGCCCACGGCGAGCGGGGCGTCGGTCATCACTTCGCGTACCTGCCGGGTCATAGCTTCCTCCGGTCGTAAGGCGGCCCGGCCGCTCTTACCTGCTCTCCAGCCGCACCCGCAGGTCCGTCTCCTGATCCCCCGAGACCAGATGCTCGTCGCGCACCGTGAACGCGCGCCGCAGCGAACGCTCCACCTTGTTCACCGCCTGTGTGGCGCCCTGGATTTCGGCGGCGACGACGCCCTCCAAGTCGGCGGGTTCCGGCTCCCGGGGGGTGCGGGCGACGTCGACGAACCAGGACCACACCGTCGGATTGCGCACTCCGGCCGTGGCCTTGCGCAGCCGGGGCGTCTCGCCTCCGGGATCGTACGCGTCGCACAGCACCGTGAGCACCCGCTGGGCGTCTCCCCTGCGGCACTCGCTGAGCTGTACGGAGACCTCGGTGGCGCCGCCCATCGACGTGCTGCCCATGGTCGTCTCCTTCCCGCCCCGGCGCGCGTGCCGCGACTGCGGAGCGGCGCCGCGGCCTGGTGGTTCGCGACTCGCGTACCCGGTGAACTGGCCCGCATGCCAAGGGCGCAGAGCCGGCGCGAGGGTTCGGCGGAGCGTCACCGGGCGCGTACGGACGGCAATCCGGGGGCAGTTCACCGGCGGCTCGGCGGCGACTCACCGGCGGCCCGCACACACACGCCGCCGGCCGCCGCGCACCCGGTGGAGCGCGGCGGCCGGCGGTGGTCCTCGCACCCGGCCGCGAGCGAGCGGTCAGGCGTGGTCGAGCAGTTCGGCGTGCCCGCGGGTGCGGGCGCAGTGCGCACAGCAGTAGAACTGCCCGTCCGCCTGGAGGCCGTGGCCGAGGATGCGGCACTGGCAGTTCTCGCAGATGGGTGCGAGCTTCTGCGCCGCGCACTCCAGGCTGTCGAAGGTGTGCGCCGCTCCGGCGGCCCGCACCTCGAAGGCCATCTCGTAGTCGTTGCCGCAGACTTCACATTCGGCCATGCCTGATCACTCCTGTCCTGGACGTCGCTTGCTGCGGGACGGGCGTACGGTCGAGCGCCGGCGGACCGCGCCGCCGGGACCGCCCGCTGGTCAGCATCCAGCACTCCGCCGCGGTTGCCCCCGCGGCTCACGGACGGCGCGGGCGATGTCCCCCGCGCCGCTCACCCGCACGGCCGACGGCCCGCTCTCCCGCGGTGCCACCGGCGCGGGCACCCCAAACGGCGCCCGCCGCCGCGGTGTACGCCCCGCCCGGCGGCCGCCGCGGCACCGCCGCGAGGCTCAACCGGTGTGCTGTGCCGCGCCGTTGGCGAGAGTGGCCAGGCGCGTGCGTACGTCCTCCAGGGCGCCCGGCTGCCGGCCCGGCGCCCGCTGCCGCAGTTCGGCGAGCTGGACGCCCAGCTCCTGCGCGCTCTCCGCGTCCGTCACCTTGTGCCAGCAGTGGTGCGCCCGGTCCACGGCGCCGAACACCTCTGGGTCGTGCGGGCTCTGCCCGGCCCGCAGCCGGGCGCCCGCGGCGTGCAGCCACAGCGTGCACGAGCGCTCCGCGTCGCCGGCCTGGTGCGCGAGGTCGGCACGCACCTCGACCCAGTGGACCGCCTCCCGTGAGGCCGGCCCGGAGGTGCGCAGCGCGGCGGTCTCCCACTCGGCGGCGATGGTCGCGGCCTCGCCGTGCCGGCCTTCGGCGACCGCTTGGTAGATCGCGGTGTGCGGGTCCTGGTCCCGGCCGCCGGACGTCTCGGCGGGCGCCGGCGGCGCGGCTGACGACTGCTCCGCGGGCGCCGGCAGCGCGGGCAGCGGCCGCTCGTCCCGGCCCGGCTCCTGCTCCATACCGGGCGCCGACTGCCGCCCGGGGCCCGGCTCCAGCTCCGGTTTCGCCGCCGGAGCCGGGGACGCGGCGGCGCTCTCCGGCGAGGCGGCGCCCTCCGGCGGGCCGCCCGGCCACCACGGCGGCGGTGCCGCGGCGCTGCCGTAGGCGCCCGTGAAGCCGCCGGCGCCGCTCGGCCCGTCGAACCCCGGGACCGCGGAGAAGCCACCGGGCACCGCCAACCCGCCCGGCACGCCCGCCGGTTCGTCCGTGGCACCGCCGAACAGCTCGCTGCCCGGGGCGAGTTCGCCTCCGCGCACACAGTGCCGGTGCAGCTCCGCCAGCGGCGGCCGTACGTGCACGGCGCGCAGCGCCTCGGCCAGTGCGCGGCTGTAACCCAGCGACGCGGGGCGGCGTTTGGCGGGCGGCGGCGCGAGTGTGCCGTACAGCGTCAGGCCGTCCGCGAGGCGCTGCTCGCCGCGGCACTCCCACAGCGCCGGGTCGGCGACCAAGTCGGCGAGCACGGCGGTCCGTTCGGGCCCGCCCGTACGTCCCGCCAGCTCGGCGGCGAGCCAGTGCCAGGGCAGCCCGGTGTAGCGCACGCTGCGCGGCGTGGACTTCGACAGCGCCAGGTGCGGCAGCCGTTGCCGGGGGTCGAGGCCCAACTGCCCGGCGACGTAGACCAGTAGCGGACCGTCGTGGGCGGCGGCCGTACGCAGCTGCGCCAACACCGTGTGCGGGTCGCCCGGTTCGGCCAGCTGCACCACGTTGCCGGTGCGGGTGCCGAGCAGCGCGGAGGGTGTCGCGGCGGCCAGTGCGGGCAGCGCCTCGCCCGCGTCCAGCGCGGGATACCGGCCGCCCGGCGAGGCCGCTATCAGCAACGCATATCCCTGTTCGTCCACCGGAACCGCCCCGCTTCTCCCCATAACTGCACCGTACCGCCGGTCACCGGACACTTTCGCGCCGGAGCCCTCGTCGAAGGGCGTGCCCCGCCGATGCGTTCGCCACTCTTGACACCGCCGTCTCCAACGCACCTTACTTATCCCTGCGTTACGGCGTGGACAACGATGTCTGAGCGTCTGACCGTCGGAGCTGTGTGAGCCGGCGGAGCTGTCGGAGCTGTCGGAGCACCGGGTGAGGAGCGGGCCGCGTGTGGCACGGACACCGGGACGGGCGCCGGGAGGCGCACCGGCCCGCACAGAGAACGGGGCGGAGACGGCACGGACGCCGCGGCGGCCTGCTGCGCGCGGCGGCGCTCGCCACCGTGGGACTGCTGATAGTCACCACGCAGGGCGCCGCGCAGGCCGCGCCCAAGCACCCGGACGGACACCGCCAACAGGCCCGGCACGGCGGTGAGTTCAGCTCCTCCTTCGAGTCCGGCGACCCGCGCCCGGACTGGCGGGACGGTGTCGAGACCGGTCGGAACGGCAAGCCCAGGACGTCCGGCGTCGAGCGGTCCGGCGGCTCGCACGCGAAAGGGATGCGCACCCGCACCGGCGGCGGCCCGTCCGACTCCCCGACCGCGAAGAAGAAGGCCGGGTTCACCGGCCGGCACGCGTTGCGGTACGCCGGTGAGCACACCGCGGCCGGGCGAGGCTACTCGTACAACAAGGTCTTCGACGTCAACGTGCCCGTGCGCAGGGCCACTTCGCTGTCGTACAAGCTCTTCCCCGAGCTGCCGAAGTACGACCGCTCGTATCCCGCGACGCACGTCGCCGTCGACCTCGCCTTCACCGACGGCACCTACCTCAGCGACCTCGGCGCCCGCGACCAGCACGGCACGGCGCTCACCCCGCGCGGGCAGGCCGCCGCGAAGACGCTGTACCCGAACCAGTGGAACGACCGGCGCTCCGACATCGGCGCCGTCGCGGCCGGCAAGACCGTGGACCGGATCCTGGTCGCGTACGACTCGCCGCACGGCCGCGCCTCGTTCGGCGGCTGGCTGGACGACGTGTCGATCGCGCCGCGCGCTCCGCAGAAGCGGCCCGCGCACCTGTCGGACTACGCCGAGACCACCCGCGGCACCAACTCCAGCGGTGACTTCTCGCGCGGCAACAACTTCCCGGCGACGGCCGTGCCGAACGGCTTCAACTTCTGGACGCCGGTGACCGACGCCGGCTCGAAGGACTGGCTGTACCAGTACGCGCGGCAGAACAACGCCGACAACCTCCCCGCCCTGCAGGGCTTCAGCGCCAGCCACGAGCCGAGCCCGTGGATGGGCGACCGGCAGACGTTCCAGGTGATGCCGACCGCGGCGAAGGGCACGCCCGATCCCTCGCGCACAGCACGGGAGTTGCCGTTCCACCACGCCAACGAGCGGGCCAGGCCGCACCGTTACGCGGTCACCTTCGACAACGGCCTCAAGGCGAAGATGACGCCGACCGACCACGCGGCGATGATGCGCTTCACCTACCCCGGCAAGAACGCCGCCCTCATCTTCGACAACGTCGACGACAAGGGCGGGCTGACCGTGGACCGCGAACACAACACGGTCACCGGCTACTCCGACGTCAAAAGCGGACTGTCCACGGGCGCCACCCGGCTGTTCGTGTACGCGACGTTCGACACCCCCAACTCCGCCGGCAGCCACCTCGAGGGCGGCGGCAGCGCGCTCCGCAGCAAGGGCACCGGCCGCGACGTGACGGGCTATCTGCGCTTCCGGCCCGGGCACGACCGCACCGTCACCATGCGCATCGCGACCTCGCTGATCAGCGTCGCGCAGGCGAAGCGGAACCTGCGCAGGGAGATCCCCGCGGACTCGTCGTTCTCGTCCGTCGAGCACCGGGCGCAGCGCCAGTGGGACCGGCTGCTGGGCAGGATCGAGGTGCGGGGCGCGAGCCGCGACCGGCTCACCACGCTCTACTCCAACCTCTACCGGCTCTACCTGTACCCCAACTCCGGCTCGGAGCTGGTCGGTTCGCGCCGCCGCTACGCGAGCCCGTTCTCGAAGCAGACCGGCGAGGACACTCCGACGCACACCGGCTCGAAGATCGTCGACGGTCCGATGTACGTCAACAACGGCTTCTGGGACACCTATCGCACCACCTGGCCCGCCTACTCGCTGCTCACTCCGAAGCGCGCGGGCCGGCTCGCGGACGGCTTCGTGCAGCAGTACAAGGACGGCGGCTGGATCTCGCGCTGGTCCTCGCCCGGCTACGCGGACCTGATGACCGGCACCAACTCGGACATCGCGTTCGCCGACGCGTACGCGAAGGGCGTGCGGTTCGACGTGGGCGCCGCCTACGACGCGGCGGTGAAGAACGCGACCGTCGCACCGCCGAAGCCCGGCGTCGGGCGCAAGGGCATGCGCACCGCGCCGTTCCTCGGCTACACCGGCACGGAGACGAAGGAGGGCATGTCCTGGGCGCTGGAGGGCTACCTCAACGACTCCGGCATCGCCCGCATGGGCCGCACGCTGGCCGCGAAGACCGACAGCCCCGCGAAGAAGGCCCGTTACCGCGCCGAGTCGGCGTACTTCCGCGGCCGCGCCCGCGGCTACGTCCGCCTCTTCGACCGCAGGATCGGCTTCTTCCAGGGCAAGGACGCGAAGGGTCGATGGCGGCTGCCGCCGGGCAAGTTCGACCCGCGGGTGTGGGGCCACGACTACACCGAGACCAACGCCTGGAACTACGCCTTCACCGCCCCGCAGGACACGCGCGGCCTGGCGAACCTCTACGGCGGCCGCAAGGGGCTCGCGAAGAAACTGGACCGCTACTTCGCCACCCCGGAGACCGGCGAGAAGAAGTTCGCCGGCTCCTACGGCGACGTCATCCACGAGATGCGCGAGGCCCGCGACGTACGGATGGGCATGTACGGGCACAGCAACCAGCCCGCGCACCACATCCCCTACCTGTACGACGCGGCCGGACAGCCCTGGAAGACGCAGCGGACGGTCCGCGAAGTGCTCTCCCGGCTCTACCTCGGCAGCGAGATCGGGCAGGGATACCCGGGCGACGAGGACAACGGCGAGATGTCCGCGTGGTACGTCTTCAGCTCGCTGGGCTTCTACCCGCTGGTGATGGGCGCGCCCGAATACGCCGTCGGCTCCCCGCTGTTCGACAAGGCGACGGTGCATCTGCCCGGCGGCCGCGACCTCGTGATCGACGCCCACCACAACAGCGCGCGCAACGTGTACGTACAGGGGCTGCGCGTCAACGGCCGCGCCTGGCACTCCACCGCGCTGCCGCACAAGCTGCTCGCCCGCGGCGGCAGGCTGGAGTTCACCATGGGCCCGAAGCCGTCCCGCTGGGGCTCGGGCAGCCACGACGGCCCGACCTCGCTCACCAAGGGCACCCACGTGCCGCGCCCGCAGGGCGACTTGACGGAGCGCGGCGGCTCGAAGCTGCTGGACGACACCTCGGGTACGGACGCGCGGGTGTCCGGGGCCGCCCTTCCGGTACGCGCCGGATCGAAGGTCACGTCGTACACGCTCACCTCCGCCGACCGCAAGGCGGCGCCGGGGAGTTGGACGCTGGAGGGCTCGCGGGACGGCGAGCGCTGGCACGCGGTGGACCGGCGGCGGCACGAGTCGTTCCGCTGGAACCGGCAGACCCGGGTCTTCGCCCTGCACCACGCGGGACGCTACCGGCACTACCGGCTGGTGCCCGCCGACTCCCACGCCCGCCTCGCCGAGGTCGAACTGCGCGGGCGCGGCGGCGAGAAGGGCTCCGGGCACGCGGGCCGCGACCGCTGATCCCTGACCGCTGACCGGTTGTCGGGCGGCTCCGTATAGCCTGCGCGCAGCCGTGCGCGCAGGCTGTACGCGTACACGGAAGCGCGTACGGGGAAGCGTGCGCGGAAGCGCGTGCGCGGAGGCCGCCCGTGCGGCCGCCACGGCACGCCGTCCGCCGACGAGGAGGTGCCCCATGGGAGACGACCGGCACACGCCGCCGACGCCGTCGCAGAAGGAGAGCGCGGACGCGCCGGCTCCGCTCATCGACACGGAAGTCCCCCACTCCGCCCGGATCTTCACCTACTGGCTGGGCGGCAAGGACTGCTATCCGGCCGACCGCGAAGCCGGCGAGCAGGTCCGCGCCACGTTCCCCGGCATCGTCGAACTCGCCCGCGTGGGGCGGTACTTCCTCGGCCGCGTGGTGCGCCACCTGGCGGCCGAGGAGGGCGTACGGCAGTTCCTCGACGTGGGCACCGGGCTGCCCACCGTGGACAACACCCACGAGGTCGCCCAGCGCGTCGCGCCCGAGTCCCGGGTCGTGTACGTGGACAACGACCCGCTGGTGCTGGTGCACGCCCAGGCGCTGCTCACCAGCTCCCCGGAGGGCGCGACCGACTACATCGACGCGGACGTGCGCGACCCGGAGACCATCCTCGACCGCGCGTCCCGCACGCTCGACCTCAGCCGCCCGGTCGCGCTCACGCTGATGGGCATCCTCGCCCACATCGAGGACTACGACGAGGCCCGCTCCCTGGTCGACCGGCTCATGTCCGGGCTGGCGCCGGGCAGTTACCTCGCCGTACGCGACGGCACGGACACCGACCCGGACTACGTCGCCGCCCTCGACCGGTACAACACGACCGGCGCGGTGCCCTACACGCTGCGCAGCCCGGAGCTGATCGCCGGGTTCCTGGACGGCCTGGAGGTGCTCGAACCGGGCGTCGTGCCCTGCCCGTTGTGGCGCCCGGAAGCGGCCGACCCGCTGCTGCACTCCCCCGCGGGCTCCGCCGTCCTGGGCGGAGTCGGCCGCAAACCGTGAGCGGCGCCTCGGGCCCAACGGCCTCTCAACCGGAGGCGGTCGGCCGGGTGTCGGGAGCCGGGACCGTCAAGTGCCCTGCGGTCAGGCGCAGTTGCCCGGTAGGCCGAGCCCGGGTTCCAACCGCCCCTCACCGCAGTCCGGTCGAGGATGCGGCCCGGCCCGCCACGGCCAGTTCCTCCAGCCGCTGAGCCGGGTCGCGCCGGAACACCGCGCGGCCCGCGGCCACTTGGCGTTCCCGCTCCGGACCGGGCCGGGCCAGCCGGGCGACGGCGGCGGCCGGCTGGCCCGGCCCCGACACCCACTGGGACAGCCCGGCCGCCGCCATCTGCCGTACGCCCTCGGCCCCGTGGCCCGGCAGCGGCCGGTGTGCGACGACGGGAAGGCCGGCTGCGAGCGCCTGCGCGGCGGTCTGCCCGGCGGCGTTGTCGACGAGCACCCGCGCCGCCGCCATCAGCCCCGGCATGTCCGCGACCCAGCCCAGCGCCAGCAGCCCGGGCACCGCCGCGGCGTGCCGCCGCAGCCGCTCGTCCCGGCCGCACAGCAGCACGGGCAGCCAGCCGTGCCGCGCCAACCGCCCGGCGGTGGCGGTCAGTTCGTGCCCCACTCCCCAGGCGCCGGCGGACAGCAGCACGGCCGTGCCGGCGTCGGCGCCGTCCGCGGCGTCCGCGCCGAGCCCGCCGTGCTCCGGCCGCCCGTAGCGCCGCAGCAGCGCCCGCCACTCCCCGCCCGTACCGGCACCGGTGCCGGCGGCGTCTCCGGCGCGGAAGAAGCGGGCGGGCACCACGGGCCCGGTGGCCTCGGCGGTGCGGCCGGTCGCGGTGCGTACGTCCGCGGCGGCCCGCTCGGTGACGCACACGTGCAGATCGTTCCCCGCGTGCAGCCAGCCGCGGTGCACGGCGAAGTCCACCACCACGACCGCGGCCGGTACCGCCAGCGCACCGCTCGCCCGCAGCCGCCCGGTCACCTGCGCCGCGAGGTGGAAGGTGGCCACGACGGCGTCCGGACGCCACCGGTCCACGGCGCGCAGCAGCGGCCGTTCGGCGAGCGCGGCCAGCGGCGCGCTGGACGGCCGCGGCCCGGCGCCGGGCGCGAGAAAGCCCGCGTACACCGCGTCGTACAACCGCGGCAGATGCCGCACGGTGCCGCGGTATCCGGCGCGCAGCGCCCGGCCCGCCCCCGCGGGCAGCAGCGTCAGCACGTCCCGCAGCACGACCTCGTGCCCGCGGGCGCGCAGCCTTCGGGCCAGCTCGCCGGCCACCGCGTCGTGGCCGGCGCCCATGCTGGCGCTGAGCAGCAGGAAGCGTAGCGGGCGGTGCGGCATGGGACGTCCGTCTCTCGAAGGGAAGCTGAAAAGGGCTTATGAGCTGCGGCGACGGGAGGTCGGCGCCCAGTCTCCAGGCCGCTCGGGCGCGGATACGGGTACCGCCCGTGGACGTCCGCCGTGCCGGGTCCGAACGAGTGGTTCCCCGGCGCATGTGGCTGGCTCCGCGCGCAGGCGCACTGGCGCGGTTGCCAGCATTCTGGGAGTCCAGCGAGTCCCGTTCTGTTCCCGTACCGCTCATCCGGAGGGCCGCCGTGTCCGACAGCTTCGAAGGTTCCGGACGTCGAAGGACCCGCGGCGTACAGCGGCCGGTGGCCCTGATCACGGGGGCGTCCTCCGGCATCGGGACGGCGGTCGCCGAGCGGCTCGCCGCACGCGGCGGCTGGCGGCTGCTGCTCAACGGGCGCGACGAGCAGCGGCTCACCCAGGTCGCGGCGCGCACCGGCGGCATCCCGCTGCCCGCCGACGTCAGCGACGCCGCGGCCCGCACCCGGCTCGCGGCCGAGGCGGAGCAGCACGGCGGCCGGGTGGACGCGCTGGTCGCGGGCGCCGGCATCGGCTGGGCCGGACCGTTCGCGGCGATGCCGGAGGAGGACATCGACGAGGTGCTGGCGGTGAACCTGTCGGCGGTGCTGCACCTGGTGCGGCTGGTGCTCCCCGGCATGGTGGCCCGGCGCACCGGCCGGCTGGTGCTGATCGGTTCGATGGCCGGCAGCGTCGGGGTACGCGGAGAGGCCGTGTACTCGGCGACGAAGGGCGGCCTGATGGCGTTCGCGAACAGTCTGCGCTACGAGCTGTGCACCACGGGCGTACGGGTGTCGATGGTGATGCCCGGTGCCGTGGACACTCCCTTCTTCGGGCGCCGCGGCGTCCCGTACCACCGCACCAGGCCGCGCCCGGTGCCGCCGGGACAGGTCGCGGAGGCGGTGTGCGACGCGCTCCGCTCGGGGCGGCCGGACGCCTACGTACCCTCCTGGCTCGGTATGCCGGCCCGGCTGCACGGGGCCGCGCCGGGCGTCTTCCGCAGCCTCGCGCAGCGCTTCGGGTAGGGCACCGCCGCGTGGTGTGGACGCTGGTCTCGGTCGCGCTGGCTCTGCTCGCGGCCTTCGGCAACGCCGCCGCCTCGGTGCTGCAACGCCGGGCGGCCGCCGGGGAGTTGGCCGAGGAGCGGCGTTCCGGACAGGTGCGCCCGGGCGGGGTGCGGCGGCTGGGCTGGCTGATGGGGCTGCTGCGCCGGCCGGTGTGGCTGTGGGGTGCGGGCACGCTCGTGCTGTCCGGGGTGTGCCAGGCGGGCGCGCTGGCGACCGGCCCGCTGGCGGTGGTGCAGCCGGTGATGACGACGGAGCTGCTGTTCACGCTCGTCGTCGGCAGCGCGGTCTTCCGGCAGCGCCCCGACGCCCGCGCCTGGTGGGCGTTCGTGGCGATGGCGGTGGGGCTGGCGGCGCTGCTGTGGCTGGTGCGGCCCTCGCACGGTGCGGGTGCGGTGCCGGTGGGCCGGTGGCTGCTGGTGGGCCCGTCGCTGGTGGTGGCGGTCGCGCTGCTGACCGCGGTCTCCGTGCGGCTGCCGTCCTCGCCGCGGGCGACCGTGCTGGGCTCGGCGACGGCGATCGCGTTCGCCACCACGGCCGCGCTGATGAAGGACGCGATCGAGCGGCTGACGCAGAGCTTCGCGGCGCTGCTGACGGCGTGGCAGACGTACGGGGTGGTGGTGGCCGGACTGTCGGGGTTCCTGTTGCTCCAACTCGCCCTGCGCGCGGGCACGTTGGTGGCTTCGCAGCCGGCGCTCACGCTCGGCGACGCGTTCCTCAGCGTCCTGCTGGGCACGGTGCTCTTCGACGAGCGGCTGGCGCTGGGGGTGCGGGTGCTGCCGGAGGTGGCGTCGCTGGCGCTGATCGGGCTGGGCAGCGTGCAGCTCGCCCGCTCGCCCGCGGTGTCGGGACGGGACGGGGAGGACATGTGGTGAACGCGGCACGGGTGGCGGCCTCGCCCTGGCTGCGCCGTACGGTGCCGGCCGCGCTGGCCGCCGCCACCGCCTGGCACGTGGTGCCCGCGGCGAGCTGGCTGCCGGGAGTGCGGGCGGCGCTGAGCCCGTCCCTGGACGGCCGCGGCGACCCGGGCCATGTGGCACTGACCTTCGACGACGGCCCGGATCTGCGCAGTACGCCGTGTTTTCTGCGGGAGTTGGACCGGCTGGGCGTGCGCGCCACGTTCTTCGTGCTGGGGGCCGAGGTGCAGCGGCACACCGGTGTGCTGCGCCGGATCGCGGCCGGCGGCCACGAACTCGCCGTGCACGGCTGGCAGCACGAGCGGCCCTGGCTGCCGAGGCCGCACCGGGACGTGGCGGATCTGGCGCGGGCGGTCGCGGCCGTGCGGGCGGCGGGCGGCGGCAGCCCGCGCTGGTACCGGCCGCCGTACGGCATCCTCACCGCGGGCCGGCTGCGCGCCGCCCGCCGGCTGGGACTGCGCCCGGTGCTGTGGACGAGCTGGGGCCGCGACTGGACGGCGCGGGCCGACCGGGACAGCGTCCTCGGGGAGTTGGCGAAGCGGTTCGAGGGCGGGGCGACGGTGCTGCTGCACGACAGCGACCGCACCAGCGCACCGGGCGCGTGGCACGCTTCGCTGGCCGCGCTGCCGCACTTCGTCGCGCGCTGCCGCGCCGCGGGGCTGACGGTCGGCCCGCTCGGCGAGCACGGCATCCCGGCGCACGGACCGGCGTACGGGCCTGCACACGAGCCGGGCTACGGGCCGGGGCACGGAACCAACCGCCGTACGGCGGCCCGCCGTTGACGCTTCGCCCGCTGCGCCGCCGCGCGCCGCTACTCGTCCGCCTCCCGCTCCCGCTCGCTCTGCTGGTGCGGCACTCCGCGGCTGCGGGCGGTGATCTGCGCGCGCTGCCGCTCGCTCAGCGGCAGCTCGACGCGGTCGCGGTAGTACCAGAGGTTGAGCGCGCCGCGCACGCGCCGTACGCGGGCGGCGTGCCCGCTCTCCTCCCGTGCGGCGGCGGGCGGTTGGGGCCGCGGCACGTCCTGGGCGAGCAGCGTGTACCGGGTGTCGCCGGGCAGCGCGCGGTGCCCCGGAACCATCGCGCCGGCCACCGAGGCGCGTACTCTTCCGGTCTCCTCGCCCTCCGTGAGGCGCTGCCGGTCGTGCTCCTGAAGTGCCAGGCACAGCCGCTTCGTTGCCAGGAACGCGCCGACCGGCGCGAGCACCAGCAGCGCCCGGAAGGTCCAGGTGAGCCCGTTCAGCGACACCGCGAAGGTCGAGGCGAGCACGTCGTTGCCGCCGGCGAGCAGCAGCACGGCGTAGAAGGTGAGTCCGGCCGTGCCGAACGCCGTACGAGTGGCCTGGTTGCGCGGCCGGTCGCACAGGTGGTGCTCGCCGGTGTCGCCGGAGATCCAGCGCTCCAGGAACGGATACAGGTACAGGCACGTGAAGAGCAGGAAGGGCAGCAGCACGGCCGGCACGAACACGTTCCACATGACGGTGTGGCCCCACAGCGTCGTCTCGAACGGCGGCATCAGCCGCAGCGAACCCTCCAAGAAGCCCACGTACCAGTCGGGTTGGGCCGCCGTGCTCACCTGGTCGGGCACGTAAGGCCCGTAGTTCCACACCGGGTTGATCTGGCCCAGCGCGCCCAGCAGTGACAGCACGCCGAAGACCATGAAGAACAGTCCGCCGGACTGGGCGGAGAAGTGCGGGAAGAAGGCGTGCCCGACGGAGTTCCGGTTGTGCTTGCCGGGCCCGCTCCACTGGGTGTGCTTCAGCCGCACCACCAGCTGCACGTGGAGGACAGCCAGGGCGATCAACAGGCCCGGCACGAACAGGATATGGACGACGTACAGCCGCGGGATGATGTCCGCCCCGGGCGCCTCGCCGCCGAACAGGAACGACGCCAGATAGGTGCCGAGCACCGGGATCGAGGTGAGGATGCCGTACGCGATGCGCAGCCCGGTCCCGGAGAGCAGGTCGTCCGGCAGCGAGTAGCCGCAGAACCCTTCGACCAGGCCGAGCAGGAACAGCGTGAGCCCGATGACCCAGTTGCCCTCGCGCGGCCTGCGGAACGCCCCGGTGAAGAACACCCGCAGCAGGTGCGCGCCGATCGCGGCGAGGAACAGCAGCGAGGCCCAGTGGTGGATCTGCCGGATCAGCAGCCCGCCGCGTACGTCGAAGCTGATGCGCAGCGTCGCCGAGAACGCCTTGGAGACGTCGACGCCGTGCAGCGGCCCGTACGAACCGTGGTACGGGGCGCGGCTCATCCCCGGGTCGAAGAACAGGGTGAGATAGGTGCCGGTCAGCACGAGCACGATCAGGCTGTACAGCGCCAACTCCCCCAGCAGGAACGACCAGTGGGCGGGGAACGCCTTGCGGATCAGCTCCCTGCCGGCGCCGGCGACCCCGAACCGCCGGTCGAGCGCGAGCAGCGCCGCGTCGGCTCTACGGGCGGACGTGCTCTCCGGCTGCCGCTTCCGTTCCGGCACCGCCACTCCTCTCCTCTCGTGCTGCGGGCGTTCGGTACGGGCTTCGGTGCGCGCCGGCTAGTGCTCCTGGTACTGGAAGACGAACCCGGCGATCCCGGGCGCCACGGCGCCCAGCCCGATCAGGAACAGCCACAGCCCGTAGACGACCCCGAGGCCGGTCAGGGCGACGCCGGCGGCGGCCAGCACGGGGTAGTAGCTGCGCGGCGGGAAGAACGCCAACGGGCCCGCCATCTCGCGTACTTCGGAGTCCTTGCGGTCTTCCAGGCGCCTGCCGTGCCGGGAGTACTGGACGCCGAAGTAGAACGCGATGACCCCGGACATCAGGAACGAGATGATCAGCGCGGCGACGCCCGCCGGGTCCCGGGAGTACGCGACGTAGACGCCGCCGGTCGCGGCGAAGAACAGCGCGACGCCGGAGAACAGGATGCACTCGGCCTTCACCGCGCCACCTCCCGGTTCGGCCCGGGCGCGGACGGACCGCGTGCGCGGCGTCCGCCCATGGCCAGCTCCGGGTGGTGCAGGTCGAAGGCCGGATACTCGGAGCGGATCCGCGGCAGCGCCTCGAAGTTGTGCCGCGGCGGCGGGCAGCTCGTGGCCCACTCAAGGGAGCGGCCCCAGCCCCACGGGTCGTCCTCGGTGACTCTGCGGCCGGAGTGCGCGGTCTTCCACACGTTGTACAGGAACGGCAGCGTCGACATTCCCAGCAGGAACGCGCCGATCGTGGAAACGGTGTTGAGGGCGGTGAATCCGTCGGCGGGCAGATAGTCCGCGTACCGTCGGGGCATGCCACGCTCACCGAGCCAGTGGTGCACGAGGAACGTGCCGTGGAATCCGGCGAACAGCGTCCAGAAGTGGATTTTGCCGAGGCGTTCGTCGAGCATGCGGCCGGTCATCTTGGGCCACCAGAAATAGAATCCGCCGAAGGTCGCGAAGACGATCGTGCCGAACAGTACGTAGTGCAGGTGCGCCACGATGAAGTACGAGTCGGTGAGGTGGAAGTCCAGCGGCGGCGAGGCGATGAGTACGCCGGTGAGGCCGCCGAGCAGAAAGGTCACCAGAAAGCCGATCGCCCACAGCATCGGCGTCTCGAACGAGAGTTGACCCCGCCACATCGTGCCGATCCAGTTGAAGAACTTCACTCCGGTCGGTACGGCGATGAGGAACGACATCAGCGAGAAGAACGGCAGCAGCACCGCGCCCGTGGCGAACATGTGGTGTGCCCACACGGTCGCGGACAGCCCGGTGATGGCGGCGGTCGCGGCGACCAGGCTGACGTACCCGAAGATGGGTTTGCGGCTGAACACCGGAATGATCTCGGAGATGACGCCGAAGAACGGCAGCGCGACGATGTAGACCTCCGGATGCCCGAAGAACCAGAAGAGGTGCTGCCACAGAACGGCGCCGCCGTTGGCCGCGTCGTAGATGTGCGCGCCGAACTTCCGATCGGCCTCCAGCGCCAGCAGCGCCGCGGTCAGCACGGGAAAGGCCAGCAGCGCCAGAATCGAGGTGAACAGCACGTTCCAGGTGAAGATCGGCATGCGGAACAGCGTCATTCCCGGTGCCCGCAGGCAGACGATCGTGGCGATGAAGTTCACCGAGCCGAGGATCGTGCTCATGCCCGCCACCACCAGGCCCATCGTCCACAGGTCGGCGCCGGTCGACGGTGTGAACACCCGCTCGTTCAGCGGCGCGTAGGCGAACCAGCCGAAGGAGGCGGGACCGGCGTCGGTCAGGAATCCGCCGAGCACGATGAGCCCGCCGAACAGAAACACCCAGTAGGTGAAGGCGTTCAGCCGCGGGAACGCCACGTCCGGGGCGCCGATCTGAACGGGCATCACCACGTTCGCGAAACCGGTGAAGGTCGGCGTCGCGAACAGCAGCATCATGATGGTGCCGTGCATCGTGAACAGTTCGTCGTACGTCTGCCGGCCCATCAACTGCAGCCCGGGCCGGGCCAGTTCGGCACGCATCAGCATGGCCATCAGCCCTGCGGCGAGAAAGAAGCCGAAGGAGGTGGCGAGATACATGTTGCCGATCACCTTGTGATCGGTGGTCGTCAGCCAGTTCAGTACACGGCTGCCCGACCGCACCCTGCGCGCGGTGCCGTCTTCGCCGTCGTCCCCTTCCCCGTACGTCGCCATCTCCTCCTCCGCCGCAGAACGTCGGACCGATGCTGCCGAAGCGCCGTCGAGCCGGACGAGCGCCACGCCGACGCCTCGGTTTTGCCAGCTTCTCGGCGGACACCGCGAAGTCCCCGCGAAATCCCCGCGGTGGCCGCCCAGAACGCGCCGCACAGGCCGAACGGCGGTGGGAGCGCGGCGCGTTGGGATCCGGCGGGCGGCCGTGTACGCCGGCCGCGGCCGCCGGTGGGAATCGCGAGCGTCAGTGGTGGTCGCCGGCGGCCACCGTGAACAGCCCGCCCTCCGGGTCGCTCAGCCCGGCCGTGCGCCCGAAGGGAGTGTCGACCGGCCCGGCCATGATGCGGCCACCGGCGCGCACCGCCGCCGCGGCCACCTCGTCGACGTCACGCACGTAGAACGACACCTGCCAGCGCGGGCGCACCTGCGGATCGGGCGCCTCACCGATCGCACCGCCGAGCAGCGTGGCCACGGCACGGCCGCCGACCCGCACGATCACGGCGTCGTACTGGTAGTCCACCTCGGGGCGGCCCTCCCCCGTCGCCCACTCGAAGACCTCGCCGTAGAAGATCGCCATGGCGAACGCGTCTCTGGTGCGCAACTCCAGCCTGGCCGGCGGGTGTTGGTCGCCCACGTGCCAGCTGCGCAGCACCTCGCCCTCCCAGAAGCCGAACGTCGCCCCGGACGGGTCGGCGCACAGTGCCGTACGGCCGCTGCCCATCCGGATGGGGCCGACCGCGACGGTGGCGCTGCGCTCCTGCACCCGGGAGGCGGCCACGTCCGCGCTGTACACCGAGAAGAAGGGCGTCCACTCGACGCGGACCTGCATGCTGCGCGCCACGGCACCGAGCCCGGCCACCGGCACCCCGTCGGCGAGCGCCACGCTGAACTCCTCGCCGAGGCTGCCCGGCCGGAACGTCCAGCCCAGCACGTCCCCGTAGAACCGCTGCGCCGCCGACAGGTCCGCCGTCGCCAGGCTGACCCAGCACGGCGCACCGCACACCGGGGACGTCGTGACGCTGGGCGTCGTCATGGTCACCCCGCCTCGCCTCCCTTCCCGCGGCTCGCGCCGGTCAGCGGCCGAGTGCCTTGGCCAGTTCCTGCTTGTTCATGTGGGAGCGGCCCTTGACGCCGCGCTGACGGGCCTCGTTGTACAGCTGCTCGCGGGTCGGACCGCCGGAGGGGCCGAGCCGTTTGCCGGAGCGGCGGCCACCGCGCTGCGGCGCCGGCTCGGTGCGGGTCGAGGTGCGGCTGCGGCGGCGGGCCTCGCCGGTCTGGGCGCGTTCCTTGTTCACGGTGCGGGCGGCCAGCTCTTCGGCGCGCGCGGTGGAGGCGCCGCGCTGCTTCGCGCCCTCCTTGATGTGCTCGTACTGGCGCTCGCGCTTGCGGCTCGATCCTGCGGGCATGGCTCGCCCCTTCCGTGTCGGCTCCGGACAGGCCCCCGGTTACCCGCACCGGCCCTTGCATAACACCGCGGGGACGGGCACGGGCGGGCGCTGCGGAGCACCGTCCGGCACGCGCTCCACACCTCCGCGCGGGGCACGCCTCCCCGCTTCCGCCCGCTCCGCCGCACCGGCTTCCGGCCGCTGCCGTACGCCCCAACCGGCCCGCCGGGCAGAGGAGTTGGAGGCGCCGAGCGTCAACGGGCCTGCGGCGGCGCGCTGCTCTCCCGTACGGCCAGCCGGTGCGGCACCGTCACGTGGCGTGCGGGCAGGTGGCCGAGGCGCCCGTAGACCCGGTCGGCGAGGCACTGCAGCGCGCGCTCGGCGATCTGCTGTTTGTCGGGCGAGACGGTCGTGAGCGAGGGCGCGGTGAACCGCCCGTCCTCGATGTCGTCGAAGCCCGCGAGCGCCACGTCGTCCGGCACGTTCAGACCGCGCTCGCGTACGGCGCGCAGTGCCCCGAGCGCGAGTTCGTCGCTGAAGCAGAACACCGCGTCCGGCGGCCGGTCCGCGGCGAGCAGTGCGCTCATGGCCCGGTGGCCCTCGGAGCGGTGCAGGGTGGCGACGGTGCGGGTGAGGTCCGGGTTCCAGGGCAGGCCGGCGCTCTGCAGGGCTTCGCGGTAGCCCTGTTCGCGCAGTTCGGCGGTGCGGTTGGTCAGCTGCGGCTGGAGTCCGACGGCGGCGATGCCGCGGCGGCCGGCGGCGATCAGGTGCGCGGTGGCTTCGCGGGCGGCGGCGACGTTGTCGATGGCGACGTGGTCGGCGGTGCCGCCGGTCTCCTGCTCGCCGAGCACGACGAGCGGCATCGTGGCGCTGCGGCGGGCGAGTTCGTCGGGGCCGAGGGCCCACGGGCTGAGGATCATGCCGTCCACGGTGTGCCGTTCGGAGCCGTCGAGCAGGCGGCGCTCGCGCTCGGCGGTGCCCTCGGTGCAGTCGATCAGCACGGTCCAGCCGCGCTCGCGGGCGGCGTCGATGAGGAGTTCCGCGATCTCGCCGAAGTACGGGGAGCGGATCTCCGGGACGGCGAGCCCTATCAGGCCGGTGCGGCCCTGACGGAGGTTGCGGGCGGCGAGGTTGGGCCGGTACTGCAGTTCCTCGATCGCGCGCAGCACGCGCTCGCGGGTGCTTTCGGCCACCGAGGGCGCGTTGTTGACCACGTTCGAGACCGTGCGTACGGAGACGCCCGCCCGCGCGGCCACGTCCTTCAGCTTCGCCGCCACCTCGCCCCTCACTCCCGCTGTCCCCAGCTGTCCGCGGCTGCCGATCCTCCCACGCCGTACGGCGGCGCGAAAAAGTCCCGCAGGACTGTTGCCACGCTGCATGCAACGTTGCAAAGTGACCATACCCTGCATCCGGCCCTGACGGGAGAGCACATCGTGACCGTGCAGAGCACCGAGCACATCCAGCACGCCCAGCACACCGGCCAGACCCAGCACACCGACCGCACCGAGAACGTCGAGCAGGCGCTGGCCGACCTCTACACCGACGGCATCACCGCCCGCCGCGGCGCCTTTCCGCCGGAGTGGGCGGACCGCATGCGAGAGGACATCGAGACGGCCTTCGAGGAAGCGCGGCAGCGGCCCGGCGGCACCGTCGGACGCGGGCCGCACCGCTACTACGTCGAAATCCACCCCCAGCAACTGCGCGGCTTCGTCGACCTCGTCGACCACCCCTGGGTGCGGGGCGTGTGTGAGCGGGTGCTCGGACCCGACTACACGATCGTGGAACTCGGCTTCGACATACCCTTCGCCGGCGCCGTCGACCAGCCCTGGCACCGGGACTTCCCGATGCCCGACGCCACCCGCGACGAACGGCGGCTCACCTCCCTCGCGTTCAACGTCACCGGCGTCGACACCACCGAGGACATGGGCCCGTTCGAGATCGCACCCGGGACGCAGTGGGACGACGGCGGGCGCTTCCGGCACGGGATGTTCCCGCCGCGCGAAGACTACGGCCGCTACAACTCCCGCGCCGTGCGCAAGTATCCGAAGCGCGGCGACGTCTCGGCCCGTACCGCGCTGGCCGTCCACCGCGGCACCACCAACCACTCGGCGGTCTCCCGCCCGGTGCTCGTCCTCGGCGTGGACGCGCCCGGCGCCGGCAACGACGCGCAGCACGACCTCGCCGTCACCCGCGACTACTGGGACCGGCTGCCCGAGCGCGTACGGACGCACCTGCGCTGCCCGGTCGTCGACGAGCTCACCCCGATCACGCAGAAGCACACCATCGAGGGCCTGGTGATGGGCGAGACCGAGCCGGACGACGGATCGAGCGCAGCCGGCGGAACCCGCGCCGAGCCCAACGGCCGCTCGGGGAACGGGCGATGAGCACGCGCGGGCCCGCCGCGTCCGCAGCGTCGGCGGCACCCGGCGCCGGCGACGGCGCCGGCGTTCCGGGCAGCGCCCCGCGCCCGCGCCAGCCGGCGATCCTCTACGCCGTCGCCGGCCTGTCCGCGCTGGGCGGCCTGCTCTTCGGCTACGACACCGGCATCATCTCCAGCGCGCTGCTCGACCTCGGACGCGACCTCCGACTCGGGCCGGGCGAGCAGGAGATCGTGGTCAGCGCCATCCTGGTCGGCGCCATGGCCGGTGCGCCCGCCTCCGGCACACTGATCGCCCGGCTCGGGAGGCGGCCGGTCATCATGGCCGTCGCGGTCGTCTTCGCGGTCGGCGCTCTGGGCGCGGCCGTCGCCCCGGACACGGCGGCCCTGATCGCCGCCCGGCTGGTGCTGGGCCTGGCGGTCGGTGCGGCGTCCAACACGGTGCCGGTCTACATCGCGGAGACCGCGCCCTCGGCCGTCCGCGGACGGCTGATGGTCCTGTTCCAGCTCATGGTCGCGGTCGGCCAGCTCATCTCCTACCTCGTGGGCTACGCGCTGGCCGGGCCCGGCGGCTGGCGCTGGATGTTCGCGCTGGCCGCGGTGCCCGCGGCCGTGCTGTTCCTCGGCATGCTGCCGATGCCGGAGAGCCCGCGCTGGCTGACCGGACGGGACCGTACGCACGAGGCGGCCGCGGTGCTCCGCCGGCTGCGCGCTCCCGGCTCCGACATCGACGGCGAACTCGCCGAGATCGCCGCGGTGCGCAGCCGCGAACACGGCGCCGGCTGGCGTGCGTTGCGCGCCCGCTGGGTGCGTCCCGCGCTGCTGGTCGCCGTCGGCATCGCCGCCTTCTCACAGCTGACCGGCATCAACGCGATGGTGTACTACGCGCCAACGCTGCTGAGCGACGCCGGCTTCGGCGACTCGGCGGCGCTGCTGACCGGGGTCGGCGTCGGCGTGATGCTCGTACTGGCCGGCGTGGTCGGCGCGTTGACCGTGGACCGGGCCGGGCGGCGCCGGCTGCTGCTGGTGCTGCTGCCCGGCTCGGGTCTGGCGATGGCCGTGCTCGGGCTCGCGTTCCTCGGCAGCGGCGGCTCGGCGGCGCAGCACTGGACGGTGGTGCTGGCGCTGTTCGGCTACATCTTCCTGAACGGCGCCGGCATGCAGACGGCCGTGTGGCTGATCGGGCCCGAGGTGCTGCCGCTGGCGGTGCGCGGCCCGGCCACCAGCCTGGCGACGACCGCGGTGTGGGGCTTCGACCTGCTGATCGCGATGACCGCGCTGTCCGCCGTGCACACCTTCGGGCGCACTGCGACGTTCCTCGGGTACGCCGTCATGAACGCGGCCTGCTGGTTCTTCGTGCTGCGCCGGGTGCCGGAGACGCGGGGCCGTTCGCTGGAGGAGATCGAGCAGGCGATGCGGCGGACGCGGCGCGGCGGCTCGGGCTCCGGTTCGGGCTCCGATTCCGGCAGCGGCTCCGGTTCCGGCGACACAGCCGACAGGGCGGCGGCGCGGGCCCGTTGAGCGCCCGCGCCCCAACGGCCCCTGGGCTGCGGGCCGTTCCTGCCGTACGCCGCAACTCCGGGGCCGGCAGCGGCCGTTCGGCCGAGTCATCGCCTGCGAGCCGGCCGTGCACCGGCCGAGCTACCCGTGCACGCGGGCCAGCTCGGCGCGCACCGCGTCGGCCACCGCCGAACTGCCCGCCGTGCCCAGGGTGATGGAGTAGTGGTTCGTGCCCTCGACGGTGGTCTCGGGAGTGCCGGGCAGCCAGCGCGTCGCTCTGCCCGGCTCGTACAGCGGCACATCCGGCTGGTCCAGCATGCCGCGGGGCGCGCGCAGGAAGACGGCGGGCGCGGGCGGCGGTGTGGGGCGCACGCCCGGGAGTTCGTGCAGGGCGGGGGCGTCGGCCAGGACGGCGGCCATCCGGCAGGCGGGCGTCCAGCGGCCGTCCGCCTCGCGTACGAGGTCGTAGTCCGCGTACGCGGCGCAGTCGTCGTTCCACTCCGCGAACGCCGGGTGGGCGCGCCACTCGCGGCGGCCCTCCTCGGGGGAGTCGAAGCCGCGGTGCAGCCGGCCGAACATGCCGGCCGCCGCCTGCGCCACGGACTCCACGTCCGCCGCCGTGCCGGCGGGCACCGGCAGCGGCACTCCACCGTCCACGAGCACCAGCCGCGCCACCAGCGAGGGGTGCCGGCGCGCGGTCGCGAGCGCCGCGAAGCCGCCCATCGAATGGCCCACCAGCACGGCCCTGTTGGCGTCCGTGCCGCCGAAGTGCGCGATGATGGCGGCCAGATCGTCGGCGTGTGCCGCCATGCCGTACGGGGCGGGCAGGTCGCGGGAGGCGCCGCGGCCGCGCAGGTCCGGCGCCACGAAGCGGCACTCGCCGGCCAGTCGGCGCCCGACGGGCAGCCAGGCGTAGTGCGACGCGGTCATCCCGTGCACCGCGACGACCAGCGGCCCGTCGTCGCCCCACACACCGGCGCGCAGCCTGCCGCCCCGCACCGGCACGCTGTCCCAGCGAAGTTCGCTCATGCGGTCCTCCTGTCCCCGTGCCCCCACGATAGACGGCGGCGCGGTGTGCAGCGCGCTCTCCCGCGTACCGAACTCCCCGCGCACCGGGGCGAGTTGGGGCCGGGCCGGGTCGGGGCGGCGGGCGCCGGTTCCACGAGGCGGCACCGTCAGTCGTCCAGCACGGCCAGGTCGAGCCGGCTCAGCCGGGCAGGGTCGGCGACGACGTCGTACGCGGTGATCCGTCCGTCCGCGACCGTGACGGTCAGCGCCAGCGTCAGCCGGCCGCGCGGGGCCACGACGACGCCGACCGCTCCGTCCACGAGCGCCGGCTCCGCGTACCGGGAGCGCGTACCGAAGCCGACCGTCTCGCGGGCCACCCGGTCCGCGCCGCGCACCCGCGTGGGGGCTCCAGCCGGGAGGGCCGCGGGGTCGGCGCTGCGTGCGACGTCCGGGGCGAGCAGCGCCAGCAGGGCCTCGAGGTCGCCGGCGCGCGAGGCGGCGAGGAAGGCGTCCACGACCCGCCGCTGCCGGGCGAGTTCGGGCCCGGCGACCGCGGGTCTGCCGCGCAGCTTTCCGCGCGCCCGGCTGGCCAGCTTCTTCGTCGTCCCGGGCGAGCGTTCCAGCACGGGCGCGATCCGGTCGAACGGCACCGCGAACATGTCGTGCAGGACGAAGGCGACCCGCTCGGCCGGCGCGAGTGTGTCCAGCACGACGAGCAGGGCGCGGCCGACGGAGTCGGCCAGCAGGATCTCCTCCTCCGGGTGGTCCGCTCCCCCGGCCTCCGCCACGGCCCCGGCGTCCCGGCCGCGCCGGTCCTCCGCCCGCTCGGCCAACTCCTCCTGGGCGACGGGCTCTTCGCGGCGCGAGGCACGCGAGCGCAGCATGTCGAGGCAGATCCTGGAGACGACCGTCGTCAGCCAGCCGGCCAGGTTCTCCACGTCGCGGGCGTCGACGCGGCCGAGCCGCAGCCAGGTCTCCTGTACGGCGTCGTCCGCTTCGCTCCGCGAGCCGAGCATCCGGTGGGCGAGCGCCCGCAGACGTCCGCGTTCGGCCTCGAACCGCCGCGCCAGCAGCTCCTGTTCCGCTTCCGCCGTGGGCTCCATCGGTCACCTTTCTCCGCTGCGGTCCGTCATCCGTACGACGAACACGGCCACGCAGACGTGACCGTACGCACGGACGTGACAGGAGAGAGCCGATGGCCTCGTTGCTGCACCTGGATTCCAGCGCCGTACGCTCGGGCGGCTCGGTCAGCAGAGAACTGACCGGGCTGTTCGCGGACATCCGGCGCGACCGCCGCGGCGGATACACCTACCGGGACGTGGCGGCCGACCCCGTGCCTCCCGTCGGTCCCGCGTACGCGGCGCTCGGGCAGCGCGTGGAGCGGCACGGCGCCGTCCCGCTGGACCGGGTACGCGAGCTGGTGCGCGGCCCGGACGAGGCGCGCGAGTGGGAGCTGACCCTCCCGCTGATCGGCGAACTGCTCGCCGCCGAGACCGTGTTGCTCGGCGTGCCCATGTACAACCTGTCGGTGCCCGCCTCGCTGAAGGCGTGGATCGACCGGGTCTCGTTTCCCGGGGTGTTCGGCGACCCCGAAACCGGCGAACGCCTGCTGCACGGCACCACGGTGGTGATGGTCGCGGTGTGCGGCGGCGGCTACGGACCCGGCTCGCCCCGCGACGGGCTCGACTTCCAAGTGCCGTACCTGCGGGCCTACTTCGGCAGGCTCGGGGTGGCCGAGGAGAACCTGTGCGTCGTACGGGCGGAGCTGACGCGCGCCGACGACGTGCCGGGGCTGGCGCGCTTCCGGGAGACGGCGGCGCGTTCACTGGAGTCGGCGCGCGCGGCGGTGGCCGCGCTGGCCGCGCGTGCGCCGGCGGTGTAGGAGAACCGGCCCGTGTGCGGCGGGCGTCAAAAGCCGTCGCCGCGCCAGATGTTGTCGAAGGCCGCCTGCTCGACGGCGCGGCGCTGCCGTACGGCGGCGAGTTCCGCGACCGCGTCGTCGACGGCGGCGAGTACGGCGGCCGCCGCGTCGGGCAGGCCCGCGGGGACCCGGGCGCCGGTCTCGGTCCCGGCATCGGCCCCGGTTCCGGTTCCGGTTCCGTCCCCGGCGTCCGCGGCACGGTTCCGGTCGCGGGCCCGACCGCCGCCGATCCCGGCGAGGTTGGCGAGGGCTGCGAGTACCGGTTCCCCTGCCGCGCTGCGTTCCGCGGCCCGGCGGCGGGCGGCGGATTCGGCCGGCACGACGGGCCCGGTGCGGAAGGACAGCCGCCGCCGCTGCCGGGTGAGCTGTCCCTCGGCCTCCAGTGCGGCGAGGTAGGTCGCGGCCAGACCGCGGCCGCGGCGCCAGAGCCAGTCCGCGACCGGCTCGTACGGCGGCTCCCGTACGAGCGACGCGGCCGCCTCGTCGAGCAGCGGGTCCGCGAACTCGGTCCACGGGCCCGGCACGATCGCCCCGGCGTCCAGCCCTGCGGCCTCGTCCGCGAGCAGGTCGATCAGCTCCGCGCCCGCGAGCGCGAGGGACAGCTCGCCCTGCGCCGGGCGCCGGCCGGGCTCCGGCTCCAGGGCGGTGAGCAGCAGTTCGCGCGGCGTGCTCATGGCCGTACGGGTCAGGGCAGCGCCCGGCGCAGCGCGGGCAGCAGCGTGCTGGACGCCCAGTCGGTGAACGCCTGTTGGGCCTCGCCGCCGGTCTGTACGAGGGCGATGCTGTCGAAGCCCGCGTCGACGAACGGGCGGATCTTGTCCACGAATTCGTCCACGTCGGCGCCGCACGGGAACTGCTCGGCGACGTCCTCGGGCCGTACGTGGCGCGACGCGCCGGCGAACGCCTGCGGGCCCGGCAACTCCGCGTTGACCTTCCAACCGCCCGCGAACCAGCGGAAGTTGCGGTGCGCCCGCTCGACCGCACGATCCCGGTCCGGGTCGTAGGAGACCGGCAGCTGGCCGACCCGGGGGCGGCCGGCGCCGCCCGCCTCGTCGAACATCCGGACAAGGTCCGGGCGGGGCTCCACGGCGACCAGTACGTCGCCCGACTCGCCCGCGAGCGCGCACGAACGGGGACCGGAGACGGCGACGCCGATGGGCGGCGTGCGGTCCGGCAGGTCCCACAGCTGCGCGCCTTGCACGCGGTAGTGCGTGCCCTCGTGGTCCACGGGCCCGCCGCGGAACAGCGCGCGGATCAGCGTGATGGCCTCGCGCAGCCGCTCGTGCCGTTCGGTCACCGAGGGCCAGGCGCCGACGACGTGCTCGTTGAGGTTCTCTCCGGCGCCGAGCCCGAGCGTGAACCGGCCGCCGGAGAGCAGCTGCACGGTGGCGGCCTTCTGCGCGACGACGACCGGGTGGTAGCGGAACGTCGGGCAGGTCACGTACGTCATCAGCGGCAGCCGCTCGGTGGCCTGCGCGACCGCGCCGAGCACGGACCACACGTACGGTGAGTGGCCCTGCTCGGTGAGCCAGGGGAAGAGGTGGTCGGAGGCGACGGCGAAGTCGAAGCCGGCCTGTTCGGCGGCGACGGCGTCGCGTACGAGCTGCCGGGGGCCGGCCTGTTCGCCGAGCAAGGTGTATCCGATGCGTGCCATGGCGCCCCGCGTACCCCGGGGCCGCGAGGCGAGGCACGACGGAGCGCAAGGCTCGGGCACGGCCGGCGGAACAGGCCGGCGGAACGGGCCGGCGGAACAGGCTGCCCGCCGGGCGGTCACTCCTTGATCGCGCCGGTCACCATGCCCTCGATGAAGCGGCGTTGCAGCGCGATGTACACCGCGACCACCGGCAGCGCGATCAGTACCGAACCCGCGGCGAGCAGCGCCGTGTCCGAACTGTGCTGGCCCGTGAAGAAGGCTAGCCCGAGCGGGACGGTGCGGTGCGCCTCGTCGGAGACCATGACGAGCGCCATCAGGAACTCGTTCCAGGTCCACATGAAGACGATCACGACCATGGTGGACAGCGCGGGCCTGCCCATGGGGACGAGGATGCGCCACAGCGTCGTCCAGCTGGACGCGCCGTCGATCCGGGCCGCCTCCAGTACGGCACGGGGGCTGCTGCGGAAGTAGGTGCGCATCCAGAACACGCCGAACGCCAGCGACTGCGCCGTCTGCGGCAGGATCAACCCCCAGTAGGTGTCGGTGAGTTGCCAGTAGCGCTGGTCGAAGTAGAGCGGTACGACGAGGGCTTCCTGCGGCAGCGTCAGCCCGATCAGGAAGAGGTAGAACAGCGGGGTCGCGCCGGGGAACCGCATCGTCCCGAACGCGTAGCCCGCCGGCACCGCGAGCGCGGTCGTCGCGGCGACCACGACGACCGTCACGAACGCCGAGTTGGTCAGGTAGGTGCCGAAGTGGCCGCGGGTCCACGCGTCCGCGAAATTGCCCCAGTTGAGGCCGTGCGGCAGCGCGAAGCCGGTGCCCAGCGAGGACTGCGGGCTGAACGCGGTGGACAGGATGCCCGCGACGGGCGTGAGGCAGATGACGGCGAACAGCGCGAGGATCCCGTAGGTCGCGGTGCGCTCCAGCCGTCCGGTGGGCGTCGTCATCGGGTACCGGCCCCCTCTCGTGCGTCGCGGCCCTCCACGAACCGGGCGACCACGACCGACAGCAGGAAGATCAGCACCGTGAGCCCCACGCCCATGGCCGCGGCGGAGCCGACCTCGCCCGTCTCGAAGGCGCGGTGGTAGACCTCGTACGCGGGCACCGAGGTGGCCTGGCCGGGGCCGCCGCTGGTGGTGATGTAGATCAGGTCGAAGTTGCGCAGTCCGGCGACGATGGTGAGGGTCAGCGCGACGGCGATCTCCGGGCGCAGCCCGGGCAGCGTGACGGCGAAGAACTCCCGTACGGCGCCCGCCCCGTCGACGCGTGCGGCCTCGTACAGTTCGCGCGGTATGCGCTGGGCGCCGGCCAGGAACAGCACCAGGCACAGCCCGGCCTCGACCCAGGTGCCGACGACGCCGACGGCGGGCAGCGCCAGCTGGTAGTCGCCGAGCCAGGAGCGGGCGAGGGAGCCGAGTCCGACGGCGCGCAGGGTGTCGTTGAGCAGCCCGTCGGAGCCGAGGATGGACCGCCAGGCCACGCCGACGACGACCATCGCCAGCACCTGCGGCAGGAAGAACACGGTGCGGAAGAAGGTCATGCCGCGGATGCGGAACCGGGACAGCGCGGAGGCCAGCAGCAGTCCGACTGCGACCGGCAGCGCGGCGTAGAACAGCAGCAGCACCAGCGCGTGTACGAACGGGGCGCGCAGCGACGGATCGGTCAGCAGGCCGCGGTAGTTGCCCAGCCCGGCCCAGCTCGCGGCGGACAGCCCGTCCCAGTGCAGCAGCGACAGCCACACGGTCTGCCCGAAGGGCACGAGCAGGAACAGCGCGTAGAGCGCGAGCGCGGGCAGCAGGTAGAGGTAGCCGACAGCGCGCGGCTCGCCGGGTGCGCGCCCGCGCCGACGACCGCGCCGCGTACGGGAGTTGCCCCCGCGGGCCTCGGCCGTGCTCACTTCCCCTCCCCGTTCGCACCCTGCCCGGAATGCTTGGACTGCTTGGCCCGCCTGTCCTGCTTCGCGCGGAAGGACGCGTAGTTGCGCTGCATCGACGTCGCCAACTCGGCCGGCGAGACGCTGCCGTTGATGACGCCCTGCAGGTCGGCCTGGAGCGAGTCGGGGAAGGTGGGCGTGGTGTAGTCGAGGTACGGGACGAGCCCGTCGCCCGTGCTCAGCCGCCGCCAGCCGGCGATCATCCCGGACTCGGCGCCGCGCTTCGGGTCGGCCTCGACCTGCCGGGCGGCCCTGCCGGGCACGGCGGGCAGCACGCCGGCCTTCGTCATCACGTCGGCCGCGTGCTTGTCGGTGAGGAAGTCCAGGTAGGCGGCGGCCACTTCGGGGTGCTTGGACCGCGAGGTGATGGACCAGGCGAGGCCCTGGTTGCCGGTGGTGATCGGGGCGCCGCCGGCCTTGGCGGGCGGCGGCGGCATGAAGCCGAGCTTGCCGCCCATGGGCTTCTTCAGGTCGGCCAGTTCCCAGGTGCCGGTGATGAGGAAGGCGCCCTTGCCGTCGGCGAACTTCTTGGCGGCGTCGTCGTATCCGGTGCCGTTGGCGCCCTTCGGCAGGTAGCCGCGCTTCTTCCACTGGGCGAGGGTGCGGGCCGCCTCACGCGTACTGCCGTGGTCGAAGCCCTTGCCGCGGCCGAGGATCGTCTCGCGGGTCCGCTTCGCTCCGGACCGGCCGCCGGCCTGGTCCTGGAGCACGCCGAAGGTGTGGATCGCGGGGTACTTGTCCAAGTTGCCGAACTGTACGGGCAGTTGGCCCTTCCGCTTCAGCTCCGGCAGCGCGTCGGTGAACTCCTTCCAGGTCTTCGGCGGCTTCAGGCCGGCCTTGTGCAGGACGTCCTTGTTGTAGTAGACGCCGATGTACTCGCCGGTCTGGGCGATGCCGTACAGCCGGCCGGTGCCGAAGTGGCTGCCGTCCGGCGAGACCCGGTTGATGTCCAGCAGGTTGCTGGGGTAGCGGGTGTTCCAGGAGTAGATGCCCGCGTAGTTGTCCAGCGGGGCCAGCAGCCCGGCCTTCACGAACGCGACCATGTCCGGGTAGCCCTGGTTGGCCTGGACGACGTCCGGTGGCTTGTTGCCGGAGACCGCGAGCTTCAGCGTGGTCTTCAGGTCGGAGAAGCTGCGCGCGACGCGCTTGATGCGGACGTTGGGGTACTTCTTCTCGAACTCCCGGTTCAGCTGCTGCACTTCGTCGTTCTGGCCGCCGCGTATCTCCTGATCCCAGACCGTGAGCGTGACCTTTCCGGACTTCGAAGGATCGGGCACCGCGGTGGAGTCGCCGCCCGCCGGGCCGCCGCCCGCACCGGAGCCGTCGGTGCCGGGCACACATCCGGCGGCGAGCAGGGCGCTGCCGGCGGCCAGGGCGACGGCGGCGGACGGCAGCCGGGCCGGCCGCCGCGGGCGGATGCGCGACGGAGTGCGCGGCCGGGCGGGGAGCCGCAGGGGAAGGGGAGAGCAGCGGCGCATGCCGGTCTCCTTTCTCGGGTTCGGCTCGCCTGCGGGTCTTCGCGGATCTCCGCGGATCGTCGCGGAGCTTCGCGCCCGTCGCCGACTCCCCTGCCCGGGCGGGAGGTTGCCGGCGGCTGCCCGGCTCGGGCTGGTGTGGCGACGGCGGGCCCGTGGGCTCGCTCTCGTTCGGTTGGGGACGGTTCTCGCCCGGGATCAGGACGAGCGGAAGCCGATCGTGGGTGTGGCCCGGCGGGGGCCGCCCTCCCGGTGTGCGCCGGGCAGCAGGTCGGCCAGGAAGGCGTAGCGCTCCATCACCTCTTCGCTCTGCCCGCCGCACCGCGTCGAGTACTGCCACCAGGCGGCGACTTCGGGCCAGCCCGGCGCGGACAGCGAGCCGCCGAAGTGCTGTACGGACAAGGCGGCGGTGAGGTTGGCGAACGCGAGCCGTTCGGCGAGCGGCCAGCCGGCGAGCGTGCCGGTGAGGAAGCCGGCCACGAACACGTCGCCGGCGCCGGTCGGATCGAGCGCGTTCACGGGCAGCGCGGGTACGTCGGCGCTCTCGCCGGTCAGCGAGTCCACGGCGACGGCGCCGCCGGCGCCCTTGGTGACGACGGCGATGGGCACCAACTCGGCCAGCGCGCGCACCGCTTCCTCCGGGGAGTCGGTACGCGTGTAGTGCTGCGCCTCGGTGGCGTTGGGCAGGAACGCGTGGCAGTAGGCGAGGTCGGCGAGGGTGTCCGGGTCCCAGGCGCCGGTCTCGTCCCAGCCGACGTCCGCGAATATCTTGCTGCCCTGGTCGTGCGCCTCGCGCACCCAGCTCTCCAGGCGGCCCGGCGCGAGCGAGGTGAAACAGGCGCGGGAGCGGGGCCGGCGTGCGACGTTGACGGACGGCGGCGGCGCCGCGTGGCCGTGGCTGACCATGGTGCGCTCGCCCTCGTACGCCATGGACACCGTGACCGGCGAGTGCCAGCCGCGGGCGCGGTGCGAGGTGGTGAGGTCTATGCCCTCGCTGTCGGCCAGCGACTCCCAGCAGTAGTCGCCGTACACGTCGTCGCCGAACGCGGCGGCCAGCGCGGTGCGAAGTCCGAGGCGGCGCAGGGCCGTTGCCATGTTGGCGACGCCGCCCGGGCTCGAACCCATGCCGCGCGCCCAGGACTCGGTGCCGCGCACGGGCGCGTGGTCGAGCCCGGTGAAGATCAGGTCGAGGAAGACCGTGCCGGTCAGGAAGACATCCTGTTCCGGGGCGTCGTCGTCGCGCAGGTTCGCCAGCGGATCCAACGCAGCGGAATTGGGCGCCGGTTGGGCGCTCCCGGTCGTGCTCACAGCTACCCCGATCACAGCCGGTCGCGCCAACGGGCAGCGCGGGCCGCGCCGTCGGTACTGCCCGTACTCGCGGCGCCGCCTGCCCGTCCGCCAACCGGCCTGGCCGAAAGACGTCGTTGCTTGAGCGATACCTTGCACGGAGGTGGCTCTGAATGCAATACCTCGCTCAGACTCGCGCAAGAGCGGTCAAGAGGGCTACATTGCCAGGCATGTTGCGCGAGAGCCGCCACGAACACCTGCTGCGCGTCCTGCGGGACGAAGGCGTTCTGCCGATCGGTGAGATCGCCAAGCGGCTGGAGGTCAGCGAAGCCACCGCGCGCCGCGACCTGAACGACCTCGGCAAGGCGGGCCGCCTCACCCGGGTCTACGGCGGCGCGGTCGCCCGCGAGCAGCCCGTCGAACGGCCCTTCGCCGAGGAGGAGTTGGACGATCTCGCGGAGAAGCGGGCGGTCGCCCGGCACGCCGCGGGCACCGTACGGGACGGGGACACGGTGCTGCTCGACATCGGCACCACGATCATGGAGCTGGCCCGGCTGCTGCACGGCCGGGAGATCACGGTGGCCACCAGCTCGCTCGCCGTCTACGAGGAGCTGCGCGACGACCCCGCGGTGGACCTGATCCTGCTCGGCGGCCGGCTGCGGCGCAACTACCGTTCTCTCGTGGGCCACTTGACGGAGGCCAGCCTGCACCGGCTGTACGTGGACCGGCTGTTCCTCGGCGCCAGCGGTCTCCTGGAGGACGGCAGGGTGCTGGACACCACCGAGGTGGAGGTGCCGGTGAAGCGCGCGATGCTCGCCTCCGCCCGGCAGGTGGTGCTGCTCGCCACCGCCAAGAAGTTCCCCGGTACCGGGACGGCCCGTATCTGCGCGGCCCGGGACATCGACGCGCTCGTCACGAGTCAGGGAGCCGACCCGGGCACGCTCGACGTGTTCCGCGAGGCCGGAGTGGAGGTAGCTGTGGAGGTTGGTGCGCGATGAGACTGGCCGTGCTGGGCGGCGGCGGATTCCGGGTGCCGCTGGTGCACCGGGCGCTGCTCGACGATGCGGGCGACCCCGCCGGGCGCGTCACCGAACTGGTGCTGTACGACACCGATTCGGGGCGGCTCGACGCCATCACGACCGTGCTGGCCCGACAGACCGAGCAGTACGCGGACGGCCGCGCAAAAGGCTCCGCGGACGGCGGCGCGGAAGGGGGCGCGTCCCGGCCCCCGGCTCCCGTGGTACGTGCGACCACCGACCTCGACGAGGCGCTGGCCGGCGCCGACTTCGTGTTCTCCGCGATCCGGGTCGGCGGTCTGGAGGGCCGCACCCGGGACGAGCGCATCCCGCTCGCCGAAGGCGTGCTCGGGCAGGAGACGGTGGGCGCGGGCGGAGTGCTGTACGGGCTGCGTACGATCCCGGTGGCCACCGCGATCGCCGAACGCATCGCGGAGGTCGCCCCGGACGCCTGGGTCATCAACTTCACCAACCCGGCGGGCATGGTGACCGAGGCGATGAGCCGCGTCTTCCACGACCGCGGGCTCGGCGACCGGGTCATCGGCATCTGCGACTCCCCGGTCGGGCTGTGCCGCCGCGCGGCGCGCGCGCTGGGCGCGGACCCGGACGGCGCCGACTACGACTACGTGGGCCTCAACCACCTCGGCTGGCTGCGCCGCGTGGTGGTCGGCGGCCGCGACCGGCTGCCCGAACTGCTCGCCGACCCGGGCCGGTTGGAGTCCTTCGAGGAGGGCAAGCTGTTCGGCGCCGAGTGGCTGACCGCGCTCGGCGCGCTGCCGAACGAGTACCTGCACTACTACTACTTCAACCGCGAGGCCGTGGCCGCCGTACGCGACGCAGACGCCACCCGCGGCGAGTTCCTGCGCGGCCAACAGAGCCGGTTCTACGCGGAGTTCAGCGCGGACGCGGCGGCCGGCGGCGACCCGGCGGCGGCCCACGCGGCATGGGAGCGCACCCGCCGGGAGCGCGAGGAGACGTACATGGCGGAGAGCCGCGCGGCCTCCGGCGGCTGGGAGCGGGACGGCTGCGACCTCGACGGCGGCGGATACGACCGCGTGGCCCTGGCGCTGATGCGGGCCATCGCGCGCAACGAGCGCACCACGCTCATCCTCAACGTGCGCAACCGCACGGCCGTGCCCGGGATCGCCCCGGACGCGGTGGTCGAGGTGCCGTGCCTGGTCGACGCGGCCGGCGCCCGCCCGCTGTCCGCCGGGTACGTCGCGCCCGACCAGCTCGGCCTGATGCTGTCCGTCAAAGCGGTCGAACGGGCCACCATCGAGGCGGCGTCGACCGGTTCGCGCCCGGCCGCGCTGCGCGCTCTGGGGCTGCACCCGCTGGTCGACTCGGCACGCGTGGCCGGCCGCATCCTCGACGCGGCCGGGTTCGAGGACGGGGCACGAGCCGGGGACTGACCGGCCGGCGGCGGGCGCGGCCGGTGGCGGCGTCACCGGCCGCGCCCGCGTCCGTACCTGGCAACGGCCGCCGCGCGCACGGCGGTTGAGCCGACGCCCACCCTGGTCGGCGTCGGCGTCGGCGTAGACCAGCCGGCGTCGACTAGGCAGTGTCCGGCGGATCGTGTGACTGCCGGTTTGTCGGCTCGTTGATTCGGTATGGGGCGGGGTGATTTGACCAATGCGGAGTGGGCCCGGCTGGAGCCGCACTTGCCGTCGACGG
>Ga0164243_10000283_pt1 | contig 105181 bp, 109 predicted proteins | sample OricompcompostOP_FD_108781 | JGI IMG/M metagenome (GOLD analysis project Ga0164243, IMG submission 108781) | Organic Plus compost microbial communities from Emeryville, California, USA - Original compost - Organic plus compost (OP) | ecosystem: Engineered > Solid waste > Mixed feedstock >... | reverse complement strand
CTCTTAATCAGCGGGTCCTAGGTTCGAGCCCTAGTGCGTCCACCACTTTCATCCATTAAATCAAGCACTTACGAGAACGCCGCCGGTCTCGTATCTGGCCGATTTCAAATTTGCGCTACAGTTTGCGCTACAGATTTGAGGTGATGCGAGGTTCCACCAGGTTCGACAATTTTCCATCGACACGCCGCTAGAAGCGTGCCGCAGGGAGATGGCCGGCGCGTTCAAGCCCCCAACCCGAATCGCTTTGCTCGTCATGAAAACGCGGTCCGTCATGCTCGCCCCAAAATGAGGCCCCGGTCCCAGGTTCAGCTTGGACCCGCCCCCCCTGCCGAAAGGCGGGAGGCACGTTCCATCGCACGCTCGGCCAGCCATTGGTCGATCTCGTCCTCGATCCAACGGTTCGTACCGACGCCGAGCTTGAGCGGAGGCGGGAAGCGCCCTCGCTTGATCAATCGATGCAGATGTTGCCGGGTGAAGGGAATGCCCTTCGCCTTGAGATCGGGAAAGGCCAACAGACTAGCCATGGACGTGTCCGTGCGGTTTGATGATGGAGATCGGGGACGCCGTGCCGCTCAAGCAAGAGCGGCGCGAACGGCCAATATGGCTGCCGTCTGGAGCCCCGTTAATCGGTCGCATCGATCGCGGCCGTTCTCGAGGCGAAGACATCCGTTCCGAAGCGCACCCGGAGTTTCGCTGCTACGGAATGGGCATAGCGGCGTTGCCGCCAGCCGGTGGGGCTGTGGTACACGCCAATGGCCTGCCAATAGTCTCGGGTGACGGCGAGCCCAGACAGGAATATCCAGCGTGCCGCCTGCACATTGAAGCACGCGTCATGGGTCAGCCACCAACGGACATCCGCCGACTTGCGGCCTGTCAGTTTGGAGATGCGCCCAACCCACCAGCTGTTGACCTGAAGCGGGCCCAGATCGTGGCTTCCATCGCTATTGACGATCTCCGCGCCGATCCACCCGCCTTCCTGGTCGCGAAGCCCCCAAAGCGTCTTCTCAAGCCAGCCTCTACCTCCCGCTGCATGACGGATGCATTCGCCGACGACTTGCTCCTGCGCAGCGCGCCCCCGCACGGTTGATGCGCCCAACGCCTGTGAGGGCAGCACGACGAATAGGAAGCAAGGGGCGGCAAGGCGGAGCGATGCTAGCAGCCGTTTGCGCGGATCACCGGTCATGGTCCGCTCCGTGGTCTTGAGCCTTGCTGTCTGGCTGCAATGCCTGCCGCTCGGCCGTTCGCTGGCTTGGGTCGGACCCAGCTCTCTCGTTCCCTCCCCGATCCAGGAGAGAGACCAGCCATCGATCGATCACTTCTGCCGCCGATTGTGCTCGCCCAGCGAGGAAGGCGGCGAGGCCATCGGGTTCCTGGCCGCGCCGTTCCCGTTCCGCCGCCATAAGCGCTTTACGGGATTCCCGATCCGTTCGTTGCTGATCCCTCAGCCGGTCCCAGCGCTCGCCGTGCCGCGCGCTTCTCCCGCGAACCGTATCGCGATCGAGGCGGCCCAGTCCCTCTAGCGCCGACGTCTTCTCGCCCGAGTGACGTTCAAGCCTGTCGACAAGACGCTTTTCGTCCTCGGTCCAGAGTTTCACCCCGAAGCGGGCGCGGGTGATGGCGGTATAGTAATTCTGCCCGGTGACGAGCGCTGAACCCACCGGTGCCAGCACATAGACCCGGTCGTAGGTCTTCGACTGCGCGGAATAGACGGTCTCCGCATAGCCATGATCCCAGTTCTTGTGCTGGGACAGATCGATGTCCTGAACTTTCCCGTCACGGTCCCAGCGGACTGTCGCTGTCGTGCGCTTCAGGCGCTCGACCGTACCGCGCTGTGCATTCTTGATATCGAGATCATGATTGACGAGCCGCCACTGGATGCGGTCGCCCTGGGCGAGGCTGCGCTCCTCGCTGCGGAATATGTTGACTTGCGAGGCCTTGCCGAGCCGAGGATCCCAGCTGATCGTCCGGCCGTGCTCGTCGGCGAGCTTGACCACCTGCCGGCCGCGCCCGTCCCGTGCTGTGCCGAGCACCCGATATTCGGCATCACGGGCGATGCCGAGGCCGGCATTGTCGCGCGAGAAGATGACCACCTGCCCACCCGAATAGAAACGGGCGAGCTGCTTCTCCTGGTCGGTCAGGCCCGCCGGCGCCAGGATGGACAATCGCGCGTCCTCGGCGGCGATCGCGCCCTCGGTCTTGAGCGCTTCGCGAACCTTGGTGTTGACGATCAGCCGCGTCGCGTTTTCCAGTACGAGGATGTTGGTGTTCGCGCGGCTCTCCGGTTTGAGACGGGTCCATTCCCCGACAAGGCTGTCGGCGAGCCTCTCCGCATTGTCGCCGCTCACCACCTTGTCGAGGTTGGCGAGAGAGCCGGCGTAGTTCTTGAGGCGTGCCTGGGTGACGGCCGCCTTCATCGCACGCGTCTCCTGCCGGACGGATTCGGTCAGGTCGGCTTTGGGGAGGCCAAGGCGTTGCATGAGCCAGAAGGCCTTGCCCTGCTCGATGGCGCCGGTCTGGCGATTGTCGCCCAGCAGGATGAGCCGTGCTCCGGTCAGGCGGCTGATCTCCAGCACACGCAAGGCCTGGCGGTTGCCGAGTTGCCCTGCCTCGTCGAGCACCAGTACATGACGGTCGTCGAGATTGCGCCCGCCGCCCGCAATCAGGCTTGCCACGGTCCGCGATTCGATCCCGGCGGTGGCGCCGAGATTGGCGGCGGCGGAGGAAGTCGGCGCCAGCGCGATCAGCGCCCTGCCCGGCTCCGCCGCGTCATTCAGCGCCTTCACCAGGGTCGACTTGCCGGCCCCGGCAACGCCATGGACTCCCACCACCCGGTCGCCTGTTGTCCCGATATGCAGGAGCGCTGCTTCCTGGGCCGGATTGAGTCCGGCCTCGGCACTGACCGCCCGCAACCGGTCAGGCGAGGCGATGGGCGCGGCATCATTGAGCGCTAGCGCCAGATGGTCCGCCAAAGCGAGCTCCAGACGTGCGCTACGCCGCGAGGTGCGTCCCCGCGTGTGGGTTTCGTCTCCGGTCTGATGACGTGTTTCGAGGAGTTTGCGCTGTGCTTCGTGGGTTTCCGCGAGCGGACGGATATCGCCCAGCCGGACCTCCCCGACATGCGACGCGAGCCCCAAGCGCAGGAGCCGTCCCAAATTATTGACGGCCTCCCTGCCCTCCGCCTGGCGGAGCCCGAATAGCATCGCACGAGCCGACGTCGCCGGGTCGGCATCCTGCGATTGATCGCCGGCCTTGTCGGCTTCGGCCCGGGTCTGCGCGATCGCTTCACGATGGATGCCAAGACGGTTTTCCCAGCGCTCATGGAGAGCGTCGAGCGACACCTTCTCCTTGGGACCCCGCGTCTCATAGAAGGATCTTCGCCGGGCCGCCTGACCGCTGAGGCCATGTTCGCGCGCATGGGCGTCGATCTGTTCGGCGCGCTGCGACATGTCCAGGATCAGATCCCTGGGAACGCCCCTGATCTCGAACAGGCCCTTGCGCGGGTCGAACGCAACCTCATAGCCGAGCTCGCGCAGGTGATGGGCGAGTTCGTTGCGATAGACCTGCCCAGCGACCATCTGCTCGGCGAACATGGCGCGGGTTTCGAGGCTGGCCATCGGCGCGCCGTCCTCGCGGTTGGTCATGTTCATTACGACGACATGGGTGTGGAGATGGGGATCGAGCTCGCGCGAGGCATGCTCGGTGAACCGCGCGAAGATCAGCCGGCCGGTGGTTTCATGGACGATCTCGCCATCCTGCCTATGCCGCAGCGTCGCATGCTCCTCCAGATAAAAGAGCGCCACACCGACCGCCTGTTCATGGGCCGCTATGATCCGCTCGTCGCCCGCGACCAGGGCCATGATCGACACCGATTTGGGCGCGTTGACCGCGAAGTCCCATCCCGGATGATGCTGGATCTGCCCACTGGCGCGGTGCCGCCCGAGCTGCTGATCGCCGACCTTGCCCGCGAGCAGATCCTGGAAGATGGCTGGATCGACCCTGCCCTCGAGTCCGAGTTCGGCGGCGATCCTGCCGCCCCATTCGGAATGCTCGTCGGCGCCCTTGGTGTAATAGTCGCCGACCGTATAGTAGCGGGCGATATTGGCGGGTGTGCCCTTGAGGCGGCGCGGATGGATCATGCCGGCCTCGCTGCGTTGCGGGCGCCATCACGACGGCCATGCTGGCTCAGGCGAAATCCTGCCGGTTTCCCGTAAAGGGCAAGCGGCGCGGTTGGAGGACCTGCAGCCGGCGGACCTCCAGGGGCTGGTGTCTGTTCCCCAAGCGGGTCTCCGGAAGGACCCGCAGGCTCCTGCTGGACGGATGGCGGCGCGGTCAGCGGCAGTTCGAGAGCCGGCGGTGTCGGGCGCGCGCGGCGGCGCTTTGCCGGCAGCGGCTGAGGCTTGTCTTCCATCGGTTCCTGTGGCGGCGCTTCGTCCATGCCGAGGGGTACGGCCAGCCGGATGGGCAGCGCGGTCCGCTCCTCGAACGCGACAGAGATGGACGGGAGCGTGTTGTAGCGATCCTCGAACCGGACCACGGGAAGATCGCGCCCGAACCTCAAATAGCCGACCAGATTGGGAAGATTGGTGACCTCGGTGTGCATCACCAGCGGCCGGGTCACCTGCATGCGCGAGAGGTTGACGCCGTCGCGCATGTCGTTGACGCCATAGGACATACCTTCATTGGCTTCGACCTGCTCGACCTGCCCCAGATTCTCGCTGACATGCTTGGCGGTCGGAGTGTCGTTGGCGCGCAGCGCCACCCAGGTCGAGCAATAGCCGGTGATCGCGGCGGCATCCTGGATGCCGTAGGTCGCCTCGAGCTGCGGATAGCTCTGGAACCCCAATATGCCGCAGCCGCCATATTTGCGCGCGCGGGCGAGGAAGTCCGAGAGCGAGGGCAGCTTCTGGAGCGACGGCAGCTCGTCGACGACGCAATAGAGCCGCCGGTTTCGGTCTGGGGTGAGGCTCATGATCGCGCTGATGGCGATGTCGAGCCAGACCGTGATGAGGGGCCGGAGCGAGGGGAGCTGGTCTGCCTTCACGGTGATGAAGAGCCAGCTGTCATCCTTCTCGTTCGCCACCCAGTCGCGGATGGAAAGCCCATCGGCGGTGTCGTCGAGATAGGAGAAGCTGCGCATGACCGAGGCAAGCTCTGCCTGGATGCCGGCCGAGGTACGCTCGCCCTCCATACTGATGAACGCCGCCGCGTCGGTGCCTTGTGCGAACGCGGCGAGTTCCTTCAGCTTCGAACGCAGCAAGGTGTCGAGCAGGATCGAGACGAGGGTCCGTTCCTGCCGGGCAAGCTTGCGCATGACCGCGACGAGCGTACCGCGGGCTGCCTTCGCCCAGAAGGGATCGCCGGTCTTGTCCGGAATCGTCGACTCCGCGATCTGGTCGTAATGATAGTCGCGGGGCACATCGACCCAGGGCGACCAGCCATCGGACCGGGCATCGAGCGGGTTCAGGAGAACATCGATACCGGGACGGTAGAATTTCTCCACGAAGGTGCCGGCGGTATCGTAGACGATGGCCCGACGCCTCCGCTTGCGGATGCCACCCAGCATCTTGACGATGATGTTGGTCTTGCCCGTGCCCGGCGCACCGCAGATCAGGATATGCTCGGGCTCGAACGCGTCGGGCACATTGACGCCGCCGATCTCGAAGCTCCCACGCGCATACCGCCAGAGCGTGCGCCGGACCTGCCGCACGGCCCCGAACCGTGCCCCGCGCAGGAACTGGTTGGAACCCAGGCCCCTCCCCGTCCGAGTGAAGTAGAACCAGGCCCAGAACAGCATGGCGAGGGCGAACAGGCCGGAGAGCGCCGCCCCGTGAATGAGGTAGGTCTCAAAGGCTTCGAGTGTCCGGTGGGCGACGCCGGAGTCGAGCAAGGCCTTGGGCGTCGTCCAATAGCCCCGGCCTGCCGGCGTCCGGAACAGGATGGGCGTCGCGTTGCCCGGCACGGCGTCCCCCATGAAGGTCGCCTGGGCGAGCTTCAGAAGGACGAAGCGTTCATAGTCGGTGGACTTCTCCAGCGCGTACCAGATGATGCCGCCGATCCAGATGGCGAGACCGGCAAGGAAGGTCTGGTAGAAGACCTGGGTGGTCATCCGGACATTGTGGACGATCGCCTGCCCGCCCCGCGTCCAGGAGCCCAACGTGTCGTGCCGGAAGATGCTCATGGGCGGTCCTGCTCGGGATCGAGCAGCCCCCTTTCGCGGAGGAGGCGACGGGCATCGGCGAGCCCCGCTTCGAGGATCTCCGGCGTGCGCTTGCCGACCGAGGTTGCGAGGATGGCGAGCGTCTGGATCGCGGTTGCGTGAAGCTCGTCGAACCGGGCGTGATAGCCCGCCGGATCATTGCCCTCGAAGCGGTCAAGGACATCCCGGATATATGCGGAGGGTGTGGTCCCGCTGGTCCGCGCCTGATCGACCAGACGGTCGTGCAGGGCGTCGTCGAGACGGAGGGTTATTCTGGCCATGCGCTGATCCTGCTCAGCGCCGGCACATGATGAAGCAGAGCCTTGTTAGCAGAATCCCTCTGTAATCTCAAGAATTTATGCCGTCCGCCGCTGTCGGACGCGAGATGACAAGGGTCATCAAGGGCTTAGCCTGACGGCACCAGGCAGATGTCAGACGCGGGCAGACGATCTGTGACAAACGGGCGGACAATCTGTGACGGCTGAAACCCGCGGAAATCCTGGCGATTCGTGCCCGCAGCACCCGTGCGTACGGTGCATTACAAACGCCCCCGGCGTGCGTCCTTTCTTCGCAGCGCGCTTGTCCGCTGCGCTGCCTCGTGCCGGAAGGCGCGGGGCTCCCCGAAGGGGGCTTTTGTTCTTCGGCCGGCGGCACGCCGGCCCTCGATTGGCATTGCATCGGGCACGTCCGATATGGATAGTGAACGGTGGCGGGCTGACCTCCTCAATGTAGGAGTCGACAATGCCCAAGATGACAAACCGCGAACGCCTCGCGAAGATCGAGGCCGATCAACGAAAACTGGCCGATGAAGCGGAGACTGTCCGGCGCGCCGTGCGCGCCAATTATGGTTCGCTCGTGCAGGAGCTTGCCATCGAAACGCTCCCGGAGCGGGAGTTCAGGGATATCCTGACCCAGGCGATCCGGGCGGGCGGCCAGGCATCCCTTGCTGCTCTCAAGGCGCTCCCCGCATACTCCAGCCAACCGGCAACGTCGCCGGAACGGCGGCCCAGCGACGAGCACGGCGGAGCCGCGCGCAGGAGGCCGGCGCCCGTCCAGGGCGCCGCATCGGCGGGCGACGGACCCGGCCAATAGGCCGGGTTCCCGAGCCCGGCGATCCTTGCTCTCCACAAAAAAAAGGCGCCGGTGGAGGAGGCGAACCCCTCCACCGGCGCCCTTGGCCGATGCGTCATGCCGCCGCGCGCTTCGCCTGCCCAGCCAGCGTCAGGAAGTGCGCCGGAACACCCGCCGCCCGCACCATGCGCGCGAGATGCGACTGCAACCCGGACCCTTCGCAGACCATCGCTTCGACGGGCCTCAACCGCAGCAGCGCCTCGTTGCGCGCGAACCCCGCCCGCTTGCCGAGGCGCCGGTCGAGAGTGAAGGCGATGAGCTTGACCCCCGATCGCGCGGCCCAGGCTGCGGCAATGGCGTCGCACCCTTTGTCCTGCGCTGTGGTGGCCAGCACCATGCTCGGTATCCGCACCTTGATCTGGTCGAGCCGCTCCCAGATCTGTGCATGGTCCTCCCATTGCTGCCCCCCTGAGAAGATCACCACCGGCCCGCTTGGCGCGTTGGCATCGATGCGGCGCTGACGGCGGGCGGCGAGGAAGTCCGCGGCGGCGATCACCGAGGCGGTGCGCTTGCCCGAGGTGAGCGTGGCGCGCGGTGCGGACCAAGGCCGGCCGGTCTCGGCACGGAACATCTGCGCGGCATGATCGCGCATGCAGGCGACGGCTTCGCTCGCTTCGTCGAGACCGTGGCAGAGCGTCTGCGCCTCCTCGATATCGTTCGTCACGATCTCGCTGCCGTCATTCTCGCGGACGAGTTCGCCAAGCTGGCGAGCGGCCCGGTCGGCTTCGCCATCGAGCTGGTCGGCGACCTTATGGAAGCTGTGGACCATCCCCCAGGCGAGCCTTTCCGCAACGGGCTCCAGCCGCGTATCGCGCAGCAGATCGAACAGCGTCGTCACCAGCATCTCGACCCCGAGCTGCATCTGCAAGGGGTCGGGCATGTCGGCGCTTACCGCCTCGTCGGTCGCCACGAGCCGGGCCTGATCGGCGGTCTCGGTGAAGGCGGCGGCAAAGCGGTCTGAGGGTTCGCGGGTTTCTTCGGCGAGGAACTCTGCGATGTCGGTGAAGCGGACGGTGGAATGGTGTGAAGCAGTCATTGGAACCTCCTTCTTCTAAGAGGTTCCCTCCCCGGCACGGGCTCCGAGCGGCGGGGTCAAGGATCGGGCGAAGCCCGACCGCGAAGCGGCGACGGAGGAACCGATTTGCGAAGCAAATTGGAGGGGCCGTCGTCCTTGAGGCCGTCGCGGTCCCGTGGCACCCTTGGACTTCTTGAGAGAGAGGAAGAGCTGCCCTGCGGGGGGCTCGATGCCCCTCGCAGGGCAATGGTGTGGAGCGCAAACATCGCCCCATAGCCCTTCAAACAGCGCGGCTAGATATCGCAGCGGACGACAGGTGCAAGACGTGCGGCTATGAGACAAGTCCCGCGAGGGACGAGAATCGGGCGGAACAGGGAGTCCATAAAACATTGAGCAGACGGAGTAGCGGGACACGAATCGACAGCGCATCGCGGGTGATCCTGGCGCCGCCGCGCACCTTGTTCAGGGCCTTTACGGATGCCGAGACCATGGCCGCCTGGCGGGCGCCCGACGGGATGACGGCCACGATCCAGGCCTTCGATCCCCACGCGGGCGGCGGCTATCGGATGGTGCTGCGCTACGAGGGAGGCGAGGCTCTCGAGCAGGGCAAGACGCGCCCGGGCGAAGACGAGGTCGAAGTCCGGTTCGTCGAGCTGTTCGCCCATGAACGGATCGTCGAGGAGGTGATCTTTGTCTCGGACGATCCCGCCTTTGCGGGTACGATGACGCTCACGACCCTGTTCGAACCAGACCGCGACGGCACCAAGGTGACGTTCCAGGCGATTGGCGTCCCTTTGGGAATTGCGCCGGAGGATCATCGGCTCGGCATGGCCGCCTCGCTCCGCAATCTGGCGCGCTTGACGGAATGAGCGGCCGCCTCTGGGAGAGGCGACCGCTCAGGTCAGGCCGGGCCAGCGGGACCGTCGGTCGGCGGCACATAGGCATCGAACGGGTTCCCGTCATGGAGATGGCCGAAGGGCGTCATGATATAATCGCCATCGGCCCGACCGACCGCGCAAATCACATAGCGCGGCTCCCCGGTCCGGGCATCGGTGCATTCCATGAGTGCGAGATCGCCCTGCTCCGCCGCGCGGAGCAGGGTCTGGAAATTGCGCCGGTAGGCATCGGGGATTGCCATGGCCGTTCCCCCGATCAGGCCGCGGCGCGGCGCGCGCGCCAGCCCGTACCGGGCCGGACGGCATGGCCGCTGTCCGGTGCCTGACCGGCCTTCTTGAACGCATGGATCGGCACGCCCGCTTGCCGCAGGAGCTGGTAGAGATTGGCCTGGAGTCCCGAACCCTCGCACAGCAGGGCCTCGACCGGCTTCAGTTCGACGAGCTTGCGGTTGCGGGTGAAGGCGACCTTGCGGCCCGACCCATAGAGCCCATAGGCGACCAGCGGCACGCTCACTTCGGGCCGCGCGGCCCATGCCGCCGCGATCGCATCGGCGCCCTTGCGCTGCCCTGTCGTCACCAGCGTCATATGCGGCACGCGCGCCTTGATCTCGTCGAGCCGTTCCCAGATCGGTTCCCAGTCATGCCACAAGGCGGGGCCTGAGAAGATCACGATCGGTCCCCGCGGCAGGTGCCGTTCACGCGCGGCAAGCGCGCGCTCGCGCAGGAAATCCTGCGCCGCGATCTGGCTCGCGAGCGAGGCGGACGATGCGCGCGTGCCCCGTGCCGGGGACCAGGGCCAGCCCGACAATGCGCGGTACATCTCGGCGGCATAGTCGCGCATGCATTCGACAGCTTCACGCTGCTCGGTGGTCGACTGGCAGAGGAGCTGCTTTTCCTCGAGGCTGGAGGAATAGACCTCGCTCATATCGGGCGCGCGGGCGAGGTCGCCGATTTCCTGCGCTAGGGCGTCTTCGCGCCGTTCGAGCTTGCCGGCGACGAAGTGGAAGGAATTGACGAAGCCCCAGGCGATCTCGGGGGCGAGCGGTTCGAGCCGCGTCCCGGTGAAGAGATCGAAGATGGTGGCGACGATCCCGCCGCAGTCGGCCTGTGCGGCAAGCGGCTCGGGCATGTCATGCTCGCCAGGCGCCTCGCCCGGTTCGACGATGGAGAGCGCCAGGGGATCGCCGAACGCCGCCTGGAATTCGGGCGTGGCGGTCATCTCGGCATAGAGCTGCTTCAGGTCAGCAAAACGGCTGACGCTGTGGGAAGGGTTGTGGGACATTTTCTGTCTCCTGAGCGAAGCGCAAAGAAAAAGGCCGGGAGCGTGGGATACGCCCCCGGCCCGTTTGGACATGCGGTCAGAACGGGATGTCCTCGTCGACCGCGGCGCCGGCGCCCATCAGCTCGCCGTCGGTCCCGGCGGTGCTGTCGCCGAACCCGCCCTGCTCCGGCCCGTCATAGTCGCGGCGGCCGGTCCGGATGGCGGGACCGAAATCGTCGCGGCGCTGGGGCCGGCGCCAGGCGACGCGCATGCCTTCCTGCTCATTGCCGAACAGCGCGATGGGCAGCGGCTCGGGGAGGCTCGGATCATCGATCGATCCCTGGAGGAAGACCTCACCCGTGGTATGCTTGGCGACCGCTTCCCAGAGCGCGCCGATCTGGACCCAGCGATTGCCGACGTTGAGCGCGACGATCTCGAAGACCGGCGCGCGGTCATTGTCGCTCTCGACGGGACGCAGCCCCAGACGGGGCAGATCGATGGTCCGGGTCGCGATCGAACCCAGAAGACGACCGTTGCTCAGCTTGAACTCACCGATGTTCATGACACAGTTCCTTTGACGTTCATCGCCTCAGCCAATCCCGAAGCGACACCCGCAAAGATCCCCCTCTTCTCTAAGGCGCCGTCCTTCCCCCGCGCGCCTGTGCCGGCCGGATCGCACCGCCTGCGCCCCTGACGCTCGGCTGGCGGCCGGACCGCTTCAGGGTTATTGTGCGGGCATGGACTCGACGACGCTCCGCACCGTGGCCGACCTCGCCCGCAAGCGCGCCGCGCGCGGCTGTTCGGGCGCAAACAGCGATGGCCTCATGCGGCTGGGCGCCGCGCGCGCCCTCACCCAGCTCGCCGCCGATCTTGAAGCCACCGCCGGCGAATGCGAGCGCCGCCCCGCCAAGCGCCGCTCCCGCGCCTGACGTTCATCCACAGCGCTGGGTTTCTGGCACCGGCCTCCTCGCGGCAGCGATCGCAACCCGGGAGGGCCGAGATTCGGCGCAGCCGAAGCTCGGTCGGAGCGGCGCAACGCGCCGCGGAGATAGAGCGCGGTGCCCGCGCCAGCGGGCAGCCGCCCAGCCCTATGGCTGAGCCAGGTCCTCACTCCCATGCCCCGCCGACCAGCGCGGGAGGCTCAACCGCTACCCCGCTCCGATGAGGGGAGATTCAGCCGCAGGCCGGCGATCCATTCGCTGAAAAGAACCTTTGAGCGAAGGAAAAGCTCGGCGAAGGTGAAAAGCGCAGGAAAAGGTATATCCTCGATCCGGTAAAAATGGGTCCGATAGGTCGCATCCTGGACCTTGCCATGCTGGAGGCTGTCCTTCATCCGCGCGGCCCTCTGGGCACCGGTATAGACGTTGATGGCGAGATCGAAATGTTGGAGCCGGGCTTGCGCCGTGGGTGTCCCGATTTCGGCGCGAGTATCGAGCTGGACGGGGCTGCGAACTATGTCCATGCCCCATTCAATCAGCGCCTCTTGAATGTCAGAAAAAGATGCCTTATTTTCTGACGAATGAAAGCGACTGCTCCATCGGTTCCGGATCGGATCATGCGGCGCGCCCGCGCTGGCGGGCGTGGCGGCGTCTTCACGCCCAGCGACTTCCTGGACGTTGCTGCGCGCTCGGCTGTCGATCAGGCTCTTTCGCGGCTCGTGAAGAACGGAAAGCTCCGCCGGCTGGCACGTGGCTTGTACGATTTCCCGAAGGTCCATCCCAAGCTCGGGCCGCTCTCGCCGAGTCCCGATGACGTTGCGCAGGCGCTTGCGCGAGAGACCGGCTCGCATGTGCAGATCACCGGCGCACGCGCCGCGAACGCGCTGGGCCTTTCGACGCAAGTTCCGGCGAAAAGCTCCTATCTGACGGACGGTCCCTCCCGCCGTGTCGTGCTGGGCAGGCGTGTGGTCGATCTACGTCATGCCTCGCCCAAGCATTTGATCGCGCCGGGCAGCGCGGCCGGCACCGTCGTTCAGGCGCTTCGTCATCTCGGGCCGGTACGAGCCGCCGACGTTGCGCAGATCGCGGCGCGTCGCCTGTCGGCCAACGACAAGAAGACCCTCGCCTCCACTGCGGTCCAGGCGCCCGCCTGGATGCGGCCGACGCTCGTTACGATCGCCAACGCAGCGGCGGCCGAGATCGATGGATAAGGTCGCTCTTCTTCCAGCGGCCGATCGTGCAGTCCTGTTTGGCGAGACCGGCGCCGGCCGAGGGGTGGCCAATACGATCATCGAAAAGGATTTCTGGGTCTGCTGGACATTGAAGCGGCTTTTCGGCCGGCAAGAGAGAGGCGCTGCCACCCTTATTTTCAAGGGCGGCACGTCCCTCTCCAAAGCGTTCGGTGCTATTCGCCGCTTTTCCGAGGATATCGATCTGTCCTTTGACCGAGCCGATCTCGGTTACACGGGTGACCGCGATCCCGAAAAGGAGGGGATCAGCGGCAAGAAGGTGGCCCGGCTCATCGAGGAGTTGGTGAGCGATGTCGAACGGCACGTCGCCGACGTGCTGTTTCCCGACCTTCGTGCCGCCATCGTCGAGCAACTCGGAGAGCCGACCAAAGGCGAGTGGTCGCTGGAGATCGACGCCAAGGATGCGCAGACAGTGAATTTCCACTATCCAATGGCGCTGCCGGCAGCCGAATATCAGAGCATTGCTTATATCACGCCGCGCGTGAAGCTCGAACTCGGCGCGCGCGGCGATCCCTGGCCGGCCGAGGAGAAGGTGATCCGCCCTTACGCGGCGGAGGATTATCCGGATTTCTTCGATGATCCTGACGTCGCCGTCACCGTTCTTTCAGCGCGGCGCACATTTTGGGAAAAGGCGACGGCTCTGCACGCGGAGGCGCATCGTCCCGCCGACTCCGCGACGCCGCAATATTTCTCGCGGCACTATTATGACCTCGCCATGCTTCTCGACACCGATGAGGGCAAAGGCGCCGCTACCGATTTCGACCTTCTGGCGAAAGTGGCGAAGCACAAGACGACCTTCTTCCGGTCGGGTTGGGCCAACTACGAGACCGCACGACCAGGGACGCTGCGGCTGATGCCGGACGAGGCGCGGATCAGGGATCTTCGCGCCGATTATCGCGCGATGGGGCCGATGATGTTCGATGAGCAGCCTCCCTCCTTCGACGATATAGTTGACAGGATCGAGAAGCTCCAGAAAGCAATAAATAACTAGCTGAGGGCGATCTGTTGGGGGGAAAGTTCATTAGTGCGATTCGATCCATTGATCTGCGTCTCGTAGATGACCTCGTCGACTTCGTTCGGGGTCCAGGCTTTGTGCTGGATTTTTCCGATGCCAGCTTCGCGGATTTCTTTGCGACAGAGCTCAAAGTCGACATCGATGACCCGAAATATGCGGCAAATGGCGGCTCGAAGGGCAAGCGCCTACGCTATTTCCTGCAGAGCTGCGACGACGCCACCGCGGTGCGCACCCTCACGGCGCTCTGGGAGCATCGTTCGGAATATCTTGCCCGCGCCGGCGGCAACGATCCGGTGGTTGACGCCGAGAGCCGCTATCAAGGTCTGATCAACCGCCTCGCAGGCGGAGTGGCGCCGCAAGCGGTAGCGCCCAACGCGGCCGCGATCGACCGACAGAAGATCGTGAGGATCAAGTCTGATCTCCTGCAGGTCACAACGCTCGGTCCCCAGGCGCGCGGCTACGCCTTCGAGGGTTTCCTCAAGGGCCTGTTCGACGCCTTCAGCCTGGCCGCACAGGAACCGTTCCGGCTGCGAGGCGAACAGATCGACGGCAGCTTTCAGCTCGGCAGCGACATCTACCTGCTCGAAGCCAAATGGCACGGCCAACCCATTGGCGTCGCTGATTTGCACGTCTTTCACGGCAAGATCGAGCAGAAGGCGGCGTGGACCCGTGGCCTCTTCGTCAGCAATAGCGGCTTCACCGATGACGGCCTTGTGGCGTTCGGGCGCGGCAAGCGGGTCATCTGCATGGATGGCCTCGACCTCTATGAGATGCTGGACCGGGAGATTCCGCTCACACAGGTTCTCGAGCGCAAGGTACGCCGCGCCGCGGAGACCGGCTCGCCGTTCGTTCGCGTCCGCGACCTCTTTCCGCATTGATCGGGAGGAAGAGGCATGGCGCAATTCAACGATTGGTGTCTGTCGATCGACGAGCCGGTCGGAAATCACTTCCGCCGGGTGATGACTGGCCAGGCCGCGAACCTCCAGACGGGTATTCAGGCGACGGCGGCGATCGTGCCGGCACATTATGCGTCCGAGGAGCAGGTGGCACGGGCGCTCGCGCGTCTCGGCAAGCCAGCCGCGGCTGCGCTCATCGAGGGCAAGCTCCCGACAACGAAGGCGATCCGTTCCGGCGATCTCGGCGAGATCTATGCGACGGAGTGGATCGATGCCCATAGCGGCGGCTATCGCGCACCGATCAAGCGCCTGCGGTGGAAAGATCATCGTAACATGGCGATGCGCGGCGAAGACGTGATCGGTCTGCTCCAGGATCCCCAGACCCAGCGCCTGCATTTCCTCAAGACCGAGGCGAAAAGCCGGGCGACGCTCACCGCCCAGGTTCTCACCGAAGCCCGCGCCGGTCTCGACAAGGACGGCGGGCTGCCGTCTGCCCACGCCCTGTCATTCATCTCGGCACGCCTGCTCGAATTGAACAATCTGCCGCTCGCCGACGCGATCGATGATGCGCTGCTGAAGCACGGCATTCCGTTACAGAACGTCCGGCACCTGCTCTTCACATTCTCGGGCAATGCCCCCGACGCCCTGCTGAGCGCCTCGCTGCAAGCCTATCCGGGGCCCGTCAACCAGTGGGGCGTCGGTCTGCGCGTCGAGGGGCATGGGGCCTTTATCGGCGCTGTTTACGATCGAGTGATTGCCGATGCCAACAACGCCTGAAGCCATCGCGGCCGATATCGCAGAAGCGGCGACAGCCGGTTTTCGAGGCCGTCTCATCGCGAGGGGCCAGGCGCGCGCGATCATCTGGCGCGACGGCATCCTGCCGCCTGATGCGCCAGACTTTGCGCCCCAACTCAGCTATGACCTCCATTCCCACGGCTATGCGCTACTCGGGCTTGGCCTGCGACTGCGCGAGCTGGGCGGCGACGAAGCCCATGCGCGCGTCGCTTTCGAGCAGGCCGCTACCGCCCTTGAAGCCGTTATCGCCAAAGGCGATCGCGAGGAGGTCGATCGCGATTTCCACTTCGTCATGGCGGCCGCGAGCTACCATCTGGCCCATCTCTCCGCCCGCGCTTACTCCCTGCTCGCGATCGTGGAGGGGGACGAGAATTTCTCGCCAATCGAGCGCGTGCTCGCCCAGTTGATGCGAAGGAATTTCGCGGCTCTTCGCGCCAGCGTCCTCGACTACCGGGCTTCGGGCCAGGGCAGTGACGCCCGCATCGCCGCGGCGATCCAGGCCAGGCTCGATCAGATTGGGGACGCGCCCGACCCGGTCATGGACGGCGGCAACGACTTCCTGTTCGAGGGCCTCGATACAGCGCTGATCGATGCCTTCCTGGCGGCCACGTCCCTGTTCCTCCTCGCGCTTGAACGCGGTGAGCGCCCGTTGCTCGACCAGGCGCTCGAAAGGCTCCGTGTCGGCCTTGCCATCTGCAGCGAGCTGAATTTGCTGCCACAATGGTGGGCGCACCGGATCGCGATCCATTTGCTGTCTGATCTGTGGTCGAGCAGTTTCCACGAGAAAGTGCCGCTTCAGCCTGTCGGTGGTGAAGCGGCCGATTGGCCCCAGCTTCGCGAACTGTTCATCGCCTTGCTTCAACGACGGTCCAAAGCCGAGATCGACCTCTGGCCTTCCCAGATCGAGGCGGCAGCCCGCGCTGTCGACCAGTCGGACGATCTCGTCGTCTCCCTGCCGACGAGCGCCGGCAAAACGCGGATCGCCGAATTGTGCATCCTTCGTTGCCTGGCGGGTGGGAAGCGGGTGTTCTTCATAACGCCGCTGCGCGCGCTTTCGGCACAGACCGAAACGACCCTGCTCAGAACCTTCGGACCGCTCGGCAAGACGATCTCGGCGCTTTACGGCAGCATCGGCGTCAGCGGTTTCGACGAGGACGCGATCCGCGAGCGGAATATCGTCGTAGCGACGCCTGAGAAGCTCGATTTCGCGCTGCGCAATGATCCGTCCCTGCTGGATGATGTGGGGCTCCTCGTCTTCGACGAGGGGCACATGATCGGCCTCAACGAGCGCGAGGTTCGCTATGAAGTGCAGATCCAGCGGCTCCTTCGCCGCCCTGATGCTCACGAGCGGCGGATCGTGTGTCTCTCGGCGATCCTGCCCGATGGCGATCAGCTCGACGATTTCGCCGGTTGGCTGCGGCGGGATCATCCTGGCGGCCTGATCAAGAATGACTGGCGCCCGACCCGATTGCGCTTCGGCGAGGTGGTCTGGGCGTCACCCACGGCGCGCCTCAACCTTCGCGTCGGTGACGAACGACCCTGGGTGCAACGCTTCCTGACCGGATTCGCGCCGCCTGCCTGGATTCCGCCGAAGCGACGCCGCACCAAGCTGTTTCCCTGCGATCAACGCGAATTGTGTCTCGCAACCGCGTGGCGGCTGAATGAGGACGGACAAACCGTCCTGATCTTCTGCCCGGAACGGCGCAGCGTAGAGCCTTTCGCGGACGTGATCGTCGATCTTCACGAACGCGGCGCATTGCGTTCCCTACTCGAAGCGGACCCGGCGGTTCTCGATACCGCGATCGCGCTGGGAGAGGAATGGCTGGGGCCGAATAGCGCTATCCTCAAATGCCTTCGTCTGGGTGTCGCGCTTCACCACGGCGCTCTGCCGACAGCTTACCGCAAAGAAGTCGAGCGTCTGCTGCGCGACAACGTGCTCAAGGTAACGATCTCGTCGCCGACGCTGGCGCAGGGTCTCAACCTGTCGGCAACGGCCGTCATCATGCATTCCCTTCACCGCAATGGTGAGAAGATCGAAATCTCCGAATTCAAGAATGTCATCGGGCGCGCGGGCCGGGCTTATGTCGACGTCGAAGGCATGGTGCTCTTCCCGATGTTCGACGACATCGCAAAAAAGCGGCGCAATTGGGAAGCCCTCATCAGCGATCTCGGCGCGCGGGAGATGGAGAGCGGCCTGGTGCGGCTTGTCGCGGCGTTGCTGTCCCGCATGCGTGCGCGGATCGGCGGCGATCTCAATCAACTCGTCGAATATGTCGTCAACAATGCCGCTGCCTGGACCTTTCCCGAGATCGCGAACGAGAAGCCGGAAGACCGCACGCGCGCTTTTGCCGACTGGGAACGGCATGTCGCGACCCTCGACACGGCCATCCTCAGTCTGATCGGCGAAAATGACATCCCTGATGAGGGAATTGAGGCGGCGCTGGATGCCATCCTTCAGTCTTCCCTCTGGCATCGCCGCCTTCTGCGCCAGAACGAGCAGGTTCAGCAGGTTCTCAAGGCGGGTCTCGTGTCCCGCAGCCGGCTCATCTGGAGTCAATCCACCGCCGCGCGCCGCCGGGGCTATTTTCTGGCCGGGGTTGGCCTTTCGACCGGACATGCATTGGACGCGATCGCCGCCGACGCGAATAGTCTTCTGGTTCAGGCGAACAGTGCGATACTTCAAGGCGACGCGGAGGCGGCTATCGCAGCCCTCACGGCCCTCGCCGAGCTTGTCTTCACCTTCTATCCCTTCACGCCTGACCCCATGCCGGCAAACTGGCGGGACATCCTGCGGGCCTGGCTTCTCGGGCAGCCGCTGGCGGCGATCGCTGTTGGTCAGGAATCGGAGACCTTACAGTTCATCGAGGGCGGCCTCGTTTATCGCCTGCCCTGGGCCATGGAGGCGATCCGCGTTCGGGCAGCCGCCAACGGCGATACAGTCGGCGTCTTCGATCTTCCTCTTGAAGATCACGAACTCGGTCTTGCTGTTCCTGCGGTCGAAACCGGAACCCTGAATCGCTCCGCGTCGATCCTGATCCAGGCCGGCTTCAATTCGAGGCTCGCCGCGATCAAGGCCGTCACGGATACCGGCGCGACCTTCCAGACAGGACCAGAACTTCGGCATTGGCTGAATTCCGAAGCGGTCGCGGCATGGAGTGCGCTGCAGGATTGGCCGACTGCGGAAACCAGGGCGATGTGGACCGACTTTGCGCAAAGCTTCACACCGCGCGACAATCGCACCTGGGCTGACCGCCGATATTGGGCGAACGTGACATGGCTCGGCGTTCCGCCACCGCCCGGCACATCGGTGCAGATTCACCATTGGGCGGGCCAGCCCCGAGTGCTTTCGGCCGATGGCACTCCGCTCGGCACGGTGCAGGCCGCACTCAACCCAGGACGCGCCGGGCTGTTACGTGCCCAGGTGGCTCAAGACGCCGGCCGGATCGATATGACGTATCTGGGGCCGGCCGACTTGTCGGGCGCATGATGCTCTACTCTGGGGGCGATCATGCATGCGCCCCTCTTTTCGATATTCTCGATGACAATCAGTCTTGTCCTGAACGACCGGCCCCCGCCTCGGCAAGATAGCCGCGATAGGCGTAGTTGATGAGGTCGCGGACCAGTTCGAGCAGCCCGGCGACCGGCGAGGCGTCGAAGGGATCGCCATGCGCAAGGCCATTGCGCCGTTCTGCGAGGGTTGGCCTGGTCTCTCCGGTCAGTTGGCATTGCGGTCCCGCCGCACCGCGTGACCATGGGAATGGCAGCATCGGTCAGGCCATCCTCGTTGACTATGTGCCGCAGCAATGCCGCAAAGCCTGGTTTGCGCTGGCGATAATGGCCGCCATATCGGTCGATCACCGCGAGTTCGAGAGCGGTGAGCGCGACCAGTTCGCCGGCCTTGATGAGGTCGGCATCCAGCCAGGCGAGCAAATAGAGTTTTTGCGCACGCGCGAATTTTGCGGTGACGATCCGCGGTATCAGCGGATCGATCCCAAGAGCAAGAATGAATGCCCGCCAGACGGCGGGATCATCGAACTGGAGGATCGCGCCGGGATTGCCGTCCGCCGGCTATGGCAGAAGGAGCGGATAGTCGGACGGCGGCAACGCGATATTCGGCAGCATGGACAGGTCCGTTCCTGAAGATGAAACGGCGGTGATTTCAGCAAGCCGCAAAGAATAAACAAGCGGTTCTTGGCGACAACCTGAGAGCAGTGTGACTGCTGGGGTCTCCATGACGGAGAGGCAAGGATCATCGGGCCTCGGCGAGAGTCAGCGTCAACGCCTGACGCGTTGCCAATAATGTCAGCGATCGTCCGTCTGGAATGAGCCACTGAACATTCTCGCTCAGCGCAACGCGGATCCGTTCGACAAGGGCGTCCTCTTCGCCGAGCAGGAGGGTGGTTGCGAGATCGCGCGCGGCTTCCTCGAAGTTCCGGTGCTGGGTTTCCCAGCTGTCGCAATCATGGTCATCATCGGCGCAGAAAATGCTGGTCTCGATGAGCCAGGCGAGCGCTGTAGGCGAGACATCGGCACCCTCGGCGACCAGAATGATGGCATCATCGAGACCATAGCCATCATTGCGGCACACGAGCATCGGGAGAGGAAAACGCCGTGACTGCGTCTTGGTCTGCTCGCCGCCGCCTACGGCAATGGTCAATTCCACCTCAAGCGATGAGACGCGGCCGGATTCATAGTCGTCTGGCAGCAGTTGATCCTCGCCGTAACGAAGAACCGCGCCGTTCCGCTCGGCGAGAAACTGAAGCCAGGCAATGCGAGGCAGCCGGTCGTACCAGCCATAGCCTTCGAAAGCGGATTCAGCACGAACAAGCCGCGCGCCGATAGGGTTCGCGTCCCCGAGTATCTGCGCCAGGCCCTGTTCGATGTCGGGATCGTGCGAGGGCATGATGAGCATGGGACCGGTGCTGACGCGCTCGCCCACCTCGCGGCCATGACTGTCTGCCGTAAGAGCGATCCAGGCGTCGAGGGACGCGTCGGCCTCCGCAAGCTGGACGCCGAGCTCTGCAGCCTGCTGCCAATCCTTGAACGATAGCCTGTGCGAGGGTTCGAAGGCGATCGTGCGATAGATGCTTCTCGCGACGGCCTTTCGCAGATCGCCAAGAGCCGCATTCTCGACCATTTCCTTGCGAGCCGGCAGGACGAGCTGAAGCGTCGGCGCATCGACGATATCAACGCGCGCGGTCCATTTACCGAAGCTCCCGATCTCCGAGACCATGGGCAGGCGGCACGCTACCCCCACGCCATGGAAGTTGATCCGCGGTGCCTCGGCGCCACCTTGGTCCTTGTGCCGGAAGACGCCGATGCGGCATCCATGCCAATGCTCAACGCGGTGCGCGTCGGCGAGGAAATCCTGACGCGGCAACAGATGCTCACCGAAATAGACCGGAAGCGGAAAATAGAGCGCCGCGCGCTTGGCCGCATCTTCGAGATGCGTGGCCCAGCTTTCCGGCAGGGCGAGCGATATCTCGGTGCCGCTCTCGATCGCGGCTGGCTCAACCAGCAACGGGACACCGCCTTGCCAGGCGTCGGCTGATATATCGACCTGCCATCCGCCGATCTTGGAAGAGTGGGAACGAACGATGACATGATGTCCGGCGAGGCTGAACACACCCATGCCCGCCGGATCCTCGCGGCGTGAGATATCGGCGCCCCAACCCGAATGACCAAGCGTCACCAGCACCGCCGGGTCGGCGATGCCGGATCCGTCATCCCGGATGACCAGGATCGGCTCCCCCTTCCTGTCGGCGAGGTTGATCCTGATTTCCTGCGCGCCGGCGCGCCGGGCGTTTTGCAGGAGCTCCTGCAGGACATCGGCGATGGTACCGTTGAACAGGCGAGTAACTTTGGTGATCGCGGATTGGCTGACGCGAGCTTCGATTGTCGTGAGGACTGACATGGTGGGCTCCCTCTCGCGAATGGACGATCCGTTCGCTCACCAAATCCCTTTCCCTCACCCCTTCGGCGTCGCGCGGGCGAGGAGGGACGACGCACGAACGCCTATGCCGTCTTGCGATCCGTCCCGACACTGAAGCGCGCTACGCAATCGCCCATTGGCGGCCGATCGGCCAGATCGACGCAGGCGGCCGCACGCTGAGACGCAAGCAGGTTCGCAGGAGCCCGCCCGATGATCGCGTCGATTTCCGCAGAGGAGAGCAGGCGATGATTGCGGATGAACCGTGCCATTACTTCTGAACCGCGATGCGGCCATATGGATCGGTCAGGTGTCCACGTCCTCGACCGTTGATGATTCGATATTTCCACGTTATCAGAAATATCGAAGCGAGTCGCCCCGACTCCTTCCCCTTGGGAGGATGCCTGATGAAACGGCTGATCGTTGCGACTGCGTCGATGTTGCTCTCCATGGCGCCCGCACATGCGCAGTGGGAACCGCCAGAGGAAGTGTTGCAAGTGCGGATTAATGGGCAAGGTGCCTGGACCGTGCGTTGCGAGTACCAGGACCGGAAGGGCAAGACAGTGGTGCGTGAGGCACTCGGACGCGGAGACCGGCTGCACCTGATTCAGCCTTCGAGCGGCTCCTGCACCTATCAGGCGGCTCCGGATCGGCCCCTGACCATTCGACTGAAGAGCCCGCTCTACGCATGCACGCTGCCCGCTCCTGACCGGGGAACCTGCCAGCAGACCTTCGCGGCCGGCGCGTCGGGCCGCATCGAAGTGCGCAAGCGGGGTTGATGGCGTGGCGACCGCGGTTGTCCTGGCGGATGATTGTACGATTCGACATTTCCGCTACAGGCGAATCATGGAACTGAAGAACGCCGTCGCCGCCCTCTCCGCGCTTGCCCATGACGGGCGTCTCGCCGCATTCCGGCTGCTCGTGCAGGCCGGGCCCGAGGGAGTTGCCGCTGGCGAGATCGCCCGCCAGCTCGACGTGCCGGCGAACACGCTGTCGTCGAACCTCAACATCCTGTCGAATGCCGCGCTGATCGAAAGCCGACGCGAGGGCCGTTCGATCATCTACACCGCTCGCTATTCGAACATGACCGAGCTGCTCGAGTTCCTGATGCAGGACTGCTGCGGCGGCTCGCCCGAAATCTGCGCGCCGCTTGCCGACCTGGCGCTGCGCAGCCGCTGCAGCCCGGAGGGACGCGCATGAGCGAACGCATCTATCATGTCCTGTTCCTGTGCACGGGCAACTCGGCACGTTCGATCTTGGCCGAGAGCCTTCTGAACAAGCTCGGCGAAGGGCGCTTCCGGGCCTATTCGGCGGGCAGCTTCCCAAAGGGGCAGGTTCATCCGATGGCGCTCGAGATTCTCTCCTCGATGGGCTTCCCGACCGAAGGGCTGCGCTCGAAGAGCTGGGAAGAATTCGCGAGGCCGGGCGCGCCCGACATCGATTTCATCTTCACCGTCTGCGACAACGCCGCTGGCGAGACTTGCCCGGTCTGGCCGGGCCACCCGATGACTGCGCATTGGGGCATCGAAGATCCAGCTGCTGTCGACGAGGGCCACCAGCGCGAGGCGTTCCTGAGGGCGCTGCATTATCTGCGCAACCGCATTTCGCTGTTCCTCGCGTTGCCACACGAGAGCCATGACCGCATGGCGCTTGCGGGCAAGCTTCGCGAGATCGGCCGCAGCGAAGGCGCAACAGGAAAGGCGAGCATCGATGGCGACTGACATCATCATCTACCACAATCCCGAATGCGGCACGTCGCGAAACACGCTAGCGATGATCCGCAATGCAGGTATCGAACCGCACGTCGTCGAATATCTCAAGACCCCGCCTTCGCGGACGATGCTCGAGCAGCTGATCGAGCGCGCAGGACTGACGCCGCGCGAGCTCCTGCGCGAGAAGGGCACGCCCTATGCCGCGCTCGGGCTCGCCGACGAGGCACTGTCCGATGAAGCGCTGATCGACGCGATGATGGCGCATCCGATCCTGATCAACCGGCCGCTCGTCGTCAGCCCGATGGGCGTGCGGTTGTGCCGTCCTTCCGAAGCCGTGCTCGACATCCTGCCGTCGGCGCAGCAGGGCGCCTTCGCCAAGGAGGACGGCGAACAGGTGATCGACATCGCGGGCAACCGGGTCTCCGTATGAGCAACGGGATTGCCGTCGACCACCCGGCCGAAACGTCAGCTCGACCCGGCATCGGGTTCTTCGAGCGCTACCTGACGCTTTGGGTGGCGCTGTGCATCGTCGCCGGCATCGCGCTGGGGTCCTGGGTGCCCGGCGTCTTCGCCGCGATCGCCTCGGCCGAGGTCGCGCGCGTCAATCTGGTCGTCGCCGTGCTGATCTGGCTGATGATCGTGCCGATGCTGCTGAAGATCGACTTCGGCGCGCTCGGCTCGGTGAGCCAGCACTGGAAGGGGATCGGCGTCACGCTGTTCATCAACTGGGCGGTGAAGCCCTTCTCCATGGCGCTGCTCGGCACGCTGTTCATCGGCTGGCTGTTCGCCCCGCTGCTGCCGTCGGCGGAAATTCCCTCCTACATCGCCGGGCTGATCCTGTTGGCCGCGGCCCCCTGCACGGCGATGGTGTTCGTCTGGTCGAACCTGTGCGACGGCGAACCCAACTACACGCTGAGCCAGGTCGCCCTCAACGACCTTATCATGGTGTTCGCGTTCGCGCCGATCGTCGGACTTCTGCTCGGCGTCGCCTCGATCACCGTGCCGTGGAACACGCTGCTGCTCTCGGTCGTGCTCTACATCGTCCTGCCGGTGATCGCGGCGCAGCTGATCAGGCGGATGTTGCTCGCGAGCGGCGGCCAACCGGCGCTCGACGGGCTGCTCAAGGCGCTCGGCCCGATCTCGCTGTCGGCTTTGCTCGCGACGCTGGTGCTGCTGTTCGGCTTCCAGGGCGAGCAGATCCTCGCCAAGCCGCTGGTGATCCTGCTGCTTGCGGTGCCGATCCTCATCCAGGTCTATTTCAACGCCGGGCTCGCCTATTGGCTCAGCAAGCGCCTCGGCGTGGCTTGGTGCGTCGCGGCGCCGGCCGCGCTGATCGGCGCCTCCAACTTCTTTGAGCTGGCCGTCGCCGCCGCGATCAGCCTGTTCGGGCTGAACTCGGGCGCGGCGCTCGCCACGGTTGTCGGCGTGCTGGTCGAGGTGCCGGTGATGCTCTCGGTCGTGTCGATCGTGAAACGGACGCGCGGCTGGTACGAACAAGGCCACGCCGCGGCCGCCTGACCTCCCCCACTCCCGGATTGCCATCATGCCGTTGCGCGTTCTCACCGACCCCGATCACCTGCCCCAGCTCGATCCGCGTTTCGCCTATGAACGCCCTGCAGGCGGGCTCGGAGTGAGCGTTCCACCGCCGCGCATTCTCCTTCTCTACGGAAGCCTGCGCGAACGCTCCTATTCGCGGCTGGTGGTCGAGGAAGCGGCGCGGCTGCTCGGCTTCTTCGGCGCCGAGACGCGCATTTTCGATCCTTCGACGCTGCCGCTGCCCGATCAGGTCGCCGGCGACGATCATCCGGCCGTCCATGAACTGCGCGAGCACGCGATGTGGTCGGAAGGCATGGTCTGGTGCAGCCCCGAGCGGCACGGCCAGATCACCGGCATCATGAAGGCGCAGATCGACCATCTCCCGCTCGAGATGAAAGGCATGCGCCCGACGCAGGGACGCACGCTCGCCGTCATGCAGGTCTCTGGCGGGTCGCAGTCGTTCAATGCCGTCAATACCCTGCGCCTGCTTGGCCGCTGGATGCGGATGTTCACGATCCCCAATCAGTCGAGCGTCGCCAAGGCGTTCCAGGAGTTCGACGAGAACGGGCGAATGAAGCCGTCGGCCTACTATGACCGGATCGTCGACGTGATGGAGGAGCTGGTGCGCTTCACAGTGCTGTTGCGCCCGCACGCCGATCAGCTCGTAGACCGCTATTCCGAGCGCAAGTCCGCCGGCATTGTCATCGATCCCTCGAAAGATCTCTCGAGCATCGCGGTTTGCCAACGCTAAGATTGCGGCTCGTCGAAGCGAAGTGCCCGCAGCGAAGGTCCAGACTGGTGGCCGCCAGCCTTTTGGATTGGCACATAGGTCCCAGGCCTTCGCTGTTTCAATAGCGGGACAGTTCATCCCAGGCAGCAAGTACGGGACCCCGTCCAGTGAGGACGGCATCAGAGCACCTGCGCCAGCAGCTGGTCGCTCGACGCCGGAGCGACTGGGGTTACCCTCACCGGCTGGAGAGGATCGCCGGTGCGCACGACGAACTGGTCGAATCCGGTCTGGGTGCGCAACCTCAGCGCGACGGCATAAGCATGCTCGAAGGATGCGAGCCGAGCCCGCAGCGGAGAAAACTGACGCATGGGAAGCTCCGGTCTGGATATCGACAACAGCTCATTCATGGGCAGCGGACATGGCGGCCGACAGATGGACTATCGCCAAGGCCAAGAGTCGCTCGACCTCGTCAGAGGGACGCGCAAGCCTGTTGGCGATCTCGATAATCGATAGTTCCTCCCGAAGATGCATGAGGAACACCATGCGTTGCTCTTCAGCCATGGTGTCCAGTGCACGACGATAGACTTCGACGACATCTCCGGTCGGCCTCCGCTTGGTCGGCGTGAGGCAAGTGCGGAGATTCCATGCAGTGCGGCGCAGGCGCGAATATAAGGGGGCTGGGAGGGCGGCGAGCCTGATCTTGCTCATGAGCGGCTCCTGGCGGAGATGAACACCGCACCAGTTGCGATGCTATGCACCCTGCCCCACTTCGCTTCTTTCCGACGTCACCAAGGGAATAGGGGCAGATCGGGAATCTCCGGACCATCGGAATCGAGTAGGATATGAGCGCACCCACGCGCTCGCCCGAAGGCGAGGATGGCAGGCAGCTCCTCGGGAAGCTGTAGCGCGCGCGATTCGACGAGTTCGCAGGTGGACAGGAACCATCCATAATGGGTGGATGCCACGGCGAGCGGCTGCTCCATGGCCGAGAGAGATGCCCAAACATCCAGCAGCTGTGCGGTCGCGCAGCGGACATGGGTCGTGCTCAGCACAAGATATCGGCCAAATTCCATCCTATCCTCCATGGAAGCGATCTGCGCGCTCGTTTCCGCGCCTGGATTGACCCGAGCCTTCGGGCAGCGCGGCGGCAAATGCGCGAAGCATATCCGTCATCACGGGCCGAAGCTTTGCGCGGTTCGAGATGATCCGCTCCGGTTCAAGCGGTTCGCCGAGCACGGTGCGAAAGCCATGTGCTGGTGTACCGTCAGGCAACTGCACGACAATGCGATGCCCCTTGGGTTCTGTGGGTCCGTCATAGCGCGCGGTGAACTCGCCGAGCCGGCCAGTCAGTCCCACGGCCACCTTGCCCCATCGGATGTGGCCGGCGGCGCGCATTTCGTCGCCGTCCAGCCCGCGCGCCAACCAGAGGCGGAATTGAGCCCGTTGCTGGATAGTGGAATTGCGCGTCCGCTCCATGGTCCGGCTGAGCGGAATCGCATCCGCTTCAGCATCGATACGGGCAAGATCGTCGCCGCCAGCGGCAACGAGGACGTCCTCGAATTCCGCCCCTTCGAGCAATGCGGCAAGCGGCAGGCGCGGATCATCGTCGCCGGCGGGGAATCTCGCAAAGCCACGCTGGGCATCGACAGTGATGATACAGGCGCCCACATGGCCCGGAAATAGGGACAGTTCTGCGCGCAGCATTGCCGTAGCCGGGTCGTCGGATCGGTTGCTCAGGATCAGAAGCCGCGAGCGCCAACGAACGGGGCGCGGACCATCGGTAGGACTTGGCCATTCGCTCGGCAGCGGCCGGCTCCGGCGATTGTCGTGCGCCGTCCACCGGGACCCGATGGATTGGGCAGCATAGGCGCGACGCGCCGTGTCGAAGAGATCGTCTGGACGGCCACCGCCATCGCCAAATCCGAGGTCATAGGCGCGCATGCGCGCTTCGCCTTCGGCCCTCCAGATCAGCGGGCGGTATTCCCAGCCAGCCCGCGCGGCATGGTCACCGTCGGCATAGGCAACCGCCTCGTCCCAGCCGAGCCCATGACGATCGCGGCCCCGAAGAACCGCAGCGTAGCGATCACCGCCGGGACCCAAGGCGCATTGGGCTCGTGCGAAGGCAAAATTCGCGGCCACGCGTGCGCGTTCCGTCTCGACGCGGATCGCCTCGTGCACGAGCCGCATCGCCGCGACACGGGTTCGCGTTCGAGCCATCCGGGCTTCCAGCGCCGCGTCTGGCGGGAGATCGGGATAATCTCGCCAGGCGGCGGCGATCGCGGCGGCATGATCGGCTTGCCGCCCGCGCGCAAGCCAGCAAGCCGGGTCCGCCGGATTGAACGGCTCGTCCGTCATGACGACGGCTGGTCACGCGCCGTCCAGGCCTCGGCGGCCTCGACGGCGGAATGATCGAGGAACTTGGCTAAGCAGAACGGCTCGAAGCGGGGATCCGATTGGAGGCCAGGCGTGCCGAGCAGGTCCGCAACTGCCGCGATATAGAGCTCGGTCGCCGTCACCTGCCCCGCCGGCACCCAATGGGCCAGATCATCGCTCTCGGCACCGCAGAGATTGCAGGTCGTCGAATCATATATGCCCGAAACCTCCCATGTTTGGGTCTCGACCTCCCAGCGCACGCAAGCGTCGCGGACCAGCTCGTCTGCCCCGCAATGGGGGCAGATCGGTTTGACCTGGGCGGCTGGCGGCGGGGGATTGGGATCCTCGGGATCAATTGGCGTGATCGCCAATTGATAGGTGAGGTCGGGGACCCGCGAATCATAATACACGCTGGCTTCGGCTGAGGCCCTGGCGGCGGCCTCGATGTCGCAGCCTTCGATTTCTTCGAGCCGGATCGTCTCGACGGCGAAGGTCTCGCCGCCGCTCAGATAGTCGATGCGCACCTCAAAAGTGCGCGCCAAGAAAGGCGTGGTGGCCATGTTGGTTCTCCATGGAAGAACAGGAATCCCGGATGGGGCGAGCGGCAGTCAGACCGCCTGCCTGCGGGTCACGGGCGGGATCACGGGATCCGGATCGGGCACGATCTCCGCGCGCATGTTGGAATAACGGTTCGTCGCCATCCAGCGCTCGGCGCTCGCCATGTCCGGCGCAAGGTGTCGCAGCTCGTCGCAATCGTCGAAGCTGGTGAGGACGCGGACCGTGCCAGGCTTCGGCGTTTCGAGAATCTCGAACTGTTTGGCGCCTTCGGTGCTGAACGTCTGGCGCACGGACAGGACGATCGTACCCTCCGCCCCGAAGTCACCGAGATGCAGGGTGAAGGTGGGCGCGTGTCGGGTCAACTTGCCGAGATATTCCCCGTGCCGTTCGACGAGGCGGCCGGTGCCATTATCATTCTTCCAGGCCCGGAGTTTGCGGGTGAAGCGCTCGGGCGGACGAGGCTCGCCGGATGAAAAACGAAGGAGGCTACCCAAAGGGGCGATGGCGTAGATCTGCTGGGCGGAAAGCATGTTGTGGTCTCCTGAAAATGAAAAGCCCGGCGCTTGGCCGGGCTCATTGGCGTTGGTTGAGAAGATGAGGCGGGCGGTTATTCGCGAAGGCCCCCACCCCAGATTTCGGTAATCCAGTGCGAGGCCTCGTCGAAATCGACGTCGCCATCATCGACCAATCGGGCGAGCGCGACGGCGCCGGTGCGGCCAAGTTGGCCGAGACGCTGGATGGCGGCGAGCAGCACTGGCGCTAACTCATCGGCATTGGCGGTTTCGATGTTTGGAATTGTCATGGGGTTCTCCGTTCCTGGGTTGCTGAAGCTGTCGGTCAGTGCGCGCGCTGCAAGAGGCTGCGGGCCTTGCCTTCAAGATCGAGGCGGCTGTCCTGGTGAGATTTCGATCGTGCGACCGCGGTGATCCCGTTCACGAAGTCGAAGAGTGAGGCCGGCGGATGCCCCTCCTCGTCAAGAACGGTCGCGATGATCTGCTGCGTATCGGACTTGGAAAAGCCGCGCGTTCGCAGGAAGGTCATGCGATCCTCATCGGTCCTGGCGACGATGCGCTCGCGCGCCGTCTTGATGCCGTTCACAAAATGGGCCGGCGAAGAGTCGGCAAAGTGGATCAACGCGGGCTCGGCTTGATGGGCGAAGCGATTGGCCGCGAATTTCGAGTGACGGATGTTGATTTCCTCGAAATCTTCCACGCCCCAGAGATTGCGATTCATGCACACGGCACGGAGATAAAAAGTGGCTATTCCTAGGGTCTTGGAGCCCACTTCTGAGTTCCAGCAATAAAAGCCCCTGAAGAAGAGATCGGGGTCTCCGTTTGGCAGTCTGCCGGCCTCGATGGGGTGGGTATCATCGACCAAGAACAGGAAGACGTCGCGATCCGAGGCGTAGAGCGTGGTGGTATCGCGGCTGACATCGACATAGGGGTTATAGTGCATCGTCCCCCAGTCGAGGACGCCGGGCACCTTCCAGCGCGTGTCACCCGTGCCGTTGCCGGCGATACGCATCACCGCCGCCACGAGTTCGTGGTCCCAGATCCGTCCGTAGTCTGGGCCGGTCACGGCGCGCAGCTCGGTCCGGCCATCGCTGGTCTCAAGGAATTTCACCTGCTCACCGCGATGCGCGATCAAGCCATGCTGCATGTTGATGCCGGCCAAGGCGGCGGGAAGATTGCGCAGATAGGAAGCCGGCGCGCCGACCAGGCTGCAAAGCTGGCCGAAGGACCAGTTGGTCGGTGCAATAGGGTGCTCGCGGCCAGGAACGGTCAATGTCAGCTGTTCGGGATTGTCGCTGCGGGCTTCGACTCGAACCGCCCGGCTTTCGACGATGCGCGTCGTCGCGGATTCGGCCCTCTCCCTCACCCGCTCGTAAAGCTCGGGCAGCGAGAGAAAGCGCTCGTCATCGGGCCGCGAGAACCATTCGGAGGAGACACGGCCGATATTGCGGCCACGGCTGATATCGACCTTATAGGGCGCCTTTGCGGGACGCACTGCGGGAGCCATCATGTTCATGGAAGCTTCTCCTGGGATGAGGACAGAGCAGCGCTGCTGTTTGCTGCTCAGCCCAATCCCCGCCCCCTCCCTTCCGGTGGTTGGCTGCCGCGATCTATGAAGGATTGCTTGTTTGCAGGGCCTTCCGGATTCCCTCGCTGGTGCTCTCAATGGCGACGCGGTCAGGGAACACCACGCACCAACCGCCGCCGAACTCCCCGACGCGCTGGCGGCTGCACGTCACGCTCCACTCGAAACCGACGGGCGTTGCGGCCAATGTCGACTGGCAGCAGCGCTGGATAAGCCGTGCGACCGGATCGGGCTGAAAATCCCGTTCGGCAGAGATCAGCGCCATACATCCACCCTGGTCGGGACCACCGGCCAGGTCGGCTCCGAAATCGGGGAAATCAGGATCGTCGAACAAGTCGAGAAATCCGTTCCATCGGCCCTCCCCATCCGATGGAAACAGCGCCATGAACTCAGCCGACGGCGGATCCGGCTCAAGTCCCGTCGACAGGTCCATCGCCAGGAGAAAAGCTTCGCGAAGGCGTTCCCATTCGTCGGGATGACACGCAAAGGCAAAACATGCGGAGATGTAGGTGTCAGCCATGACGATGCGGCTCCTCGACGATCCGAAGAGCCGGAAAATCGGCTTCGGCGGAAGCAAAATAGGCCTCGATTGCAGCGAGCGAACCCAAGGACCGGGCCTCGGGCGCCGTGATGACGACAAGGTCGTTACTGGTCACCATGTAGGATCGGGGTTCACCGTTTCCGTCGAAGACGAGGCGTTCGGCTTCCCAGGCGCCGGGACAGACATCGCACCAGCGGGCGAACCGCAACCCATTGGCGATGCAGAAAGCTTCGAGGTCGTCGAGGCGGCCCCAGGCAACTTCGTGTGCGCCGAGTTCGAGAGGGTCGGCGCCGGTGATCATGGAAGGAACGAACAGAGCGCCGTCCGGGCCGGTGAGGGCATAGGAGTCGGCGATGGAGCAGAATTCTTCCAACAGCGCGGATGGCAGCGAGCCACCGATCTTGATGGTCACGGAAACACGATCGGCCATTTGGGGTCTCCTTGAGATGACCGGATTGGGGGTGCCGCACATGCGGCGCGAGACGCGCGCAGTCAGGCATCGGGATTGGCTGCGGCCGCGCCGATCAGATGGCGGAGCTTCGCCCAGGCGGCAGCCTCGCCGGCACGCACGCCCAAATTGAGGCCGCGTCCGTACATCCGATAGGCGATCGCGGCCATTTCGGGCGAGGCAGTCACTGGAATGAAATTGAGGAAGTTGCCCTCATCGTCCTGCAGTTCGACGACATCGCTATGCTGCGGCGGCGGAAGGGCAACACGCGCCCATGAGCCGAGATTGGCGAGGTCAGCGTTGAAACTGTCGACGAAGAGTTGGGACAGGGACGACATGGAGCATCTCCGGAACAGGCCGGCAGACCATCCACCGGCTCTCTCCAGCCGCTCCCCCTCCCTTCCATATCGACGGAAACGAGGTAGCCATGCATATGTGCGCTTGTGCCCGCAGGCCCATGGCGCTGCGACTTGCCGAGTGGCTGTCAGGCGAGTAAGTTGGGAATAGCTCCCGTCGGCTTGAGATAAGGCGGGTGTCAGGGCGCCGCCGCGTATTTGAGAGCGTGGCGGCGTCCCGTCTCAATGGGCATTCCCAGGCGGGGGATAAACGTGCGGCCCAAGGAGGCGCCTTATTTTCAAGGCTGGAACTCGGCGCTCAAGACTTCGCTATCCGGTCGAACGCAAATCCTGCGCAGCTGCAATCGCGTGAAGTATATCGACAGCGCGGTTGGCCGGAACGAACAGCCGGGTCTTGTAGGCAATGATCTCGGTAAAGCAGCCAAGGGACTTGAGCCACGGGAGCTTCGCGGCCGGGAAATCCCTGATTTCAAACCTCGCCTCGTCATTGACGTAGCAGCGCAGCAGCCGCGCACCGGGAAGAAATGGTATCGTAACGCCGCCGTTGCCGCGGGCGCCGGCTACGAGTTCGGCTGGTGAGAGCGAGATCGACATGGAGACCCCGAAAGCCGAGGCGACCTTCTCGAAACCCGCGGGAGAGATGATCCGGCCGAGGATAGAATTGCCCGCCTTATCGCAGATCCGCCAGACACGGACATCATCGTCCGGCAGGCGGTTCCAGACTGGGAGTAGCAGTCCCGTCGCGATGTTGATTGTTTCGATATCGATCCGGGCTTCAATCTCGGCGCACTCCGCTTCCCAGGCCGCGCAAAAGCTGGGCTCGTCCGTCTCGATCCAGTTGCTTTCCTGTAGGCGGCTGCCTCGGATGCGTTCCGAGCCCGACGGGCGGACCAGCTCCCAGACTTCGATCGCCTCGCCATCATTGTCGAGGATGGACCAGGACGGAACCTTGAGAGCGACCCGGCCGGATCGTCCGTTGCGTAAATAGGCAATGTCGGGCGTACTCGACCAGTGCGCCATGGTGTGCGCCAAAGATGTTGCATGGCGCTGCCGGTGCAACTCGAGCCGCGATAGCCTTGTTTCGGCGCCGGTATCGGGATCACGGCGCAGCACCTGTTCTTCGAGCTGCACGATGCGCTCTACCGCGATGGTCTCGACGCCGATGTCGAGGGTGCCACGCTCGCGCGCCGCGTCGATGCGCGCCTGGATGAGGGCCATATATTCCTCGAAAATCGCATTCTGCGTTCCGATCCGCAGCGCCAGCAGCCGATTGAGCCACCGCTGGATGGGCGGCAGGTCTTCGAGCAGGCCGCCATCGTCGTCATTGAGCAGTTTCAGGCCCGTCATATGGACGAAATCGCTGAGGTTCGTGCTCATGAGCTTGCCTCGGTAGAGCAGCTGATACCATTGGTGGAGCGCATCGCGAGCATAATCGCTTTCGAGATTGTCGGCCGGATCGAAGAGATTCTGCCCGCCCGTCTGGCGCTGCCCGCGGGTCAGCGCGCCCAGGCTGTCGAGGCGGCGGGCGATGGTCGAGATGAAGCGCCGCTCGCCCCGGCAATCGGTGGTGACCGGCCGAAAGATCGGCGCGCTCGCCTGGTTGGTGCGGTTTGAACGCCCAAGCCCCTGGATGGCACTCGACGCACGCCATCCCGGTTCAAGCAGATAATGGACGCGGCGGCGATCTGCGCTCGAGCAGTTGCGGTCAGCGTGATAGCTTCGCCCGGTCCCGCCGGCGTCGGAAAAGGCGAGGATCGATTTCTGCCCCGACATGAATGCCTCGGCCTCGGCGATATTGCTCCGCGCCGTACGCCGTTCGATCCGCTGGCGGCCGGTTTCATCGACCACGAGTCGCCGGCTGCGGCCTGTGACTTCGGCGACGGCATCGGTCCCGAAATGCCGCAGGAGCTCGTCGAGGGCGGCGGGAATGGCCGGCATGGCGCAGAGCTGCTCGATGAGATCGCTGCGCGCGCGCATCGCTTCCTGCGAGTGGACGGGATTTCCATCGCCATCGATCATCGGCTCGGAACGCGGTTCACCGTCCTCGCCCCTGAAGACCCGCATCTGACGGGTGGGAAAGGCGTTTTCGAGATATTGCACAAGATATTCGCGCGGGCTGATCTCGATATCCATCTGGGCGCGCTCATCGGCCGAGAGACCGGCCAATTGGCGTTCCAACATGGCTTCGGCGGTGGTGACCAGCTGGACGAGGACGTGGCGGCCTTCAGCGACATCTTCTTCGATCGCCTTGATCAGGGTCGGAAGCTTCATCCCGATCAGGAGCTGGCCGAAGAACCGCTGCTTGGCCGATTCGAACCGCGAAAGCGCCGCGCCCTTGGCCTGGGCGTTGAGCGTCTTGCCGGACATCTTGTCAACGATGTTGGTGGCTTCGAGGACCGCATCGAGATTGCGGTGGATCAGCGCCCAGGCGTCGGCATAGGCATCATAGATCGCGATCTGGTCCGGCGTCAGCTTATGTTCGAGCGGATCATATTCGACGCCGCTGAAGGTGAGCGCGCGGGCGGTATAAAGACCAAGCGCTTTCAAGTCCCGCGCGACGATTTCCATCGCCGCGATCCCGCCCTCGCCGATCGCCCCCATAAAGGCTTCGCGGGTTTCGAAGGCGCCATGCCCCCAGAGGCCGAGACGGCTGGCGTAGCAGAGATTGGATGGGTCGGTTGCCCCGGTGGCGCTGTTATAGAGGATGCAGGCGCGCGGGAGTAGATTTTGCAGCCTGACCCCGGCAAGGCCCTGCTCTGAGCCCTTTTGCGTGCCATATTTGGTGTCTGTGCCCGCGGCGCTGGCAAGCTCGTGCGCTTCGTCGAGCGCGATGAGACCGTCAAAGTCCGACCCCAGCCAGGCGAGGATTTGCTGCAATCGTGATTGCGCGTCGTCACGCTGGGACCGCAGCGTCGCGAATGTGAGGAACAGGATGCCGCTGTCCATGGTGATCGGAGCGCCGAGTGCGAAGGCGTCGAGCGGCTGGATATCAATGGGAAGGCCGCCAAGCGCCGCCCAGTCGCGGCGGGCATCCTCGAGCAGGCTGGCACTCTTGGAAATCCAGACGGCGCGGCGCTGTCCGCGACACCAGCGGTCGAGGATGCAGGCTGCGATCTGCCGTCCCTTGCCGACACCGGTCCCGTCACCGACCATATAGCCCATCCGGTAATTGTCGCCGTCGGCGTGGGAGAAGAGCAAGGTGCCGGCATCGTTCGGCCGATACCGGCCCGGCACGTCGCGCTCGAAGGACTGACCGGCATAGATAACCGTTTCGAGCTGCGCGTCCGACAGCGTCTCGATCGCCCGCTGCGGCAGCAACGGGCGATAGGATGGCTGAGGCGGCAGGATCGAAGACATGGCGACAGATTCGACCAGTTGATCCGGATGCGGCTTCGGATTGGGAAAGGCCATGCGGGTCAGACGCCAGGGAACATAAATGCCGATCTGCGCGTCGGCGGCCGGCGGCGTCTCCAGGATTTCGTAGGAGACCGGCTCGGGTTCGCCGGCGATAACGGGCGCGGCGGGCGGCGCGATCGGTCTGGACCCGCCGGACCGCAGCAACAAGCCGCCCGAGCGCTTGAGCGCCGGCAGCGCAGGTTGGACGGGAATGGCCGCGCTCTGTGGTTCGGGCGGCGGAATACGGTCACCGAGCCGCTGGGGCACGTCGAGGACGAAGGGGAGCGCGGCGGAAAGAGTGCCAGCGACATATCGCTCGGTCTGGCCCGACCAGCCATTGTCGAAGACAAGCAGCCGGATCGATATCGATGTGCCGTGCTTGGCGTATGGAGCGCCGTTGATTGTGAGCTCCCAGCGCGGCGGCACGACTTCGGCAACGGCATCATAGCCTTTGGCGCCGGTGCCATCACGCGCGAACGCGGGCGACATGATCGCGACACAACGTCCGCCCTGGGCAAGCCGGGTCAGTGCGGAGCGGAGATGGCGGGCGCCGGCATGTCGGTCGCGGCCTCGACTCTCGCTGCGCGAGAAGGGTGGATTGATGAGAACGACGCTCGGCCGGCTGCCGCTATCGAGGAGATCATCGATGAACTCGCCATCATGCTGGCTGACGGGTTGATCGAAAACGAGCGAGAGCAGTTCGGCGCGGAGCGGGTCGCGTTCATTGAGGATCAGAGCCGCGCCGAGATGGCGGGCATGGACGGCCAGCATGCCGGTTCCGGCCGAGGGTTCCAGCACGCGGTCACTGGCACAGAGCCGGGCTGCGCAGGCGGCGAGCCAGGCCAGTGGCAACGGCGTCGAAAATTGCTGGAGATCGACCTGATGCTCGGTGCGATAGCTTTGGGTCGGGAGAAGCAGCGACAGTCGTTCACGCGCCGCAAAGGAGGCCGCCGGATCGTTCCAATCGAGCAGCCCCTGGTCGGCGCGAAGAGTGAGCAGGATCTGGGCTGTCTCGAGAGCCTCATAGGCATCGCGCATCGACCAGTCGCCCCATGCGTCCGAACCGCCGAACTGCTGCTGCATCAGAGACTTGAGCGCTTGCCGCGAAAGGGACGTGCCCTTGGCGATACGATCGGCAATGGCGCGGGCGACCGCGACGAGCGACACGGCTTTGGCATTGGAAGCTTGGGACGCCTCGGCAGGGGCGAACAGAGGAATGGTCATGAAAGAACTCCGCAGGCTGATCGAGGGCGAGCCCCTCACCTGCTGTTCTCCCGCTCCCTCCTTCAGCTCATGCCGACACGGTAGATGTCGGCCGCCCACTGCTCGATCCAGCCGGTCGTAATCTCGTCATGGGCCAGATCCCCGCTTTCGATGAGATCACGGACTTGGGTGCGGGCTTGCGTGATCGCCAATTCCCATGGATCGTCCGGCGATGCGCGCGCAGAGGGAGACGGATCCGGCTGAAGATGGCGGGCGGGTTCACGCAGACGCCGAAACTGGGCCCGGACCCACCGTTCCATATGCTCGGCCACCAGCTCGTCGGTTTTTGGAACCTGCCGACGCCACGCATCGCGGCGAGATGCGACGCCATAGGCTTGACTGTCGATCGATGTGACGCGCGTGGCGAAAGGCTTGAGATAAGGGAGCGCGGCGCCCTTCACGCCAAAGAGGTGGAGCGTGACACTGGCAGGTAGCGTGCGATCGAGATGCTCGACAACCGCCACCAATCCTTCTGGGCCCGCAACAGGGCGGCGGCACATGCTGCCCACGCCGAGCACCGAACCAGGGCGGAGCGATAGCCAGAGCGCTTCGGCGCAGCGCTCATAATCCTCCGGGCGTCGTCCCTGAATGACGGGCATGAATTGTCCAAGCAGACCGAGATCCTCGGCATGCTGGCGGCAATCACGATTTGCGCGGATCGTGCGCGAGATGCGGTCGAGAACCTCGTCTCGATCCGCGGCGATCTCGTGCTCGGTGCAATAGTCGAGGCTAGAGATACGCCGGAACGGATGCGACGCGGCGAGACGGAAATAATCATCCACGCTCCATGGGAAACCGCCATAGCGGGCCATGGCGACGAAGCCGGCGCTGTCGAGATCGAGGGACACGAGGCCATGGGCGTTCGCCAGCTGTGTGAGCCGCCATCCGACCCATTCGGGCCAGCCACGGCGTCTGGTCCACCGCGACAGGGCATTGGCCGAGATCAGCATGGGCTGCTGAAGACGACCGGCCCGCATCAGGATCGGCCCCTCATTGAGATGAGGCAGGCCTATGACGATCTCGATCGGCATGCCGGGGATGCGTGATGAGGCCGCAACAGGATTGCGGCCCCATCGCACTTGTGTGTCGATCAGGCCGCTTCCGGCAGATCGACGTCATCGACGATGGGAGCCTCACCCGCCGGAGCCGGCGCGAATTCCTCCACCTCGAGATCGACCGCTTCCTCCTCGGCGACGAAGCGCATCGGGCCAGGAAGCCAGGCGAGCGCCCGGTCCTTGACCTCGCTTTCGACGATGACCTGTCCGGCGAACAGCTTTTCGGCGGACGCGGCAAGATCGAACTTGCGCGATGCGGCATAGCGGCTGCTGAGCTCGACGCCGCCGACCGCCTTGAACAGCGTCAGGATGCCGGGCTTGGTGATGCGGTCGAAGAAGTTGCGCGCGGTCGGCCGCCACCAGGCCGCGACATCGATCTTGAGCTTCGCGCCGAGATGATTGAGGAAGCTGCTGCCGCTCGCGCCTTCAGGAACGGCGTGAAGCGTCCTGGCGATCGCCCAGCCAAGCCAGGCCGCCCGAGCCGCATCGTCCAGTGCGCAAAAGGCATCGTACCGCGCTTCCATGTCCTTGTGGTTGACCCAGCTGCGATCGAGCTCGGCGTCGAGTTTGGCCCAGGCTTCGGCGGCGGGCGTGCCGCTCTCGAATCCGCCGACCCGCGGACTCGGAGCATTCGCGCGCAATTCGCTCGGCATGCCATGATAGCTCATGGTCCGCATCGCATTGTCGACCATGATGAAGGTGCCGAGATCGAGGGCGAAATGCGGATCGCTGGCGACATGGACGGCGAGCAGCTCGGTCTTCATCATCGCAAGCTCGTCACTGAGGCGCAGGCTGTATTTGATGCCCTGCTCCTGCTCATCGTCTTCCGATTCCGGTTCGGCGTCGTCAGCAGGCGTACCGGTTTCGCCATCCTCATCGTCCGGGCCAAGCGCCGCGGCAGGCTCGACATAGAGCTGCTCGTGGAGATGCGGCTGGCCGTCGGCGCCGATGACGACATAGGCGATGGCCGATGCGCGCAGCTCGTCATTGAGGACAGTGCCCGTGTCGGTCAGTTCATCAAGCTCCTCCTGGAGCGCCTCGACGCGCTCGGACTGTTCCTCGCTATAGTCGCCCGCTTCCTCAGCGACCTCGTCGATCGCGGCAAGCTCGGTTTCGATCTCGATCCTGCGTGCGTCCGCCTCCGGCGTCAGCGGCACGGGCTCGCCATCGAGATGATCGAGTTCGCAGGTCTCCATATAGGGCACCTTGAGCGCGGGAATCGCACGGACCTCGGCAAAGCCCTCCCGGTCACGCAGGGCCAAGGCTGCGGCGACGAGCTTCTCCTCGGCGAGGCGGTCGACGATATCGGCGTCGATCCAGCTTTCCGTCTCGGCATTGGAGAAGAGATCGCCATCGATGCGCCCGCCGGCGGCTTCATAGGCCTCGCGGCCTACAAAGATCACCTTGGGATCGGAACCCTTGTAGGAACCGGCGGCCAGCATGCGGCGGATCTCGTTCACATTGTTGCCGTAGTAGCTATCGGCCATCTGCGCGAAAACGGCAGCCTGGCGCGCCGTGTCGGACGTGCTGCCATAGGCCATAGCGATATCGAGCGTGATCTCCTCGGCGCGAAGTGCCTCGAAGATGGGCTCGGCGAGATTGGCGAGGCGCAGGCGACCTTCGACGAAGCGCTTGGCGAGGCCGAGCCGTTTCGCCACCTGCTCGACGGTCTTGCCTTCCTTCTCGATCATGTTGCGGAAGGCCTCGCAGGCGTCGGCGGGATTCATCGCGAGATTATAATAATTCTCGCTGAGGCTCATCTCGATCGCGTCATCGGCGTTGGCCATGACCATCACAGGCACCTGGAAGTCACGTGGCAACTTTCCCGCCTCGATCTGGTCGAGCACGGCGCGCAGGCGTCGACCGCCGCCGATGATGCTGTAATGGTCCTTCTTGCGCTTTACCGCGACGCCGATGAGATTCTGCAGGACGATGCCGGTTTCGCCGACATTGGCGGCCAGTTCCGCGTCGGCATCAGCATTGCTGCTCTTGCGGACATTGAGGGGCGAGACCGAGCAATTGACGGCCAGTGCATAGACAATGGGATTGTTCATGGAATGGGACTCCGTTCGCGGAGCCGCCTGACCTTCAGGCCGCTTGCCGCAACCGGCTCCTTCCCTTCTCCCCTTCCCGCCGCAGCACGTCGTTCCAGTCGTTGAGCCCGTACCAGGGGAACATCGTCTCGATCACCCTGCCCTCGCATGCATATGCGCCTCGGGCGAGTTTCGCGGCGCGGCGTCCGCCCGGATCATTGTCGGGCAAAAGCACGAGGCGATCGACACCGGCGGGAATCGTTATGCGGGCGAGACGCTCGTTTCCAAGCGTTGCCCATACCGGAATGCCGAGCAGCATGGCCGCGGATTGGGCGGTCTCGACGCCCTCGGCAAGCCCCAGGCAAGCGCCTGCCCGATAGAGCCGAACGGCACCCTTGAGCGGCCTGCCAAGGGCTAGCTTCGCTTTGGTGAGATCGGCGGCAAGACGCGGCCGATCGCGATCAAGGAATATCCGCTGGATCGCGATGATGCCTGTGTCGTCGTGAACGGCCGCGATCATCGCGGGTCTGAACGATGCCGTCCGTCCCTTGCCCAGCGGCGTACGGGGATGAAAGCGCAGCGCAGGCGACGAACGGATCATTCCTCGTGCGGCAAGATATGCCTCGGCGGGGGTTCCGATTGTGGGGGCGGCGTCGCGCCAGATGGCGCGGGCGCGTTCGGCCAATGCGAAGTCGCGCCCGCGAAAGGATTGAACCACGGCCTCATCGTCAACCGGAACGTCCAGTTTCAAGCGCCGGACCGCGCGCAGGATTTCGAGCACGGTGCAGCCGGCGAAACATTTGAAGAGCAGGCTGCGGTCTCCCACCCGCACCGACAAGCTGGGCGACCGATCATCATGGGCAGGGCAATGACACATGCCACCGCTCGGCCGCCAGATACCGCCGAGCTTTTTGACGATCTGGGCCGCTGCGGTTTCAAGAGGAAGATTCCGCGTTGAGATGTTCATGGAGAGGAGTCCGTTGCCGGGAAGAGCTGATCATTGGCGCTGCCCCATCCCTTCTCCCCACTCCCGATTTCCAGCCCGTACCAGTCGGGCGGCATATTTGGGCAACAACAACTGGTGAAATTGCACCAAAATGGATGCTCAGGTGTCCGGCGCGATTTCAGGGCAAGATGTTACAAGAAGGCGACAGGCAAAGTGCGATTCTCGCTCCTTCACGAGAAGGAGCATCTCATGACAAGACGTTTCAGCTTCAAGATAATGATCAATGGCTTCATCAGCGCCCATAACGAGGAAGAACTATTCGTTCACTTGGAACGCTGCGCCGTCAATCTTGGATTTCGCCAATTCGCGATGGGCCATCATGTCGATCTGGTCGGACCGCCGCAAGACGCCATTCGGGTCACCAACTATCATCCCGGGTGGATCGACCAGTCGCTCGGCGAGGGCTATTTCGTGCATGATCCTGTACATCGCGCCAGTACACGCACCGCAACGGGGTTCCTCTGGTCGGACGTCCCGGGGATGATCCGGCTGACAGACAAGCAGCGGACTATCCTGAATGCTGCTCGGCCCTATGGCCTGAGCGAAGGCTATACCATTCCCGTGCATGTGCCCGGCGAATACCGCGGCACCTGCTCTTTTGGCGCCGATACGCTTGAACGCCTTCGGCCCAATGCGCTTCTGCTAGCAAACATGATCGGCCCCTATGCGTTCGAAACCGCGCGGCGCATCATGCGAGCGCGCCGCGCGCATATCGAGCCCCGAAATGAGGTGCCGGCGCTGACCGAGCGCCAGCGGGACTCACTTGTCCTGGTGGCGCGCGGCAAAGGCGATTCCGAGATCGGGACGTTGCTGGGCATCTCGCCGAAAACGGCGCACGAGCATGTCGAGAATGTCCGGAGGGCCTATGGCAATGCCCAGCGGCCGCTGCTGATCGCTCGCGCCCTGTTCGACGGCCAGATCTCCTACGATGAGGTGTTCGGCCGATGACAACCCGCTGATCAGCGGGTGGCGACCGGTTGATGTTTGATTGAGCTGTTCTTCCGCCAAGTAGCGGGAGAAAGCTCCATGATCCAATATTATACGGGCCATGCCGGCCCGGGTTTATCGCCGGCGCTCGACAATATGCATCGCGACCGCAAGCGCGTGTTCGTCGACATGCGCAAGTGGGATGTGCCGGTCGTTGATGGGCAATACGAGGTCGATCAGTTCGACGGCGAGTATGCCGTTTATCTGATCAGCGCCGGCGACAATGGCGAGCATTTCGGCTCGATCCGCCTGCTGCCCACCGAGCAACCACATCTGCTCGGATCGGTCTTCCCGCATCTGTGCGACGGACCGCCGCCAAGGGGACCTGGCATCTGGGAAATCACTCGCGGGTGCCTGTCGCCGCGATTGCGTGCCGCTGAGCGGTTGCGCGTCCGCAATCGCCTGACGACGGCGGCCGTCCAGTTCGCATTGCTCTTCGGCATCGACCGCTTCGTGTGCGTCGCCGATTCAGGATGGCTCACGCAGATCCTGACGCTCGGCTGGAGTTGCGAACCTTTGGGTGATCCCAGGTTGATCGATGGCGCCATGACTGGCGCCTTGCAGATCCATATCTCCGGCCGGACGATCGATCGGCTCCGCGAGGCAGGCAACTACGCGCCCGTTCGGCTCCAGCTCGGCGACGCCGCGTCACCAATTGCCGCGTAGGGAGGCGTCCATGTTCATCGATACGATCTCCGACGCGGAAGACAGGCTGGCCATGCCGTGGGTAAGGGCGCTTATGGCGGACGGATATTGCATCGTCCCCGATGCGGTGCCGGCTGGCATGGTCGAGGCCCTTCATGCGGATCTCGCGGAGGATTTTGCGAATGCGCCTCGCGCGTCGGGACCCTTTTACGGCGAATGGACGAAGCGCTTTCACAGCCTGCTCCGCCGTTCGCCCCATATGGACGGCTTCGTCCGGCATCCGCTGGTTCTGGGCATCGTGGAAAGCATCCTGGAATCGGGCTGCGACTCCATCCAGTTGAACTTGACCCAGGCGATCGAGATTTTGCCCGGCGGGCGCATTCAGCCGCCGCACCGCGATCAGGACATGTGGCCGGTCCGCGTTCCCGGTGTCGAATATCTCGTCAACGTGATGTGGCCGTTCACGCCCTACACCGCGGCCAATGGCGCCACCCGCCTATGGCCGGGCAGTCACCGGCGCCAAGATGAGATTCTGATTGACCCCGCGGAAGCGATCACCGCCGAGATGGAACCTGGTTCCGCCCTCCTGTTCCTGGGCTCAACCCTGCATGGCGGGGGTGCGAACCTGACGCAATCGCCTCGGCGAGGCATGATCGTCAGCTACAGCCTGGGATGGCTCAAACCCTATGAATTGCCGTGGCTCGCCTATCCGCCAGAGATCGCCAGGCACTTCCCGGCCGGGCTTGCTGCTTTGGCGGGCTACCGTGCCCACCGGCCCAATCTCGGAACCTTCGAGGGCCGCTGCCCCTCGATGCTCCTCGACGCCGACCGCCCCGAAACGGTCGGCGCGGTCGATGCGCTTCGGCCCGAACAGGAAGCCCTCATCGCGCAATTCTACGCAGGTGCGCTTCCGGCGAACCTCACCGTTCAGTCGGATAGGTGACCTATGTCCTGCGACCTGCCCCGCGTCAGTGCGACGTTCGACCGATGTGTGATGATCAGCCTGGCCGCCCGCGCCCACCGTCTGATTTCCCATCAGTTCGGCCGCGATCTCTTCTCGATGCCTGCGCTCGACATGCTGCTCGACCTCTATATGCGCAAGGACCGGCAGCCGAGATCGCTGACGAGTCTTTGCGCGGCGTCGGACGCCTCCGAGCGCAATTGCCAGCGGATCATTCACCGCATGGTCGAGCGCGGCTTGCTGCTCCGCTCGCGCGATCCATTCGACGGCCGCCGTATCAACGTGGAACTGGCTCCAGAGGCGATCGAACGGCTCAATGGCTTTTTCGACAGGTTGGTCGAGTTGCTGTCGGGCTCTGAACTGCATGGCCGGCCCCCGGGCCATATATGCTGAGAAAAGGGAGGCGCCCGCACCAGCGACGGTCTCGTCATGACGGCTTGCAACCGGAAGCGATGTAATGCACATTTTGCAGGCAGCGCGGATAATGAGGCCGGGGACCGCCTGCAGGATTGACCTACCAGGCATGACAGGCGCCCATCCATGAAGGCTGGGCACGCGCATTGGATATTGAAGCCCGCCCCCAATGGGTGGTCCTGTCGTGACAGCATTTTCGAAAGCATTCGCCGGTGCACGTGATCGTGCGCCCGTTCGGGGCGTTTCTTGAAGCCATGCTCCGGTCAGATGGTGGCCAGCACCGTGCGGCTGGCGGCGGAATCGATCGCGAGCAACTCGACGCCGTTTACCGGCTCGAGGCGCCGAGGCTCAGGCAGCTGCTCAGGCGCAAGATCTGGCTCGAGGACGAACGGAACGATATCGTCCAGGAAGCCTTCGCGCGGCTCGCGGCCTCCACATCGGGCGCCGCGCGCTATAATCCTGGCGCCTATCTGCAGGGGATCGTCCGACATCTGCTTGCCGATCGCGTGCGGAATTGGGTCAGAATGCGATCGGTTGACCCGCTCGATTTCGCGGTCGAATGTGAACCGCTTGGCCCGGACACGGCTGCTGAGATAAGCGAAATGCGGGAGAGGTATCGAGCGGCCGTAGACGCCCTCCCGCCAAAAACACGCGAGGTCTATTTGCTACATCGAGGGGACGATCTGGGATACAAGCAGATTGCTGAGCAGCTTGGCATCAGTATCCGCACAGTGGAATGGCACGTGGCGCAGGCCATCATTCGGATCGGCAAGAGTATCAGCACTGATGGTTGATCGCGGGAATCCCGACGACATGGGCCGACAGGACCAGCTGCTTGAGGAAGCCTCCTTCTGGTTTGCGCGCATGCGCGGCCCAGAGGCGGAGCAGCATCGACCTGCCTTCGAGGCCTGGCTTGCGCTCGGAGCGGTGCATCTTTCGGCCTATAACCGTGCAGGCGAGATTTTCGCCATGGGGCGATTTCTCGAACATGAAGCGGAAGCGGCATCCCACGACGAAGCGGACGCCCCTGCCCGTTGGCGCGGCTACGCGCTGGCGGCGAGCCTTCTGCTGGTGGTCGGAGCCAGCGCATGGTTCGGCAGGGATTTCCTCAGCTCTTTCGTTGGCCTGCGTGAGGGAGCGCCAGCGTCGTCTGTCATCGCCTCAGCGGGGAAAGAGCGCTGGACCGCGGATGGCGCCCGCCGGACGATCCGGCTTTCCGACGACTCGCTTGTGACGCTGGACGACGGCGGCGCGCTCAGCGCCCGTTTCGACCCCAAACGGCGCGAGCTGCGTCTGGAACGCGGGCGTGCCCGCTTCGACGTCGCGCATGATGGCCGACCATTCATCGTATTTGCCGGCGATGGAAGCGTGACTGCGCGGGGAACCATCTTCGATGTCATCATCAACCGCGAACAGCTGGTCACCGTGCGGCTGCTGCGCGGCGCGGTGGATGTGGAGCGGCCAGCCACCGGCACAGGTGATCGCAGGACCGTTGCCCAAGCTATAACCCGTCTGGTCCCCGGTGAGGAATTGAGCTTCGGCCGTGCGACGTTCCCCGACCTCGCCACACCGAGCAAGTCGCCGGGAACCGAATTGATCGCGTCGATGCCGCAAATCCCTGCAGTCCAGGAATTCGACAAGGCGTCGCTGTCGGCGGTGGTCGCCGAGGCGAACCGGGGATCAACGCTTCCGATCCGCATCGCCGATCCGGCCGTGGGAGCGTTGACCGTCTCGGGGCGGTTCCGAGTGGATGACCCCGAACAGGTCGCGGACCGGCTCGCGGCGCTGTTCGATCTTCAAGTCGATCGATCCCGGCGAAATGAGATTGTGCTGCGCGCACGATGACCCGATAAAAAAATCTGGAGTACCGACCCCGTAGATTGCACTTTTGTTGCGATGCCCTCTGAAAGTCCCGCCAAAATGGCGGGATTACAAGGGGGCAAGTCATGGGGTGTATGCGTCAAGTTCAGAACCATTTGCTCGCGGCAGTCGCAATTGGCGCGATGGCCGTTGTCACGGCCGCGCAGGCGCAAAGCGGACGCACCCAGCACTATAGCATCGAGGCCGGGGATCTGGGCGACGCGCTGCGGAGCGTCAGCCGCCAGTCGGGCCGCGAGATCATCTTCAGTGCCGAAGCTGTCAGCGGCAAGCGTGCCCCGCCGCTTCGCGGCAGCTACAGCGCCGACGACGCCGTTCGTGCGCTTCTGGCGGGAAGCGGCCTCACGGCCGAGTTCAGAAGGGATGTGATCCTCATCCGGGGGCGATCGGAACCGCCGGGCGCGGTAGGAAGCCGCCCGGCGGATGGCGCGGAGATCGTGGTCACGGGATCCCGCATTCGCGGAAGTAAGCCGACCTCGCCGGTCATCTCCGCCACACGTCAAGAAATCGAAAGGAGAGGACGCACGGACCTCGGCGCGTTCGCGCGGGATCTCCCCCAGAATTTCAGCGGCGGCCAAAATCCCGGTGTCGTCGGCGGAGGAGCCCAGGGCGGGAACGAGAACCTCAATTCATCGTCCTCCCTCAACCTCAGAGGACTCGGCCCTGATGCGACCCTCACGCTCATCAACGGGCATCGGGTCGCCTATGATGGCGTGTCACAAGGCGTCGACATTTCCGCGATCCCTCTCGCGGCTGTCGAGCGTGTCGAAATCGTAGCTGACGGCGCTTCCGCGCTATATGGTTCGGACGCCGTCGCTGGCGTCGCAAACATCGTTCTCCGTCGAGATTTCGACGGATTATGGACCTCAGCACGAGTGGGGACCACGACGGACGGCGGAAATACCCAGCAACAATATAATGTGGTCGCGGGAAAGACATGGGCTGACGGGGGAATACTCGCGACGGTGGATTACAGCCGGTCGGCAAAATTGAGAGCCGGCCAACGGCCCTACGCCGATACGGTCGATGACTCCGCGACGCTCATTCCTCGACAACGTCAAATCAGCGCCGTCTTGTCGGGGCACCAGAAAATCACCGACACGATCAGCATTGAGATGGATGCGCAGTACAGCAGGCGCACTTCTGCAATGTCCCTTCCGACTTTTGCGACGGAGGATGTATACACGAACGGTATCGTCGCGACCCCGCAGGCTCGGACCTATTCTGTTACGCCTACATTGAAATTCGACTTACCTTCGTCATGGAACCTTTCTGTAAGCGGTACCCTTGGTGGGACCACCACAAGCGCTCCGAGCATAACTTACACAAATGGCGTGCTTTCGAGCAGCAGGAATGTCCGATACGAAAACGGTATCCGGACCATAGAGGCGTACGCGGAAGGACCCCTAATACAGCTGCCTGGCGGAAATCTGCGCCTTGCACTGGGGGGCGGCTATCGTTCGATCAGCCTGAAGGCCCAGAGCAGCGAGTCGACAGGCTCGTCAATCAACCCGATCTTGTCCTTCGACCGGCATCGCAATGTCGCATATGGCTTCGGCGAACTATCCATCCCAATTGTCGGGAGGGACAACCGCTTTTCATTGATCGAAGAGCTAAGCCTGACGGGGGCCGTTCGCTACGAGGATTATGATGGCATCGGACATGTCGCGTCGCCGAAATTTGGTATCATTTACAAGCCCGACGACAGCATCGCGGTAAAGGCGAGCTGGGGTCGGTCCTTCAAAGCACCGACCCTCTACGACCAATTCCGTCCCTACCAAGCGGTCCTTCTGCCCGCCTCCTTCTTTGGTCCGAGTTCGGCTCCTGTCGGGAGCGCCGTTCTCTTTCTCGCGGGCGGCAATCCCAATCTGAGACCCGAGAAGGCGACCACATGGTCTGTCACGATTCAAATCGAACCACCGTTCATTGATGGCCTCAAGATCGAGGGCAGCTATTTCAATATTCGATATAAAGATCGCGTCGTTACACCGATCAGGTCCATTTTCGGGATTTTCACGAATTCGACATATAGCCCGCTCATCAGTTATAGTCCGACATCAGGGCAAATAGACTCTCTTGCCGCAGGCGCCGTCTTCGGGCTCGAGAATTTCACCGGCGCACCCTACGATCCGGCAAATGTCTTCGCGATCGTCAACAACAATCTCCAGAACACAGCCCAGCAGGCCATCCAGGGTGTCGACCTTTCGGCCCGCTATCGGTTCGACCTGGGCGATGCCAATCATTTCACGCTCGATACCTCTGCAAGTTACTTGGAAAGCAATCGTCGTCTCGTCGCCGGCTTACCAGCGATCCAGAATGCGGGCGTCGTTTTCAATCCACCACACTGGCGAGCGCAAGGTGGCGGCACGTGGGAGCACGACAGCTTAGCCCTCTCGGCGTTCGCAAATTATATCGGCGGCACCGTCGATAATCGGGCGAAGCCATTCGACCGCGTGGGTTCGTTCCTGTCCATCGACATGATTGCGCAGCTTCGCAGTCAGACTTCATCCGGCATTCTCAGGGATGTCGCGCTAACGCTCTCCATACTTAACGTTTTCAACGAAAGGCCATCTCGCATCAGGAGCAGCAGCAGCGCCGATCCGTCCTATGATTCAACCAATTATCCAGCCACCGGACGAGTCGTAACCTTTACCATCTCCAAGTCCTGGTGATCTATGCTGTATGGGCTTGGCACCATATTGGCGCCGTTGCTTGTCGCATCGGCACCGCCCGTAGGTGCGGCCGATTGTCGCAGCCTTTCGCCGCCCGATCCATCATCGCTCGCGACTACGAAACGGAACCTCGAACCCGAGGACCTGGTCCGCCTTAGGGATATTGGCCCCGCCAACAACGAACTCAGCGATCGGCATCTTTTCGCAATATCCCCCGATGGCCGTTGGGTAGCCTTTCAACTGAGACGAGGCGATCCATCGTCCAACGGCTATTGCCTTGGAATGTTTGTGGTTCGGGCTGATCGGCCTTTCAAGGCGGTTGCTATTGATACCGGTGGGGAATTGATTCGCTTCAGGTCTGACAGTTCGGGACGCGCCGGGCTTCCGACTGGAATACCCATGGTGATCACGCCGCAATGGTCCTCGGACGGAAAATGGATCGCCTTTCTCAAACGGGTCGGTGGAACCACGCAGGTCTGGAAAGCAATGGCCGATGGCAGTGGAAGTTTCGCGCTTACTCATAGTCCGCACGATGTCGAACAGTTTCGTTTGCTTCACGACGACAGAACCTTGGCATTTTCGACTCGTCCTGCGCTGGCGAATGCGCAAGCCTCGATCGAGCACGAAGGTCGGTTCGGGTTCCACTACGATGATCGGTATATTTCCACGATCAGCAGTCGCCCCATACCAGACGCTGGCATTCCGTTCGAAACCCACTCCCTCGACCTGATCGACGGTGTGGTTCACAAAGCCACGGCATCCGAAAGTGCGGAATTTCAAGTCGCATCAGACATGGTACCAAGAGAGGCAAGTGATGCGCCTACAGTCTCCGGTAAGCCGCAGGCATGGATTTCATATGCGGCTGGGCAAGCAATACCGCCGACGACCAGACCGAATTTTCGCGACCGGGACGGTCATATCGAAAGCTGCGTTAGCCTGTCCTGCAGGGACGCCGTGGGGCCGATTTGGCTCACCTCTGACCGCCGGCGCGTTCGCTTCCTGAAGCGCATTGGCCGGGCGCAAGCTACGACAGCCATCTACGAATGGCGGCCGGGGAAGCCGGAGCCGAAGCGGATATACCAGACTGATGACTATCTTGTTGATTGCCAGCCAATCGGCGACAATCTCATCTGCGCGCGAGAGAGAGCAACGCTGCCGCGGCATCTGACACGCGTCGACATCGACCGAGCAAAAGCAACGGTGCTCTTCGATCCAAATCCCGAATTCGCGTCTCTTGCGTTGGGGACCGTAGAGCGGCTCTTCTTACGAAATGATTTCGGGATCGTGAGCTACGCCGATCTGGTCTACCCAGTTGGCTACCGGCCGGGCAGGTCCTACCCGGTTGTAGTCGTGCAATATGTGTCGCGTGGCTTCTTGAGAGGCGGGACAGGCGACGAATATCCCATTCAGGCTCTCGCCAATCGAGGCTACGCCGTTCTCAGTGTCAATCGACCGCGACATATCGGCCTCCAGGGTTCGGCCAAGAGCTACACCGACGTCGATTTCCTCAATCTGAAGGATTTCGCCGATCGCCGAAGTGTCCTTTCTTCAATCGAAGGAGCCGTTCAATTGTTGATTGAGCGCGGGGTTGCCGACCGAAACCGGATCGGGATCACTGGACTTAGCGATGGCTCATCGACCGTTCAGTTCGCAGAATTGAACAGTTCCATGTTCGCGGCAGGCATTGTGAGCGGGTGCTGCTGGGAACGGACGCAAGGAGCACTACTCGGCCCAGAGAATGACCGCCTGTTGACCGCCATAGGGTGGCCAAATCTAATCCAGCCTTCACCGGATTTCTGGTCCCACATATCGCTGGCGCAGAATGCAAAACAAGCTGGGTTCCCGCTCCTTTTCCAGATGGCGGACGACGAATATCTGGCGGCTCTGGAGAGCTTTACCGCACTGAAGCTGGCGGGGGTGCCGACCGACATGTTCGTTTTTCCGGACGAGCATCACATAAAATGGCAGCCAGCCCATCGGCTCGCGGCATACCAGCGCACGATCGACTGGTTCGATTTCTGGCTGAAGGATCTGCGCCCTTCCGATTCCAGGAGGCGGGAGGACGTGGCTCGATGGGTAGCTCTTCGAAAACGCTAGACCGTCACGCTTCCGTACGAATTGCCGGGCCTGAACCGACGAAGTTCCGTTCGGCCGGAGTTGCCGCCCCATAATCGGAAGCAGTGTCTATCCAAGCATCGATCCATGCTTCGGCATCGAGTAGGAGCAGCAAACGAACATAATCTGTCCCATGGAATAGTCGCTCAGCCCTGAGGGCCGCGTCCACTAATGTCCGATCCAAGATTCCCATGGATGAAAGCTTCCCGTCCAGCAGACGCTCGCGAGCGACAGGGAGATTCTTTTCCAGGATCCGGATAGCAAAGCCGTCAGGACCACCCTTTAATTGTCTCCGAACAATGGTCTCCGGTAGTTTTTCGGAAAAGGCACGACGGGCGGTGGCGCGATCGACGCCACCCCAGCAGGCAAACCAGCTCGGGATGCTCAACGCTGTTTCAACTATGGGTTGGGACACGAGAGGGTGGAGCGGAGCGAAGGGAAGCCTGCGATCATAGCCATGCAGATAATGCTGGGCCCTGATGATCATGGAGATATGAGCGGCCTTTCCAGGCAACGCATCATCTGGGCCTTCGAGCCAGGGATGTGACAGCGGTATTGCCGTTTGCTCTCTGACCGCATCCGGAGAAAGAAATCGCTCTTCGGGCCTCCATTTATATTTGGACCCGGGTCGCCGTGGAACCCGCAGCGCAAAGCGAATGACATCCCAGGCGCTGGCACCCGTCAGACGCGAAATGTCTCGCAGGGTATCCAAGAGCTCGAAACCCAGGCCGTTGGCGAGATATCGATCCACCAGCGGCCTTGCCGAATGCGTTGAGAGGAAGATATTGTCGCCGCCACTTCCTGTAATGAACACATCAGCTTGTCTTGCAGCCATTTCCCGCAGAACAGCGGCGTCATATGCCAAAAGTTGTGCCCGCCCACCAGGCCGGGGCAAGTGAGCGACGGCCGAACGTAGAATGTCGGCTTCCTCCAATGCATAATGGCCGCAACAAAGTTCCAGCGAAAGGCATGAACACAGCGTACGAGCATAAGCACTCTCGTCGCCACGTGGATCGGATGTGGATATGGTCAGACAGTCGAATGGTATCGCTCCGATGAGGCACGTCGCCACGATCGACGAGTCCAAGCCACCCGAAACGGCGAGGATGCCCTTCCCATAGGTTGCTCCCCAATTTCGCGTGCTGTTTTCGACAATTCGTCGGAGCCGTTCCGCTTGCTCCTCGAACCCCATGTCGGGATTGGCCTCGATGAACTTCCACGGAGACCAGCATTTCACAGTTGAGCAGCCCGATGCCGTGATCGAGAGTTTCGTTCCGGCGAGAAGATCGGACACGCCGCTCAATGCGGTCTGGCTGAGCGGCAATTCATTAGCATAGAGGATCCGGACGAAAGATGACCAATCGATCGACGGTTGGATCAACCCCGCCTCGGCCAGGAGTGGGGCATCGGATGCAAGAGCCGTGAACTCCGAATTGGCTACATAATAGCAGGGCAGAAGACCGGACGGGTCGCGCAGGACGGATATTCGATCACCTTCGGACCAGACTGCAACGTAGGACCCCCAGTAACGCTCAAGCAATTCCTTGCAGGGATTCTTCGCGATGGCGGCCTTCATATCCTTCGTCAGTTCGGAGATCGACGGGCCGGCTCCATGCCGATGGAACAACTGGCCGATGATGGCCCCAGAGTCATCGGCGAACAAATGAGGCTGGGATGGCTCGCTCGTCATGATGCGAATTCGCCCGCTTTTGGCGTGGCTCCGCAGGCCAATTTGATGAGAAATCAACCCTTCTAGCTTGGCAGCGCTGGGTTCGTCAGGAGCAACGAGAATGAGATAGCGCAAGGCCATCAGACTGCCAGAATCGGCGTGAATGAGCGCACATGTTCGAGACTGTCGTTGATGACATGGTCGTCTCGCTGGACCCAGCAGTGGGCGGAAAATGGATTCAGATTGACCCCGATAACTAGAGAGCACTGGAAGTGGCGGCTCAAACACATTCGCTGAAACGCAATTGATTGAGCGAGGCACCGATCCTGGGTGCGGAACAGGATGCGTGTCCTGGCGAAAGCAGCGGCTACCCTCCTTGCAGGCAAGAAATCCGAACCTCCACCACCTGGCGGAACGCTGTAATGACGTGTGATCCCGCCAAGTACCTTGCTGAAAGGCTTCCGCCGCAATTGGGAGAGAAGTGCGTACTGAAAAGCAATTGCCCGCACGCAGTCCCATGCGGAGCATTCTTCTGCGCTTTCCCCAAGATCATTCACCGCCGGCGCGATCGGAGGGCAGATGTCGGAGACGGGTTGGTCTGCGCTCTTCAGCAGGATGCCGCGGGTATAAAGCACCTCCAAATTCTCCTGGGCGCGAGCCGGCAAGCATTCTCCAGCGATGAACTGCTGGAAAGCTTCGTCGACATGATATGGGAGACAGAAATAGCGATCGGCCCGTACATCGAGAAAAACGGATCTGCCCGAGCAAATGCAGAAATGGAGGCCGTGTCTCAACAACGCGGACATAGACTTGCGCCCCTCGGAAAGGGACGCACGCCCAAAAGGGCGTGCGTCCCCAGTCGATCAGTCGTCCGAGATGCCGCCGGCCAGCGACCGGGAGTTCTGGCTGTCGAGGATCACGAACTGTCCGCCCTTGGTTTCCTCGCTGGCGACGCCCAGATCGATCAGATCATCGTCGCGATGTTCGTCGGTGTGCTGCATGACAACCTCCATTTGACCTGCCGCGAGAACTTGCGGCGGCTGGAGGGTATCTCGCCTGATTGATTGGCATGCGCGGATATTTCCAGACAACATGGCGAGGTATCCACGAGGACACTCAAGATTGCCATTGAGGCCGAATGCAGGAAATACCGGCAGTGGGCTGATACCACTGATTTTCTTCCGAAATCTTCTAAAGCTGATTTTCTTCCTTAAGTCGTTGTTGACGTTCAATTTTCCGCACATGGTAGCTCTCGATGCGCCGACGGACGTTCTTCTGGACATCGGCGACGGCCGAATTCGTCAAGGTTCGAAGTTCTCTTGCCGCCTCAGTGAGGTCAGTGGTTTCGGCGATTCTCGAATAAAGCAGGCGTTCGTTGATGTTGCCGATTGTCGCCGTCGCCTCGGAATTGCCACTTGCCTCAGCGAACGCTGTGAAGATCGCCCCGGTGAACGAAACCAGCGCGAGCGGCGTATCGCCCATATCGAGAGAGGCGAAACGATCGAGTGTTTGCCGAAGCACTGACGACTTCATCGAATGCGTTAAGCTGAGGAGCAAATGCGCGTTCCAGGCATAGATGTGAATGAGTTCCTCCGGGCCGAGATGAGGAATCCTGAAGCCACCTTTCGGATCTGGTTCCACCAGACGCTCGCCCATCAGCCGATGAACGGCTTCCCGAACAGGCGTTTTGCTCGCCCGATGGCGGTCGGCAATCCCTTGAATATCCAGCTGCATGCCTTGCTGATATATCCCAGCGAGGTAGTCTCCCTTAACGGCCTGATAGACGCGCTCCTGGGTGATCGGATCAAGGGCCGACATCAGTATGCCGATCCTGAAACCAAAGCTGGAGATCGCCAGCGGGGCGTCAACGCCGTGGTAAGTTGGCTGAGATTGCGCTCGGCGATGACCTCGATGCACAACCTCTCGAGATCGCAAAGGTCGCCCATGGCGAGCTGCTTCGGGAAGGACATGCGCTGTCCCGCGAACAGCAGCGGGATCAAGATATGGCCAGTCGAAAGGCCAAGCCGATAGGTGCAGAGCAGATGATCGTCGAGTTTGGACTTGGGGTTGCCAGACTCGATCTCGCGCAGCCAGCGAACCCCCATTCCGAGGTCCATCGCCAATTGGCGCTGTGTTATGCCTTCGCGCTTCCGTGCTTCTTCGATCTGCCGTCCCGACTGCAATTTGACGTACGAGAGCGGGCTTTCAGCAACGGACGCCGCGCATTCAAGCGACATTTCCGCGTCTCCTTTACGGGAGATACTGCCCGCCAAGGCCATTGTGCAGAGCAAAAGCTAGGTGTGCATACCACCACTGTCAAACGGAACCTCGGCCATTCTGTCGGGATCTGTCCATTGCAGCCGCTTGAAATCGCTTAGCTATCTGCGGTTGGGCAGACGCCGATCCTTTTGACCGGCCCCTGTGCGCGATCGAATGCGGCGAGGAGGTCCGCGCCATCGGCGAGCGTGAGCTGCCGGAGTGCGAGGATGTAGATTGTTCCCAGCGTTGGGGGCGCCCGGTCCGGCATGGCGCAGCGCAGCCGATCGGCAATATTGGATGCGACATCCCAAAGGCGGTGGGACGCACCGACATGATGCTCTTCGCTACCGCTCAGCCTTGCCTCCCGCAATTCCTCCAGTTGCGCGACCAATGCGCTCGCCGGAACGGTGTCGAGATAGTTGACCGCGACATGCAGCGTCGTCCCCCAGGCAATGAGGCAGCGGGTCGTTCGAATTAGGTGGCAATGCGAGTCGATAAGAAGATCCACGCCGGCGGGTGAGAGCCGGAGCTTGAAGCTGCGTGTCGGTCTGCCCATTGCGCCTTCTACCTCCTTCCCAACGGGGATCGGCCACCGTCTCGGTTCCGAAAATGCGCCTGTTTTCCTTTCAAATTGGCCCCAAGCGGCAATGAAATGCCGCTTTGGTCCGTTTCATGCGCATCGCGAAGATTATCTGTCTTCAATACTCCAATCATAGACTTCTGAGCTTTCTTTCGCCGGTTCGGCACTTCAGTGCCCTCCCTATTGCGGGCAATTCGGGACATCGGCATTGCTGCTGCCACACCGGATCGAACGTCGTCGGCGACCTTAGCTAACGCCCGGCAACGCTCGACCCGCACCTCCAACAACCGAAGCAACGCGCGGCACCGCGCCACGAGGAGACGCGTCTCATGAATTTGCCACGCCCTTTGTCCGGCCTCATCGCGACGCTGTCGCTCGGGCTCATCGCCTTCCAGGCCCAGGCCCAGGATTACCGTCCCGATGCCGAGGGCTATCCGTGCGATATGCGCAACCGCCTTGCCGTCGTTCAAGACGATCAAGGCTATTCGATCCGAACGCGCCCTGGCCTGAGGGCGACCGACCAGACGTCCGTCCTCTCCACGATCGCAATCGGAACCTCGCACAAGATCGATACCGGGATCGTCGCGCGGTCACCTCTTGCCAAGGTGGAGGTTTCTCATGCCCCGCGCCGTTGAACTGGTGGCAACGGCCCTGCTCGCCGTCGCGACGCCCGCTCTCGCGCAGAATGAAACCCAGCAGGGGACTCTCGAAACGGCCGCACAAGACGCCCAGCGCCAACTGCGCCAGACCTTCACCAACCTGCAGTTCGAGGATTTCGGTCCGGCGCCTGTGAAGGGGCCAATATATCAGGCGATTGCAGGCGGACGAGTCATCTATTTCGCTCCGGAGAGCGAACATCTGCTCTTTGCCGCCATCTACGACAAGAACGGGGTCAATGTGACGGCGCTGGCGCAGGATGCGAGCGCTCGCAAGCGCCTCGGCGCCGTCAATCCTGCCGATGCCCTTGTCATCGGTCCGACAGGCGCGCCAAAGGTGATCGAGTTCACCGATCCCGATTGCCCCTATTGCCAGGCGCTCGAACGCTTCTGGACCGCCAAAGCCGCGGAGGGCAAGCCGGTCCAGCGCCTGATTTATTTCGTGAGCGGCATCCATCCCGATGCGGCGGCCAAGGCCGAGCATATTCTCTGCTCGGACGATCAGACAGCGACCTTCAGGGCGATGTACACCGGCGCCAGGCCAGCGGTGCTGGCCAAGTGCCGCGCGGGCGCCGAGAAGGTCGCCCGGGATGCCGAAACCGTCCGCAAGATGGGCATATCCGGCACGCCGACGCTGTTCGTGGACGGGAAGCTCATATCGGGCTTCCAGCAGGCCGAACTCGAGGCGTTCCTCGAACAGAAGAGGGAAAACGCCGATGCGCGCCGCTGATCGTCGCATGGCGGCGGCCACACCCTCTGTAACCACCGTTCTGGCGGGTCTCGCCGTCACCCGGAACAGCCGCTCACACGAGCATGCAGCGGGCGATGCGAGGACCGGGATGCCGGCGGCCGCGCTCCTCCTGGAGCCGTCCAGCGTCGCCGCCGGCCGGACACGATCTTCATCGCTGCCGGCAGGCATGAAGCGGACGGCTCCCATTCCAAGGAGACCATCAATGTTCACTTTGCCAGCGTTCAGTTTTCTGGCGCGAAGGACGTTCCGCACGATCGACGCGGCAGTCCTTTTCCTCCTGGCCGCAATCGCGGCAAGCGGCGTTGCCCATGCCTTCCAGGCGCCCGCCGCCGGCGATCTCGGCTACGACATCTACGACATCGTCGTAAACCAGGGGGTCAAGGGTCCGCTCGGCTTCGTCGGTGGCGTCGCCGCCTTCCTGTTCGGTGTCTCGCGCCTGTTTTCCAACATCATGATCGGCATCCCGACGATCGTGGCGGCGGTCTGCCTGATCAAGGCGGATTCGATCCTCCAGACCTTCGGCATGGTGATCTGAAGCCTTGGGCGCCGCGCCGGGGCTTCCGGCAAGCGGCCGCCTTTCGAGACGGGGGGTGATGGTCACCTCTCGGAAGTCACGCCGACGCGTGATGAAGCAAGGGAGAAGGGCGTTGGACGAACGTCTGCCGCAGTTCCTGCACCGGCCGGTCCAGATCCTCTGGTTCGACAGTCAGGAGTTCATCGTCGTGATAGCCACGATCTTCGTCGCGGTCATCGTCGGCGGGATCATCGGCTGGGCGCTCATCGGCGTCCTTCTCCTCTTCATTCCCTGGAAGCGCACCAAGCCGCGCGGGTTCATCCCGCATCTGGCCTGGCGCTGGGGCCTCACCCGCTTCCGCCACTATCCGGGTCCGACCCAGACCCGCTTCTTCGAGTAGAGCCGATGGGAAATCCATTTCGACGCAAAGCGCCCGATCTGATCGGGGATGTGCGCCCCAGCTGGCATCTGCACCGCTATCTGCAGGGCTCTGCCAATCTCTTCGAAGAGAACCGGCTGCTCAAGTTCGCCTTTGCCGGGCTGTTCGGGATCACCGCCGTGCTCGGCACGGTGCTCTATACCTCGAACCAGAACCAGCGAACGGTGATCGTGCCCTTCGGCTCGGGCGGCGATCTCTATGTGACCGGCAACAGGCCGTCGCAGACCTATCTGCGCACCATCACCTTCAATGTCGTCAGCCTGGCAGGCACCTATTCGGCCTATTCCGCCGACCGGCAGTTCCAGGAACTGCTGACCCTTGTCCATCCCAGCGCCTACAACGCGCTGCGCGACGGTCTCAACCGACTCTTGGACGAGCTTAGCAATAACCCGACGCTGTCGATCGCCACCTATATCCGCAGCGACCAGCCCGTCACCTACACCGCGTCCGAGATCGTGGTGCCCGTCGAGAAGGTGCGCGTGATCGGCGGTGTGATCCGCAAATTCCGGGGAAATCTGCGCATCCGCTACGCGGTCGAGAACGGCCGCTTCTGGCTGACCGCCCTTCAGGAGGAGAATTTCAATGCCGAGATTCGGTAACCGGAGTCATATCCGTCCACTGGGGCTTGCCTGCCTCCTGGGCATCCTGCTGTCGTCCTCGCCGGCCTTCTCCCAGTCGATCGCGGCGCTCCCCGATCAGACCAGTCGGATCAGGCTCTCCAACCGCGACGTCAATCATGTCGTCTGCGTCGGCGGCGACATCGAGGATGTCAAATTCTCCGCCGAAAAGGGTCTCTCGGTCGAACGCGGCGGATCGGATGCCTGGGTCAAGTTCCTCGTGCTCGAGACCGACGATCCAAACATCGGTGGGCCCGGCGCCAAGACCCGGACCTATGTGACAACGCCTTCGGAATTCTTCGTCGCCTGCAATGGTTCAATCTACCCGCTCTATGCCGAGCCCTCGGACATCCCTGCCCAGACCGTGACCCTGATGCCGGGCAGCCCGCAACGGGCTCGCGCCAACGAGGCGCTGCTGGGACCGTTGGTCGAGGAAGAACGCGCTGTCGGGATCGCTCTCGCGATCCTGCAGGACCGGGTACCGGCATCATTCGCCGAAGTCGCCCCAGGCAGCGCTCGCGTGATCATCGCTGATCTACCCGGCGTGTCGCTCGCCGAGCGCAGGCGTCTCGAGATCGAGGGCGCTGGCCTTTCCGCGAGCGAATATCTCGTTCGCGCTTCGGCCCCGGTCACGCTCGACGAACGCGATTTCCTCGACAGCGCCCTTGGATCCGATATCTTCTCGGTGACGCTCGATCGGCTGACGCTCGGGCAAGGTGAAAGCGCACGACTGATCGTGGTGCGCCGGAGTGCCGGACAATGACCGGCACCACTGATCCCCAAGCAGTCGAACCCGGCCCAATCTCGCCTGCCCATGCACATGAGGATTCCACGCAGCGTGAAGATCGGCCGGCTCTGCTCGACCTGCGCGCCCAGTGGGAACGTTTGACCTCCGACCAGAAGCTGCGCGCGAAGCAGCTCGGTGTCGTCACGACGATCGCTGTGTTGGGCTATGGCCTCTACACGGCGAGCACGAGGGGTACCCAAGAGGCGCCGAAGCCCCCTGAAGCTTCCAAGCTCGACATGGGCGCCGGGTTGCGCGGCGACAGCCTCGAGGTCAAGCTGCGCGGCGATCTTCAAAAGATCCTCGACGGACAATCACTGCTCGGCGACCGTGTGACCGCGATCGAGGAAGGTCGCGTCGTGCCCGGCTCGGGCGGTCCGAAGTCCGGCATGCAGCCACCCGAGGATGGGCTCCCGCCCGCGCTTCCCGGTGATGCGCCGTCTTATCCGCCGGCGCCGGCCGAAGCACAGGCCGAAGCCGGGCAACTGCCCCCGCCACCGGTGGCGCCATCGGCGCCCCCTACCCCGCCGGCACCGCCAACCGAACGGCAGATCGGCGCCATCGGCGCAGCGACGACCGCGGTTGCAGCGGAAGGAGGCGCGGCCGGCGGGGCACGATCAAAAAAGCCCAATCGGACGATCTATTTGCCACCTGGTTTCATGAAGGCCAGGCTGCTGACCGGCATCGACGCGCTGGCGAGCCGGGACGCGACCAATAATCCCGAGCCGATCATTGCCCGGGTCCAGGCGCCTGCAGTGCTGCCCAATGACGTGAAAGCCAATCTCGCGGGCTGCTTCGTCATCGGCAACGCCACCGGCAGTCTGGCCAAGGAGCGGGTCGAGATCCAGCTCGTGTCGATCTCCTGCGTGGATTTCGACGAGCATGCGGTTGTCGACCAGCCCATCAAGGGCTTCTTCGTCGATGCCGATGGGAAGAAGGGGCTTTCCGGCAAGGTGGTGACGCGCGCCGGTGCGACGCTCGCGCGATCCTTCATTGCCGGCACGATCGCCGGGATTTCCCAGAGCGTGGAGGGCACGTTCGGCAATGTGTCGACCTCGGCGCTCGGCAGCGTCCGGACGCTCGATGCAGGCGATGCCGCGAAAACGGGCATTGCAGGCGGCCTGTCGCGCTCCTCCGACAAGCTCACCGACTTCTATCTCGACCTCGCGCGACAGGCCGGCCCGGTCGTGGAGGTCGGCGCGGCGAAGGACGTGGTCGTCGTCATCCAGGAGGGCCTCGCCCTCGAGATCAAGCCGTCGGTCGGAGCCAAGTTCTGATGCGCCGGACAACCTCATCTCAAGGAGCGTTCATCATGCCGATCCAGGCATCACGCCTCGCCATGTGCGGGATCCTCGCTGCCACGACACTGCTCGGTCTTTCGGGTTGCGCGACGATGGGATCGCTCATGTCGCCCTATTCCGAGAAATTCTCGTGCAAGAATGATGACCACGGCCAGTGTATCCACCCGGAGAAAGCTTACGAAGATGCTGTTGCCGGCGTCGCGTCGAAGTCGGATCCGGCGGTCACCAACGACAAGCGCATGCTGCGCGGCACGGCTGTCGAAAATAGCGGCCGGCGGAGCCGATCCAGGGCGGATGCCAATGCCTATGGCAGCTACAAGGATAGTGTCTTCCGCGAGCTCAAGGGGCTGATCGATGCCCCCGTCACGCCGATGCTCAAGCCGGCGCGAACGGTCCGTACCCTGATTCTTCCCTATGCCGACCGGCAGCGGCCGGACCGGCTCTACATGCCCCGCTATGTCTATTCGATCGTCGACCGGCCCGTCTGGGTCGTCGGCGGCACGCTGGTCGCGCCGCCGAGCAGGGCCGAGCGCGCGCCCGTCCTGGGCCAAATCAAGGAGCCTCCCGCCTCCGCAGTCGCTGATGCGCCGGAAGGTGCTCCGGTTACTGAGCAGGAGCCGCGCAAGTGATCGGCGCACCGTCTCGCAATGGGCTCAGCTATGGGCGCATGCGGAGCGCCGTGCGGCGCGACAGCTATTCGGACTTTCTTCCGCTGGTCGCCTGGGATCCCGAGACCGAAGCCTTCCTCTGCATCGATGACAGCTGGGGTCATGCCTGGGAGGTGCTGCCAACGGCATATATGTTCGCCCATGTTCAGGGCGCGCTCCAGGGGCTGCTCAACATCCATTTTCCCGATGGGACCGTCCTGCAGCTTCATACCTTCGCCGATCCGTTGATCGACGATGCGCTCGACGCCTTTCTCGACATGAAGACCCGCGACGACCCGCTGATTCAGGCCTCGGCGCGCCGCACGCATGAATATCTGAGCCGCGGCCGCCATGGATTGAAAGCCCTGCACGACATACCGGTGCGAAACTTCCGCACGCTGCTTTCGATCAAGACACGCCGTCCGCTCGGCGAGGATCTGCGCCGGCAGGTGGAGGAGCAACTTTCCAAGCTTGGCATTCGCAGGCTTGAACCGGAGGAAATGGTCGCCTTCTATCGGCGCGTCTTCAACGGCGTTGCCAGTCCTGCGCCGGGCGTCTTCGCCGATGGCACGACGATCGGCGCGCCGCCGATCGCCAAGCAGATCATCGATGCCGGACCCGATCTGTTGTTCGAAGGACCCGAGGTATTCCTCGGCAACCAGGTCGCACGTTGCCTCACGCCCAAGGCGCCCGCCCGGCGGATCACGGCCGAACGCGCCAATCGGCTGCTCGGCGGCATGCGGGGCTCGTCCGAAGACAGCGACCAGATCGGCGGGCCGTTTCTCTACACGCTCAATGTCCTGTTCGATCATTCGCAATTCGAGATCCACAAGCGCGCGCAGATCCTCTCGGCGCAGAAGGCGGCGGGCAGTTTCGCGGTCGAGGTGGGCAAGCAGATCGAGGAGATCGGGTGGATCCTCGATGAAGCCGGCAATTCCAAGTTCGTGCGCGTGATCCCCACTGTCTGGGTGTTCGGCCGTGATCGCGCCCATGCGCGCGAACTCGCGGCGCGCGCCAAACGGCTGTGGGAGGGCGAGCCCCTGCCCTTCTCCATGCAGGAGGAAAGCTATCTCAACCCGACGCTGCTGGTGATGAGCCTGCCCTTCGGCCTCTATCCCGACCGCACCATGCTGCGGATGCTTGAGCGGGATTTCCGGATGCCGGTGAAGGCGGCCGTGCTGATGGCGCCGATCCAGACCGATTTCGCCGGAGGCGGGCGCCCGGCGCTCCTTTATACCGGCCGCAAGGGCCAGCTGATCACGCTCGATCTCTTCGATCCGCGCATCAACAACTACAACTTCATCGTTTCGGCCGAAAGTGGCGCTGGCAAAAGCTTCCTCCTCAACAATCTGTGCCAGCAATATTTCGCCTGCGGCGCGCTCATCCGCATCATCGACATCGGCGGCAGCTACAGGAAGCTCTGCACCCTCTGCTCCGGCCGCTACATCGATATCGGGGAGGAGCATCTGGTCCTCAACCCATTCGACATGGGCCTCGCACTCGACGGCGACGACAAGCAGTCGGCGATCACCATGGCGGTCGCGATCGTCGCTGAGATGGCCAATGCCTCGACGCGCAAGGGCGTCACGACGTCGGAATGGAATCTTCTCAAATCCGCCGTCCAGTGGACGATCGATACCGGCCGCGCGGATCATGGCATCGACGCCGTGCGGGAATGGCTCGGCACCTATCCGGCACATGCGGGCAGCGAGCTCGATCGGGTCGAGCATCTCGTTCCGACAGCGCGCGAACTCGCTTTCAATCTGCGCGACTTCGGTTCGGAAGGGGCCTACGGCCATTATTTCAACGGTCCCTCGACCCTCGACATTCGTGCCGACGAATTCGTGGTGCTCGAACTCGAACGCCTCAAGGCGATGCCCGACCTGTTCAACGTCATCGTCATGGTGGTGGTGAACGCCGTCACGCAGGAGCTGTACCTTTCGGCCCGCGACCGCCCGCGCTTCGTGCTGTGCGACGAGGCGGCCCAGTTCATGACGCGGACCGAGGGCCAGGATCTCTCACGCCTCGCGGAGGCTTTCGGCCAAGGCTATCGGCGGGCGCGCAAATATCGGGGGTCCTTCGGCATCGTGCTGCAGAGCATGAACGACCTCATGCTCTTCGGTGGCACGGGCCAGGTGATCCTCGAAAATGCCGCGACCCGCTTCCTGCTCCAGGGCTCGACCTATGACCGGGCCGTGGAGAACAAGATTCTCGATTATTCGGGGTTCGTCCTCGATCTTCTGAAATCGGTCCGCAATTCCAAGCCGAATTATTCCGAAGTCTTTATCGACTCGCCCTTGGGGCTCGGCATTGCCCGCCTTGTCGTCGATCCCTTTTCCTACTGGATCAACACCTCGGCTCCCGACGAGGTGGCGGCTTTCGAGGCGCTGATGCGGCAGGGGCTTTCGCCGCTTGAAGCCGTCTGCCGCCTGGCTGGGGTCGATCCATCCGAAATCCTAGGTGCCTCCGCGGCACCGGGCCTGGTGGGAGCGCGACCGTCATGACACGTCATACCCCGCACCCCGATCAGCTGCCGCTCAACTGGTCCGACAATGAAGCCATCGAAGTGATTGTCGAGCAGCGCCTCGCCGAACGGTTCGAGGCAGAATCGTTCCGCTGGCGCTTCCGTCTGATCGCGATCGAGACGATCATGATGGGGCTGCTCGTTCTCGTCGCCGGGCTGATGCTCAAGCAACCGACCATAATGGTGCTGCGCGCGTCAGTCCTGGTCGCGGCTTCCTGCTTCGCAACCGGGCTGCTGCTGCTCGGACTGTCCGCCTCGGCGGCAAAGTTGGCCACGCGCCTGCGGCGCTGGAGGGCATCATGACCGGCCTGCTCTCGGCATGCCCCTCCCAGTCCGCGATTCGCTTGAGCCTCGGCGGAAGCCTGCTTTCGATCGTGCAGTCCACGCTGCTGCTTCTGATGCCTGACCTCGAGGGCGCGGTGCGGGCGCTCATCTGGTTCATCACGAGCCTGTCGGCGCTCGCGCTGCTGACCGCTCTGATCGGCTTGCCGGATCCTCCGCCCTATCATTGGAGGCGCCGCCATGGAGGTTAGCCGTTTGTCGCAAGGGTCCATCCTTGCAACCACGAGCATGGCAGGCGCCCTGGCGCTGAGCGCGAGCATCGCTGCGGCCGCCGGCACCAATGGTTCCAGTGCCACCATTGGGCGAACCTGGCCGATCGCCGAGCGCGATGCGCTCGAGGAGATCGAGGCGAAGGTGGCGACGCTGCCACGCGACATGAGCAAGGCCTATGGGCCGCGCAGCCGATGGAGCGCTCTCAAGGCCGCACCGCTAGCCGCGGCGACCGCCGATCGCGTGCGTTCGGTTGTGCCCTTCTACACGCTCGAATTCGACATCAGGCTGCCGGACGGGAAATTGCTCTACCCCAAGGGCTTCACCTTCAACCCGCTCACTTATGTGCAAATGCCCCAGCGCCTCGTCGTCGTGCATCCGCGCGATCTCGGCTGGGCGCTCAAGGTCGCGCGACCGAGCGATTTCATCCTGCTGACGGCGCTGGGCACGCAAAATGGTGACGCCATCGATCTCAGCGAAAAGACCGGACGCGCGATTTACATTCTCGAAGAGCGGGTCAAGCAACGTCTCGGGCTCACCGTAGCACCGGTGATCGTCGCCCAGACCGGCCCGAAACTGGTCTTGACCGAATATGGGCCGAAAAGCCGGACGCTCGTGAAGGGGGCAGCCCAATGACCCGGCGGCTTCCCATCTTCCTGATCGGTGTCCTCCTCGGGCTCGGCATGATGCTCGCCTGGCCCGGCGAGGCCCATGCCTCAAAATGCGAGGCGGGCACTGTCTTCAACCCCATCACCAAGGTTCGCTGGACCTGCATCTTTCCGATCACGGTCGGCGGCGTGCGGGTCGGCAGTTTCGACAAGCTCGACAAGGCGCTCGACGCGCAGTCCGCTTCGAAGCCGCTCTGCGCATGCCGCAAGGGCGTCCAGTTCTGGTTCGGGGTGAAGGTCTCCTACTGGAGTCCCAACCGCATGGTCGATGTGGTGACAGAACCGGGCTGCATGATGGCGCTCGGCGCCGACCTTATGCCGACGGGCGGCAAGCTCCAGGGCAGCCAGTCGTCGATCTCGGACGGTACCAACACGCGCAAGATGTTCGCGCAGATGCACTATTATATCTCGCCGGTCTGGGCGATGCTCGACATGTTCACGGATCTGCCCTGCCTCGAAAATGACGGGTTCGACGTCGCGCTCATCACCGAGGTGCTGCCGACCTGGCAGTCGGGAACGCTGGGTGCGATCATCCAGCCTGAAGGCATATTGTTCGGCAATCCCGCCGCGGGTCTCGCCTGCATGGGCGACAGTGCGGCGGCCGCAGCCGGCAAGGTCATCGACCCGCTCTTCTGGTGCATGGGAAGCTGGGGCGCGACCTATCCGATCGCCGGGGATATCCATTTCGACGACAGCGTCGAGGCCTGGGCCGGGCTGGCTGCGCGCGGCACCTTCATGATGGGACGCCTGGGGGCGCTCACGATCAGCTCGGCCGATGGCTGCTCGTTCATCCCTCAGCCGATCTGGACCAAGAGCCGCTACAAGCTCCAGATCATGGAGCCGGTGAAGGGCGGCAAGTGCGTCAATATCGGCCGCCCCGGCGCGCTCTGGTCGAGCGGCAAGCATGCGCCCGGCAAGGACAATGCCCAATTCATGCTCTTCGAAAAGGTAATCTGCTGCGCTGGGATTCCGGTGCCATGACAGACGAGCTTCCCCCCAAAGCCATTCACGAACGCCCCGCGCAAGCCGCCGACCTGGATCGGAGGTCAACCCGCCAAGGCCCTTACGGCCACCGGCGGCTGTGCGGGACGGGAGCGGCGCCGACAAGCCCCCTTGGCGCCGCTCCACCCCCGGCCAGCGCGGTCGCGGCGCTCCCCCGGCGGCTCGGGCGTGTCCTCTCCGCCCGGACCGTTCTCGCAGCCGCGCTGGCCACCCTGGTATCTCCGTCTGTGCTTGCCCAGACAATGGAAGAGCGCGCCCGCTCGGCAGCGGACGCGGCCCGCGCCAAATCGAGCGACAGCGATGCGCTCCAGCAGAATTATCTGACACCTGGCCTTTCCGGCCAGCCCATTGCGACGGTGGATAACAGCCGCACCTTCACGCCCAATATCGCGTGCCAAAAGACCGCGGCCTTGATGGAAGTGCTGGTCCAGCCTTCATCGACCGGCGACCTCGGCGCGGTCAGCATTGCGCGCGATACCGATCTCGATGGAACGATCGACAGCCGGAGCAACCTGCCGGTGCCCGTCTCCGGCATTTGCGCCAACGGGGTCATCGCCTGCCAGCCCGGGACTTGGGGGCAATGCAGCTATTTCCGCTGGGACGTCGACAGCGCACGCACTCTCAAGCTGGCCCAGGTCGACATGCCGCAGCTTTCCGGCTGCTATTGCATCAACAACAGCTGCGGCTCGAACCTCGCCTGGGGCAATATGCCTCAGGTTCTACGTGATCTGGGCGGCGGCATGATCGGCGCGCTCACCACCGCCGATCCGCGCTATGGCGTGGCCGAGGCGGTGATCGACGGACCCGTGATCCGCTATGTCGGCGCGCAATCGACGGCCTGCTCGGCCAACCCCGCGCTGTCGCAGACCACCTATCGCGCCAATCCGACAGCGATCGCCGCCGACGCCTATGCGAGCTCGACCGGCAGCGCGGTCTTCCAGGCGCTCAAGGGTTCCGCCGTGGGCACGGGCACGGCACTTGCGTTCAGGCATTGCACGATCGAGCGGCGCGTGACCGTACTCAAGACCGCCGCACAAGACGTCATCACCAGGATAGCGGGCGGCTATGCGACGATGAAGAATGGTTCGTCGTTCGACTTCTTGATGGGGTCGCCTGCCGACAACAGCCTGAATGGCGGCAGTTGCCGCCTCTTCGATTTCCGCATGACACTGCGGGTCGGCGAGGCCGACCGGATTGTCGACGCGCGCCTCTTCCAATATTTCGCGGACGACTGGGCGCAGGTCCGGATCGACGGGATGCTTGTCGCTTCGGGACCGAGTCCCTGGACATCGATGGGCTTTCCGCCGGGCAAATGCGAATTGAAGCGGACCTTCTATTCCTATCCCAATATCGATCTCAAACCGTTCCTCACGCCCGGAGATCATGAAATCTGGCTACGCGCGGCGGTGGGCAGCGGCGGCGAGGCGTTCGCCCAGGTCCGTGTCGACGTAGATGAAAGCTGCAAGACGATCGAGCAGCTCGTCGATCAATGCGGCATCATTGCTACTGACCCGCAATGTCGGCTGGACAGCGAACTGGTCGATGGCGTTCAGACCTTCATCAATGGCGTCGCCACGGGCCTCAAACCCCTGCCCCAGACTCGCGTCATGGGCAATTCGGCCTGCCCCGTCGAACTCACTCGCGATTTCTTCCTCAAGGACCGGACCTATCGCTGCAAGATCGACGACATCGCGCAGCCCGACACGAGCCGCGGCGCCTATATCATCGATCATTCGACCGAGACGATGCTGGCGGACAGGACCAAGGCGAGCGACGGCAGCTTTGCAACATCAACACGGGGCTTCAGCCTGCCCGACCGTGGCTCGGTCCCGGCCTGCGAGGCGATCTGCAAGACGCGTGCGCCCAAGGCAAACAACGACGCGGCGCTCTCGGGTGTCGTCGGCGACAAACAGAATGTGCCGACCGGCTATGACATCTTCTATCACGCCTGCGACAGCGCCAATCGTTGCCCCGCAGGCCCCGGCGAGGAGATCGTCTCGGCCTGTGGCTGTCTCGACGATTTTCCAGAAGCGGTCGTCATGATGCAGACGGTGCGGCTCGCCGGCGCCGACCTCGTCTGCACGGGAGCAACGCGATGACGCGCCGGCATCTCATATGGTCTCGCGTCGTGACCACCGGGACGCTCATGGCGCTCTCCTGCCTCCTGGTCGTGTCGCCCGTGCAAGCGCAGACCGGCCAGCAACTCTGCGCGGCCGATCTCAATGGCAATGGCGACGCCGCTGATCCGGGCGAGATGGCCTATTGCGCGCAGACGCCATCGGGGCAGTTTCTATGCCCGATCCAGGAAGTCGCCTGCGTGGCCGATGCAGCAGGCCAATATAGCTGTCCTGCAGGGCCCCAATTCGCCTGCCTCGCCAAGACAACAGGCGGCGTTCCTGCCTGCTCGCCCAACCAATGCGCGGACCTTGCCACCAATCCGATCGTCGATGAGCCCCCGATCGACGACGCCGGCATCGATCCTGACGCGCCGGTAGACGCCGACGGCAATTGTCTTGGCACGGTCGAGATCTTCGGCGGTCGCGGCATGCGGTGCCGCCCTCCGGGTCTCAGCACGACGTTCGCCAATTGCTGCAAGGATAAGGGCAAGATTGTGAAGGACGGCATGGGCTCGTCCATCTCCTCGATAGGCACCAAGATCGCCGTCGCCAAGGGCGTGATCACCGGCATGAAGGCCGCCTATACCGCCTTCAAGGCCGGCGCGACCGCGAGCCAGGCAGCCAGCGCCGGCGCGAATGCGCTTGTCGTCGGCCTCGACCCCACCTCGATCGCCGTCAGCCTCGCCATCAACTTCATGATCGATTTCCTGTTCTCCGGCTGCGACCAGCAGGACATGGAGACCGCAATGCTGCGCTCGTCGGGCATGTGTCACGAGATTGGCAGCTATTGCACGTCGAGTTTCCTCGGCATCTGCCTCCAAAAGGCGCGCGGTCACTGCTGCTTCAACACCAAGCTCGGCCGAATCATCCAGGAACAGGGCCGGCCCCAGCTCAAGGCGTTCAACGGCAATCTCTGGGGCACGGCGAAGAAGCCGATGTGCCGGGGCTTCACGCCCGAGGAGTTCCAGGCGCTCGATTTCAGCAAGATGGATCTCTCCGAATATTATGCGGACATCGAGGCCCGCACCCAATCCGACATCCAGATCGATATGAAGGAACGCGTCGATGCGTATCTCAAGGCCGTCGGCCCATAGCGCCGTCGCACTGACCGCGCTTGTCCTCGCAACCGCTGCGCTCGCGCAGGATTCGTCCCGCCAGTCCATCCAGAATGAAGGTGAGGGCGCGATGGAACGTCTCGAGGGCGCCGTTTCCCGAGCCAAGCGGACCCAAGGAGTCCCCTCACCCCACCTGCCAGGCGACATGCATCCGGCCGAGCGGCGGCGCGCCTTCGAGGCGCTGCGCAAGCGCGCGCCGATGCCGGACATCGACGCCAGGGCACGTGCAGCGCATGACGCCGGCGAAGCGAAGATGGCAGCGGAACGCGAGACACAGGCAAAACGCCTGCGTCAGGCCCTCGGGCTCGAACCATCCGAGATGGAGGCAATCGCGAAAGCCGGCGCGAAGCCGGCGACCAAGGGCTGGGTTCCGGTCCTGTTCGTCTCATCCTCGATGCCGGTTGCAGTGCTGCGAAACTATGCCGTCCAACTCGAGCGGGTCCATGGCGTGCTTGCCTTCCGCGGTATGCCTGGCGGTCTCAAAAAGGTCGGGCCGATGGCCAAGCTGTCGGCGGAGATCCTCCGGCTCGATCCTGGATGCGAGGGACCGAACTGCGCGATGCGCAGCGTCCAGCTCATCGTTGATCCGATCGTCTTCCGCCAGCACGGCATCGTGCGCGTGCCTGCCTTGGCCATGATCCCGGGCGATCCGACCGAGGCCTATTGCGAGCGGGACGACGAAAGCCCGAGGGCGGCGCACGTCGTCTATGGCGACAGCGCGCTTTCCGGCCTGTTCGAGGAATATGCCCGTCTGGGCGGGAAAGAGGAGGTGCGTGATGCTCAGGCTCTTCTGGGCGCTCGCTAACGCGCTCCTCGGGCTCTGGCCGAGACTGCGTGATCTGCCGCGCAAGGCATCGGTCGCGTTAGGCGCACCCAGCCCCGACCTGCCCGCACGGCCGGAACGCCTGTGCCTTGCCCTTGCGATCGTGCTCCCGATCGCGCTGCTCGCTGCGCTGCTGGTGCCGCAGGTGACGCTCGTGATGAGCCCATCGATCGAGGCCTGGGCGGTCCGCAAGGCCCCCGGCCCTATCGCACGCGGAGACTATGTGATGTTCATGCTGAACCATCCAATCGCAGGCCCCAATCCGGTGCCGGTGACCAAGCATGCGCTTTGCATGCCGGGCGACCGGCTGGCTATGATCGAAACCCCGTCGATAATGGTGCCGCGGGCCTTTGACGGACGCTATTTCTGCAATGGCGAGTTGCTCGGCGTCAGCCTGCCCTTGGCGCATAATGGGATGAAACTCGAGCATATGCGCTGGAGCGGAATTGTCCCGCCCGGCATGGTCTATGTCGGCTCGCACCATCCGCGCGGGTTCGACAGCCGCTATTTCGGGCTCCTTCCGATCCGAAGCCTGACGCGCATGGAGCGGCTCCTGTGAGCGGCCGGTCCGCCTTGGCCGTTCTCGTCGTCCTGCTGCTGCCCGCCGCGGCAATGGCGCAGGAGCCCGGCATCCCGGCGAAGCCCAAGCAGGGCTATTGGTGGTATGAAGCGCCGAAGCCACCGCCAGCACCCGACGATCCCGATGCGCTCAAAAAGCCTGTAATCCCTCCAATGAAGGAGCTGGCCACCTGGACACCGCCCAGGATTCGTAGGCTGATCGAGGCGCAGCGCGATTATGCGGCGACCGTGCTGACGGTCGATGCTGTTGCCGATTTCTGGCGGCTGCAGGATTTTGCGCGGCGCAAGGCCCGCGCCTTCGCCGGCGTCACACAGATCGCGATGCTTCAGCATCCCGAGCTCAACTCGAAATCCGCGAACCCAATGGTCGGGGATGCACGTTCGGAACTCACAGCGCAGAAGGATGCGCTCCGCCGTGCCTATCTGCGCGCCCACGCCAATGAGTTCGCGCTCGTCATGTTCTCGCGCGCGACCTGCGGCTACTGCCGTGTGCAGTGGCCGATCGTGCAGAGGTTCCAAGAGGAAATGGGCTGGCAGGTCACGCTTCTTGACGTCGACCGGCGAGCGGATGTCAAGGAACGGTTCGGCGTTGAGATCACGCCCACCACCATGGTCATCCGCCGCAACAGCCAGCAGCGCATGATCATCGCCTCGGGCGTGGAGGCTTATCCCAACCTCGCGCAGATGGCCTATCAGGCCGTCCGCCTGCTGCGCGGCGACATCCGTCCCGAGCAGTTCATGACCGGGCCAGGCGAGGACGATGGGTTCTTCGACGCGCTTGGCAATGGCCCCGTCTCCGCTACCGATCCGCGCGCGCTCGGCGGCGACCTCATCGATGCCAGTGCGGGAGAGAGGCCATGAAGTTGCTGGTCCTACTCGGCATACCCGGTCTCGTCATTGTTACCGGTTCCGCGGCGACAGCGCAGACGATCACCCGCGAGCAGGCCCTGCGCGCGGCGATCCATCCGGTGGCAGAGGCGCGAACGATGCAGGCGTGGTTGTCTCGCGTGCCTGTCACACGAGCCTATCCGGATGATTTTGCCGCGACACTTCAAGGTCAGGGACCGGCTTTTGTGATCGAGATGACCACGAGCCCCGGTTGCATCCCCTGCGGGGATCTATGGACCAAGCTCGTCACGCTGGGGAAGCGCTACGGCTGGAAAGTACAGGTGCTGGGCACCCAGGACGCAATGATCCGCTCAGGAAGGCTCGGCCTCCCCTGGGTTGGCAATCCCGTAGCGTGGGTGAGACCAGTCAACGATCCCGGCAGGACGGTGCCGGTGGCCATCGGCACCGATCACGCGCCCAATCTCGCTCGCAATCTCTATCTTGCCGCGAAGATGCTGACCGGAGTTAGGCCAGCGGTAGGCGTGCGGGCCATGTCCAAGTTCACAGGCATCGTCGGGTTACCGACATCGTACACCGGGAGGCGCTGAGCAATGGCGGGCGCTGCGTCTCTCCTCCCCTTCCATCTCCACAGGAGCCCGCCATGTTCGTTCTGGCCACCCGCGTCCGCATCGTTGTTGTTGGTCTGACTTTCGCGCTTTCCGGAGCGGCAATGCCGGCCCACGCGCAGAGTTGGGCGGAAAGCTGGTTCGACAACGTCACTTATACCTCGCCCGGCAGCTTCGAGGACCAGATCCGGGGCTATGTGACGGCCGGCGGAATGTCAGGCAGGGTCGATGTCCATAACGACTATCTGATGTCGGTGAGCCTGCCCAAGGTGCGCGCCGGCTGTGGCGGCATCGACATGTTTCTGGGCGGCATGTCCTTCCTTGACCCGGACTATCTGGTCCAGAAGCTCGAGAGCATCCTCCAGGCGGCGCCGGCGGTTGCATTCCAATATCTTCTCGAGACGCTCGACGAGAAGATGGGGAACATCATCTCGAAAATGGAAGCCGCGACGAACTTCCTGAACTCGATCCAGGTCAATGACTGCCGCCTCGCCAACCGCATGGTCCAGATTGCCAAGGGGGACGACAACATGTCCGGGATCATCGAGGAGATGACGGGTTACCGCTCGGTCAAACAGGGGTTCGCCAAGAGCTATCAGCAGTCGCGCGAGAAGATCGAGGCGAACAACAACAATCCGACCGAGGATCTGAAGGATGCTCTTGCCAACTGCCCGGCGGAGGTGACGGAGATATTCCGGACCGGGTCGTTGCTCTCTCATGCAGCGACCAGGGTCGGTGCGGGCGATTGGGCGAGCGTCATGCGTGCGCGGGTGGGCGACGTCTATATGCGTTGGGATCCGGCCGACAAGGTGCCCCTCTTCACGGCAATCCCGCAATGTCCCGCCCAGGATACGGAGAGCGCACAGGATTTCCTGACCGGCCGTGTGCAGCGCCGCGCGCTCAACGTCCCTCCGACTGGCGCCGATTGCAGCCAGGACGGCAGTGGGCGCGGTGCCCTCATCCTGGCGCGCGAGAGGATGCAGTCGATCGCGACCAAGATCCGGACCAGGTCAGCGCTGACAGCCGAGGAACGTCAGTTCGTCGCCAATGTCCGCACATTGCCCATCTACCGGATGCTCGAATGGGGCGTGCGGCAGGGTGTAGTCGACTCCGTCATCGGCGATACCGATGAACTGGTCGCGCTCACTCTCGCCTATCAGATGCTCAATGACCTGACGCGCACGATCGATTTCACCGTCAGCAATGCCGAGCGCGGCGCGACGGTGGCGGGCGCCGCCGACGGTAACGCAGCGAATGTCTGCCAGACGAGGATCCTCGCCAAGGGGATCGAGCAGTTGCGTGATCTGCGCGACGAGGTGCTGCGCCAGCGCGCGCAGATGCGTCAGAGCTATATGGCCGCCCTCCAGGCGGCCAATCTCTCGGCCAATTATGCGGGTCTCATTCGCGAGCGCGACCAGGATGCCCGGAACGCCGCCGGCGCCGCTGCGGCCCGCAATCAGTAACGGAGCCAACCCCCATGCGCCGTTTCCCCCGACTGATCGCCGCTGCCCTCGCGGCTATGACGGCATCGCCTGCATTCGCAGTCGACACGAGCTTTCATACTTATGATGGCTTTGCCGAGACGGTGGATGCTTTTCGCCTCGTCTCGATGATCTTTGCCGACCCCCGCTATGAGACGCTGGTGCTGATCGTGGCGACCGTCGGCATCGGTCTTGGCGCTGTCATCGCCAGCGTGCGCGGGTCGGGCATGGGCCTTGTCGCATTCGGTTTCCAGATCCTGTTCGGTATCGGTCTGTTCGTCGGGCTGATCGCCACGACGGGGACCGTCCATGTCTACGATCGGGTCCGCAATGCCTATCAGCCGGTTGGCGGCGTGCCGAACCTGCTGGTTCTGGTCGCGGGGGCGACCAACATGATCGAACGCGCCCTGGTCGAGACCATCGACGACAATACGATCGATCCTGACGCCAAGATCGAGTTCGGTGCCGGTGGCCACAGCTTCGACCTGTTCCTGAACGCAGTTTCCCCGCGCGGCCCGATGACCGACACTTTCCTCGACGCGACAATCAAGGATTATGTCCGGCAATGCTATCCGGTCGCCCGCGTCTCGGCCGCGTACGGCGTCGATGACGACAAGCTGTTCCGCACCACGACCGATCTGCCGGCGGCGTTCGCGGCGATGGCGGGTCCGGCGACCTTCTCGACCGTCTATACGGAGACCGACAAGGGCGGGACGACGGTGAGCTGCAACGAGGCCTGGCAGCATATTTCCGATCGGCTGTCGGACCCGACGCTCTTCGACGGATATACGCTGCAGATCTGCGCGCGAACCGGCTTCGATACGGGCAATGCACAGCAAGTCGCGCGCTGCCGCCAGCAGTTGGGTGAGATGGGCCAGATGATGGTGGATCGGCCAATGACCGCGCAGGCGCTGATGACCCATATCCTGCTCGGCAATACGGTCGGCGACGTTCTGTTCGAGGATTCCCCGGCAAGCGCGGCCAGGGTCATGGCGAACCGGGCGGTGATCTCGAACGGCCTTGCCACGCTCTCGGTCGCCAATGAATGGATGCCGACGATCCGGGCTACCGTGTTCGGCATCATGCTGTTCATGGTGCCCGTGGCGCTGCTGTTCATCCTGACCCCGATCAATCTGCGGGTCGCAAGCTTCGCGCTCGGCCTCTTCGTGTTCGTGGCGCTCTGGGGCGTAATCGATGCAGGCATCTATCAGCTCACGCTGGGCCGAGCCTCGGCAGCGCTCGAGGAGGTGCGCTCGAATGCTGTCGCGGCCAATGCCTGGCTGCTGGCTCCATCGGCCGCGATGAAGGCTTTGGCGATCTTCGGGAGCTTCAGGACGGCGGCCGCCGGGCTTGCCGGCGCGTTCGTGTTCACCGTGTTCCGCTTTTCCGGCAATGTGTTCACCTCATTTACATCGGGCACTCTCGGTATTGCCGGCCAGGGCACTGCTGCTGCGGCACCGATGGCTACGACGGAGGGGCGCGCAGCGGCGCTGGAGGCCCAGGCCTCTGCATTGGGAACGCGCGCACGCGCTGGCGCGACATCGAGCTTCGGTGACTTCGGGGAACGGTCGAGCTTCGGGGCCAACAGGAGCTTCGGGGAAGCCGACCGAATCCTCGGGGAGCGCCCCGGTACGAGTGGCGGGACAGCGTTGGCGCTGGGTGGGATCGAAGGTTCGCGCCAGCTTGGGCACCTCTCCCCTGCCCTCAATGGCCGTGATCTCTCCGACCCGCAGGTCGCGCGCGCCGTCCAGGCCAACGCCGCGACAACGGCGATCCATCAATTTGCGGAGAAGGATGCGCTCAGGGGACTCGGCACGACCTATTTCGGGCAAGGCGAGACAGGAGAGAAGGCATTCGCCGCTTTCGCCCAGAATCTGGTCCAGTGGCGCGCTTTCGGGGACCAGAGAGCCTATGGCATGATGATGCAGGCGGCCACCCGTCATTTCGAGCGGGCGGGCTATTCGGCCAAGGATGCGGAGCTGAAAGCGTCGGGCGTGATCGGCGAGGCGCAAAGCGACCCGACCTTCGCGAAGCTCATCGCTAACGCCTATGACCAGGAGCAGATGCTCAGCAACGACCTTACCGCCGCCCAGGTTCAGGTCGGCGCCATGGAAGGACGGCGCGATTTCGCGGGCGACAATGTCGCCGGTATCGAGCGCGCGAATGTCGCGACCGAGCAGGCCTGGCGGACGGGCGGCAATCAGGGTCAGCGCGATGCGTCCGCGATGCTCGGGCTTCCGGTTCAAGAAACCGCCCGCCGCATCGGCTTCATCAATGCGCTGTCCGGCGAAGCGCGCAGCACCGCGATCTCCCAGCTCGCCCGCGCGACCGGCCGCAACGAGGCGCAGGTCGAACGGGCACTGGAGCGTTACAATGCATCGGTTCAGGTTGGGACGGCGGACGGTGCCACGGCCGAAGCAGCGCGCGAAGGGACCAGCGTCTATGGCCGCACGCGGGAAGCCGCCGGCTACGACTTTGCCGAGCGATCGGGCAAGCTTGATGCGCAGCGCGAGGTTGGCACGAGCGGCACGCGCGCGGCGGCGCGGATCGGCGAGCAGCGCCGGCAGTCCGAGAATTTCGGCTTTGCCGAAGGGGCGGCCGCGGCCGGCGTTTCGACGCGAGAGGCGGCACGCCTCAACAGCTTCATCCAGGCGCTCAGCCGCACCGCCGGCAACCAGGTGGACATGGCAGAGGGCGGCGCGGCGGGAGTGGCGGATCGTGCCCGCAATGAGCGCCTGACCCAGATCGTCGATCGCGAACGGCTTACCCGCATGCAGGGGCTGCTGCGCAGCCAAGGCATCGTCATGTCGAAACGCGATCTGGCGATGGCCCAGAATGGCGATCTCGCGATGAACCTGACGCCCGAACAGGCCAACCAGCTGCTCCGTGCTGGACTTATCAACGAGAGCCAGGCCGGGGCTCTGGCGCAAGGCGGCGTTGCCCGTTTCAGCTTCGCAAACAACGATCTTTTGGTTTCAAGCACCGCCGGGTTCCAGCAATCGGCGCGGAGCGACACCAGCACGAGGTTCGAGGCCGGCAAGCAGGCGGGCCCCGATACGATCGAGCATTTCATGGGCGGCGGCGAGGAGGGCCGCAGAGCCATGGCGAACTGGCTGCGGGGCGGATTCGAAATGGATCGGCACGGGAACTGGCGCCTCAAGCCCCAGGTCGCTGATACGCTGCAGCGCGACGTTCAGGCGATCATGGCCCAGACTGGTTGGACGCGGAGCATCGACAGGTTAGCCCAAGATCAGACCTCGATGGGAACTGATGTCGGTGCCTCGGTTTCGGCATCGGTAAATCGCGTTGGCCCTAGCAAGGCCGGAAGCGGAAACCGCAAACCATCGGGCAATTCTGTTGCTGGCGGTGCATCAGCTAACCTGGGCTTCGAAAGTTCAGATCGCGGGACGACATCGGAAACCGCCAACTCCAATATCGACATTGTGAACTACGATGTGCGCGAAGCTATCGCCGCTGCCGAGCGCGCAGCGGCGCGGTCGGCCAGCCCGGCAGACATCTTTTCGCGAGAATTGAGTCAGCAGGTTTTGGGAGAGCGTGGGCTTCGCAACCGCTATCTGGAACAGGCCGATTCCGGTCGTGGCACTGCCGACATCACCGGCCCCCTGACGTCAATCGAGCAATCGTCCATTCTCCGCACTGGCAGCTTCTCGACTGATATGGAGAATGGTCCGCTCGATGGCGATCCGACCTTCAAGGAACGCCGGGACAAGTGATCAGGTTCAGCGATGCCGGTGGAAATGTCGCCGGTGCAGCGCCCCGGAGCGTGGGTCGAGCGGATCGGAATATGGGTCGCGCATGCCGCCCACCGAGCGGCGCGGGAACATCTGTTCGTGCGTCGGCTCAACGAATTCCCAGTCACTCTGTGCAAACCAGGCACGCGCAAAGCCCAGGCCAAGCACCATCAGCGCCAAGGGCGGGAAGAATGCTATGTTAAGGACCCCCGCGATCGCGCTGGTATAGAAATCATCCAGAGTTGGCACAGTGAACGAGACCAGCTTTCCGATCCAGTACACCGCAATCCCTATCCACCAGAGCTTTGCGTACCACGGCTGCCAGAGCCAATCGCCGATACGCAACGTATCGACCTGCTGTCCCGGGGCTTCGTCTTCCGCAGTCTGGTCGTTGTGATCGTGCGCCATTGCTGATCTCCACCGCAATAGTAGCACAGCGCCCATCCGGCGGAAGCGCTAATCGCTCAATCGCCTGCCGCTTCCTCCCCTTCTCGCCGACTTCGCATGTTGGGGAGCCGATGGCTCCCCAGATGACCTCACGGATTCAAACGATCCTTCACGGCTTTCGCGGGCGTGAAGCTCAGCTTCTTCGAAGCTGCGATCTTGATCGTTTCACCAGTTGCGGGGTTGCGGCCCTCGCGCGCAGCCGCATCTTTCACCTTGAACTTGCCAAAGCCATTCAAGGATATCTCACGCCCGCCCGTGGCCGCATCGGTAATCGCCGCGAAGACGGAGTCGACGATTTTGCGAGCATCAGCTTTGGTGAGGCCATGCTGGGACGAGATCTGCTCAGCAATTTCAGTGTTATTCATGTCGACTCCTTTTGACGTAGGCGGATAGGCGTGGATAGTGCCAGCGGCGACGGGCTTCAACAGCGCGAGGGGTCTTCAACACCATGCCCGGGACAAACCGCTATACGCGGACCTTTGCGCGAGGTTGGAACGGCGCAAAGAAAATGTCATGACAATGTCTGGCACCTGTGCTACACGGCGACCGAAAGGATCTATGTCATGGGTAGTGCCGCGCCCCGAAGTGAAAAGCTTGATCTCCGCCTGACGCCCGCTGCGAAGCGGACGCTCCAGCAGGCCGCCCTTGCCGCGCATCGGTCGGTCAGCGAATTCGTACTGGAAAGCGCGCTGGCGCGCGCCGAGGAGACCCTTCCCGATCGCCGCGAATTCAACTTGAATGCGGAGCAGTGGACTGCCTTCCATGCCGCTTTGGACGCACCGCCGCGTCAAACGCCGCGTCTTGCCCGGTTGCTGACGAAGCCCAGCGTCTTTGAACAGGATGAGGATTGATCTTGGTCGTGGCGGCCCGGTTTCGAATAGAAAAGCTTCGTCGGAACCATGCTGTCGATGACTTTGACTGCGGCCGCGCCGAACTCAATCGGTTTCTGGCACGCTTTGCCTGGCAGGGGCAGCAAAGTGGCGCGTCACAGACGTATGTGGCGTTCGACGGCGACAAGGTCGTCGGTTTTCACACGCTCGTCGTCGGTCATGTCGACTATGCGGACGCTCCGGAACGTCTCGCGAAAGGTCTCGCTCGACATCCAGTGCCGCTGATGATTCTGGCCAGGCTGGGTGTTTCCGTCGGTTCCCAGGGGAAAGGCCTTGGCGCGGGTCTTCTCAAGGACGCGATCATGCGAACTTTGCAGGCAGCCGATATCGCCGGAATTCGCGCGATCGCTGCCCACGCCAAGGACGATCATGCACGCGAATTCTATCGTCGCTTCGACTTCGTGGAAGGACCTACTGACGAGCACCATATGTTCCTTCTCCTGAAGGATGCGAAACAACACTCTGAGAGTTAGCCGGAATCGGAAACCCAATGCGAACAGACCTTGATCATCTTCCGGCAAACAAGCAGCGTGAGCTCGAGCGCGTTGTCCAGATCCTGTTCGAAGAATTCGGGGACGCCCACGGAAAGCCGACCGGCAAGCGCAAGATGGGGCGCATCCTCAAGATCATCCTCTACGGCTCCTATGCGCGCGGCGGCTGGGTTGACGAACCGCACACCGCCAAGGGCTACCAATCCGACTTCGACCTGCTGGTCATCGTCAACCAGAAGGAACTGACCGATCGCGTCGATTACTGGGAGCGGGCCGAGGAACGACTTACCCGCGAGCGCGCGATCACGAGAACGCTCAAGACGCCGGTGAACTTCATCGTCCATAGCCTGCAGGAAGTGAACGACGGGCTCGCCCATGGCCGATATTTCTTCATGGATGTCGCCCGCGACGGCATCGCCCTCTACCAATCCGATGAAGGCGAGCTGCTAACCTCGAAGCCCAAGACCCCGCAGCAGGCCTTTGATCTGGCGACAGAATATTATGACTATTGGTTTTCGCTGGCAATTAGTTCGCAGAAGACGTTCCGTTTCTGCTTCTCCCAGGACGAGTATCGCGACGCCGCCTTCAATCTGCACCAGGCCTGCGAGCGGCTGTATCATTGCGTCCTGCTTGTCTGCACCTTCTACACGCCACACGTCCACAATCTCAATTTCCTGCGCACCCAAGCCGAACGCCTCTCCCCGCGGCTCGTATCCGCCTGGCCCCGTGGTAACCGGCAGGATCGCGCCCGCTTCGAGAAGCTCAAGGACGCATACGTGAAGGCCCGTTTCTCGAAGCACTATAGCATCTCCACAGAGGAACTTCTGTGGTTGGCCGAGCGTGTCGAGGAGCTCGGGAAGGTCGTCGACGAGATTTGCACGGCACGGCTTGCCGAACTGAAAGCGGCTCTTTGAATCGGCGGTCTCTGATCTTCGCAGTGGCCGTTCTTACGTTGTCCGCGAGCCCGGCTCTCGCCGATCCCTGCACAGGCGCCCTCCCCCGCCCGGGGTCGACCTTCACCGGCGCCGTCCGATATGTCGGGGACGGTGACAGCCTGTGCCTGGGTCCATCCCGCAGCCCCGCTTCCTGGATCGAAGTCAGATTGGCGGACTTCAACGCGCCGGAGCTGCATGACCAAGGCGGCGCCAAGGCGAAGCGCCGCCTCAATGCAATCGCAATGGGACGAACTCTGGTCTGCCGAGCAAAACATCGCAGCTATGATCGCATCGTCGCCCGCTGCACGCTGAATGGCCGCAGCGTTGGTACGCTGCTGCGTAAAAGCGGCGGCGTCGAAGGCGGTCGTTAGACTGCAGCGAAGGCGGCAGTGAATGGCGTCATGCCTGACGGCTTGCGGTTGCCGATCAGGATGCCGGCGCCTTCGGCTTCCGGCCGCGCCGCTTGGTCGGCTCTGCTGCGGGTTTCGGCTCGGGCTGCGGTGGCGCTCCACGTCCCTTGCGACCAAGGCCGATCTTCTTGGCAAGGCTCCGACGCTGTTCAGCATAGGCTGGCGCGACCATCGGGTAATCCGGAGGCAGCTTCCATTTCGTGCGATAGGCATCGGGCGTCAGCTGATAATGGGTCATCAGGTGCCGCTTTAGCATCTTGAGCTTTTTCCCATCCTCAAGGCAGACGATGTAATCCGGCTTGATCGAGGCGCGAACGGAGACGGCAGGCTTTAGCTCCTCGTCGGCCGCGGGCACTGGTGTTGCACCGAGGCTTGCAAGCGAACGATGTACATTGGAGATCAGCGCGGGAAGATCACCGACCGCGACGCTGTTGTTCGCCACATGCGCCGAAACGATATCAGCCGTGAGCGCGAGAAGATCGGGTTTGTCGGCGATCGTATCGTCCATTGTCGTCCTTTGCAGTGCTGCATGTCGGCCGCCCACAGCCGATGTCATCGTGTGACCTAAGTCGAATAGGCCACCCTTGGCAATGATCGAACAACCCATGCCTCACGCCGCCACCGAAGCGGTGTCGTGCCGACCCTGCGACCGAACGTGTTGGTGAAATGGCTTTGATCGACAAACCCGCACTCGAGCGCGATTTCAGCCAAGGGTGAAACGGTGTGCGCCAGCAACTCCTGGGCGCGCGCGATCCTTTGTCCAAGGAACCAGTCGTAGGGAGCCGTTCCCACGGTGTTGGCGAATGCCCGGATGAAATAGCTGAGCGAGAGCCGGCAGGCGCAGGCGACATCGGAAATCGAAACAGGTTCCGCCAGACGTTTTCGCATCAGTTCCTTGGCAAGGTGCTCCTGCCATGGCGCCAGACGTGGCCCAGCATCCGATCGGGTCTCGCGGCGCGCAGACCGGGCGGCTGGCAGATGGCCGGCGAACGCTTCGTGGCCCTGCCGCAATGCGCACGCACTCGTCCTCCTGCCCGTCATCAAACGTGCGCTGCCGCCATTGCGACCCCCGTGGGACAATGGGCTGGCTGCGGACGCCGAAGGGTGTCTGGTCGCCGATCCCTTTAGTCGACACGCGCGGATCCGGAGCGTCTGTCGAAGCCAGACGAAGTGGGAAGCGGCGTGAGGACCCTGTTACTCCCTATTGTCCCTGACACCTGGGAAGCCTCAAAGGCGGCGCTTCAAGGCGCAATTTTTTTCTGAGAGGACACAACCGGCGGGAACGGGCACTGCAACTTATCGATCGGGTGCCTAAACATTGGCAATAAAGGGTCGAGCAATCCGGCCATCCGGAGCTTGATCGTATTGCACGACCACTTGTTACTTTCGTGGCTTTTCTCTGCCAAGCACGGCCCGCAGATGCCGCTCGGCGCGGGTCAACTCCTTCTGGACGGTCCGTTTGTGGAGCCGAAATTCCTCCGCGATTTGGGCCTGCGTTTTGTCGTCACGCCAACGGGCGAGGAAAATCTCGCGCTGGCGCGTGGGCAGAGCAGAAAGCGCTGAGAGCGCGCGAGCCATCTCTTGCTGCGCGCCCACCACATATTCGGGGTTCGGCGCGTCATCCGGCAGAGTGTCGAAGTCAGAGATATCGACAGGTGCAAACCGGGTTTCTCGCCGCCGACGATTCTTCGCCAGGTTGATTGCCATTCGGTAGAGATAGGATAGCGGCTGCCTGATCTCACCGACTGCGGCTCCGCTTCCGAGCTTCAAATAGGCATCATGCAGTGCGTCGGTCGCCGCATCTGAGGAACGCAAGCTGGACGTCAGCCTGGCAAGCAGTCGGCCATATTCGGCTTCCAGGAGCCTCAACAGGTGGTTGAGCGATGTGTTGCCGGCGTCATCAGTGCGGGAAGCAGCTCCCCTTAGTTCAGGCGGCATTGACGCATCGATCTTCATGCAAAGCGTCGAAGCATCTCCATCATTCATGGGCAGCGCCGCCTCCGACCAGCGCCGGCCCATTATGCTGGGTTGTGCTCGTATCGGCGATAGAAGCCGTTCCTACATCCAGGAAATGGCTGAAGCTGAAAGCAAACATTGCTGAACCGGCGATTTCCGCTCGACCAGCGCATTGAGCGATGGTCCCGCGCTCGATCCCCGGATTGTCGCAGACTACGCACGCATTGTCTTGTTCAAAAATCGACTGGAGTCGGATCAGGAAATCTCGCCGCCGCCGTTCGGCGAATACTGGAGGCGATCGATGATCGGACAATCCGGTCGGTCATCGCCATGACAATGATCCGCAAGGTCGAGCAGCGTCTGGCGCATAGCCTGCAGTGCCTCCGCCTTGCGGCCGAGCTCGGTCGCGCGCGCCTCGGCCAGCGCCTTGACCTCGGCGCTGGAACGTCGGCGATCGGACCACAGGCCGAGAAGCATCCGGATCTCCTCGACCGGGAAACCGAGGTCGCGGGCATTGGCGATGAAGCGCAGGCGATGCACGTCCGCATCGGCGTAATCGCGATAGCCGCTGTCGCGCCGTGGCGGCGCGGGGATCAGACCGATCTTCTCATAGTGCCGGATCATCCGCTGCGAGACGCCGCTCGCGTCCGACGCCGCCCCGATATTCATAATGCCACCCGATTGAGGCGGAGCGCGTTCATCACCACGCTCACCGACGACAGCGCCATGGCTGCCGCCGCGATGATCGGCGAGAGCAATATGCCAAAGAACGGATAAAGCAGTCCGGCTGCGATCGGCACGCCCGCGGCATTATAGATGAAAGCGAAGAACAGGTTCTGCCGGATGTTGGACATGGTCGCTTCGCTGAGACGCCGTGCCTGCGCTATTCCGGTCAAATCACCCTTGAGCAGTGTGACGCCCGCGCTCTCGATCGCAACATCCGTTCCCGAACCCATGGCGATGCCGACATCCGCCGCCGCCAGGGCCGGTGCGTCGTTCACGCCGTCGCCGGCCATCGCAACCACCCGACCCTCGCGCTTGAGCCGCTCGACCACGGCGCTCTTCTGATCGGGAAGCACCTCGGCCTCCACCTTCTCGATGCCGAGCTTGCGCGCAACGGCTTCGGCGGTGGTGCGATTGTCGCCGGTCAGCATGACGACGGCGATCCCTTCGTCGCGCAACATGGCGAGCGCCTGCGGCGTCGTCTCCTTGACCGGATCCGCGATCGCAAGAATGCCCGCGACCGCGCCGTCGATTCCGATGAAGATCGCGGTCGCGCCATCGCCGCGCAGCGCATCGGCCTGAGTCACAAGCTTGCGCGCGTCGATGCCGCTCTCTTCAAGGAAGCGCGCGTTGCCGAGCGTGATGCGCTTGCCATCGACCGTGCCGACGGCGCCCTTGCCGGTCGGCGAGTCAAAATCGGTCACCTCCGGAAGGTTCATCTTCCTTTCCTGCGCAGCGGCAACGATGGCCAGGGCGAGCGGGTGTTCGGAGGCACGCTCGACGCCGGCGGCGAGCCGGAGCAGCTCATCTTCATCGAAGCCATTGGCGGCTACGATGCTCGTGACTGATGGCCTTCCCTGTGTGAGTGTCCCCGTCTTGTCGACAATCAGCGTGTCGACCTTCTCCATGCGTTCGAGCGCCTCGGCATTCTTGACCAGCACGCCCAGGCCAGCTCCTCGCCCGACGCCGACCATGATCGACATCGGCGTGGCGAGCCCCAGGGCGCATGGACAAGCAATGATGAGCACCGCCACCGCGGCGATCAGTCCGTGCGCGAAGCGCGGCTCTGGCCCCCAGATGCCCCAGGCCGCGAAGGCGATCACCGCGACCAGCAGCACGGCGGGAACAAACCATCCCGCAACCTGATCGGCCAGCCGCTGGATCGGCGCGCGCGAACGCTGCGCCTCGGCGACCATCTGGACAATCCGCGCCAGCATCGTGTCACGGCCGACCTTCTCGGCTCGAATGACCAGCGCCCCGCTCTGGTTCAGCGTGCCGCCGATCACATGATCACCCGCGGTCTTGGTGATAGGCATGGATTCGCCGGTCACCATGGACTCATCAAGGGCCGATCGCCCGTCCTCGACGATCGCATCAACCGGCACCTTCTCTCCCGGACGCACGCGCAGCCGATCGCCGACCGCGATCAGGTCGAGCGACACTTCTTCATCGCTCCCGTCGTGGCGGATGCGTCTGGCCGTCTTCGGTGCGAGATTGAGCAGCGCCTTGATCGCGCCCGAGGTCCGCTCGCGGGCACGCAACTCGAGCACCTGACCAAGCAGCACCAGCACGGTGATGACCGCCGCTGCCTCGAAATAGACGGCGACCGAACCGTCATTCGCGCGGAACGCCGACGGGAAGATAGCGGGCGCGACCGTCGCGACGACGCTATACGCCCAGGCGACGCCCGTCCCCATCGCGATCAGCGTGAACATGTTGAGCTTTCGCGTCTTGAGCGACACCCAGCCGCGCTCGAAAAATGGCCAGCCGGTCCAAAGGACCACCGGCGTCGCCAGCAGGAACTGCACCCAGGCCGAAGCCTTCGCGGACACGAGATGCTGGAGCGCGGGGATCAAGTGCCCACCCATCTCCAGAACAAGAATAGGAAGCGTAAGCGCCAGACCGATCCAGAACCGCCGGGTCATGTCGACGAGCTCGGCGCTCGGCCCGGAGTCGGCGGTGACGGTCTCGGGTTCTAGTGCCATGCCGCAGATCGGACAGGCGCCGGGATGGTCCTGCCGGACTTCGGGATGCATCGGACAGGTCCAGATGGTCCCGGGCGCGGCATCGGTTGGCCCCTCGGATCGACCGGTCAGATATCGATCAGGATCGGCTATGAATTTCGTCCGGCAGTTCGCGCTGCAGAAATGATAGTCATGGCCACTATGCGAGGCATGGTGCGCCGTCTTGTCGGGATCGACCATCATCCCGCAGACGGGATCCATCACCGTATGACCGGCACTGGCCGAGTTTCCGTGCCGGCCATGGCCCGCGCAACAGCCATGAGCGTTCTGCGTCGTCTCTTTCGAATCGGTCAAAGCCCTTCTCCTTCTCGACGCAATCCAATCTAATGTCTGACATCATGTTAGGGTCAAGGGCTTGGCCGCCTATCCTCCGGACATGGGCGGTGCGAGCGTTCCGAGCCATGCGACGAGCGCCATAATCGTAAGGGCGAGGCCTATTTCGATCCCAAGGCTGTAGCGCAGTGCGGATACCGCGCCCGCCGGATCCTCTTCTGCCAGCGCCACTTCGAGCGCCGGGGTAAGACGGAACCGATTGCTCCCGGCCAGGACGAGCATGATCCCGAACAGCCCCAGCTTCACGAGCAGCAATTGTCCGTAGAGACTACCGCCGAGGGACAGGATGTTTCCCGGTCCGACCAGGAACAGGCCGTTCACAAGTCCGCTCAGCAGGATCAAGCCGACGATGGCCGTACCCGCCACGCCGAATCCCGCCAGCGCGCGGTGGGTCATCTGAAGCCGCTCAGGTGACGCTTCGCCTCGAGGCATGATGAGCGCAATGAGCATGGCAAGAGCTCCGAGCCACGCCGACGCCGCGAGCATATGGATAATGTCGGCAACCAGATGGGCGGTTCCGGCGCTTCCCTCGGTTGCTGCGGCATGCCCCGACCAAGCGAGCGTCCCAACGGCGACCGCACCTGATGCAGACGCCACAAGCAGGAGCGGCAGCGGCTTGCGAGCAAGGACGATCGCGCCCATCAAGGCGAGAACCAGTGCGGCCTCCCGTGCCGCAAACGCCCATCCGACGTTCGTCTCCGACAACAGCATGGCGAGCAGACTGGGATCGACGCTGCCGAGGCTCGTCCCCGCCATGGCTGCCGCTGCCAGCATGAAGCCGGTCCCGCTCAGGACCGCACCTACCGCCGCGAGAGCGGCGATAAGTGTCCTGAACGGGAACAGGTTCGCACGCTCTTCGCCTCTCAACGCATAGAGCCCGAACAGCGGAACGCCGAAGAGCAGGCCGAGATCGGCATAGAGTGCGAGGCGCGTCGCGATGACGGCCCAGTCCGCCGGCACCCTAGCGGACCGTGAAGGTCAGATTTCCAGCGATCCGGTGGGTGTCGGCAGAAACTGCATGCCAATCGAGCTGATAGGTTCCGGCGGGCAGCGGCTTGGGAAAGGCGGCGACCAGCGTCTTGCCGTCCTCGGCCACCGATGTCTTGAACCCCGTCATCTTCATCGGTGCATGGTTCGCCATACCGGGCATGCCTGTCATCGAGAGGTCGACCCCCGACATCTGTGGCATCAGCCGCTCGCTGAAGACGAGCGTGACTTGGTGCACGTTGCTGACGGTCGTCTTCGCCGCCGGCGTCGACGATACGAGCTTGGGATGGGCGATTGCGGGACTCGCGATCGCGACGAGAGCGGCAATCGTGGCAGCGCTGATGATGCGGACGGAATTCATGTGGGGTCTCCTAGTTGGGTCCGTTGGTGAATACGCGCATGCTTCGCCAATCCCTCATCTCGCGGTTCTGATGCTGCTATGAGGGATCGGACGTCCCCGTGCGTAATCATCTGCAGAGGGCGTGGAGAATGAATGATGATTGATATTGATTCTGCGCTGGCGCGTATGCGCGAGATGCCGGCCGACCCGCGACTGGCCTCGATCGATGCTGTGGTGCTGGAGCGCTTGGCGCTTCAGGTAAATTCGCGGCCGCTTTCGGGGACGATCTTCGGCGTCGCGGCGATCGTTGCTCTTTCGATCGGGTTTGCCAGCACCGTCCTTCCGGATGCACCCGTCCAGACAGCGTCCATCGCGCCGTTCGGAGCCCCGTCGGCGCTTGCGCCTTCGACCTTGCTGGCGAGCGCCGAATGACCGATCGCCGCCGGCTCCTTCTGATCGCGCTGATCGCCTTTGCGGCGGCTATCGCTGGCGTGTTCGTCGGACGCGCCTATGTCGCGCGGCAGACGCCGGTCGAAACCGAGCTTCATGCATTGCTTCACCGCCAGCTCGACCTGGATGCCAGCCAACACGCCCGGATCGAGGCAATTGAACGACGCTTCGCCGTCCGCAAACAGGCGCTCGAACTCGAGCTCCGCGCCGACAACGCGCGCCTGGCGGACGCGATCGAGGCCGAGCATGGTTATGGACCGCAGGTGAGCGCCGCGGTCGACCGATCGCACCAGGCAATGGGGCAACTGCAGAAGGAGACCCTCGAGCACATCTTCGCGATGCGCGGCGTGCTCCGTCCCGATCAAGCCGCGCGGTTCGATGAGGCGGTGGTCAAAGCGCTGACGGCCAAGGAGCGGTGACGCTCGATCTCGCCGCCTTTTCGGACGGCGATCTGGCCGCACTGGCCCTGGCCGGTCGGCAGACGGCGTATACTGAGCTCATGCGGCGCCACCGCGATGCGGTGTATCGATTGGTGCGCGGGCACACGGGTGACGCGGACGCCGCGCTTGATGTCACCCAGCAAAGCTTCATCTCCGCGTTCGCAGCGCTCTCCCGCTACGACGGCGCGCGTCCCTTCCGGCTCTGGATAGCGCGCATCGCCCTCAACAAATGTCATGATTGGGCCCGGCGGCGGACGGTGCGACGGATCATCTCGCTGGCTCTCCCGATCGAGGCGGCGGATCAGGTCGCCGAGGAAGCGGCGACGCCGGATACAGTGGTTGCCGAGCGGCAGGAGCTTCAACGGACGATGACAGCGATCGCTGCTTTACCGACAGCGCTCAAGGACGCGCTCGTCCTGCGGACTGTCGAGGGATTGTCGCAGGCGGAGACGGCGCAGGTTCTGGGAATCAGTGAGAAGGCTGTCGAAACGCGCGTCTATCGCGCCCGCGCAAAGCTTTCAGAAAATTTGAGGGATTGAGGGTCGCCCTGCGTATTCGAGGGTAACGGCCGCAAATCAGGGATTCCTTCGTCATGCGTTTATCTGAGCTCGATCGCCGTTCGCTGCTGCGCGGCGCCGCGATCAGCGGCGGTGGTCTTGCGTTGGCCAACTGGTTTCCGGCTTGGGCACAGACGGTATCCGCCGGCATCGTCCGCCCGCTCCCGACCGTCAGCGGCAGCGACATATCGCTTAGAATCGCGCATCAAATGATGACGATCGACGGGCGCGAAAGCCATGCGATCGGGATCAACGGCACGGTCCCCGCGCCTCTGATCCGGCTGCGCCAAGGCCAAAAGGTGAGGCTTGCCGTCACCAACGATCTGGAAGACGAGGATAGCTCGATCCACTGGCATGGCATCCTCGTACCTTTCCAGTTCGATGGGGTGCCGGGGATCAGCTTCCCCGGAATCCGCCCGAAATCGACCTTCGTCTATGAGTTCCCGATCATTCAGTCGGGCACCTACTGGTATCACAGCCACTCCGGCCTGCAGGAGCAGATGGGGCATTACGGCCCGATCGTGATCGATCCCGAAGGCGAGGACCCGATCAAGTCCGACCGCGAGCATGTGATCGTGCTCGCCGATCACAGCCGGATGCATCCGCACGCGATCTTCCTGAAATTGAAGCAGCAGGCCGGCTACTTCAACTATCGAAAACAGACCTTGGCGAGCCTGCTTGCGGGCAAGGATCAGCCCCTCAAGGATCGGCTCGAGTGGGGCAAGATGCGGATGGATCCCACCGACATCTCGGATGTGACCGGATCCACCTACACCTACATCATCAACGGCCATGGCCCCCGCGACAACTGGACCGCGCTGTTCCGGCCCGGCGAGCGGGTGCGGCTTCGCATCATCAATGCCGCCGCAATGACCAATTTCAACATCCGTATCCCCGGCCTTTCGATGACGATCGTCCAGGCCGACGGACAGAATGTCCGGCCAGTCACCGTCGATGAATTCCAGATCGCCGTCGCCGAAACCTATGACGTCATCGTCATCCCCACCGACGAACGCGCCTACAGCTTCATCGGCGAGGCGGTGGACCGCTCGGGGCTGGCGCGGGCTACACTTGCGCCGCGCGAAGGAATGGCCGCCGAGGTGCCGCCGCTCCGCGAGCGGCCGATCGCGACGATGAAGGACATGGGCATGGACATGTCCGGGATGAACATGTCGGGCATGGACATGTCGGGTGCCGGCGGCACGATCGATCTCAGCGCTCCCGAAGGCGGAATGCAGGGCATGAATCATGCCGCCATGGGTCATGCGACTGGCTCCGGATCCGGCGGGGCGATGACAGGGATGACGGGCACGCCGCCGCAAGACACGAACATGGCCGGCATGGATCATTCCTCGATGGGTGGCATGGCCGGCATGAACATGAACATGAACATGCGCGATCCGAAGAATGCGCCGCAGGTCAAGATGGGCCCCGGGGTGCAGACGATCGCACCAATGCCGATGGATCGGACCGGCGAGCCCGGTCAGGGTCTAGAGAATGTCGGGCACAAGACGCTTGTCTATCGCGACCTGGTCGCACTCGACCACAATCCCGATATCCGTGCGCCCGATCGCGCGATGGAAATCCATCTTACCGCGAACATGGATCGGTTCATGTGGTCGTTCGACGGCGAGAAGCTCAACGAGGTGAAGGCGCCGATCCCGTTCCTGAAGGACGAACGCGTTCGCGTCACTCTCGTCAACGACACGATGATGTCGCATCCGATCCACCTCCACGGCCATTTCTTCGAGCTGGTCACCGGCCATGGCGAATATGCGCCGCGCAAGCATACGGTAAATGTGCTTCCTGGTGGGAAGGTGACGTTCGACGTGACCACAGACGCGGTTGGCGATTGGGCGTTCCATTGCCATCTGCTCTACCACATGCACGGCGGGATGATGAAGGTCGTGACGGTACGCCCAAGAGGAGAACCGTCATGAAGAGCCTGCGTCTCCTCCTGGCAGCGGGACCGCTTGTGGTGTCCGCGCCGCTCGCGGCACAGAATATGGACCACTCGATGCCTGGCATGACCATGCCGGGCATGCCGATGCCGGCGAAGAAGCCAGCGGCGAAGGCTAAGCCGAAGCCCAAGACGCCGGCTGCACCCAGCCGGCGCCCGTCCCGGCCAGCGAAGCCCAAAGCAGCCGCACCCGCGCGCGCCCATGAGGATCACGGCGCGCCAGCCGCAAAAGGCATGCAAGACATGCCGATGCCTCAAATGGAGACGCCCACAGCCAAGGGCGCCGACCAGAACCCCCATGCGGGGCACGACATGTCGACAATGCCCAGAATGGAGATGTCAGCGCCGCAGCCCGCCCAGGCGGGCACGGCACTGCCGCCCGGCAATGCTCCGGCTCCAGCACCTCCGACGGATCATTATGCCGACAGGGTCTACTCCCCAGCCGACATGGCCCAGGCGCGCAACGAGCTTCGCCGGGAACATGGCGGCGGCACGTTCCGGCAGATTTTGTTCAATCTGGCGGAATATCAGGTTCGCAAGGGCAGTAACGGCTATCGTTGGGATGGCGAGGCATGGATCGGCGGCGACATCAATCGCCTGACCCTCAAGAGCGAGGGCGAAGGCGCGGTTCGCGACGGCGTCGAGAGCGCCGAGATCCAGGCTCTCTATAGCCGTGCGCTCGATCCCTTCTGGAATTTCCAGGCAGGTGTCCGCTATGATTTCAAGCCCAACCCTTCGCGGACATATGCCACGATCGGTATCGAGGGTCTGGCGCCCTATTGGTTTGAGGTCGAGGGCGCGCTGTTCCTGTCGGACAAGGGCGACGTGCTTGCACGGGCCGAAGGCTATTATGACCAGCGCATCACGCAGCGCCTGATCCTCCAGCCGCGGGTCGAACTCAACTTTGCTGCACAGGACGTGCCCGAAAATCGGATCGGATCGGGGCTATCGAACGCCGAGATTGGTCTGCGCTTGCGCTACGAGATCGCGCGCGAGTTCGCCCCCTATATCGGCATCTCCTATGATCGAAAGGTCGGAGACACGGCCCGCTACGCCCGGATCGATGGAGACGATGTCAAGGCGACGAGCTTTGTCGTCGGCGTGAGAACCTGGTTCTGATCGCGAGGCATGGAAGAGTAATTACTCCCCTGCCCGGAAGCATCGTGAGATGCGGTTCGCTTGAAGGGATGGTTCGTTCTGCAGGAGAGCAGCTGGGGTCAAGCGCTGAACCCGAATAGAAGGGATTCGATCATGGCCAAGGGGAAATTTCTGGACTTGCGTAGGCATTTGCCGAGCGCGACGTTCGCCTTGGTGCTTTTGCTGATCATTGCCGGGTTCTCCGGGATCTTCATCTATGCAGGATTCTACAACATTGGCGCCGACGCACCCCACTCCAGAATCGTATACACGACTTTGGATCAATTGCGGGAGAGCGCGATTGCCAGCCATTCACGCGACATCATTCCTCCTGCCGATCTCAACAGTCCCAAACGGATTCAGGCAGGTGCCGGCCTCTATGGGGAGATGTGTGCCAGTTGCCACCTTGGACCAGGCGTCAAGAAGTCGGAGCTGAGCCAAGGTCTCTATCCGCAGGCGCCGGAGCTTGCGCGCGCGACGAACCACACCGCCGCACAACAGTTCTGGATCATCAAGCACGGCATCAAGCTTACCGCGATGCCTGCATGGGGCCGGACGCACAGCGACGAACTCATCTGGGACATGGTGGCCTTCCTTCGAACGCTGCCGAAGCTGTCGCCCGAGCAGTACAAGGCAGCGGTCGCCAGCGCGCCGGAAGACCATGACGCGATGATGAAGAAAATGCCCGGCATGGCTGGTGAGGAGCCAAATGCACCTCACCAGCATTCACAACCGGACGAACATTAGCATTGACGCTCAAATGCGGCGGGAAAGTGCTGCAGTGAGGCAACAGGATCCCGCCGCATGAACTGGTGAGGACATTGTCATGCAAAAAGAGATGCACGATCAGCAGATGAGCTCCGATATGATGCGGTCACATTACCGCATGCTTGTTCTGAATCTCGCGGCCAGCCTGGTCACCATGTATTTCGTGATGTTCACGATGATTTGGAGCTTTGGCGACTTCTTCAACAATCTCAATATGTTCTACATGGCGCTCATGATGGCGGCACCGATGGGCGTCCTCATGCTGCTGATGATGAGGTCCATGTACCAAAACCAGAAGCTGAACTTGGCTCTCTATGCCGTCTTAGCAGTTATTCTCACCCTCGCATTCATTGCGATGCGCGGTCAGACGGCCATCGGAGACCGTCAGTTCCTGCGCTCGATGATTCCCCACCACTCGGGCGCGATCCTCATGTGCAAGCGTGCTTCGATACGCGATCCGGAAATCAATCAGCTTTGCTTCGGGCCCGACGGCATCGTGGCGTCGCAGCAAAGAGAAATCGACCAGATGAAGGCCATTCTGGAGCGGCAATAGCCTCGGCTGACCCGCAAAGAGGTTACGAGCGGGTCAGCTAGAGACCGGGAGGGAGATTGACGCTTCGGAAGGGTCCGGACGGCGATGCAAATTTTTTGAGGGATGCGGGCGGATGGTGCGTATTGCCTATTGAACGAGGGACATGTCGCGGAGAAATGTCGTCAAATTCAGAAACGTCACAGCCCTTGTCGTCATCGTGCGGGCATAGGACCCAGTCAATGCTCAGTCCGGTGCAGCGCCTGCCTGTAGCATCGCAAGCGGTCACAATGAGTATCTTGGTCGGTCCAGGCGCCGGCTGCATGTTGGAGGATTATAGATGAAGTCCCCGGCCATCGTCGCAACATTGCTTGCCCTCGGCGTTCCTTCGATGGCCATGGCCGCTGCCGACATCGTTGTGCATCGCGATCCTGGCTGCGGCTGTTGCGAGCAATGGGCCGCACAGGTCCGCCAGCAATTCGGCAGGCGGGTCACGATGATCGACGATCAGCGTCGGGCCGCTTTCGAGCGTGCGCAAGGCGTGCCGGCGCGGCTTGCATCATGCCATACCGCGATCATCGATGGCATGGTCTTTGAGGGACATGTTCCGATTGCCGACATGAAACGCGCGCTCGCGCTGCGGCCGCGCGGCATGAAGGGGCTTGCGGTCGCCGGGATGCCCATTGGATCGCCAGGCATGGAGGTTCCCGGACAACGCCCGCAGGCATTCGACGTCATCGCTTTCGGCTCCGGCGGCGAGAAAGTCTTCGCGCGCCATGGCCAGTAAATCTGTTGTGACGTTGCAGAGGATCGACTAGTCAGGAAGAACTTTGAAACGCGCACTTCAAATCTTGCTCCTGCTTGGAGCCGTGCTTGGCCTCTTCGGCCAGCAAGCCGCCTATGCGGTAGGTGCGCGTGCGGTGATGGCGCCGACGGCGGTTTCGCAGATGAGCGCCGATTGCATGGAGATGATGCAGAAGCAGCCACAACCTGCCGAGAAGCCCTGCAAGGGGCTCACGCTTGATTGCATCGCCGCGATGGGCTGCGTCGTTCCTATCGTTCTCAAGGAACCGGCGGCACCCACGGCCGCACCGCAATTCGTGTCTCTGCAAGCTTTCTGGCCTGCAGCATCGATCCTTGTCGGAAGCAACCTTCCACCCGAGCAACATCCTCCCACGATCCTTGGCTGATCATCAGCCGTAGCGGCGTCAATCTCGAGTGCAGACACGCACTCATCCTTACTCGCCGTGCGGCTATCCCAGTGATTTAGCCAAAGGATATTCGTGATGAAAGTTCATGTTCTTTTCGCAGCGATCGGCATTGCCATCGCCCTCCCCCTTCCCGCTCTCGCAGCCGAAGGGCAGCATCAAAGTGGCTCCGGCCATTATGAATGGCGACCGGTCCCGCAATATGGTCCACGGGCCACTGGTCCTGTGCAGAAGCGCGTCTGGGTGCCCGATAATGCGCAGACGGCCAATTGCGACTGCGACATGATGAAGATGAGCGCGGCCGATTGCATGATGAACATGCAAGGCAAGTCGAAAGCGCCTTCGGCCGGCTGATAGCAGATCCCGGCCGATAGCGATAATCAAATGGAGCCGGGCGCGCGGCGCCGGCGGAGTCGTTCGTGACTTCGTCGGCGCCCGTTGTCGGCTTGATGCCTGCAATTGGCCGACACTCCTCGACTAGGAGACTTGCATGCGAGTGCTCATCGCTCTGCCGCTTGTTGCGGCGATCCCAATCCAGGCGGTTGCCGAACCAATCACCTTTGAAGAGGCGTTGTCACGCGCTGCGGACCAGGCTCCTCTCCTGCGTGCCCGAGCGCTCGAGGTCGATGCACGTCGATCGGCGGCCACGGCAGCTGGACAGCTACCCGACCCCAAGCTCGGGGTCAGCATCGACAATTTCCCGGTGTCCGGGCCGCCCGCCGGAAGTTTCGTAGAGGACAGCATGACAATGGGGCGCGTCGGCATCAGCCAGGACGTGCCCAATCTCGCCAAGCGCCATGCCCGTGTGGGTCGAGCGCAGGCCGACATTGCGGCCGCCGAGGCAGCAGGCATCTCCGAAGCGCGACGCGTCCGTGTCGCGACCGCCCTCGCCTGGATCGAGCTGGCCTATGCCGAACGGAGGCTTGCCGCAGTCGATAATGTCCTCGACCGGCTTCGATCGCTGCGGACGGCTTCAACCTCGAGTGTCGCTTCGGGTTCGGCGCGGCCCGCCCAGGCGCTTGATGTCCGGCAGGCGATAGCGGCACTTGAGGACAAGCGCAGCGAAGTCGCCGCCGACGCCGCGCGTGCCAAAGCGACGCTTGCCCGCTGGACGGGCGATCCAGACCCCGAGATCGAGGGGAGCATCCCTCAGTTCGCGATCGACCCCGCGGCCCTGCGGACTGCGGTCATTGGACACCCTGATCTCAAAGCGGCGATCGCACGCACTCGCCAGGCCGAGGCAGACGTAACGGTGGCACGCGCTGAAAAGCGGCCCGACTGGGGGTTTGATGTCGCCTATCAGCGGCGCGCCGACCGCTATGGCGACATGGTGTCCGCCGGCGTCACGGTCAGCCTGCCGCTGTTCGCGAAGAAGCGGCAAGATCCGATGATCGCCGCAAGCGCGGCAACCGCGGGAGCGGCGCTCGCTGAGCAGGAGGACATGCGCCGCGCGCTCGCCGCCGACCTCGAAGCGGGCCTTGCCGATCATGTGATGCATCATGAGCAGTGGATGCGAGCGAAGGAGACGCTGTTGAAGCTCGCACGGCAGAAGGCGGAGCTTGAGACCGCCAGCTATTCGGCCGGTCGCGCGAGTCTGCTGGACGTGATCCAGGCGCAATCGATGCTCGCCGACAGCGAGTTGCAAGCACTCGATCGCGAGGCGGCAGTGGTGCGCGACGCCGCCCGGCTCGTGCTCACCTATGGGGGCGAAGACCAATGAACGTCGAACTTTCCGCGCGGGCCCGGGTCGGGCTTGCCGCAGCCGCCATCGCGCTGGTCGCGGGCGGCGCAGGCTATGGCATCGCTTCACTCAGCCGCGATGACGCAGCGCCGCAAAAGTCCGAGACCAGCCGCAAGGTGCTCTACTGGTACGATCCGATGGTGCCGCTAGAACATTATGATAATCCAGACACATTGTCGTCCATGGGAATGAAGACCATTCCCAAATACGCCGATGAGGCGACCGGCGAGGGAGGCGTAGCCATCGATCCGGCCCGCACCCAGAGCCTTGGGCTGCGCACGATTGCGGCGCGGATGGGAACGCTCGGATCTGGCCTTACTGCAACGGGCGCGATCGATTTCAATCAGCGCGATGTTGCCATTGTTCAGGCGCGAGCCTCAGGCTTTGTGCAACGCGTCTACGGCCGCGCGCCGGGCGATGTCGTCGGCGCCGGAGCGCCGCTCGCCGATCTGCTGGTGCCCGAATGGGCGGGTGCGCAAGCCGAATATCTCGCGGTGCGGCGGGTCGGCGATACGGCGCTTGCGCGTGCCGCACGACAGAGGCTTGCGCTGCTCGGCATGCCGCCAGGCACGATCGCGGCGGTCGAACGCGGTGGACGGCCTCATAACGTCATCACGATTGCGACGCCCGTGAGCGGCACGATCAAGACGCTGGGCGTACGCGCGGGAATGACCGTCACCTCCGGGCAAACGCTGGCCGAGGTGAACGGCCTCGGCACCGTCTGGCTCAATGCGGCGGTGCCCGAAGCGATGGCGGGAACACTACGCTCCGGCCAGACCGCGACGGCCACGCTTGCCGCCTATCCCGGCGAGCGCTTTTCCGGCCGTATCGCGGCGATTCTGCCGAGTGTGGAGGCGGAAAGCCGGACATTGACCGTCCGCATCGAACTGCCCAATCGCGGCGGACGGCTGCGACCCGGCATGTTCGCCAATGTGAGCTTTGGGGCAAGCGAACACTCTGCGCTGTTGGTGCCGTCAGAGGCACTGATCCGAACCGGCAGACGCACATTGGTGATGCTCGCGCTGCCTAACGGCCGCTACCAACCAGCCCAGGTGCAAACCGGTGCCGAGGCCGCGGGTCAGACCGAGATTCTCGCCGGGCTTGCCGAGGGCGAGAAGGTGGTCGCATCGGGTCAGTTCCTGATCGATTCCGAGGCGAGCCTGTCGGGCATAGAGCCGCGGCCGATTGCTGGTGGGACGGCAGCGAAACAGGTCCCAGCGAAACAGGGTCCGGCCAAGCCAGCTTCTTATGAGACGGTGGGTCGGATCGACCGGATCACCGCCTCGAGCATCACTCTCAGTCATCAGGCCGTCCCGGCGATCGGCTGGCCCGCGATGACGATGACCTTCCGCCTTGGCAATCCCGCGCTCGCGCGCGGGTTCAAGACTGGCGATCACGTCCGCTTCAGTTTCGATCAGCTGCCAGAGGGCCCGACCGTCCGATTGATGAAACGCGAGAGCGGCCAATGATCGGCAAGCTCATCCATTGGTCCGTCCAAAACCGCTTCTTCGTGGTTTTGGGCGCGCTGGCTTTGATGGCGGCGGGGCTTTGGGCAGTGCGCGCCACGCCTGTCGATGCGCTTCCCGATCTGTCGGATGTCCAGGTCATCATCCGCACCTCCTATCCGGGACAGGCGCCGCAGATCGTCGAGAACCAAGTCACCTATCCGCTCGCCACGACCATGCTGTCGGTGCCCGGCGCGAAGACGGTCCGGGCCTACAGCTTTTTCGGCGACAGCTTCGTCTATGTGATTTTCGAGGACGGCACTGACCTTTATTGGGCGCGCAGCCGCGTGCTCGAATATCTCAATCAGGTACAGGGCCGCCTGCCCGAGACGGCCCGCAGCGCGATCGGGCCCGATGCGACCGGTGTGGGCTGGGTCTATGAATATGCACTGGCCGACCGCACTGCACGGCATGACCTCGCGCAGTTGCGAGGTCTCCAGGACTGGTTTCTGCGGTATGAGCTCAAGAGCTTGCCCGGCGTCGCCGAGGTCGCGAGCATCGGCGGCATGGTCAAGCAATATCAGGTCGTGCTTGATCCAGTGAAGCTCGCCGCCTTCGGGATTACGCATATCCAGGCGGTCGAGGCTATCCAGCGCGCAAATCAGGAAGCGGGCGGATCGGTCCTGGAGATGGGCGAGGCCGAATATATGGTCCGCGCCTCGGGTTATTTGAAGACTCTGGACGATTTCCGGGCCATTCCTCTTCGGACCGCTAGCGGCGGCGTGCCCGTGACGTTGGGCGATGTCGCCACGGTCCAGATCGGCCCCGAGATGCGGCGCGGCATTGCCGAGCTTGACGGCGACGGCGAAGTTGCAGGGGGGGTCGTCATCCTGCGTTCGGGCGCAGACGCACGATCCACGATCGAGGCTGTTCGAGCAAAGCTTGAGGAGCTGAAGAAGAGCCTGCCTGCCGGGGTCGCGATCGTGCCGACCTATGACCGCTCGCAACTGATCGACGCCGCGATCGAGAACCTCACCCACAAGCTCGCCGAGGAGTTCGTCGTCGTCGCGCTCGTCTGCGCACTGTTCCTCTGGCACGTTCGCTCGGCGCTCGTCGCGATCGTGACGCTACCCCTGGGTGTGCTCGCCGCCTTCATCGTAATGCACGTTCAGGGGGTCAACGCCAACATCATGTCCTTGGGCGGCATTGCCATCGCCATCGGTGCGATGGTCGACGCGGCTATCGTGATGATCGAAAATGCACACAAGAAGATCGAACGCTGGGAGCATGACCATCCGGACGAGCCGCTTGAGGGCGATGCACGCTGGATCGTGATCACCGAGGCGGCGATGGAAGTGGGACCGGCGCTTTTCTTCAGCCTGCTCATTATCACGCTATCTTTCGTGCCGGTGTTCACGCTTCAGGCCCAGGAAGGTCGCTTGTTTGCGCCGCTCGCCTTCACAAAAACTTACGCGATGGCGGGTGCCGCGATCCTGTCGGTGACCCTGGTGCCGGTGCTGATGGGGTGGCTCATCCGTGGGAGGATCCCCTCCGAGCAGGCCAACCCCATCAACCGAGGGCTCACTCGAGCTTATCGCCCGGCGCTGGATTGGGTGATGAAGCGGCCGAAAACGACGCTGATCATTGCCGCGCTCGTCTTTGCGACCACAGCTTGGCCGATCTCGAAGTTGGGCGGCGAATTCCTGCCGCCGATGAACGAGGGTGACCTTCTCTATATGCCCTCGGCGCTGCCGGGGCTGTCGGCAGCCAAGGCCTCCGAGCTACTCCAGCAGACCGACCGCATGATCAAGACCGTGCCTGAGGTGCAGAGCGTATTCGGCAAGGCTGGGCGCGCCGAAAGCGCTACCGATCCCGCGCCGCTCGAGATGTTCGAGACGACGATCCAGTTCAAGCCGCGCGACCAATGGCGGGCCGGCATGACGCCCGAAAAACTGGTCGAGGAACTCGATCGGGTGGTGAAGGTGCCCGGCCTTGCCAATATCTGGGTGCCGCCGATCCGCAACCGCATCGATATGCTTGCGACCGGGATCAAGAGTCCGATCGGCGTCAAGGTGTCCGGGGCTGATCTAACCGAACTCGACCGGATTGCGCGCGCGATCGAGGGCGTCGCGAAGACTGTTCCGGGCGTCAGCTCAGCGCTCGCCGAGCGGCTGACTGGCGGGCGCTACGTCGATGTCGAGATCGACCGTTTGGCAGCGGCGCGCTATGGGCTCAACATCGCCGATGTGCAGGCGATCGTCTCGGGCGCAGTTGGCGGTGAGAATGTGGGTCAGACCGTCGAAGGGCTGGCGCGCTATCCGATCAATGTCCGTTATCCCCGCGAGATCCGCGACAGCCTCGACGGGCTTCGCGCGCTTCCGGTGCTGACGCCTTCAGGCCAGCAGATCACGCTCGGCACCGTGGCGCGTGTCGCGGTCGCGGACGGCCCGCCCATGCTGAAGACCGAAAATGGCAGGCCCTCTACCTGGGTCTATGTCGACGTGCGCGGGCGCGATCTTACCTCGGTGGTCAGTGATCTCCAGAAGGCTATTGCTCGGCAGGTGAAGCTATCGCCGGGGGTGAGCATCGCCTATTCGGGGCAGTTCGAATATTTGACGCGCGCACTCGACCGATTGAAGCTGGTCATTCCGGCGACGCTCCTCATCATCTTCGTACTGTTGTTCATGATCTTCAGACGGTTTGACGAGGCGGCGCTCATCATGGGCACGCTTCCCTTCGCGCTGACGGGCGGCTTCTGGATCCTCTACCTGCTGGGATTTAACCAGTCGGTCGCGACCGGTGTCGGTTTCATTGCGCTGGCCGGCGTCGCCGCCGAGTTCGGCGTCGTGATGCTCATTTACTTGAAGCACGCACTTGATGAACGCGGGTCTCGGCCATCGGCGGTGGATGTCGCCGATGCGGTCCGCGAAGGCGCGCTGCTGCGCGTGCGGCCAAAGGCAATGACCGTGGCGGTGATCATCGCCGGCCTTCTGCCGGCGCTTGTTGGCGGCGGCGCCGGTTCCGAGGTGATGAGCCGGATCGCCGCGCCAATGGTCGGCGGCATGCTGACCGCGCCGTTGCTCTCGATGTTCGTCATTCCCGCAGCCTATCTACTGATGCGGCGGCGGGGAGCGAAGCGAACCCCTCAACCCGATCAACACTGAAGGAGAAAGCAATGAGACCTCTCACTCTCACGACTATGCTGGGTCTAACCGCCCTGCTCGCTGCCTGCGGCCAGAAAGCAGAGACCAACGAAACGGTGACGGCGAACGCTACCACCGAAGCCGCTGCCAATAGGGGGGAAACGGCAAACACCATGTCCGGTGACATGGGCAATATGGCAATGCCTGTAGAAGGCGCCGCCAAAACGGCCAAGGGAAGCGGCACGGTGACAGCAATCGACAAGGCCGCGGGGACCGTCACTCTCGACCATGGGCCGATCGCAGAGGCCAACTGGCCGGCGATGACCATGGCGTTCAAGGCGAAGCCCGTGTTGCTCGACAGCGTGAAGGTCGGCGACAAGGTGGCGTTCGATCTCGCGCTCAAGGATGGCACCGGCGAGGTAACAGCCATACAGAAACAGTAAATTGTCGTTGCAAGCCTCGGCCTGGGGAACGCTCTGCTGGAGGGCGTCGGACGAGCCTCGAGCCAGGCACCTTGATTGACGGCGAGGCGCGTTTGTCCGGCCTCGCCGTCATGTCATGCCATCAGCAGGCTTCGATCCAGACACGCTCCGGAGCCGGCATGGGCGCGCGCGGACCATATGTCGGTCGCGTCCGCCACACCCATCGACCGGTCTTGCCGGTATAGGACGGATCGCATTCGGGTCCGCCGACCCCTGTCATCCGTTCGCGCGGATCGACGATCTTCTCGCAGACCCGACGCAGCGGCGCGCGCGGACCAGGCGCCTGTGACCACACGCATTTGGTGGCAGCCGGTTTCTTCGCATCTACCCGCGCCAATACGGGAACCGGCGCGGCGACGAATATCGTGAATGCCGCAGCCGAAATGCTGATTATCAGGATTTTCATGATCCTCTCCATGAACTGAGATTACCCTGGGCGAACCGGCACGAAGGACGTGGCAACGCTCTGCGCTGCCAGCTTCAGGAAGATTTCGCCCGGCGGACGGTCAGGCCATGGAGTTCGGGGGGTGAGGCTCGGGCTGGACCGATCGGCCCTTCAAGGCCGACGTGACCGGCCATGCAGGAGATGCAGACACGGTCATCGCTTCCACCAAAATCGGCTGAGCGCCGTTTACCGTGAACGGGATGGAGCAACCCATGCCGGCGACGCAGGCAATCGTCATCCGATCGCATGGAACCGATTGATTGCCCCTGCCCTGCGTCATGCCAAGACAGTCCATCGGCATCGCCGGCGAAGCTGGAGCCTCAATAGCTGCCATGGTGGGGCTTGCAACAACCGCCACCGTCTGCCCAAAGAGACCGATCACGGCAGCCACGACCAGCACGATTTTAAGTGCTCGTCTCATGTCAACATTCTCTGCCTCAAGACCATGAACGTCAAGTTTAACTGAGCGCTTTCCCTAAAAACGCACCATGGTCAGCGATGTGCCGTGGACTGGCCGAAATTGCCCATGTGATCGTGTTCCGAACTCATTTGAGGCCGATCTGGCTACGGGCCTGCAACGACTATGCGCACCGTTGGTTACAGGAGCATCAAGATCGCTCCTGCCGATCTGCGATCGATCATGAGGTTGCGAATAGGTCCTACGGCGGTGCGGGGCGCAGCGCGGCTGTTAGCCGGCTCCTATGCGGGGGCGGACACAGGAGCGGGTCAGAATTGGGACGGATACGATGAACATGAATTGCATGGAAATGATGGCGGGTCGCGGCGGCGGATTGATGATGATCGGCATGGGCCTGATCTGGGTACTAATCCTTGCCGTCCTGCTGCTCGCGGCGGCGGCGCTCATCAAATATCTGCGATCGGGGCCAAGATAACGGACGCTCCTGGCTAAACTGGGGAGTGCCGCATCAGAAAAGAGGAGCGCACACATGGCCGATATCGTCCTGATCACCGGTAGCAGCGGCTTCATTGGCCGCGCCATCATCAGGAAGTTGTCGGGTGCCTACACCCTGGTCGGCCTCGATCGGCCGGGACCGCCAAATGCGCCGCCGCCGGCCGAGACAGTCGACATGGACGTGAGCAGCGAGGAGTCGGTACGAAAGGCACTCGAGACGCTGCGTGAGCAGCACGGCAGCCGCATCGCTTCAGTCGTCCATCTCGCCGCCTATTACGACATCTCCGGCGAACCCAATCCGCTTTACGACGAAATCACCGTTCAGGGCACACGGCGGCTGATCGACGGGCTTCAAGCGTTCGAAGTCGAGCAGTTCATCTTCGCCAGCACCATGCTGGTCCATCGCCCGACCTATCAACCAGACGAGCGCATCAACGAGGACTCTCCGATCGAGCCGAGCTGGGCCTATCCGGAATCGAAAGTGCGGACCGAAGGATTGCTGCGTGATCGCCATGGAGAGATTCCGGTAATCTTTCTGCGTATTGCCGGCGTCTATGACGACCTCGGCCATTCGCCGTTCCTCGCACAGCAGATCTCGCGCATCTACGAGCACCGCGTCACGGCACACCTCTACCCGGGCATGCTTTGCACTGCACAATCCTTCGTGCATCTCGACGATCTCACCGATGCTGTTTCCCGCACCGTCGAGCGGCGCAAGCAATTGCCTTCCGAGCTACCGCTTCTGATCGGCGAGCCCGATGCGCTTGGTTATGACGAGACCCAGGACATCGTCGGCCGGACCTTGCACGGCGAGGATTGGACGACGCTGCGGATTCCCAAGCCGATCGCGAAGGTTGGCGCATGGCTGGAGGGCGAGGCGACCGAGGGCGAATCCTTCATCAAGCCGTGGATGGTAGAGGAGAGCAATGCCCATTACATTCTCGACATCACCCGCGCGCATGAGCTCCTCGATTGGACGCCAACGCACTCGCTCCGGGACACGCTGCCAAAGATTGTCGAGGCGCTGAAAAAGGACCCTGCCGGCTGGTACAAGGCCAACAAGCTCAATCCCGCGCTGGTTGCCTGGTACGGCCAAACGCCCGCCCAACCAAAAGATGAAGCTACGGCAGAACACGCTGGCCATAACGGCCATGCTGAGCCATCGAATGAAAGCGAGCGCGACCATATGGCGACGGCCGAAGGCCACGATCATATGGCGATGATGGAGGAGGACGAGCGCAAGAAGCGCTGGGTCCATTTCGCCAATATTGGCCTCGGCCTTTGGCTGGCATCGACTCCATTCATCTTCGGCATTGTCGATTCCGCTTCGGTGCCCCAAGCCGTGCGCGCCGTCACCATCGATCGCGGCCTTCCTTCGATCGAATGGCGCAGCGTGGCGCTCGCCTGGAACGACATCGCCATAGGCCTGCTCATCGCCGTGTTCGGCCTGCTGTCGCTGCCCAAGCGAACGGCGTGGTTTGGGCAATGGGCGAATTGCTTTGCCGGGCTCTGGCTCCTCTTCGCGCCGCTCATCTTCTGGGCGCCCAGCGCTGCGGTCTATTCGAACGAGATGCTCGTCGGCGCACTCGTTATAGCCTTTTCGGTGCTGGTGCCGATGATGCCGGGGATGAGCATGGCGGGGATGATGGACCCGAAATCCATTCCGCCCGGCTGGACCTATTCGCCTTCGACCGCGGCGCAGCGCTTCCCGATCGTGCTGATGGGCGTAATCGGCCTCATCATTTCGCGTCATCTGACAGCCTTTCAGTTGGGCCACATCAACTCGGCCTGGGAGCCGTTCTTCGCCGGTTCGCCGACCGATTCGCGCAACGGCACCGAGGAGATCATCACATCCTACGTGTCCAAGGCCTGGCCGATCCCCGATGCAGGCCTGGGTGCGGTCAGCTATCTGATCGAGATATTGATGGCGGTGATGGGTACGCGCGACCGCTGGCGTACGATGCCGTGGATGGTGACCTTTTTCGGCATCCTGGTTGTGCCGCTCGGGGTCACCAGCATCTATTTCATCATCATCCAGCCGATCATGCTCGGCACCTGGAGCACGCCCGCGCTAATCGCGGCGCTCGCCATGCTGATCATGATTCCCTTTGCGCTGGACGAAATCATAGCGATGGGCCAGTTCCTTTACTGGTCCAAATGCCGCGGCAAGCCGCTGATCCGCACCTTCTTCAAGGGCGACGCAATCGATCGAGGCGAGGAATATAGCGAAGACGCGATGATCTCTACCCAGGCGGCTTGGTCGGAAGCGAAGCGTGGTGTGACGCTGCCCTGGACGCTTCTTGTGAGCATCGCGATTGGTCTATTCCTGATGCTGACGCGGCTGACGCTCGGCACCGAAGGCGCCCTGGCAAACAGCGATCATCTGATGGGCGCGCTCACGATCACCGTCGCGGTGATCGCGACGGCAGAGGTCGCGCGCCTCCTGCGATTCATCAACGCCGCATTCGGCGCCTGGCTCGTTGCAGCACCATTGCTACTGACGGGCGGAAGCAGTCTTGCAATGGCGGTCAGCATCGTGCTCGGCCTCGCCCTCGTCGGACTGAGCATCCCGCGAGGCCATCGCAGCAAAGAGCATTATGCTGGCTGGGACCGGTTCGTGGTCTAGCCGCGTACCACGGCCCCTAACGCCAGTGAGACACCAACAGGTCGTAGCAGCCTGCAGCAAGTGTTTGATGATCAGGCAGTCTTGCCTAGAAGAATCTGGCAACGATAAGCCAGATATCCAACATATATAGAGCGATGGTGGGGACGACAGTTGTCACCATGCCGAATGCTCTTGCGCCAGCGCCGTGGGGATAGCCGCGCAAAAACGTGATCCGGCCAACGGCGAACAGAAGGACGGCGCCAGGTATGAGGGCGAGTGTCGGACCGCTCACCAGTGTCGCCAGGGCGATATGCGCGCCTACGGCAGCGACCGCCTGCTCAAGGGTGTTCTGCAAGAAGGCGACCTGAACCGCGATAGCCGGACTCGGAGACGCAAAGGCGGATCCGGGATTGTCGGCCGCGGAACGGAAGCGCCTCTTGGAAACCATCCTGACGCCGATGACGATCCAGATCAGCACGAAAACATCAACCTGGAGCGCAAAAGCGATGCATTCGGCCAGCCCGGTCGGGAATCCGAACAAACGCGGTAGCAATAGATAGCTGCCCGAAAGCACGAGCGCGCAGAAAATAAAAGCGAATATGGCTCGCTGGATGATTTTACGCTGCTCAGCTTCGAGATCGACCGCGCGCCCCACCGCTCAGGCCGTGACAGGCAGGTCGGTGCCAGCGATCGCCTCGATCACCCTGCAGTCGCGGGCGCGGCCGCCCTCGCAGGAGACGGCGACCTCCGAAAGCGCGTCGCGCAGTGTCTCGAGCCGGGCGATGCGCGTCTCGATGTCCTGCAAATGCCGACGAGCGATGGCGGCTGCTTCGGCGCAGTCACGTTCCGGCTCATCGGATAGTGCGAGAAGCGAGCGTATCTCCTCGACCGAGAAGCCGAGTGCGCGACCGTGCCGAATGAACGCGAGGCGGCGGACGTCCGGGATACCATAGGACCGTCGGCCCGAGGCGGTGCGAACCGCGCGCGGGAGCAAGCCGATATCCTCGTAGAAGCGGATGGTGTTGACCTTGGTACCGGTCTGCCGGGCCAGATCGCCGATCGCCAGTCGCTTCGTCATATGCCTTGATCCTCCAGTCACTGGAGATTGTATAGTGATCATGGCTCAAACCAAAGGACTTGCGTTGGCCGAAAAGACCTTCACACCTGCCCTCGGACGCCCTGGCCTTACCGGCGCCTATGATCTCGCCATAAGGTTGTTGACGCGCGAGCGTGTGTGGCGGACGGCACTGCTCGAACAGGTCGCGCCGCGCGACGGCGAGACGATCATCGATGTCGGCTGCGGCACCGGCAGCTTTACGATCCTAATGAAACAATGGGCTCCAGGCTCGCGGATTGTCGGACTCGATCCCGATCCAGACGTTCTTGCCCGGGCGGAGGCCAAGGCGAAGAGAGAAGGCGTCGTCATCGAGTGGCTGCAGG
>Ga0164243_10000282_pt1 | contig 105580 bp, 96 predicted proteins | sample OricompcompostOP_FD_108781 | JGI IMG/M metagenome (GOLD analysis project Ga0164243, IMG submission 108781) | Organic Plus compost microbial communities from Emeryville, California, USA - Original compost - Organic plus compost (OP) | ecosystem: Engineered > Solid waste > Mixed feedstock >... | reverse complement strand
GGGAGGCACTACGACCTCCGCTCCCGCGTCAGCGCCCGCGAAGAAGCCCGCGGCGACGCGGTACGTCGGCAGCGCACCGATCAGCGCGGAACGTTACTCCGCGGACTTCGCCAAGATCGCCACCGAGGTGCTGGCCAACCTCGCCGCGTCCGGCGCGAAGCTCACCATCTCGCTGTCCATCGACGCCATCCACCCCGACGGCTTCACTGAGCAGCAGCTCCGCACCATCCGCGAGAACGCCACCACCCTGAAGTTCACGACCAACGAGTTCGAGGCGGAGTAGCGGTCCGTGCCCACGGAATCGTGTCCGTTCTGTGGAAGCACCGGCTCGTTCTCCAGGGAACACTGGCTTCCGCGCGATTGGGGCGAGTATTTTCCGCGGCTCCCAGGGCTCGTGTCCGCGAACCGCGGCTATGACGAGGATGAGACGCACGCCCGCATCGAGAACCTCAGTCACTTCGACCGACAGTTCTCAGGGATCTGCCGACGCTGCAACAACGAGTGGCTCCGCGAGATCGACGTCGCTGCGAAGGACGTGGCCCTCGACCTGGCGTTGCGTCACAGAGCCCATGTATCAGCCAACGAAGTCGTCACACTTGCCTCTTCCCTCTACCGAGCCGGACTAATCGGGATGTGGGGGCAGCGACAGCAGTACGGCCTCCCCGAAGGGCGCTTCCCTGAGTTTCGGACGCTTCGCCGCCCACCAGCCGGAGCACACATCCTCCTCGGCCACAGCGAAGAGGGCTATCTCTTCGCAGGAGGTCACTACAGCGCGGTCACAGCAGATGGCACGAACGAGACCGCCGTGAGGTCACTCGCGTTTGGCGGCATCGGGCACCTCTTCGTGGTCGTGCTGCTGAGCGTGCCCGAACTCGACGCGACCGTCGCACGGGTAGCGCGCGCGATGAAGTCGGCGGCGAACTGCACCCTGGTCTCTCTCTGGCCGAACAAGCGGCGACGTGTGACATTGCCCGCGCGTCCAATCACGCACGAAATTGCGCTCAGGTCCGCGGAACTCGGCGTCGTGCTGGGTATGCGAGAACCGACCGCTCCAGACCTACAAGCTCAGGGCCGCTTGATGGCTCGATACCCGACGCCGGACACGATTCGAAAGCAGCTTCGTCCCGCAACAAGAACCCATTTGCCGCCGGAGGCACGCAGGTAGCGCCGGGTCAGCCGGCCTGCTCGTTGGCGGGCTCGGTCGCCCGCGCGCTGGAGAAGAGGCGTTGGCGTTCGGACTCGATGACTTCGCGCACGAGTTCGGCCTCGGACACGTCGAACGCTTCCGGGGCAGCCTCGGCGGTCTCGCTGATTGCCGCGAAGTCGGAGAACAGCTCTCGCTTCCTGGCGAGGATCTGCACGATTCGCACATCGACGCCTTCCTCGGAGAGCAGGCGATGCACCTGCACGGACTGCAACTGACCCATCCGGCGGGCACGGGCGATGGCCTGCCACTCGGTCGTCGGCTTGAGTTGCGGTTCGCAGATCACGACGACCGAGGCAGCCTGGATGTTCAGGCCGACACCCCCGGCGACGATCTGCGAGACAAGCACCGCCCCTGCCTCGGCCGAGGTGAAGTTGTCCACCATCGACTGACGCTTCGCAGCAGGAACGGCTCCGGTGAGCGGCCCGAAGACCACGCCGGGCAGCGCCGCGGCGACCTCATCCAGGATGCTCAGGTAGTTGGAGAACACGATGACCTTACGTCCGTTGTCCTCCGCCTCCTTGACGATCTCGATAAGACGCTGGAGCTTCTCAGAGTCGCTGCCCTGGGTCATCGCGGCCTGGCGCATCGCCTGGAAGTTGCCCGCCATCACTGCATCTCGGTAGGCGATTGCGTCGGCGCGGGAAAGCGGCAGCCACTCTTCGACCTCGACCAGCTCGGGGAGCTCGGTCAGCACGTCCTCCTGGTTTCGCCGCAGGTACACGGGCGCGACTTGCTGTCGGAATAGCCGCGGCCGCAGTTCGCTGGCGTCGACGACGAGGTCCGGGCGGATGTAGTTGACGAGCGTGCGAAACTCCTCGACGCGGTTCTCCAGCGGGGTACCGCTGAGCAGCACCGCACGGTCGGCGCGGTCAATCACGCGGGCGCTGCGCTGGGCGCGGAGCGCGCCCGGATTCTTGATGTAGTGCGCTTCGTCGAGCACGACGCAGGCCAGTTCCTCCAGGCTCCCGATGTGGGGCTCCAACCAGCCCAGCGACTCGTAGGTTGTCACGGCGACACCGCCCTGACGACGCCAGCCCCGAAGTGCGGTGTCTCGGCCCGGCCCGTGCAGTCGGTGCGCGTTCAGCGCGGACTTGGCCTGCACCTCTCGAACCCAGTTGGTGACGACCGCCGCCGGGCAGATCACCAGCGAATGGTGCGAGCCCTTCGCGCGGAGGTGAGCGAGGACGGCGAGCGCCTCGACGGTTTTCCCGAGACCCATCTCGTCGCCGATGATGACCTTGCGCTGCACGAGTGCGAACCGAGCCGCGAAGCCCTGATACCCGCGCAAGGAGACGGAAAGATGCTCCGTCTCCAGCTCGAACTCACGGACTGCGGCGACGACTTCCTTGGGCAGCCCGCCGAGCACCGCGTCCTCGTCCTCGGCGAGGAAGCCCAGATCCTGCAGCATGGCGAAGTAGTCGGCCGGCCTGGCGAGGAAGTCCTGCCAGGGGTCGGCAGGAGCCGAGCCTGCTGCGGTGCCTGAGATGCTCCGTGCGCGCCGCACGACGGCCTCGACGGCAGCGATGAACTCGTCCGTGCTGCCGCCGAAGACGGCGAGCTGGACCACGCGCGGATCGAGCGCCTGCGCCAGTGGGGCGAGCGCCTCGGCTCGTGCGATGTCGCGCGTGGCGTTCTTCGTCCGTCGGGTCGCGTCCCAAGTGGCAAGGTGCCTAACGAGGTCAATCGTCTGCGGCGATGGTGCGGCGATGTCGATCCGTACCGGCATCTCCTCGTAGGTCGTCTGCCAGAGGGTCTGGGCTGCTCCGCGAATCCGGTGCGCGGATGTCGCGCCGATTCCCTGGATTGAGGCGAGACGGTTCGCGTAGGTGAACACGTCCTGAATCGTGACGATGCCCGCATCGGTGAGCGGGCTGATACGGATGCGCTCACGGGTCGCATCCTTCAGCCGCTCGACCGGCATCTCGGCGATGACCTTCTGCGCCTCGGCCTTCCTCAGAGCGACACCAGCATCGACAACCTGCTGTCGGTGGCGCGACTCCTTATCGAGCGCCTCCTTGATCGTCCTGACGGCCGCAGGGAGGCTAGCGACCGCTGTACCCGGGACGAGCTGGCCGACGCTAAGCGACGAGAGCCGCGGAGCGAATCCCACGGACGGGACCAGCGCGTGAATGACATCAACGGGCTGCGCCGGACGCGCGCGATCATCGAAGCGGCTCAGCGTCGCGGAAACACCCGACGCAGCACCCCACCGCTGGTAGTCGAGCAGGTAGCGACCTGCACGTTCGCCCGCTCCGCGCGACTGACCACCGCTGAACAGCTTGCGGAGTCCGAAGTTCGACCTCGCATCGTTGAGCGCCTTCGGCACCTCGTTCGTGAGCTGACCGAGCCAGGTCGCCTCGCCTAGCTGGATTTCCGGCAGCGAGACGGAGCGGGCCAGGATGCCGAGCTGCCCACCATCGGCATCCCGTAGCGGCAACACCGTCCAACGACTCCCATTTCGGATCGCCACATCGACCATGCGCGCGCGAAGCTCGCCGAACGCAGCATCGGCCTCAGCCGCGACCCGAGCGCGATGCGCGACGATGGCCGCGGCGTGCTTCGACCATGCGGTGACCTCTTCGATCGCCAAGCGCAGTTGTTGCGCCTCATCGCGGCTCAGGGGCATGCGGGCTGTCGTTCCTCTCAGGGTTCCCAGACATGAAGACGGGGATTCCATCGTCCTGTTGCCGTTGTGTCGGACAGCAATGGATCGGCAAAGTTCGCGTCCGCAGAGAGCACGTCGGCGAACGCCGCGGGAAGCTCGCCGTCACGATGGGATCGCGTGCGCCAGGCGAGGTACTTCTGCTGCGCTCGTTCGTTCATTGGCATGAGCGCGGGCAACAGAGGTGCAAGTGCGACTTTGCGGTACTCAGCAACGGTCTCGATCGACGCACGAAGTTCGTCTGCGTCGACCGTGTGGAGCCGAACGAGCGTGTAGACGTCAGCGAAGTCTCGCCAACGGGTGTTGGCGATGCCACGATCGACGGCGGTGACGATCTTCTCGGCGAGCACCATCGTCAGCGGGTAGCCCAGCACGGTTACGGATGGCAGGTCGAGAGGCACGACGCGCGGCAAGTCGATGAGGCGCGGCGCGGGCCAGATCGGGTCGCCGAAGTTCACGTCCACCCCGACCGTGAGTCGCGCGGTGCCGAGCGTCGCGGTGAGCTTGACCCGGACGCCGGCGTACTCGTCCTCGTCACGGATCGTCGTCGCGGCGACGCTGGAGGGATTGAACACGAGGCCGTCGGCGATGTCCAGTGCAGCGATGCCGCGGACGCGCTCGGCGACCTCCTCGGGGTCGCCTGTGAGTCTGGTGGCTTGGAGGTCGATGTCCTTTGTCGGCCGACGCGCCGCAAACGCGGCGAGCAAAACGCCGCCCTTCAAGACGAAGTCCTCCCGGTACTCAGAGCGCGCGATCCGCGCCAGCAGTCCTTCGAGCGCGTACAGCGTCAACAGCTCCTGTACGTCCGCGCCGGTCTGTCGGGCGAGACCGCGAATGGCGATCGTCGCGTCGCCTGCCGGGGTGCCATGCTGCGGGTTCGGGCTCATAGAAGTACCTCCAAGGCCTGCTGAATCGCGGGGCGCGCTTTCGGGAAGCTCTCCGCCAGCGCCAGCAACGCGCCGGGGCTATTGCCACGCCCGCGCAACCACCGCTTCAGCCCGCCAAGGGCAAGGTCACTGCCCCAGGCGTGCCGCAGCCGGAACAGGTCGATCAGAGTGCGCTCGGCTGAGTACAGACCGATGGATCGCCCGCCCGGCAGAGTGTGTTCGCCGCGGCCGATGCCGAACGTGTCAGTGTCAAAGCGGTGCCAGGCGATGGGTGCGTGATAGACGGTGACCGGCTGCGTGCCGCGCGGGATGGCGATGTCACTCCGCGCAGGGATCTCATCGGTCAACTCGTGCAACGACATTGCCGTAAGCAGGCACAGCGTTGCATCGGGCTTCTTTGCAGCGATCGCGATCCACGCCGCCGTCGTGTCGTCCGCGAGTCCCGAGCGTAGGAACAGACCGGGGGAGATGCGCTCGAACTCCCCGGCCTCGATCAGCCGGTCAAGGCGATGCCGGGTGAGGTCCTGCCGTGCCAGGTCGTCGTAGCGGAACAGATCGGGCAACGTTGCGTTGTCCATCGCTACCTCCCGTTCAGCGGAATCCGTTACATATAGAGCATACCTGTGATGGTTTCTGTCGGATAGTGCGTAGCGCGATCCGGTGACCAGATTGGTGACCAGAAACCCTCCCGAGAGGCTCGAATCAGCCCGAATCACTGCGTAGCTGTCGGTAGCCCGCGGTAGACTCAACCCCATGAGATCCCTGAAATTACGGGGAACTCCATCGATTCGGGGCTTTGTTCGGGCGGGCGAGGCGGCTCTCAGTTGTTCTTGGTTCGAGTTGTGTAGTCGACCAGCGACGACCACTCATCTTCCTGCAATTGTGCCCGCCCTGGCCAAGTTATACTGAAGCGCCTCGATCGCATGACGGCAATCTCGACAGTTCTCATGCGTCCGGGCACGCAGGCCCAATTCTCATCGCATCTTCCCACCCGTGACACCACCCCCGCACAGGCGTAGCGTGAAACCAAGGCCATCAGGGAAGAGGGTGCGGATATGCGTGTCGTCATCATCGGGGGAGGGCTCGCGGCGGCGACCGCCGCGGAGGAGCTGCGCGAGCGGGGCTTCGACGGGCAGATCGACGTCGTCACCGCCGAAACCCATCGCCCGTATCAGCGGCCGCCGCTGTCGAAGGGGTATCTGCTCGGATCCGAGGGGCTCGACGAGGTCTACGCGCACCCCGCGGGCTGGGAGGCCGAGCACGACGTCACCCTGCACGTCGCGGATCCGGCGGCGCGGATCGCCGACGGCGTTGTCGCGCTCGAGAGCGGCACGGAGCTGGGCTTCGACCGCCTGATCCTCGCGACCGGGGCATCACCGCGCCCGCTCGACGTTCCGGGTGCCGATGCCGCAGGCGTGCGCATGCTGCGCACGATCGACGACGCCGACGGCCTGCGCGCCGATCTGCTCGGCGGCGGGCGCCGCGTGGTGCTGATCGGATCCGGCTGGATCGGCCTCGAACTCGCCGCCGCGGCGCGCGAGCTCGGCAACGACGTGACGATCATCTCGCCCGATCGCGTGCCGCTCGCCAAGGCGCTCGGCGACGAGATGGGCGAGATGTTCCTCGAGCTGCACCGCGAGCACGGCGTCGCCTTCCTGCCCGAGCGCCGCGTGACCGCGGTCGAGGTGGGGGAGGACGGATCCGCCGTCGCGGTGCGCGCGGGCGACGAATCGATCCCCGCCGATCTCGTGATCGTCGGCATCGGCGCGGAGCTCAACACGGCGCTCGCCGAGGATGCGGGCCTCGCGGTCGACAACGGCGTGCTCGTCGACGAGCGCATGAATACCTCAGTTCTCGGGATCCTCGCAATCGGCGACATCGCGAACGCCCTGCATCCGGTGCTCGGCGATCGGATCCGTACGGAGCACTGGGCCACCGCGATCGCGACCGGCAAGGTCGCCGCCTCGACGATCACGGGCGGCGACACGGTCCACGACGACATCCCCTACTTCTTCACCGACCAGTACGACCTCGGCATGGAGTTCTCCGGATACGCGCCGCTCATGACGGGCGCGCACCTCGTGATCCGTGGCGACCGCGCGGGCCGCGAATTCATCGCCTTCTGGGTCGCGGACGGCCACGTCGTCGCGGGCATGAACGTCAACGTCTGGGACGTCAACGAGCAGGTCCAGCGCCTCATCCGCGACCGCGCCGAGATCGACGAAGCGCGGCTCGCGGATCCGTCGGTGCCGCTCGAGGAGCTGTAGCCCTACGACGCCGGGTGGCGTATCTCGTCGAGCACGGTCTCGGCGGCCCACGCGGCGGCATCGGCGAGGTCGCGGCCCGTGAGGGCGAACTCGCGGCGCAGGGCCGCCCAGTTCGTCGCCGAGTCGATGTGCGTGAGCGCGGCGGCCATGCCCCGCGCCCGCTCCTCGGTGAGGCCGGGGGCCTCAGCGCGCAAGAGCTGTTCGAGCTGCTCGCTTCGCGGCAGCGGCCGCGGGTCGTCGGATCCGCGCATCGCGGCCTCCGCGACCACGTGCGAGAGCTCGGGGCGGGCGTCGTAGGCCGCCATCGATTCCCGGACCGACAGGGGCAGGTCGAACACCGAGGTGATGCTCTCGCGCGGGAAGACAGTCCGTTCGATCCAGTCGGCCGTGGCGAGAAGCAGATGCTCGCGCGTGGGAAAGTGCCGGAACACCGTGCGCTCGCCCATGCCCGCGCGGCGGGCGATCAAGCGGAACGAGATGTCGTCGTTGCCGATCTCCTCGATCAGCTCCGCGAACGCCGCGACGATCGCGAGCTGCGATCGGCTGAGCGGATCCGCGTTCATCGCGCCGCGACCCGGCTCTGCGCCGGCAGCGTCGCGACCACGCGGTCGAGCACGGCGTCGAACGCGGCGCACGCCTCGGCGGCGCCCGCGCCGTATCCCGATCGCATCCGCGCCCAGAACTGGGCCGAGGCGAAGGAGCCGAGGGTGCTGGCGATGCGCAGGGTGTCACGGTTGTTGAGGCGCGGCGCGCACTCGTCGACGAGGGCGCGGACGGCCTCGGTGAGGAACGAGGCCTCGGCCGCCAGCGTCGGCGACACCGACGCCGCACGCGCGCAGACGAACGCGTAGGCCGGTGCCGCGTCGAAGGCCCAGAATCGCGTGTGCACGGCCTCGCGGAACTGCTCGAAGCTCGTGAACGCCGGAAGCGGCAGGGCGTGCTCCTCTATCCACCGCGCGAGAGCCTCCAGCAGATGCGCGCGGGTCGGGTAGCGGCGAAACACGGTTCGCTCCGAGACGCCCGCCGCCGCGGCGAGGATCCGGTAGGAGATCTCGTCGAACGGCGTCTCGCGCAGCAGCCGGGCGGCGCTCGACAGGATGGTGCTCGACACGTCACCCGTCTCCGACATCAGCTCACCTCCCGCTCCGCCGAGCGTACTCCGCCCGCCCGTTCCTCGCCCGACGGCTCGGGCGAATCCGGCGGGAGGAGATAACGCCCCGTCTGATCGAGCGAGAGGGCCAGGGACGACACGTACTGCGCCTCGCCCAGGCTGCCGCGCTCGGCGGACAACAGCATATCCGGGCGTTCGAAGACGTAGCCCGTGACGTGACACCGCAACCGTTCGCCAGACGGGTTGCCGTCGGCGTCGAGGAGCGGGGCGGGCACCCCATCGCTTCGCCGCCGGAGGTAGTACCGGCCCCGCGTGGCGAGCGCCATGAGGGGAGTCGTCACCACCGCCACACCGATCGCGATCAGCACCGAATACGACCGCATCGTCTCGCCGAACAGCCCGCCGAAGGTCATCAGCGACAGGGCGGAGGAGAGGGCGACCGAGACGATCCCGACGGGGTTCCAATCGTGCAGCATGCCGCGCCGGAACTCGGGGAGCTTCGGCGAGATCCGCAGCACGTATTTGTTGATCGCGATGTCGGCCGCGATCGTCACGAGCCACGCCATGACGACGTTTCCGTAGAGGCTCAGCACGAACATCATCAGGCTGAAGACGTCCATCAGCATCAGACCGAGCGCGACGGCGAGGTTGAACATCACGAAGATGCCGCGACCGTAGTAGCGCTTCGTGACGCGCGTGGCGACGTTCGACCACGCGAGCGAACCGGAGTAGCCGTTGGTGACGTTGATCTTCACCTGGGCGAGCACGATGAACAGCATGGCCAGCGACATCGCCAGCCACTCGGGCATCAGCGACTCGTACAGCGCGAGGAGCTGTCGCACCGGCTCCGCCGCCAGGTGACCGAGGGTCGGATCCACCTTCGTCACGAGGTACACGGCGAGGAAGACCCCCACGATCTGCTTGGCGCAGGAGAAGATCACCCACCCCGGGCCGGCCAGGATCGTCGACGCCCACCACGCCCGCCGATTGCCCCTCGTGCGCGGGGGCATGGCGCGCAGATAGTCGACCTGCTCGGCGAGCTGGGGCGTCAGGGCGAAGCACACCGCGGCGCTCGCCACGACGGCGCCGATCTCGACGTCGTCGGCGCCGGATCCGGGGAACGACACGAAGGCCTCGACGACCGCGCGGTCGGTGAGGATGACCCACGCGAGCGGGGCGAGCGCGAGCACGATCCACAGCGGGGTCGTCCAGAACTGCAGCCGCTCCAGCGCCTTCAGGCCGTAGATGACGATCGGGAAGACGACGACCGTCGAGACCACGTACCCGAGGGGCAGGGGCAGCCCCGTCGTCGCGTGGAGCCCCTGCGCCATGATCGCCCCCTCAAGGGCGAAGAAGATGCAGGTGAACAGCGCGAAGATCACCGTCGTGAAGATCGACCCGAAGTACCCGAAGCCCGACCCGCGGGCGATCAGGTCGAGGTCGAGGTTGTAGCGGGCGGCGTAGTACCCGATGGGCAGGCCCACGACGAAGATGATCGCGGAGGCGAGCAGGATGCCGAGCACCGCGTTCGCCGTGCCGTGCTCGAGCCCGACGGTCGCCCCGATGGAGAGATCGGCGAGGAAGGCCAGCGAGCCGAGCGCGGTGATCCCGACGGCGCCGGCGCTCCAGCGCCGGAACGACCGGGGCACGTAGCGGAAGGCGTAGTCCTCGAGGCTGTCCTCGGCGGCCGCTCGGGCATCGTCCGGGCGGCGCGCGGTCCATCGCAACGTCAACGGCTCACCTCCCGTGGTCGATCCTCGCGGTGCGGTGTTTCGTTCGCGTTGCCACCGGGTGACGAGCCCGCGCGTCAGATCCTCAGCGCCTCGCGCACCTCCGCCTGCGCCGCGGCGCCTCCCGCGCCCGAGGTCGCGATGTGACCCGACGCAAGGACGGCGTAGGTGGCGGCGGCCTCGACCGCAAAGCCGATGTGCTGCTCGACGAGCAGGATGGAGATCCCGCTCCTCGCGAGATCGACGATCGTCCGCTCGATGTCGGCGACGATCGACGGCTGGATCCCCTCCGTCGGCTCATCGAGGATCAGCAGGCGGGGCTCGGTGATCAGGGCGCGCGCGATCGCCAGCTGCTGGCGCTGCCCGCCGGACAGGAGCCCCGCCTTGCGGCTCGCGAAGGTCTCGAGAGCGGGGAACCGCTGCAGCATCTCGTCGATCTTGGCCTTGCCGTTCCGGCGCCCATCGGCGGCGAGCTGCAGGTTCTCCATCGTGCTGAGCTGCGTGAACGACTGCTGCCCCTGCGGCACGTAGGCCATGCCCTGGGCCACCCGCGCGTTCGGCGCGAGAGACGTGATGTCCTTCCCGTCGAAGACGACGCGCCCCTTCGTGGGCCGGATCAGGCCGATGACCGCCCGCATCAGCGTCGTCTTCCCCGCCCCGTTGTGGCCGAGGATCGCGGTGACCCCGTCGGGCGCCGTCAGGCTCACCCCGTGCAGCACGCGCGTGGGGCCGTAACCCGCCTCGATGTCGGTGAGTTCCAGCATCAGTCCTCCTCGTCCTGGACGACCGCGGCGGCCGTTCCCAAATACACGTCCTGCACCCTCGGGTCGGCCTGCACCTGCTCGATCGAGCCCTCCGAGAGGACCTTGCCCTGGTGCAGGACGGTGACGCGGCTGGCGAAGCGCCGGATGAAGTCCATGTCGTGCTCGACGACCACCACGACCCGCTCCCGGGCGATCCGCTGCAGGAGCTCGCCCGTCGCCGTCCGCTCGTCGTGGCTCATGCCGGCGACGGGCTCGTCGAGCAGGAGCGCCTTGGGCTGCTGCACGAGCAGCATGCCGATCTCCAGCCACTGCTTCTGGCCGTGCGAGAGGCTGCCGGCGGCCTGCTCGCGCTGGTCCTGAAGGCCGATCTCGACGAGGGCGTCCTCGAGGGCGGCCGGGATCTCGCGCCGCGGCGCGAGGAGCGAGAGCGGGCCACGCGAGATCCCGCAGGCGATGTCGAGATTCTGCATGACCGAGAGCTCCTCGAAGACGCTCGCGGTCTGGAAGGTGCGACCGATGCCGAGGCGCGTCACCCTGTGCACGGGCTTGCCCAGCACCTCGACGTCGCCGAGCCGGGCCGAGCCCTCGCCCCTCGACAGCCCCGTGATGGCGTCGATGCAGGTGGTCTTGCCCGCTCCGTTGGGGCCGATGAGGAACCGGACCTCGCCGGGGTGCGCGTCGAAGGACACGCCGTCGACCGCGACGAAGCCCGAGAACGACACCCTCAGCTCGTCGACGACGAGACTGGGTCGCGAGTTCTGAACGGTCATCGTGCTGCCCCCTCTGCGGTCTTGCGTGTGCGGATCTTGCCCGCGAGCGAGGCGACACCGCCCGGGAGGAGCGCGATGACGAGCACCAGCAGCAGACCCTGGAAGTAGCTCCACACATCGGGGAACGACTCCGAGAGGCTCGTCTCGGCCCAGGCGACGGCGATCGCGCCGATCGCCGGCCCGAACAGGCTCGCGCGCCCGCCCGCGGCGACGCCGATCAGGAACACGATCGACGGCGTCACCCCGATGTCGGCGGGCGAGATGATGCCGACGATCGGAACGAACAGCGCCCCGGCGATGCCCGCCATGACGGCGGCGACGACGAAGGCCGACACCTTCACCGTGGCCGGGTTGTACCCGAGGAAGCGCACGCGCTCCTCCGCGTCGCGCGTGGCCACCAGGAGCTCGCCGAAGCGACTGCGCATGAGGAGGAAGGCCACGAAGATCATCGCGAGGAGCACCGCGGCCGCGATGAAGTAGATCATCCGCTTGTTGGCCGGATCCGCGAGGACGTAGCCGAACCACGACTGGAAGTTCGACAGGCCGTTGAAGCCGCCGGTCGTCGCCTGGTTGCCGATCAACAGCACGCCGAACGCGGCGACGAGCGCCTGGCTCAGGATCGCGAAGTAGGCGCCCTTGACCTTCCGGCTGAAGATCGCGTAGCCGAGGGCAAGCGCGAGCAGGGCGGGCAGCACGATCACGGCGACGATCGTGAAGACCGGGCTCCGGAAGGGCTCCCACCAGATCGGCACCTCTCCGCTGCCGTAGAGCATCATGAACTCGGGGGCGGCGGCCCCGGCGAACTCCGCGTCGGCGAGCTGCATGTGCATCGCCATCGCGTAGCCGCCGATGCCGAAGAAGACGCCCTGCCCGAGTGTCAGCATGCCGCCGCGCCCCCAGGCGAAGCCGATCCCGACCGCGACGATTGCGAAGCACACGTACTTTGCGAGGCGGTTGAGTTCGAAGCTCGACATCAGCGCGGGCGCGACGACGAGGAGCGCGATCGCCATGAGGGTGAGCCCGATGATGAGGCTGCGCCACGTCGGGATGCCGATGCCGGGGCTGATCATCGTGCGGGTTCGGGGCCGGTCGAGATCGACCGGGGGACTGAGGCGGGTGGGGGCGGTCATGCGAGACTCCTCGTGCGGACGACGAACATGCCCTGCGGCTTCCACTGCAGGAAGAGGACGATGAGGATGAGCACGATGAACCGGGCCCACGTGGCCGTTGTGCCCATCTCGATGAAGGCCTGCGCGATTCCCAGCGCGAAGGCGGCGAGGATGGCCCCGCGGATCTGACCGATGCCGCCGATCACGACGACGAGGAACGCGTCGACGATGTAGTTGGTGCCGAGGGTGGGACCCGTGGATCCGACGAGCGTCAGAGCGACGCCCGCAATCCCGGCGAGGCCCGATCCGATGAAGAAGGTGAGCCGATCGATCGCCCGGGTTGAGATGCCCGTGGCCTCGGCCAGATCGCGGTTGAGCACGACGGCCCGGATCCGTCGTCCGAGGCTCGTGTACGTCAGAAGTGACGCCAGCGCGGCCACCACGATGACGAGGAGAACGAGGATGAAGATTCGCTTCACGGGGATGTTCGCGCCGAGGAGCTCGATGCTGCCAGCGAGCCACTCGGGGGAGCGCACTTCCTTGTTGGGTGCCCCGAAGATGCTACGCGCCGCCTGCTGCAGGATGAGCGAGACACCGAAGGTGGCCAGGAGCGTGTCGAGCGGGCGGTGATACATCCGCCTGAGGAGTACCTCTTCGAGGATGACCCCGAGGAGACCGCCGACAAGGAACGCGACCGGGATGGACACGATCAGCGAGAGGCCGGCGTCGCCCAGGATGTTCTGCATAATCCAGGCCGTGTACGCGCCGGCCATGATGAACTCGCCGTGCGCCATGTTGATGACGCCCATTTGCCCGAAGGTGAGCGCGAGCCCGAGGGCGACGAACAGGAGCACGGATCCGATGCTCACGCCCGCCACGAGTTGCGAGATGACGCCGTCCACGTCGTCTCCTCTCTGCGGCTCACGCCGCGAGGGTCTTGTGCGAGGGGAGGGGCCGCGCGTTCGCTCACGCGCGGCCCCGGGGTGAGGTGTCAGGCGATGCCTTCGGCCCAGTCGTAGGTCTCGAGGAAGGGATCCGGCACCACCGGCTCCTCGGTCTCCCAGACCGTGTCGATGAGCCCCTCGGAGTTGATCACGCCGATGCGCGGGGTCTTCGTGATGTGGTTGTTCTCGCCGATGACCGTGACGGTGCCCTCGGGGGCGTCGAAGGTGACGCCGTCGGCGGCGTCGTTGACGTCGTCGGTCGCGAACGACTCCGCCGCCTCGACCATGTTCTTCCAGAGGTAGAGGGAGGTGTATGCCGCCTCCATCGGGTCGGAGGTCACCGCGTCGTCGCCGTATGCGGCCTTGAAGCTGGAGACGAACTTCTCGTTCTCGGGGCTCTCGACGGTCTGGTAGTAGTCCCAGGCGACGAGCTGGCCCTCGAGGTACTGCAGGCCGACGCCGGGAACCTCTTCCTCGGCGATCGACACCGACATCACGGGCATCGTCTCGGCGTCGAGCCCGAGGCTGTCGTACTGCGCGAAGAACGCGACGTTCGAGTCGCCGTTGAGGGTGTTGAAGACGGCGTCGGCGTCCGAGTCGGCGACCTTGTTGGCGATCGTCGTAAAGTCGGTCGAGCCGAGCGGCGCGTACTCCTCGCCGAGGATCTCGATGCCGTGCTCTTCCGCGTAGGCGGTGATGATCTTGTTCGCCGTCCGCGGGAAGACGTAGTCGCTGCCCACGAGGAAGAGGCTCTCGGCGCCCTGTTCCACGAGGTAGTCGAGCGCCGGGACGATCTGCTGGTTCGTCGTCGCGCCCGAGTAGTAGATGTTCTCGGATGCTTCCAGGCCCTCGTACTGGACCGGATAGAACAGCAGCGAGTTGTTGGCCTCGAAGACCGGGAGCATCGCCTTGCGCGACGCCGAGGTCCACCCGCCGAAGACGGCGGCGACGCAGTCCTGCTGGATCAGCTTCTCGGCCTTCTCCGCGAAGGTCGCGGGGTCGGACGCGCCGTCCTCCTGCACGAACTCGATCTGCTTGTCGAGCACGCCGCCCGCGGCGTTGATCTCCTCGGCGGCCATCGTCAGCGAGCGCGACACGGTCGTCTCGCTGATCGCCATGGTGCCCGAGAGCGAGTTGATGAAGCCGACCTTGATGGTGTCGCCGGAGGTGTCGACGCACGACTCGGCCGCGGTGGTCGCCTCGGGGTCGGCGGGTTCTCCGGCGCGCGCCCCGGCGCATCCGGTGAGGACGAGCGCCGTCGCGGCGAGGAGGGCGGGAGGGGCGAGGAGGGTGCGAAGGCGGCGGTTGCGGATAGCGGGCATGAGTGCTCCGTTCCAGGAATGTGATCGAGGAGTCTCACCGGGCCGAGGGATGACGACCAGTGGTGATGACTGACAGACTGCTGCCTTGGCATTGCTCTGCCATTACTCGTTCATTCCGGGAATGTAAACTGCGGTTCGCTCGCGTTAACTGCTTGATTCCGAGCGGATCACCGCGGGGCGGGCGCGTGTCAGAACTGTGCCATCTCCTGCGTCGCAAGATCGCGCCAGGCCTGCCACGTCGAGTCGAGCGGCGACGCGTGCGCGTGGCTGCCGAGGTCTCGGGCGATACTGCCCGGCCCCGCCAGCTGGAGCGCGACGGTCCGCCCGTCCGCCTCCGCGCGGCGCCCGTACAGCGACACGACGTCGGCGATCCGCGCCCGTCCCATCACGCCGGGGCGCCTGTGCGCACCGTTGATCCGCAGATCCTCGACGAAGAGGGGCTCGCCGCCATGGGTGACGCGCGTGATGGCGGCCAGCTCGCCTCCGGCCTCGCCGTGCCGGCCCATCACGAACACCTCGCGCAGGCAGGCGGTGGCGTCGGAGGCGAGGTCGAGCGTCATCGTTCGCGTCACGTCCGCACCCGTCGCCACGACGAACGGCAGGCCCTGCCACAGCAGGCGGCCGCCGTCGGCGACGGTGATCCGGGTGTCCCAGCGCGCGGCGCGGCCCCGCCCGTCGTAGGCGACGGTGCCGCTGATCTCCTCGAGTTCGAGCGTGCACCCGGGCCCGACGGCGATCTCGAGGTCGACGTGGTCGCCGCCGAGGAGCAGCGCGCCGCCCGCGACGAGGGCGACGTGCGCAGAGTTCTCGCGCACCGCGACGACCCGCGGGAGGAGCTCTCCGGACGCGAGGGTCAGCTGGGCCCCGCCCTCGGCGGGGCCCACGATCACGCGGGTCGTCTTCGGCATGCGAGCGCTCTCCGCCCGCCCTCAGTGGGCGTGCTCGCCCTCGTGGCTGTGTATGTAGCCGCCGTTCTCGTCCGCGTGGAAGTGCGGGGCCATGGGGCCCGGATCCTGCGGAACGTGCTGTCCCGCGCGGTGTGTCGCCAGCAGCTCGAGCAGCCAGGAGCGAAGCTCGGCGATCGCCTTCTCGTCGTCGCGCGCGAGGGCCAGGACGGGCCCTCCCTCGCGCGCCGCGGTCGCGTCGGCGACCATCTGCTCGACGTCGACGCCCACATAGGGCGCGAGGTCGGTCTTGTTGACGATCAGGAGGTCGGCGCGGCCGATGCCCGGACCGCCCTTGCGCGCGACGTCCCCGCCGCCCGCGACGTCGAGCACGAACAGCTGGGCGTCGATCAGGGCGGGGGAGAACGTCGCCGTGAGGTTGTCGCCGCCCGATTCGACGAGCACGAGGTCGAGGGGTGCGAAGTCCCTCTCGAGCTCCTCGACGGCGAAGAGGTTGGCCGTCACGTCGTCGCGGATCGCGGTGTGCGGGCAGGCGCCGGTTTCCACGGCGCGGATCCGCTCCGGGTCGAGGACCCCGGCGGAGCGGAGGAACCGCGCGTCCTCGTCCGTGTAGATGTCGTTCGTGATCACGCCGATCTGCAGCTCGTCGGCGAGCGCCCGGCAGATCGTGGCGATCAGCGAGCTCTTGCCGACGCCGACGGGGCCGGCGATGCCGAGGCGAAGCGATCGGTTCGTCTCGGCGGTGTCGGGAGCGACCTCGGGGCTCAGGGTGTCAGGCACGGAACAGTCTCCTTTCCAGGGAGGTGTGGGCCTCCGCCCACTCCTCGATCTGCGGTCCGCTGAAGGCGGGGATCGCCTCCGGCTCGGTCAGAACGGTGACGCTGGGCGCGTACGCCTCGAAGTATTCGCAGGCCTCGAGGGCCCACCTCACGGCCGTGGCCGGGTCGAGCGGTTCGAGCTTCAGGAGAGCGGCAGCGACAGTCTGCGCGTCCTCGTACGCGACGAGGCGCGCGAGGTCGCCGGCCTCCAGGCCCTGCTCGGCCGCGAGCACGCCCAGCACGAGGGGGCGGGGGAGACCCCTCGCGGGCAGGGATCCCGCCAGCAGGCTCTCGGGCCACACCGTCCGCCCCATGCGGGCGAGCCCGTCGCCCAGGGCGATCGCGATCTCGCGGAGCGCGCGGCTGGGGGTGCGCGCCTCCCACTCGGATCGCACCCGGGCGATCCGTTCGATCTCGCCCGCGGCGACGAGCGCGCGGGTGACGATCGCCGTTCCCGCCTCGACGAGCACGGTCGTCGCCATCCGGGCGCACATGTACTCGGGGGCGAGCTCCGGCGCCATGCCGCCGCGCAGCGCCGCCTCGAGCCCGTTCGAGACCACGTGCGCGCCGACGGGCAGGCGGGAGTCCGCCAACAGCATCGCCAGGGTCGTCGAGGAGAGTTTCATGGGGCGCGGGCGGCGGTCAGAACAGGTTGTACAGCTGCGCGAGGGGGAGTTCCTCGGCGGGCTGCGGCTCGACCGGCACGCCGTCGATCGAGATCTCGAAGGTGTCGGGCCGGATGTCGATCGCGGGCAGGGCGTCGTTGTTCTTCATGTCCGCCTTGCCCACCTCGCGCGTCGGGGCGACGGGCAGCAGCTGCCGTTCCAGCCCGAGCTTGCCCGCGAGGCCGTCGTCGAGCGCCGCCTGCGAGACGAAGGAGTACGACAGGTCCGCCCCGTTCGCGTCGCCGAATGCGGGTCGCATCAGCACGGGCTGCGGCGTCGGGATCGACGCGTTCGGGTCGCCCAGCGCGGCCCACGCGATCGCGCCGCCCTTGATGACGATGGCGGGCCGCACGCCGAAGAGCCGCGGATCCCAGAGCACCAGGTCGGCGAGCTTGCCCGCCTCGACGGATCCGATGTGCTCGCTCACGCCGTGCGCGATGGCGGGGTTGATCGTGTACTTCGCGACGTAGCGGCGGGCGCGCTCGTTGTCCGCGGGCAGCGATCCCCCCGTCGACCCCAGCCGCGCCTTCATCACGTGCGCCACCTGCCAGGTGCGGGTGATGACCTCGCCGATGCGCCCCATGGCCTGGGCGTCGGAGGAGGTGATCGACAGCGCGCCCATGTCGTGCAGGATGTCCTCGGCCGCGATCGTCGTGGCGCGGATCCGCGATTCCGCGAACGCGAGATCCTCGGGGACGGCCGGGTTCAGGTGGTGGCACACCATGAGCATGTCGATGTGCTCGGCGACCGTGTTGACGGTGTGCGGCAGAGTCGGGTTGGTCGAGCCGGGGAGGATGTGCGGCAGCGACGCGATGCTGAGGATGTCGGGGGCGTGACCGCCGCCGGCGCCCTCGACGTGGAACGCGTGGATGGACCTGCCGCCGATCGCGCCGATGGTCGAATCGACGAAGCCGGCCTCGTTGAGCGAGTCGGAGTGCAGGGCGACCTGCAGGCCGTAGTCGTCGGCCGCGCGGAGCGCCGCATCGATCGCCGCCGGGGTCGATCCCCAGTCCTCGTGCACCTTGTAGCCCGCGGCACCCCCGAGCGCCTGCTCCCTGAGGCCCTCGGCCGAGACGGTGTTCCCCTTTCCGAGCAGCAGGACGTTGACGGGGAGGCGGTCGAGCGCCCGGTGCAGCTGGCGCAGATGCCAGGCGCCGGGCGTGACCGTCGTGGCCTTCGACCCCTCCGAGGGGCCCGTTCCTCCGCCCGCGATCGTCGTGATGCCCGTCGCCAGCGCCTCGTGGAGCTGCGAGGGCGAGAGGAGGTGCACGTGCGAGTCGAAGCCGCCCGCGGTGAGGATCCGCCCCTCGCCGGAGATGACGTCGGTCGAGGGCCCGATGTGCAGCTGCGGGTGCACGCCGTCGGCGATGTCGGGGTTGCCGGCCCGGCCGAGCGCGACGATCCTGCCGTCGCGGATGCCGACGTCGGCGCGCACGACGCCCCACCAGTCGAGCACGATCGCGTTCGTGATGACCGTGTCGAGCGCGCCCTGGGCGCGGCTCGTCGTGCCCTGCGCCATCGATTCGCGGATCGACTTGCCCCCTCCGAACACGGCCTCCTCGCCGCCGAAGGTGTAGTCGCGTTCGATCTGGATCCACAGATCGGTGTCGCCGAGGCGCACCTGGTCGCCCGTCGTGGGCCCGTAGAGCGCGGCGTAGCGCTCGCGGCTGATCCGAACCATCAGCGCTTCCCCTCTTCGCGAATGCGGATGCCGGCGACGAGCCTGCGGCCGCGCAGGGCCACCGCGTCGAGTTCCCGCGAGGCGCCCGGTTCGAAGCGCTGCGAGGTGCCGGACGGGATGTCGAGCCGGAACCCGTCGGCGGCCGCGCGGTCGAAGACCAGCGCGGGGTTCACGTCGGGGAGGTGGATGTGGGATCCGATCTGGATCGGGCGGTCGCCCGTGTTTTCGAAGACCAGCCGGATCCGCTCCTCGGCGGTGCGGTCGGCGTTGAGCTCGAGATCCTCGCCGCCTGCCACGCGGATCGCCCCCGGGCCGTCTGCGGTGATGCCTGCCATGTCGTGCTCCTCGCGGGTGAGTCAGGCGATGGGGTTGTGGACGGTGACGAGCTTGCGCCCGTCGGGGAAGGTCGCCTCGACCTGGACGTCGGTGAGCATCGCGGCGACGCCGTCCATCACCTGATCGCGCGTCAGCACGGAGCGCCCGTCGACCATGAGCTGCTCGACGCCGACGCCCTCGCGGGCGCGCTCGAGCACCCAGGTGCTGAGCAGGGCGACGGCCTCGGGATAGTTCAGGCGGATGCCGCGCGCGAGCCGGTCTCGGGCGACCATGCCCGCCACCGACAGCAGGAGCTTCTCCGTCTCAGAGGGGGTGAAGTTCATCGGTGCGTCCGTTCGGGTCCGCGGGCGGTACCCGATCATCGTGGCCCAGCAACGTTTCGGCGACGTTTCGGGTGCGATGCGGCCCGTCAGCCGATCAGCAGATGGATCCGGCCGGCGCGGTCGAGCCGCTCGATCGGCACGCGGAACACCGGTTCGAGGACCTCGGGTCGCATGACGGCGTCGACCGGGCCGGAGGCCGCCACGGAGCCGCGGTCGAGGAGGACGACGTCGTCGCAATAGCGGGCCGCGAGATCGAGGTCGTGCAGGACGACGACGCTCGTCACGGCGAGCTCGCGCACGAGGCTCAGGAGGTCGTGCTGCGCGCGGATGTCGAGGTGATTGGTGGGCTCGTCGAGGAGGAGATGCGAGGCCTGCTGCGCCAGAGCCTTGGCGATGAGCACGCGCTGGCGCTCGCCGCCCGAGAGCTCGGAGAAGGGGCGCGACGCGAGCGCGGCCATCCCCACGCGGCGCAGGGAGTCGAGCACGATCCGGTGGTCGGCCTCACCCGGGCGCTGCCACAGGCCGAGATGCGGCGAGCGGCCGAGGAGGACGAGATCGGACACGGTCAGCTCGGTCTCCCCCTCGGTCTCCTGCACGACGACGGCGAGCCGGGACGCGCGCTCGTGCTGCCGCAGCTCCGCGAGCTCGCGCCCATCGACGCGGATCGACCCCTCGGTTCGGATCGAGCGATACAGGGCCCGGAGGAGCGTGGTCTTCCCGGCGCCGTTGGGCCCCACCAGGCCGAGCACGCGGCCCTCGGATGCGCGCAGATCGACGCCGCTGAGCACGGCCTTCGACCCGAACGCCCAGCCGATGCGCTCCGCCTCGATCACTCGCCGAGCCTCGCCAGGATCCGCTCGAGCCCGTCGATCGTGAGGGGCGTGGCCGGTTCGACGAAGTTGAACAGCAGCGTCATGACCTCGTCGTCCCGCACGGCCCGTAGCCCGCCCGCCCCGGGCAGCCGCGTCACCGCGTCCATGACGGCATCGGCGTTGCCGTCGCCGTCGTCATCGGGGCTCGGTTCGCTGTGCAGCAGGACGAGGGCATCGGGGTCGCGCGTGATCAGCTCCTCCGCCGAGACCTCGAAGACGCGCTCCGAGACGTCCGAGAACACGTTGCAGTACCCGGCGGCCTCCAGCTGCGCGGTGGCCATGCTGCCCGTGCCGTAGGCGTACGTGACGCCGCCCCCGACGGTGGGGAAGAGCACCGCCGCCGTGCGTTCCCGGCCCTCGACCCTCAGGCCGTCGAGGCGCTCGCGCAGGGCTTCGTCGGCCGATGCGGCCTCCTCGCGGCGGTCGAAGATCTCGCCATAGAGCTCGAGCTGGGCGAAGATGTCGTCGAAACTCGGTTCCTCGCCCCGGATCTCGCAGAGGGCCGGCTCCTCGATCAGCGGGATCCCCAGTTCCTCGAGCTGTGCGCGCGGGAGGTTCTCGTTCATGCCGAGCACGATGTCGGGCTCCTGGGCGACGATCTCCTCGGCGGTGATCTGGAGGTGGCCGGACGAATCGACCCGGTCGGTCAGCAGCGGGATCTCGTCGAGTTCGGCGAGGGTCTCGTCGTCGTAGTACTCCGCGGGGTACTGGCCGGCCCGGGCGACGACGTGATCCATCACGCCGATCTCGTGCAGGAAGGGCACGGCCCCGCTGCGCAACAGCACCGCCCGTTCCGGGGTGTCCTCGAACGAGACCTCGGCTCCGCAGTTCTCGACCGTGAGGGCGTCGGCCGGGGTGTCGGTCAGGGTGTGATCCCGGGCGTCCTCCGACGCGGGCGCGCACGCCGCGAGCGCGACGATGCCCGCCGCGGCGGCGGCCGCGGGGATCCACCTGCGGGCGGCCCGGCGCGCGCTCACGCGACGCTCCGCGTGCGGGCGATGAGGGCGATGAGGAAGGGGGCGCCGATGACGGCGGTGACGATTCCGATGGGGAGCTCCTGAGGGGCGAGGACGATACGGGCGAGGACATCCGCCCACACGAGCAGCACGGCGCCGAGCAGCGCGGCGACCGGAAACGCGCGAGAGTGCGCGGCGCCCACCATCCGGCGGGCGAGATGCGGAACGACGAGACCCACGAATCCGATGGATCCGGCGACCGACACGAGCACGCCGACGCACAGCGACACGAGCACGAGCAGGATCACGCGAAGGCGCTGCGGCGACAGCCCGAGGCCCATCATCGTCTCGTCGCCGATCGCGAGCGCGTCGAATCGGCGGCCGGCGAGGGCGAAGAACACCGTCGTCGAGGCCACGACGACGAGCGCGGCGACGAGCAGACCGTCCCAGGCAGCGAGGGAGAGCGATCCGAGCAGCCAGAACATCACCGACCGCGCGCCCTCCGCCGATCCCGCCGCGAAGACGAGGAAGCTCGTGGCGGCGGTGAGCAGGTACCCGACCGTGATCCCGGCGAGGAGGAGGCGGGTCGAGGTCAGACGGCCCGCCGTGTGCGCGATGACGAAGGCGAGCACGCCCGCCGCGAGCGCCCCGACGAAGGCGCTCCCCGGCAGGGCGATGGCGCCGAGGCCGGCGCCGACGCCGAAGAGGATCGCGGCGGCGGCGCCGGTGGAGGCCCCCGAATTGATGCCGAGGAGGAACGGATCCGCGAGCTCGTTGCGCACCATTGCCTGCATCGCCATGCCGCACACGGCGAGTCCCGCCCCCACGACCGCCCCGAGGACGGCGCGGGGGAGGCGGATGTTCCAGACGATCGCCGTGTCGGCGGCGCTGGAGGTCGATTCGACGCCCCGCAGCTGGGCGTGCAGGATCCCCCAGACCTCGGCGAGGGGGATCGAGACGGATCCGATGCACATGGCGCCCGCCAGCGATGCGATGAGTACCGCCCCGAGGAGGGCGGTGGCGGCGGAGGTGCGCCGGCGCTGCAGCACGATTCCGAGGGCCCGGGCGGCGGAGGGCGTCGAGGGAGCGAGGACCGTCATCGCATGCCTCGCGGTTCGGTGGGGGCTCTCACCGAACCGAGTGTGTCAGGGCGAGGTTTCGCGGAAATTTCGTGGGTCGGTGGGCGGATCCGCCGGCTTTTACCCGCGCCCCGCCGGCCAGCCCGCGCTCTCCCACGGATACCCCGGCCGGTAGAGGTCGCGTGGGGGAGTGAGGCCCTCGCGCTCGCCGAGGAGGTCGCCGAAGGCGAACCAGTCGTCGGCGTCCCTGCGGGCGGCGTCGCCGACGAGCCGGGTGCGCTCGCGGGCCTCTTCCGCACGGAGCTGGCCGCTCGCGACCGCGACGCGGATCCACCAGGCGGCCTCGACGGCCGCGGCCGCGCGCGCCTGCGGCGTGGTCGCGAGCCGCTGCGCGCCCTCCGCGCGTGCCAGCTCGGCGGGCCATTCGGGGTCCGCGAAGTCGGATCCGGGATTCCACTCGAATGGATTCGCGCCGCGGATCACGGCCTGCGGGGCGGCGAAGCCGAGGAGCCAGCGCTCGTCGGGGTCGAGCGGGTGCGGATCCGGTTCGGGCGCGGAGGGAACGAAGGTTGCCGTCGGCGTGTAGCCGGATCCGCCGCGGTCGGGATCGCGCAGCTTGCGGCGCTTGTCCCACCACACGATCAGGGAACAGAGCGCCGCGAAGGCGAGCAGCCCGCCAATCACCCACGGGTTGAGCTCGTCGTTGACGTACCTCATCGCTCGTCCGCGCGGATGCGCCAGATCTCATCGTTCAGGCGCTTCGCCCAGCCGGATCCGGGGAACTCCTCCGGTGCCCAGGCTCGCAGCTCCGTGTCGGATGCCAGCGCGCTCGCGAAGAGCATGCGCGACGGCGGCACCTCGGTGTTCCAGGGCAGGCGGGCCCAGGGGCTCGCCGCCGACATGAGCGACTCCTGCCGGCTGATGTCGTGCTGGTCGGTCGAGGCCTCGCCCGCGCCACCCTGCGAGTTCCAGTACCACCGCCCGATCCGGAACGATTCGCCCAGCTCCTGCCACGAGCCGTAGTGCTCGCGGAGCTCCGGAACGATCATGATCAGCAGGTCGACCGCCTCGGCCTCGGACAGGTATCCGGTCGTGGCCCCCGAGCGCACCAGCATCGCGAAGCGCACGAAGTCCCACGCGAGGAAGTCGGCCGAGGCGATACCTCGATCGTTCGCGCGCACGCGGCGGAAGCGCCACAGGTACTCGGCTCCCTCGTCGCTGTGCTTCGCGCCCTCGCGGAGCTCGGCTTCATCGGCTCGGGCGTCGGCGTCGCTCAGCGTGCCCCACAGGTCGACCTCCTCGCTGAAGCGCTCGCGGTGGCCCGACGTCAGCAGGTCGTATAGGGCGAGGAGCATCGAAGGCCGGTCGGTGATGCCCCACGCCTCGGCGAGGATCTCGCGCTCCTCGTTCGCGTCGCGGAACGTCAGCACGTCCTGATCCGCTCCGCGGCAGAGGGCGAAGGGCGCGCCGACGGCGATCGCCCAGTGCTCGGGACGGGATCCGAACGTCGCCGCATTCGGCGACCAGCGCGGCCGGTGGTGTTCCGCGAGCGACTCCGTCGAGTCGGCGGCTGATCGCTCGCGCTGTGCACGGATCTTGCGCCCCTGGAGCCATCCCCGCACGACCACGACGGCGATCGCTCCCGCGATCACCACGGCGAGGATGACGTAGAGCATCGGGTCGGTCGTATCGGCGGCGTCGGTCACGGGATCCCCCTGGTTTGGGTGACGGCTTTCGAGACATTGTGGCATGGCGTGTGAACGCGGCAAGTCTCGGTCGAAAAGGTAGCGTGGCGCCATGGGCTTCTTCGACCTCTTCCGGCGCCGTCCCGAGACCCCTGAACCCGTCACGGTGACGCCGCCACGCGACGACTTCGAGGAGCTCACGGAGGCGGCGCGCGAGGCCGTGCTGCCCGGCTTTCTCTCCCGTGTCGAGGCGATCGAGCGCGTGCGCGACGCGTTCGAGCTCACCGACGACGACCCGGCGGCGGAGGACGCCGTCGACCGCGTCTGGCACGCCCGCCTCGCGGAGGAGAAGACCTGGGCACCGGGCGAATCCGACTACGAGCGCGTCGCCCGCGCCTTCGCCGCGCTGAACGACGAGGGCGTCGTCGCGCGCATGGACTTCACCTGCTGCAACTCGTGCGGCACGACCGAGATCGACGACGAGCGCACGGCCCTGCCCGAGGCGGGCGAGGGCTACCGCTACCGCGAAGAGCAATACGTGTTCTTCCACCAGCAGGATTCCGACCGGCTCGTCGACGAACCCGCGCAGCTGCTACTCACCTACAGCGCCTGGCGCGCGGCGCGCGACACGGATGCGGAGCTGCTCGCCGCGGCGCGCGGCGGCGATAAGGACGCCGAGCGGCGGATCCGCGAGGAGACCGATCGCAAGGTCGGTGAGCGGGTCGCGGCCGCGCTCGCCGCAGAGGGGCTGACGGTCACGTGGAACGGAGACCCGGGCCAGCGCCTCGCGGTCGAGATCTCCCACTGGCGCAAGCCGCTGCCGAGCTAGCTCTCCGTGCCGGCCTGGGCCTTCTTGCGTTCGCGGTAGGCCTTGGCCTTCATGCGGCTGCCGCAGCTCGACATCGAGCACCATTCGCGGCGCCGGCCGCGCGAGTGGTCGAGATAGATCTGCGTGCAGATGTCGCGCCCGCACTCGCGGAGGAGGTGCGTCTCGTCGCCGCCGGCGATCTCGATGGTCTCGCGCGCGAGCTGAGAGAGGGCCTGCTCGGCGTCGCCGGCGGCCGTCCAGCGGTCGGATCCGAGCTGAATCCGCACGGGCGGCTTCGCCGCGTAGGCGTTGACGAGGTCGATGGCCTCGGGCGGCATCGGCCGATCGTGCAGGCGCGACCAGATGAGCGCGTAGGCGGCCTCGCGCAGCTCGATCGCCGAGGCGAGGTCGGACTCTGTCGCGCCCACGCCGCCCGGAACGAGGCCGGACTCGTCGAACCAGGCGTCGAGCGCCTCGGGCGAGGTGAGGAAGTCGAAGGGCTCGTCGATGCGCCGTGCCCGCAACGTGCCGATGAAGTCGAGGGCGCGGGTACCGCAGGGGAACTCATGGACCATGCGCCCATTCTATCGCGTCACCTGCTTGACAGGTGACGGATGGGGTGTCATGCTCGTTACCAGTCAAACCGGTAACTCTTGAAGGAGATCCCATGTCGAACCCCATCTACACCGCCGTCGCCACCTCGACGGGCGAGGGCCGCGAGGGCCAGGTCGCGACCAGCGACGGCACGCTCGACCTGCAGCTCGCCATGCCCGGCACGAACCAACCCGGCACCAACCCCGAGCAGCTCTTCGCCGCCGGGTGGTCGGCCTGTTTCCACTCGGCGCTCAAGATGATCGCGAAGAAGAACAAGATCTCCCTCGAGGACTCGGCCGTCGTCGCCGAGGTGACGCTCTCGACCGACCCCGAGACCGGCTTCGGCCTCAGCGGAACCCTGCGCGTCGAGGCCTCGGGTATCGCTCAGGACGAGCTCGAGAAGCTGGCTCACGAGGCCGACCAGACCTGCCCCTACTCGAAGGCCGTCCGCGGCAACATCGAGGCCTCGGTTGAGGTGACGGCGGGCTGACCGGCGCCCGACCCGCGCCCCGTACGCCAGTGGGGGTGCGGGGCGCTTCGGCGCGCCTGGGGGTCATCATCCGTCGTGCCCGCGGGGCTGTGAAAGCTCGCGTCTTAGCATGAGGGAATGACCGACCTGCGACGTTTCCGGCTGATGCGCATGTCGCCGCGCGACCCCGAGGAATCGGGGCGCGCGGCGAGCACGCTCGAGCTGTTCTTCGACCTCGTGTTCGTGATCGCCGTGAGCGCCGCATCCGTGCACCTGCATCACGCGATATCGGGTGGGCACGCCGCGAGTGGTCTGGTGTCGTACGCGATGGTGTTCTTCGCCATCTGGTGGGCGTGGATGAACTTCACCTGGTTCGGCACCTCGTTCTCGACCGACGACTGGTTCTACCGGGTCGTGACGATCGTCCAGATGGCCGGGGTCCTGGTGCTCGCGGCGGGTGTGGGGCCGGCATTCGACCACGGTGATTGGACCGTCATCGTCATCGCCTATGTGGTGATGCGCGTCGCGATGATCGTCCAGTGGCTGCGCGCGGCCCGGATCGGCGGCGCGCTGCGCCGGGTCGCCCTCACCTACGCGGCAGGCATCGCGGTCGTGCAGGTGTTCTGGATCGCCTTCCTGTTCCTGCCCTCCTCGGCGGCGATCCCCGTCTTCGTCGTACTCGCGGCCGCCGAGATGTCCGTGCCGGTCATCGCCGAGCGCGGCGCCACGACGCCGTGGCACCCCGAGCACATCGCCGAGCGTTACGGCTGCTTCACCCTGATCGTGCTGGGCGAGAGCCTGCTCGCGTCGGCCGATGCGGTCATCGGTGCGCTGGAGGGTTCCGAGGCGCCCCTCTCCCTCATCTGGCTCGCCGTGCTCGCCCTCGTCTCGACCGCGGCCGTGTGGTGGATCTACTTCTGGCCGCCCCACGACGGCTCGTTCACGAGCCTCGCGAGCTCCCTGCGATACGGCTACGGGCACTACGTGATCTTCGCCGCGGCGGGCGCGTTCTCCGCGGGCGTCGGCGTCGAGGTCGACCGGATCAGCGGTGAATCCGAGATCGGGGCCATCCCCGCGTCGTTCGCCGTGACGATACCGATCGCGCTCGTTCTTCTCGGCGTCTGGCTGATCGTGATCCGCCGCCACGCCGATCGCATCGTGAACACGGTCGTGCCCGTGGGTGCTTTGCTGGTGCTGCTGGATCCGATTCTGCCGGTCCCCATCGCACTCACGGCCGTCGTGCTCGCCGCGGTCGTCGCGGTGCTCGTGGTGCGGGAGCCGCTGCGCCGGTGAGCGCATGAGAATGCGCCCCCTCGCGCATGCGGAGGGGGCGCGCTCTCATGCGTGCGATCGCACGCGGATATCAGTCGGCGTCGCCGATCAGCGCCTCGGCCTCCTCGAGCGCGCGATCCTCGTCGCTCTGCTCGGGGTGCCGCTTGTTCGCCGCCGATAGCGGTCCGCGCAGCGAGAAGAAGAGCACGAGCGCGACGACGAGCGCGGCGGCGCCGAAGACGTAGGCCCAGCTCCAGCCGAAGCTCTGTCCCAGAGCGGAGGCGAACGGCGGTGCCATCGCACCGCCGAGGAAGCGGATCCCGGAGTACGCCGACGAGGCCACGGGGCGCGGCAGGTCCGTCGACTCCATCGACGACTCCGTCAGCACCGTGTTCATGATTCCGAGCACGAGGCCCGACAGCACGATGAGGGCGATGAGCACCGGTACGTACTGCTGCAGGAAGACCGCGAGGAGCGTGATGACGAGCAGTGCCGCGAGGCCGGCGCCGACGACCTGCGTGCGCGCGAAGCGTGCCGTCAGCGCGGGCGCCGCGAGGACGGAGGTGATGGCGAGACCGATGCCCCAGCCGCAGAAGGTCAGGCCGATGCCGAGCGCTCCGAAGCCCAGCGGGTACGGCGACACGGCGAGGATCACGAAGAAGGCCATGTTGTAGAAGATCGCGATGAGCCCGAACGACAGGAGCGACGGGTGGCGCAGGCCGCGGAAGGCGGCGAGCGGGCTGGTCTTGCGCTTCGGCACGGATCCGGACTTCAGCATGGTGGCGATGGCGATGAAGGCGATGAGCATGAGCACGGCGGTGCCGATGAAGGGCGCGCGCCAGGAGGCCATGCCGAGGAGACCGCCGACGAGCGGGCCGAGCGCCATGCCGACGCCGAGGGCCGCCTCGTAAAGGATGATCGCACCCTCCGCCTCGCGCGCCTCGGAGATGATCGTGGCGAGCGCCGTGGAGATGAACAGGGCATTGCCCAGACCCCAGACGGCGCGGAACGCGATGATCCACGGCACGGAGGGCGACAAGCCCGATGCCAGCGCGAACACGACGATGAGTCCGAGGCCGAGCAGCAGCGTGTTCTTCGCACCGAGGCGCCCGGAGACCCAGCTCGAGAAGAACATCGCGATGGCCGTGATCAGCAGGTAGGAGGTGAACAGCAGCGAGGTCTGCGACGCGCTGGCGTGCAGCTCCTCGGCGATTGCGGGGAGGATGGGGTCGACGAGGCCGATGCCCATGAACGAGACCGTCGCGGCAAAGGCCACGGCCCAGACCGTGGCGGGCTGGTGCCACCAGCCTCCGTGCCCGTGCGTGTTCGTCTTCGTGGGTGAGGGGGCGGTATCGGCGCTCATCGCGTCTCCTTCCCGGGGGTGACGCGCGCCCCCGACATCAGGGTGGAGAGGATCTCCACGGCATGCTGCAGCGTGCGGTGGTCGGCCGCGCTGAGGGTGGTGAACGCGGGCAGGAGGTGCTCGACGATCGTGCGGGAACGCTGCGCGATGAGGGCGCGACCGGCGTCCGTGATCGTCACGAGCGTCACGCGGGAGTCCTCGGGATCGCGCGCGCGCTCGACCGCGCCGCTGTCGGCGAGCGCGTGGAGGATCTTGGTCATCGCCGGCTGCGAGAGGTGCACCGCATCGGCGAGATCACCGACGCGCCTCGGACCAGAGTCCATGAGGAGGGCGAGAGTCCGGTACTGCGACGGCGAGTGCTCGCCCGGAGCTTCGATCGCGGCCACCCGGTTGAGCTGCCAGACCTGCTCGAGCAGGGCGGTGAGGGTGGCCCCGGCGTCGGGGGCGTGGTCGATCTCGTTCACGCCCCCGATTGTATCACCAAGTTATATAACTTAGAAATGTATTGTCGTTCACTCGGTCGGAAACGGCACCCGCGTGAGCTGTTGCGTGAGGTCCCAGACCCGCCTTGCGTCCTCAGCGCTGCGTAGGCGCGAGTAGAGCCTCTGCTCGGAGGGAGCACCGCCCAGGCCGCGGAACCCGCTCGGGCCGAAGAACTTCCCGCCCTGATCCCCCGGGGCGGTCGCGGCCATCAATGCGGGCAGCCCCGCGCTCGCGACGGTGCCGAGGATCCCGACCCGAGACAGGAGGGTGATCAGCCCGCGGGCGCGGACGGCGCGGGTTCGACCGATCTCGGGGCGCACGTCGAGCAGACTCGTGGGCGCGACACCCGGGTGGGACAGGTTCGCGGTGATACCCCACCCCGCCTCTCTGCTGCGCCGGTCGAGCTCCAGGCCGAACAGGCCGAACGCGATCTTGGAGTGCGAATAAGCGCCCATGCTGTCGTAGGAGCGCTCCCAGTTCGGGTCGTCCCAGTTCATCGCGCCCTGGTTCGCCGCGATGCTGATCTGCAGTGTGACGCGGGCCTCGCCCGCCCGCAGGAGGGGGAGGAGGTGACCGATGAGGGCGGCGTGGCCGAGGTGATTGGTGCCGAACTGCAGCTCGAAGCCGTCCTTCGTGGTCTGTCGCTCGGGCGGGTGCATGATGCCGGCATTGCCGATGAGCACGTGAATCGGATCACCCTCGCTCCTCAGCGTCTCGCCGAGAGCCGCGACCGACTCCAGCGACGACAGATCCAGATCCCGCAGCGACACGGCCGCCTTCGGCGCGCGTTCGCGGATCGTCGCGAGCGCCGCCTCGCCCTTGCGCGGGTTGCGCACGGGGAGGATCAGCTCGGCACCGGCGGCTGCGAGACGGGTCGCAATGACGAGCCCCATGCCGTCGCTTCCGCCGGTGAGGACGATCCTCTTGCCGGTCAGGTCTGGGAGGGCGACATCGAGCGGCCTGCGTGCCATGGCATTCTTCTTCCTCGTGGTGGTGGGGCAGAACCAGCCTGCGTGGTCGGCGACGCCGTATCCAGGACCTCCCGATCAGTGGCTACCGGATCACCGTTCGCGGACAATGGAGGCGACGAGAGGTATCTCATGAAGACGGACCGCACCGCGCTGGCGGAGTTCCTGCGTCATCGCCGCGAGGCCCTGCAGCCGGAAGATGTGGGGTTGCCGCGCGGGGTACGGCGGCGCACGGACGGGTTGCGTCGCGAGGAGGTCGCGGCGCTGTGCCACATGTCGCCCGACTACTACGCGCGGCTCGAGCGTGGAAGCGGCCCACATCCGTCGGAGCAGATGACCGCCTCGCTCGCGCAGGGCCTGCATCTGAGCATTCCCGAGCGCGATCACCTGTTCCGCCTCGCGGGCCACGCACCCCCGACGCCCGGATCCGCGACCGAGCAGCATGTCTCGCCGGGGCTGCTGCGGATCCTCGACCGCCTGGAGGACACACCCGCCGAGATCGTCACGGAGCTCGGTGAGACGCTACGGCAGACGCCGATGGGTGTCGCCCTCACCGGCGACCTCACGGCGTACCGCGGTGCCGCCCGGAGCATCGGATACCGGTGGTTCACCGATCCGGCCGTGCGATCGCTGTATGCGCCGGAGGATCACGAACGGCTGGGTCGGGCGTTCGCGTCGGGCCTGCGCGAGGTCATCGCCCGGCGCGGTCCCGAATCGTACGCGGCCCGCCTCGCGGAGCGTCTGCGCAGCGAGAGCGCGGAGTTCCTCGCGCTGTGGGAGCGCCACGAGGTGGGCATCCGCCCCGCGTCCGGGAAACGCTTCCTCCATCCGGAGGTCGGGCTCCTGGAACTCGAGTGCCAGACGCTGGTGGACCCGGAGCAGTCCCACCTCTTGCTCGTCTACACCGCCGTCCCGGGAAGCGAGAGCCACGAGAAGCTGCGCCTCCTATCCGTCATCGGAGACACGCGGCGTTGACGCTTCGCGTCGTCGCCCGTCAGCCGATCGTCACGGAGGCGATGTCGACCGGCGTCTTCGGGGCGCCGTCGCCGAGGCCGCTCTCGGTGCCGTCCGCGGCGAGCTTCGCGACCAGCGCGGTGCTCTCCTCGTCCATGTGGCCGAAAACCGTGTAGTCGGGGCCGAGCGTGGTGTCGTCGTAGACGAGGAAGAACTGCGAACCGTTCGTGTCGGGCCCGGCGTTCGCCATCGCGACGGTGCCGGCCGGGTAGGTCTCGGATCCGTCGAGTTCGTCGGCGTACGAGTAGCCGGGCCCGCCCGTTCCGGTGCCGGTCGGGTCGCCGCACTGCAGCACGAAGATGCCCGAGGTCGTGAGGCGGTGGCACGTCGTGTCGTCGTAGTAGCCCTGCTCGGAGAGCGAGGCGAAGCTGCCCACGGTGCAGGGTGCGCGGTCGGCGTCGAGATCGATCGTGATGTCGCCGATCGAGGTCTCGAGAACCGCCTGCGCGGCGCTCTCCGGATCCGCGCTCGGCGGGTCGACCTCCTTCGACGGCGTCCCACGCTCGATGTACTGGCATGCGCCCGCGGGCGCTGCACTCTCGGTGCTCGACTCGGCGGGGCCGTCGGCCGTCGAGCCGCATCCGGCGAGGAGCGCCATCGTCGCGGCGGCGAGGGGCAGGGCAGCAAGCAGTCGTGTACGCATGAGTCGAGATTATTGGATGGACGAAAGCTTCGCCTGGGCCATCGCGAGCGCCGCGATCGACTCGCCGTCGGTCATCTCGCCCGTGGTCGACATCATCAGAGCCTCGGGGATCGACACCCAGCGGTTCGCCGTGATGCCCTCCTCGGCGCGGTGGGCGCTCGCATCGGCGCTCTCGCGCAGGCCGCGCGCGATGAAGACCGTCTCGCGGGCGTTGCAGACGCCGTTGAGGGCGCGCATCACGCCCGCCTCGATCCACTCGTCGGCCGTGAGCCCCGTCTCCTCGAGCAGCTCGCGGCGGGCCGCGACCAGCGGATCCTCGCCGTCGGTGCCGCCCGAGATGACCTCCCACGAGCTGCCGACCGTGTAGCGGTCGATGTGCACGAGCAGGACGCGGTCGTCGTCATCGAGCGCGACGACGAACGCGGCCTCGTTCTGCAGATCCACGACGCCGAAGATGCCATCGGATCCGTCGGGCCGCACCACCTCGTCCTCCCGCACGCGGATCCACGGGTTCTCGTAGACCGTGCGGCTCGTCTTGGTCTGCCAGCTCACGCGGGTGCCCCCGGGCTGTTGATCGAGATCGTCACGTGCGTCGTGACGTGCTGCACGACGTCGCCCACGCCGATCCAGGCGTTCGCGACCGTTTCGAGCACGCGCGCGAGATCGGCGTCGAGGCGCGTCGCGCCGTGATCGAGGCCGTCGTACACGCCCTCGGCCTTCGCCCGCTCGATCGCCTCGAGGATCGGGGTCAGGTGATCGCCCTCGGATCCGCCGTCGAGCAGCGGATACAGCGACCAGTGCGCGCGGGCGCGCACGCCGGTCTCCTCCAGAACCACCGGATCCGCCCCGATCGCGCGAACGCCGCTCGGCAGCTCGCACGTCATCCCGGCCGGGCACCCGCGCGAGAGCATCAGCGCGACCGACAGGTGCGCGCCCGATGCGGCGGCCGCCGCGACGACGTCCCGCACGTACGAGACGACGCGCTGCTCGGATCCGGTCACCCACGTCGAGATGTCGTCGGTCTCGATCTCGAGGCCGTCCGGATCGGCGGCCTTCAGCGCACCGAGGATGATGCTCACGTAGTCGGAGTCGTAGACGGAGAGCGTGAAGCGCGCGCCCACGCCGTATGCCTCGGGGGTGATATCGGAGAGTTCGGTCACGGCCCCAACGATAGTAGGCTGTTGCCCACACGGGAGTCCGGTAGGCCGGGCTGAGAGGAAGGTCATCAACCTTCGACCGTCGAACCTGATCTGGGTCATGCCAGCGCAGGGAGACACTCTTCACACACCCGTGCCATCCTTCATCGACAAGGGGCACGCTCATGCAGCACCGCATCATCCGCACATCGTTCGCACTGGTCGGCATCGGGGCGCTCGCGCTCGCCGGATGTTCGTCCTCGTCACCCGACGCACCGGCGTCGCCGGACGCCGAGCACCACGTCTCGATCGCGCTCGACTGGTCGCCGAACACCAATCACACGGGCATCTACGTCGCAGAAGAGCTCGGCTACTTCGACGAGGCCGGGATCGACGTCGAGATCCTTCCCTACGCCTCGACCCCTGTGGCGCAGCTCGTATCGGCGGGCGAGGCCGACTTCGGCATCGTCGGCCAGTCCGACCTCCAGACGTCGCGCGCCGCGGGCCTCGACGTCGTCTCGGTGTATTCGATCGTGCAGTCCGACACCGGCCGTCTCGTCTACCTGAAGAGCCGAGACGACATCGCGAGCCCCGCAGACCTCGACGGGAAGGTCTTCGGCGGATTCGGCGTGCCGCTCTACACGGCGTTCATGGCATCGACGATCCAGGGTGCCGGCGGCAAGGGCGAGTTCGACGAGGTCATGCTCGACACGGGCGCGTACGAGGCGCTGAAGAACGGATCCATCGACTTCACCTCGTCGGTCATGACGTGGGAGGACGTGGAGGCCGAGATCGAGGGCCACCCCTACGCCTCGTTCCGCTACCAGGACTACGGCGTGCCGGAGCAGCAGGCGATCGGCATCGCCTCGAGCGACGCCTACCTCGAGGCGAACCACGACGACGCCGACGCGTTCGTGAAGGCCGTGCAGAAGGGCTTCCAGTACGCGATCGACAACCCGTCCGACGCCGCGGATCTGCTCATCCAGGCCAACGAGGACACCCTCGGCACCGCGACCGAGCTCGTGCACAAGAGCACCGAGCTGATGGCGACCGACGGCTTCTACTTCACCGACGGTGTCCCGCTCGGCGCCGCCATTCCCGAGTACTGGGCGGACTTCGGCGACTACATCATCGACCAGGGCTTCCTCGTCGACGCGGGCGGGGCTGAGATCACCGAGGCTCCCGACTGGACCGAGTACTACACCAACGAGTTCGTCGAGTGAGGCAGGCGCTCAGCGCGGCGCTCCTGCCGATCGTCGCGTTCCTTCTGCTGCTGGGCGCCTGGCAGTTCGTGTCGGTCGCGGGCCTCGTACCGGCCGACATGCTGCCGGCGCCCACGCGGATCCTGTCGGCGGGGGCGTCGCAGTCCGACGCCCTCCTGCGGAACGCCTGGCCGACGCTCGTCGCGACCGTCGCGGGCTTCGCGCTCTCGGTCACGACGGCGTTTGTGATCGCGACCGTTCTCGACTTCTCGCGGATCCTGCGCGGCGCCCTGCTACCGCTGCTGATCGTCAGCCAGACCCTGCCGCTCATCGCGCTCGCGCCGCTCGTCGTGCTGTGGTTCGGGTTCGGCCTGTGGCCGAAGGTGTTGCTCGTCGCGTTCGTGACGTTCTTTCCGATGGTGGTCGGCTTCCTGCGCGGTTTCGAGGCGGCGGATCCGGAGGCCGAGCACCTCGTGCGGTCGATGGGCGGCTCGCGCATCACCGTGTTCCGGATGATCCGCGTGCATGCGGCCGTGCCCTCGTTCTTCTCGTCGCTGCGGATCTCGATCACCTATGCGGTCGTCGGGGCGATCTTCGCCGAGTACGCGGGGGCGGTCGCGGGCCTCGGCGTGTACATGCAGCAGCAGAAGAACGTCTTCCGCACCGACCTCGTGCTGGCGGCGGTCGTCGTGTCGACGATCCTCACGCTCGCGCTCTACGCGCTCGTCGTGCTGATCGAGCGGATCTGCGTACCGTGGGTGCGCGTCGAACAGGGGAGCGAGCGATGAGTCTCGTCGTGTCGTCGCTGGCGAAATCGTTCGGCGATCGCCGTGTGCTGTCGGACGTGTCGTTCGAGATCGCCCCGGGCGAGATCGTCGCGCTCGTCGGCCCCTCGGGATCCGGGAAGTCGACCCTGTTGTCGCTGCTCACGGGCGCTCTCGCACCCGACGCGGGATCCATCGCGTTCGACGGCTCGCCCGTCGCCGGCCGCTCGCGGCCCTTCGCCTACATGCCGCAGCGCGACGTGCTGCTGCCCTGGCGGCGGATCCTCGACAACGCGGCCCTCGGGGTCGAGGTCGCGGGGGCGTCCCGGGCCGCCGCGCGTGCCGCCGTGGCGCCGCTGTTCTCGCCCTTCGGGCTCGCGGGCACCGAGCGGCTCTTCCCCCGGCAGCTGTCCGGCGGCATGCGGCAGCGCGTGTCGTTCCTGCGGACCGTCGCCCAGAACAAGCCGGTGCTGCTGCTCGATGAGCCCTTCGGCGCGCTCGACGCGATCACACGCGACGAGCTGCAGCGGTGGCTGCTGTCGATGTGGCAGGAGAACGGGTGGAGCATCCTGCTCATCACCCACGACATCCGCGAGGCGGTGCGCCTGGCCGACCGGGTGATGGTGCTGCCGCGGACCGCGGGGCCGCTCGCGGATCCGGTTCACGTCACGCGGGACATCCCGCGCATCGACGGGTTCGTGACCGATCCGCGCGTTCCCGCGCTGGAGGAGGAGCTGTACGCGCGGTTGCGCTCGGCATAGGGGGGCTCTCGGCTTCGTCGGCCGTGAGCCCCGGCCCGTGCGTGCCTCTCAGCCCTTCACCGCGCCCGCCGACAGCCCCTGCACGAGGAAGCGCTGCACGAAGGCGAAGATCAGCACGACCGGAACCACGGCGATCACGCCGCCGGCCGCGAGGGCGCCGAAATCGGTACCGAACTCGCCGATGAGGTAGCTCAGCCCGACGGGGAGCGTGAACTTGTCCTGCGACGAGATGAACATGACCGCGAGGAGGAAGTTATTCCACGCGCTGATGAAGGCGAAGGATCCGACCGCCACGATCCCCGGCCGCAGGAGCGGGAGCACGACCGCGACGAACGCGCGGAGTCGCGAGCATCCGTCGATCCAGGCGGCCTCCTCGATATCGATCGGCACGTTGCGGATGAAGCCGACCATGAGGACCAGCGACAATGGAAGCTGGAACACGCTGTCGCCGATGATGAGGCTCCAGAGCGAGTTCGTCAGGCCGATGCCGTTGAAGATCTGGAACAGCGGGATCAGCAGCATCGCGCCGGGAACGAACTGCGTGCACAGCATCACGAGGAGGAACGCGCCCTTGCCGCGGAAGGAATAGCGCGCGAGCGCGTATCCGCCCATGAGCCCCACCACGATCGAGATCGCGAGGCTCGCGAGCGCGACGTAGACGCTGTTCAGAAAGAACGTTCCGAAGCCGCCGCCCGTCCAGACCTTCGCGAAGTGATCGAAGGTGATCGGCCAGGGGAACAGCGCCGTGGATCCCGAGGGCCGGAATGCGAACAGCAGCATCCAGTAGAACGGAACCAGCGTGAACAGGAGCGCGAACGCGAGCGGGATCCACAAGAGGAGCCGGTCGGTGATGCTTCCGCGGCGGCGCCCCGCCGCCCTGCGGCGCTCCGGGCGCGCCGAGATGATCGCCTGCGTCGTCGTCCGCGGCGGTGTCAGAGTGGAGGTCATCTCAGTCGTCCTTCCCGAATCGGTTCATACGCAGGTACACCACGGTGAAGATGATGAGCAGGATGAAGGCGATCACCGTCAACGCGGAGCCGTATCCGAAGTCGCGGTCGTAGATCGCCGTTTGCGCGACGTAGAGCGGCAGGGTTGTCGTGGATCCGGCCGGTCCGCCGCCCGTCAGGGTGTAGAGGAGGTCGACGTTGTTGAACTCCCAGACCGCACGCAGCAGCGTCGCGATGACGACCGCGAGCCGGATGTGCGGCCACGTGATCGACAGGAACTTGCGGATGCGCCCCGCCCCGTCCATCTCGGCCGACTCGTAGAGCTCGGCCGGCACCGACTGAAGATCGGCGAGGATGAGGATCGCGAAGAACGGCGCCCCCTTCCAGAGCTCGGCCAGGACCGCCGCCCAGAACGCGGTGCCCTCTCCCGACAGCAGCGAGGTGCCGTACGGGATGAGTCCCATGTCGGCGAGGTATCGGCCGACGCCCGTGGTCGGGTTGTAGATGAGCAGCCAGATCGTCGTCGTCAGGATTCCGGCGACCGCCCACGGCGTGAAGACGAGGGAGCGGACGAGGCCGCGGCCCTTGAACGCCTGGTTGATCAGGAGCGCGAGGATGAGGCCGAAGACGAACTGTAGCGCGATCTCGACGACGACCCATTTGAAGGTGAAGGCGAGGCTGTTCCAGAACTTCTCGTCGTGGAAGATCTCGACGAAGTTCCCGAAGCCGACGAAACCGTTGTACAGCGGCATCGTGACGTTGTACGTCTGGAGGCTGTAGTAGAAGACGCTCGCGACGGGATAGACGAGGAAGACGGCGACGAGGAGCGCCGCAGGTGCGATCAGCGCATAGGGATGCCAGTGGGCGGACCGACGCCGAGCGCGTCGACCGAGATGCGTTGCGGTGATCGTCATGGGCTACTTCATCGCTTCTTCGTAGCGCTTCTGGGCCTCGGTGAGCGCCGTCGCGTACTTCGCGCAGAAGTCTTCGACCGTCATGTTGCCCTGCAGGACGGCCTGCCAGTCGGGAAGCATGTCGGTGCCGGTGATCGAGGTCCATTCGGGCAGGTAGTACGGCACGTTGAGAGGCACGGCGCTCGTGTTGGAGCGCGCCTCGGCGGCGGCCGCCAGCGCTTTGCTCTCGGCCACCCACGGCTCGTCGGCGACCGCCGTGTTTCCCGGCATGTAGCCGGAGGCCTCGGCCCAGAAGCTGTTTCCCTCCTCGCCCATCGTGAACTCGAGGAACTTCTGCGCCGCCTCCTTGTGCTCGCTCGACGCAAACATGCCGAAGCCCGTCGTGAGCTGGGAGATGACCTGCGTGCCGTTCTCGCCGGGGTACGGCAGCGTCACCGCGACCTGCTCGGGGTCGAGTGCCTCGAGGATCGTGGGGTAGGACCCGATGCTGTGCGTAAGCGTTCCTGCCCCGCCGCCGCTGAACTGGGCGATCATGACCTTGAAATCGGCGGTCAGGTCGCTCTCCGCCGTCGTGGTCTTGTAGAGATCGACGTACTCCTGCGCGGCCTTCACGATCGCCGGGTCGTCGAGCGTCGCTTTGCCGTCGGCGTCGAAGATCTCGCCGATACCGGCGCGGGTGTAGACCATGTCCATGAAACCGGGGAAGAATCCGCTGCCGCCGCGGATCGTATAGCCGAATCTGCCGCTCGAGGTGTCGGTCATCGCGGCGACGGCGTTCTCGAAGTCGCCCCACGTCTGCGGAACGTCGACGCCAACCTCCTCGAGCCAGTCCGCGCGGTAGTAGAGCACGTCGACGAGCGCCGTTGCGGGGGTGATGTAGAGACTGCCATCGGGTGCCGCGGCTCGCGTGCTCTCCACCATGACGGGGTCGATCTTGTCCTCCCACCCGCCCGCGGCGAACATGTCGTCGAGCGGCGCAAGAGCCCCCTGCGCGACCAGCGCTGAGATGTCGGACGCCTTCGGCGTCAGGAGGTCGGGCGTCGAGTTCGTCGAAATCGCCGTGCTGATCTTCTGCATATAGGAATCGGTCGGAAGCCCGAGGTACTCGATCGTGATGCCGGGGTTCTCGGCCTCGAACATGTCGATCAGCGTCTCGAGGTTGGCCGTCCTCTCGGGGCGCGTGTCCGTATCCCACAGCTCGAGTACGACGTCTCCGCCGTCACCGTTCGCCGCGCCGCCATCGTCGGACGAGCAGCCGGCCACCGCGGTCACGCTCGTTACCGCCACGGCAGCCGCGATCCAGCGCTTCGTTCCCTGTGATTGTGAACGCATCGGTGCGCTCCTCTCTCCGGCGCCTTCGCCGTTCGATCTCCGAGACCCCGTGCAGAGTCGTCGTTAGCGTACATGGTCGATCGTATATGATCCACCATACATACTCGATCCGATCGTGCTAGCGTCGGCTCAGAAGGAGATCCCATGTCTATTGCCGCGCCCCAGCCGTCTGCGTTCGCACCGATGTCTCGCACCGCGCACGTGCTCGAATCCCTCCGTCTGCAGATCCTGAACGGCACGCTGCATGCGGGACAGTCCCTCGTCGAAGCCGAGCTCGCACGCGCGTTCAACGTGTCGAAGACGCCCGTTCGCGAGGCGTTGAAGACCCTCTCGGGCCTGGGGCTCGTGACGATGAGCGAGTATCGCGGAGCCGTCGTGCGGTCCGTGGACTACGAGATGGCGCGCGCCGTGTTCGAGATCCGCCTGCTTCTTGAACCGCAGGCCGTCGCGATGGCCGTCATCGCCGGCAACACCGACATCGCCGCGGCGCGGGCGACACTCGCACGCGCCGCCGATGCCGCCGATGACGCCGAACGCAGCCTGATCAACCGCGAGTTCCACCGCCTCACCTACTCGGCCTGCGGGAACCCCCTGCTCGTGACGATGCTCGACGATCTGCGTGACCAGACCGCCCTCATCACGGTGAACGCATGGCGGTACGGGATCACCTGGATCCACGAGGCGCATGAGCACGAGGCGATCCTCGATGCCATCGAGAATGGCGACGCCGAACGCGCTCGACAGCTCAACGAGGATCACATCCGATCATTCACCGACCACGTCGTCACACGACTGAAGGAGCACGATGAGTAGCAGTACGACCGCGCTGGAGGGGATCGTCGCGATCCCCATCACGCCGTTCGCCGAGGGGCGCGTCGATGAGGACGCGTACCGGACCGTCCTGGACAGGATCCTCGATGCGGGAGTAACGACGCTCACGCCGAACGGGAACACCGGCGAGTTCTACGCCCTCACCGCCGAGGAGCGACGCGCCGTCATGGAGGCCTGCGGCGAGCACACGTGCGGTCGCGCCACGCTCGTCGCCGGTGTCGGCTTCGATGTCGTCACGGCCATTGCCGACGCCCGGCATGCCGCCGAACACGGCGCCGAGTTCATCATGATCCACCAGCCGGTGCATCCCTATGTGTCGCGCGAGGGCTGGATCCAGTACCACGCGTCGATCGCCGATGCGGTGCCGGAACTCGGCGTCGTCCTGTACGTGAAGACCCCGCGCGTCGACGGATCCATGATCCGCGAACTCGTCGACCGCAGCGCGAACGTCGTCGGTGTCAAGTACGCGCTTCCGGATCCGGTGCTGTTCGCGGCTGTTCGCGCGCACGCACCCGAGATCGTGTGGATCGCGGGCCTCGCCGAGCCGTATGCGCTGTCGTACTTCGCCCACGGCGCGGAGGGCTTCACCTCCGGGCTCGTGAACGCCGTGCCGCAGCTCTCGGTCGCTCTTCTCGACGCGCTCCGCGCGGGGGACTTCGCCACCGCCCGCAAGCTTGAGGCGCGCATCGCCGAGTTCGAGCGCCTGCGCGCCGCCGACGGAAGCGCCGACAACGTCAGCATCGTCAAGGAAGCCCTCGCCCAGCTGGGCATCGCCTCGCGCGAGATCCGCCCGCCAAGCTCGATCGTGTCCGCTTCATCCGCTGAGCGCGTCAGCGCGATCCTCGACGACTGGGCGCGCGATTTCGACCTCGCGAAGGTTGCCGCGCGATGAAGATCACCGGATTCGAGGGCTTCCTCGCCCGCGTCGGCGACCGACCCCGCGTGCTCGTGCGCGTCGACACCGACGAGGGCATCTCGGGCTGGGGCGAGGCCTATAACCACGGCCCGGACGAAGCGCTGTTCCCCGTCTTCGAGTACATGTTCGCGCAGATCGTCGGCGAGGATCCGCGGCGCATCGAGCACCTGACCCAGAAGATCATCCGACTCGCGCGGTTCCCGCAGGGAGCGATCGGGCTCGCGGCGCTCTCGGCGATCGACCACGCGCTCTGGGACATCTCCGCGATCGCGTTGGACGTTCCCGTCTATCAGCTCCTCGGCGGTCGGGTTCGCGATCGCGTGCCCGTGTACTGCGGTCTCTACACCGCGCCCGACGCGGAGATCGCACGCGACCGGACGGCCGAGCTCAACGAGACCTATGGCCTGACGGCCTTCAAGCTCAGCCCGTGGCGTGGTGACATCCACGCCCAGCGCTGGGGCCTCGTCGTCACAGGGATCGCCGACTACTTCGGCGAGGTGCGTTCGGCCGCGGACCCCCGGTGGGACTTCGCCTTCGATGCGCACGCGCAGGTTTTCGAGCCCTACCGCGCGATCGAGCTCGGCAACGCGCTCGCGCCGCATCAGCCCATGTTCTTCGAGGAGCCGATGCGTCCCGAGCACATTCCGTCGTGGCGGCATGTCCGCTCCCAGCTACGCGTGCCGCTCGCGACCGGCGAGAGCCTCTACAGCCCGCACGAGTTCCTCGCGCTGCTGACGGCGGGCGGTGTCGACATCGCCCAGCCCGACATCGCCGTCGTCGGCGGCATCTCGCAGATGCGGCGCATCGCCACGCTCGCCGAGACGCACAACGTGATGGTCGCCCCGCACAACCCCATGGGGCCGCTCGCGACCGCGCACAACCTGCACTTCGCGGCCGTCTGCAGCAACTTCTTCAAGCTCGAGTACAAGTTCGACGACACCACCTGGTGCCCGGACCCGTACCTGCCGGTCGACGGGCACCTCGAGCTGCGCGAGGACCGGCCCGGGTGGGGCGTCACGATCGATGAGGACGCTCTGCGCGCCTCGGACACGATCGTGTGGAACCGAGCCCTGCACGTGCGGCCGGACGGGTCGTGGGCCTGGGCCTAAGGAGTATCGAGCGCCCGCACCTCGAGACCGGCGGCGGTCGCGAGGGCGGCGAGGGATCCGTCGAGAAGCTGGAGGTCGCGGAGCGAGAGCTGGCGCGGACTGAGGGTGCCCGCGTCGTCGAGATCCTTCGCGACGCGTTCGAAGAGCGACGCGGATCGCGTGTATATGCGCTTCGTGGCATGTTCGCCGAGGCCGCGTCTGAGCTCGTTCATCGACGCGATGAGCACCTGCCCGGCCTCGGCGATATCGTCGGCCTTCGGGCCGTCGACGACCGCGACGTGCGCGCTGTCGATGATGAGATCGCGCGCGTACGAGTGGGCCGCGTTGGCAGCGAACCACCACTGCTGTTCGACGCCGCCGAGGGATCCGGGGACCCGTAGCATCGCGCGCTTCGGCTCCGTGGCCGACGCCAGCGCCTGGAAGCTCGCATCGAGGTCGCGGGCCGCCGCGCGGAGTGGGGCCTCGTATGCCGAGTCGCGTATACGAAGCATCGCGGGGCCGACGAGCTGAGACAGCGCCTCGACGAGTTCCCGCGTGGCAACGCGCACGACCCGTCCCGTGCGCAGTGGCAGCACGAAGATCACGGTCACGACCGCGGCTGCCGCGCCCACGACGGTCTCGAAGAGGCGCAGGCCCAGAAGCTGTTCCGAGTACTCGGCGAGCTGCACGTACATCTGGGCGATGAGGATCGTGAGCGCCGCCGTGAAGAACGCGTAGCTGATGCGCATCATGTACATGCCGACGAACAGCGCCGCCAGAATGACCGCGACGGCAACGTACGGGTGCGGGCCGACGAGGTGGGCGAGCAGCGCACCGATCACGACGCCGATGACCGTGCCGATCACGCGGAACGCTCCCTTGCGCACATGCTCCGCCGCATTGTTCGCGCCCATGAAGGTCACGAACGCGGCGATGACGGCCCAGTAGAAGCGATCCTGCGACACGATTGCGCCCACGAGGATCGCGATCACTCCGGCGATCGTCATCTGAATGCCGAGCCGTACCGACGGGTGAAGCCGCGCAGAGAGTCGCCGGTCCGAACCCTCCTCCGATGCCGTCGCGCTGACCTTGGAGGACCCCGGAAGCCAGCCGCCCGCGAGCGTCACGGCCGGCACGAAGTCGTCGTCGACGCGGCGTTCGGTGCGGTCGAAGCGCTGGCTCTTCAGGATCTGGATGACCTCGGCATAGTCGCCCACACTCGTCGCGAAGCGGTGCATGACCACGCGCGCGTCGCCCTCGATGCTCGACGTCCGGATCCACTCGAGCACCCGCTCGCCCGCCACCGCGACGCCCCGCGGATCCCGTCGCCGGATGGCGAGGAACGGCTCGCGCGCGAGCGCGATGCCGTCGGCCGGAACATCGAGTCGTGTCAACGCGCGCGCGAAGCGGGCTGCGTTCGCGAGCGACAGCTCGGCGCTGAACACGAGGCGGTGCACCTCGTCGGCGGTCGTGCCGGTGGGGAGCCGCGGTGATTCGGCGAGCTGCGCGTCGATCATGAGCGCGGTCTCGTTGAGGCGGATCAGCTGGCCCACCTGGCGCTTGCGGCGCGCGTCCGAATGCGGGTGATCGAGCAGATCGAGCGTCGCGGCCGCGACGACATCGGCGCGACCGAGGAACGAGCGGCGCAGGCGCTTCACGGCGGTCGACCGGCTCGGCAGGAACATCGTCACGTAGGCGAGGATCGCGACGGCGCAACCGATCGCGAGCGCGCCGGCGATCCAACCGAGGCCCGAGAGGTCGGTGAGCCGGCCCAGGAACATGCCGAGGAAGTCGCCCATGAACAGGCCCTGGCCGATCGTGAACCCATTGGCGCCGAAACGGCGCAGGAAACCCGTCGAGCCCAGCACCAGCACCATCACGATGAGACCGACCGTGCCGTAGGGTGCGAGCCCCAAACCGATCACGATGCCGGCGAGGAGTGAGACGGCGAGGAGGATGAGCGCACCGATACCCTTGCGGGCGGTCGCATACATCGGCCCGATGAAGGTCGAGATCATGCCGACCATCGCGCCCGCCATCATGCACATCACGCCGGCGGCTCGGTTGATGGTCTCGGCTCCCGGGGTGTCCGCCGGCACACCGAGCGGGTGCATCGTCTGCACGTAGATCCACTCGGCGAGCAGCGCGACGCCGACCGACACGACCGCCTGGGCGGCGGTGCGCAGGCGCGTGAGACCGGGATCTGAGGCGAGGAAGCGGTTCAGCCACTCTCCCAGGGCGTTTCGTGCGGGGGAGGAGGCTGTCGTGTGCATTCTGGATCCAGTTTAGTGACGCCTCCGTTCGCAGTACATGCGTGGCGCGGCGACGAGCCGGCGTGGCGAATGCGACGGGGTACGAGCCGCACGACCTCGAGCACCTCGCCTCGCCGGCGCGGCCTTGCCGTCTCGGCACCGCGACCGCGGTTGCGGTGTCTGTCTGGGCTGTTGCGGCTCGGAAACCTGTGTTAGCGTGGGCGACGGCAACCGATTGCCGAAATTATTTGCGAGGATGCAATACAGCCCGAATGGCGTAGGCAGAATCAAGCCAAGTGAGAAGGATTGAGCCTCGTCACCCGGTTGCCGAATGCATTGTTGCACGAGGATCCGCAAGGTTGCGGGAGAAACGGAGAACGACGTGCTCAAGTTGTCGGCGGTCATCACCCCGGACCGGGCAGATGATGTCTGCGACCCCCGGACGCGCGCCTACCTCGAGTCGAGCTACGACGTGGCGTGGGGCAGCGCAGAGCTGCGCGAACAGGAGGTCTCCGATCTTGTCTCGCGCGCGGATATCGTCCTCACCAGCTGGGGCACGCCCCATCTCGACACGGAGCTGCTCTCGGTGGGCGAGAGCGCGAAGATCGTCGCCCATGCCGCCGGATCAGTGAAGAAGCTTGTGGACGCCGACGCCATGGCGGCCGGCGTTGCCGTGTTCTCGGCCGGCGAGCGTATCGCCCAGTCAGTCGGCGAGTTCTGCCTCGGCGCGATTCTCACCCAGCTGCGCCGTCTGCCGCAGCTCGACACCGCGGTCCGCGCGGGCGGATGGAAGCAGCCGCAGCTTCGCGGATCCGAGCTGACCGGCCGCACCGTAGGCATCGTCGGGGCGAGCTCGACGGCACGCGCGCTGATCCGTCTTCTGCACCCTTTCGCCGTCGATCTGCGCGTCTACGACCCGTACCTGAGCGACGAACGCGCCGCCGCACTTGGCGCGACGCGCGTCTCGCTCGAAGAGATCATGGCGTCGGAGGTCATCTCGATCCACGTGCCCAGCACGCCGGAGACCGAAGGGCTCATCGGCGCGGAGCTCATTGAGAAGATCCGCCCCGGTACGATTCTCATCAACTCGGCGCGCGCAGCGACGCTCAACATTCCCGCGACGGAGGCCGCGATCCGGGAGGGGCGCATCATCGCTGCGCTCGACGTGTTCGAGCAGGAGCCGCCCACGTTGTCCGCCGACCTCGTTTCGGCACCGAACGTATTGCTGACACCCCACGTCGCCGGCGACACCCGGGAGGGCCACCTCGCCCTCGCGGGCTTTGTCATGGCCGACGTCGAGGCCTGGCTTCGCGATGGTACGCGGCGGCCCTCGTTCGTCGACGCCGCGCGCCTCGCCGTGAGCGCATAGCCACGTCCCCCGACCCTGTATCCCTGCCACTAGGCGAATCAATCACTCACAGAGACAAGGTGGTCCACATGAGCGGTGCAAACCGAATCAACAAGGGGCTCGCAATCGCGATCGCGGCGACGTTCGCCGTGACGCTCGCGGGCTGCAGCGGCAACGGCGGCGGCGCCGGCGGCGACGTCAAGCAGGACGAGAACTCGGCGCTCGAGGTCTGGATCCGCAAGGCGCCCGACAGCCCGCCCGCCATCACCGCGCAGAAGTTCGTCGATGCCTTCACCGAGAAGACCGGCATCCCGACCGAACTGACGACGATCCAGGACGGTTTCGAGACCAAGCTCGAACAGGCGGCCGCGCAGAAGGATCTTCCCGACATCATCATCAACGATGGTGCCCAGGGCGGAAACATGGCCGACAAGGGTCTCGTCCGCACAATCGACCGCTCGACGTTCGCGGCCGACGACCAGGTCAAGCCGCAGGCATGGGATCAGGCGACGATGACCGACGGTAGCGTCATCGGCGTGCCGGTCAACGCCCAGTCGTTTGCACTGTTCATCCGTGCTGATTGGCGCAAGAACCTCGGCCTCGAACTCCCCGAAACCTGGGACGACCTCGACGAGATGGCACGCGCCTTCACCAACGAAGATCCCGATGGCAACGGCAAGAACGACACCTCGGGCTGGGTCATCCCCGCCTCGACCGAGCGCGGCTACGCCTCGTGGTACTTCAGTACTTTCCAGTACTCGGCCGGTGGCGATGTCTTCTCAGGCGAGCCCGGAAGCTACACGCCAACGAACGCCGCACCGGAGACGGTCGAGGCAGCCCAGTGGATACAGGACCAGTTCTGCGTCGACAAGACCGTCGCGCCGGGCGCCATCACGATGGACACCTCGCCCGCTCACCAGGCTTTCGAGGCCGGTGTCGGCGGCATGTACTTCACGGGCCCGTACAACATGGCGCGCTTTGACCAGAGCATGGGTGCCGACACCTACGAGGTCGTGCAGCTTCCCGCAGGTCCGAGTGGCGAATCCGTGTCGCTCGCGGAGGGCGAGAACGTCTATCTGATGGCCGGTTCCGAGAACCAGGCGGGTCAGGACGCGTTCGCGGAGTTCTCCGTGTCGACCGAGGGCCAGACCATCCTCATGAACGGCGATGAAGAGGGCAACATCGTGCGCGTGCCCGTCAACGTCGACATGGACATCATGGATGCCCGCGAGGACGAGCGTTGGGGCGTGTTCCAGACGGCCTACGAGAACGCGAAGTACGTTCCCGCGGTACCGAACTGGACCCCGTTCCGCCAGATGCAGGCCGAGGCTCTGAACACGATCTGGGCCGATTGCGGCGCGGACGTACAGGCAGCGATGGAAGAGCTCGACACCAAGATGCAGGCTGAGCTCGAGGCGCAGGGAGCCGGCGCGTAGTGTCCGCCACCCTCGAAGTACCCACGGCGCGGCGTCTCTCATCCGGACGTCGCCCCGTGGCTTCCCCCGCGGGGAAGCTGAAGCGCTATGTCATGCCGTGGCTCTTCCTCGCCCCGGCTCTGGTCCTTTTCATCGTTTTCAAGTTCATCCCCATGATCGATGCGATCAGGATGAGTTTCTACGATGTGCAGCCGTACCTCGGCGACGAGTGGGTCGGCGGGGAGAACTACGCCGCGGTGTTCTCCGATTCCAGCTTCCTCGGTGCGATCGGAAACACGGTCATACTCGCGGTCGGAACGACGGCGGGGTCGATGCTCATCGGCATGGTCCTCGCGTTGCTGCTCGAGGGAACCGCGAAGAACCTGTGGGTGATCCGTACCGCCGTGTTCATCCCCGCGGTCGCGGCCATGGCCGTTGTTGCGGAGATATGGCGTGTGCTCATGTACCCGGCCGCATCCGGACCCATGAACTCGCTCATCGGTCTGTTCGGGTTCGGCCCGTCCGAATTTCTCAACAGTGCCGACTCGTCGATGATCTCGGTCTTGATCGTCGGCATCTGGAAGAGCGCCCCCTACGACATGATGATCATCCTTGCCGGTCTCGCGGGCGTGGATCGCACGCTATATGAAGCTGCCGCACTCGATGGTGCGGGCCCCCTGCGTCGCGTGTGGAGCGTCACGTTCCCGCAACTCAAGGGTGTGCTCTCGATTCTCATCACTCTCGCCGCCATTCGTGGGCTGCGCGTATTCACCGAGGTGTTCCTGCTCACCAACGGCGGCCCGAATGGCGCGACCGAGGTGCTCATGACCCTTATCTACAAGCTCGGACTCGAACGCGGCGAACTCGGCATCGCCTCCGCGGGATCCGTTGTGTTGCTCGTCGCCACCGTCGTCCTGACGGTTCTCGTGCGTGCGGCCGGCCGCAAGAAGAAGGGCGCATCATGACGTCGACCACGTCGCTGATCGTTTTTGGGAACGACAAGAAGGGTGTCAAGCTGCGCAATCGAGCGAAGCGGCGGGACCCCTTCGAGTCGGCCCTCGGCCTGGGTGGCATTCCCGGGATATGGGGCAAGGTCGTTCGATTCGTGATCTATGCCGTCGTGCTGTTCATCTTCGCCGGGCCGATCTACATCCTGCTCGTCAACGCGTTCAGTGCGGTGCCGTCGCCGGCGAACGTCAGCCTTATCCCCACGAATTTCACGTTCGACAACTTTGCGGGTGCGCTCAACCGGAACGTGTTCACCTATCTCGGCAACTCGTTCATCGTCGTCGGCTTCGGCCTCGTGTTGCAGATCCTCGTCAGCGTGTCGGCTGCCTACGCGCTCTCGCGCAAGAAGTTCCCGGGCATGCAGCTCGTCATGCTGCTCATCCTTTCGACGATGATGCTGCCGGAGGAGATCCTTGCGATCCCGCTGTCGCTCGTGCTCGCCGATGTGCCGATCATCCACGTGAACCTCATCGGGAGCCTCGTGGGCATGATCGTCCCGGTCGGCGCGTGGGGCTTCTCGATTCTCGTCATGACCGAGTTCATGAAGGAGGTGCCGATCGAGCTCGAGGAGGCGGCCCGGATCGACGGCGCGGGTGAGCTGCGTACGTTCTGGAACGTGATCTTGCCGCTGACCCGTCCGGGCCTCGGCGTCATCACGATCTTCGGTTTCAACATGATCTGGGACCAGTACATGTTGCCGCTGCTCGTCGCGACCGACTCAGCGCAGTACACCCTCCCGCTCGCGCTGCGCAGCCTGCGCAGCGATGAGACGCTCGGCATCGGAGTCGTGCTGGCTGGCGCCGTGCTTGCGCTGCTTCCATCGCTCATCATCTTCCTCTGCATGCAGAAGCAGTTCATGGCAGGTCTCAACTCGGGCGCGGTGAAGGGATGACCGAGTTGCCGAAGATCGTCAGCGTCGAAACCTTCGCCGTCCCGGTTCCTTTCGCACACAGCTTCGTGCTGGGGAGCGGATCCGTGGGCGATGTCCACCAGACCGGCGACGTGCTCTTCGTGAAGATCACCGCCGACGATGGCAGCGTCGGCTGGGGCGAGCAGCGCGCTCTGCCGAGCTGGAGCCACGAGACGATCGAAACGATCCAGGTCGTCGTGCGTCGCCAGCTCGCGCCGCTCGTCATCGGCATGGACCCGACGAAGATCGAGGCCTTCCAGGCGCGCGCAAAGGCGCAGCTGAGCCCCGCGGTATCGAGCGGGTTCCCGTTCGCGAAGAATGCCGTCGACATCGCCCTGCACGACCTGGCGGGACGCATCCTCGGCGTGCCCGTGAGCGCATTGCTCGGCGGCTCGAAGCACGACGAACTGCCGCTGTGTTCGGCGATCGGCGTCGATTCGGTCGAGGCGGTGCGCGAGCGCGTGATCGAGTCGAGCGACTTCCACGCCTACAAGGTGAAGATCTCGGGACGCGTCGATGCGGATGCGGCATCGGTGCGTGCTGTTGCCGAGCACGCAGACGGCAAGCCGATCTGGCTCGACGCGAACCAGTCCTACCGTCCTTCCGCGGTGCGTCAGCTGCTGAGCAAGATTGACGACGTGCCGCATCTGTACTGCATCGAGCAGCCCGTATCGAGCACCGATTGGGGTGGCATGCGGCGCCTGCGTGGCATGATCGATCTGCCCGTCGCCCTGGACGAGGGCAGCTTTACGAGCAGCGATCTTGCCCGCAACATCACCCTCGACATGGCCGACCTCGTGGTTGTGAAGACCTGCAAGGCGGGTGGTCTGCGGCAGGCACTCAAGACGATCGCGGTCGCCGACGCCCACGGCATCGAGGTGCTTTCGAGCGGCCTCACTGATTGCGGCGTGGGTTTCGCAGCCGCATTGCACCTGTTCAGCGTGACCGATCTCGCCCTGCCCGCCGAGCTCAACGGCCCCGAATTGCTCGGGGAACTGTACGTCGACGGTCTCGAGATCTCGGGCGGCATCGCGAAGGTGCCCACAGGGCCGGGGCTGGGTGTCGACGTCGACGAAGACCGGATCCGCTCGCTCGCTCGCGCGCTGGACGACGAGGGGGTCCCCGCATGAGCGACATCGTCTGGTCGGCATTCGCGAAACCATGGGCAGAGTTGTCGGGTACCGCGCTGGGAGCGCTTCTCGGCAGCATCGGCTTCACGGGCACGGAGATTCCGGTGCGCGAGAATGTCTTCGTGACTCCCGAGAACGCTCAGGTGCGCCTGCCCGAGTTCGTGTCACAGCTCGACGATCACGGCGTCGTTCCGATCAGCGTCGCCGGCGACCTCGACGAGTCGATGTTCGCGGCCTGTGCCGCCGCGGGTGTGCCTATGATCCGCATCATGGCGCCGGTCGGCGACGACGGATACGCGGCCTCGGTCGCGCGGTTGCGTACCGAGCTCGAGACGGCCGCGCCTCTTACCGAGCGCTATGGCGTGGGCGTCGGGATTCAGCCCCATCACGGTGCTTTCATCACGTCGACGCTCGGCGTACTCGACCTCATCGATGGCCTGCCCGATGCTTTCACGATCGTATGGGATGCGGGGCACGACGCCCTCGCAGGCGACGATCCGACCGTGACGTTGCCGCTTGCGGCGAGTCGGCTCGGCATCGTCAACCTCAAGAACGCGGTCTATCGCCGGTTACCGGACGAAAGCGGCATCCAGCGCACGCGCTGGCGCTCATGGTTCGTGGAGGGATCCGAGGGACTCAGCGACTGGACATCCGTGATGTCGACGCTTCGGGAGCTCCACTTCACAGGCCCGATCTGCCTCACGGGCCAGTACACGGATCCGTCGCGCCCGGTCGAGGACATCGTCGCCAGCGATCTTGGGCTTGCAAAGCGGATCTATTCGGCGCGTTGAGCGGACCTACACTGCAGGTCGTCCCGTCGAGCCCCTGACCACGAGGCGCGTGGTCAGGGGCTCGATCGCGTCCGCACCCTCCTGGTCGAGTAGTGCCACCAGGGAGCGGACGGCGGCGGCGCCCGCGCGGTCGAGCGGGCTGCGTACCGTCGTGAGGCCCGGCGTCGTGAAGTCGGCGCCGAAGATGTCGTCGAAGCCGACGATGCTGAGCTCGCCCGGTACCTCGATGCCCGCATCGCGACAGGCTCGCAGCAGGCCGATGGCCATCATGTCGTTGAAGGCGAGGATGGCGGTCGCGCCGGACGCGCGCACGCGACGCAGCGCGTCTTCACCGCCCTCGCGAGTGGGCGCCGTCGGTCCGATCTCGGAGAACGTCATGCCGCGTTCGACGGCGTGCTCGAAGAGGAGATCGCCGCGCGCGCGCGACATCCATGAGTTCGCGGGTCCACCCAGGTACGCGATCGAGGTGTGTCCGAGTTCGGCGAGATGATCGATGGCCTGGACGATGCCCGCCTCGATATCGGGAATGATTGCGGCGAGTTCGCCGACACGGCGATTGATGAGAACGACGTCCTTCGCCTGGGCGATCGCGGAGATGTCGTCGTCACCGAGTCGTGCGGCTGCGAGCACGACGCCGTCGACCGCGGGCAAGAGGCGATCGAGTGTGCCGTACTCGGCTTCGGCCGACTCTTGAGACTCGGCGAATACGAGGGTATATCCGAGCTCATGGCATGCTTTCTCCGCGCCGCGCACCAGGTGGAAGAACACCGGGTTTGTGACGTCGGAGACGACGAGCCCCAGCATGCGGGTGCGCCCCGTCGGGAGCGCCCGCGCCATAGGATTACTGCGATAGCCGAGTTTCGCCGCAGCGTCGCGGATCCTTTGTTCGGTTTTCTCGCTGACGCGGCCCGGCTTGTTGAGCGCGCGTGAGACCGTGGAGGGGCTCAGATCGAGCTCGCGGGCGATGTCGTAGATCGTCGCGGTTGGCTTCCGGTTGCCAGACTGGCTCATGTGCGCTCCTCATCCGAGGACATCAATGTTCGCACATTGGGTCTCCTCTATGCCATTATGGGTGTTGGCAACCGATTGCCGAGAGGATTGCAATGACGCACACCGAGCCAGCCGAGCCACTCGCGCTCGATCCCGACCGCCTGCTTCCCGAGGGGGAGAAGAGCCGTTCGATCGCCCGCGAGCTCTACGCCGAGGTCGCGGAGGCTCCGATCGTCTCGCCGCACGGGCACGTCGATCCGAACCTGCTGCTGAACGACGAGGCGTTCCCGGATCCCGTCGAACTGCTCATTACCCGCGACCACTACGTGACGCGCCTATTGCACGCGAGCGGCGTCTCGTACGAGCAGGTGTACGGCGGGGGAGACCCTCGCGAGATGTGGCGCGTCTTCTGTGCGCACTGGGACGCGTTCCAGGGCACGGCCTCGGCCTACTGGCTGCGCCACGAGCTCGGTGACCTCTTCGGTGTGAACGAAGAGCCGTCGGCCGGATCGGCCGACCGCATCTACGACCGGATCCAATCGCGGCTCGCACAGGACGACTTCCGCCCGCGCGCGTTGTTCAACCGGTTCTCGATCGACGTCCTCGCGACGACCGACGACCCGCTCGATGACCTTGCCGCCCACGCGGCGATCGCCGAATCGGGCACCCTGGGCGGCCGAGTGGTACCGACCTTCCGCCCCGACGCATACATGGATCCGACCGCGCGCGGCTTCGCCGAGCGCATGGGGCGGCTCGTCGGCGACAGGACCGACGACTTCGACGCCTACCTCGAGGCCCTCCGCGCCCGGCGCGCCTACTTCATCGAGCACGGCGCCGTCTCGGTCGATCACGGCGTGCGGTCGATGCGGACTCTCGATCTGCCGCGCGACGAGGCTGCTGCGCTGTATCGTCGAGCCGTCGCAGGCGAGCTTTCCGCGGATCAGTCCGCGGCCTTCACGGCCCACATGCTGACCGAGATGGCGGGCATGAGCGTCGACGACGGCCTGGTCATGACCGTGCATCCGGGGGTCTTCCGTAACCACGACTCCGCGACGCACGCCCGCTACGGCGCTGATACAGGCCACGACATCCCGATCGGCGTGGAGTACACCGTCAACCTGCGCCCGCTGCTCGAGAGGCACGGGTCCGCCGAGGGATTCCACCTCGTGCTGTTCACGATCGACGAGACCACCTTCTCGCGCGAACTCGCACCGCTCGCCGGCTACTATCCGTCTGTCTTCATCGGCGCGCCCTGGTGGTTCATCGACGCCCCCGATGCCGTGCAGCGCTTCCGCGCCGCGACAACCGAGACCGCCGGCCTCACGCGCGGGTCCGGCTTCATCGATGACACCCGCGCGTTCCTGTCGATCCCCGCGCGTCACGACATGTCACGTCGCGTCGACAGCGCCTACCTCGCGCGTCTCGTCGTCGAGGGACGCTTGCCGATGGCGGCCGCCCGCCGCGCGATCGTGAACATGACGACGGAGCAGCCGCGAAAGGTCTTCAAGCTGTGACCGCCCTCACGCGCGTGTCACGCAAGCCCATCCGCCTCGTACACCTGGGGCTCGGCTCTTTCTTCCGCGCCCACCAGGCCCGGCTTACCCAGCTCGCCGCCGACGGCGACGAGTGGGGATACGCCGCCTTCACGGTTCGCTCGCCGAGGCAAGCGGAACTCCTCGAGGCGCAGGACGGCCTCTTTACGCTGACCGAGACGAGCGCCGAGGGTGCCGAGGTGAGCATCGTCGATCAGGTCTCTGCCGCATATGCGGGGGACGATCTCGATGCGCTGCGTCGCCACCTCGCGGACTCGGCGGTCGCCGCCATCACCCTCACGATCACGGAGGGCGGTTACGACATCGACGACGACGATGCGCGTGCCGTTCGCGATGGTGGCGTGCCGACCACACCGCTCGCCCGACTCGCGCTCGCCCTCGATGCCCGCCGGCGGGCGGGTGCCGGCCCCATCGCGGTGATCTCGTGCGACAACCTGCCCGAGAACGGCGAGGTCACGCGTATGTCGCTCGAGGCATATACGCGTGAGACCCCGGAACTCCAGCAGTGGATCCGCGAGAACGTCTCGTTCTGCTCGACCGCGGTCGACCGCATCACTCCGCGAATCGACGACGCGGAGCGCGCGGCGCTCGCTGCGGCGAGCGGCTACGACGACGCGTCGCCGGTCGTGACCGAGCGCTATGTCGAATGGGTCATCAGCGGATCCTTCCCCGCTGGCCGTCCTGCGTGGGAGACCGCGGGCGTCGTCCTCACCGACGACGTCACGCCCTACGAGGATCGCAAGCTGCGCATGCTCAACGGCGCCCACACGATCCTCGCGATCTCGGGCCCCCGCCGCGGATACACGACCGTCGACCAGGCGATCGAGGATCCCGAGCTGCGGCAGCTCGTCGACGCCTGGTGGGCAGAGGCCGGATCCACCCTGCCCGCCGAGCTGGAGCCCCTCGCCTACGCCGAGGGACTCCGTGAGCGCTTCGCGAACCCTTCCCTCAGCCACCAGCTGAGTCAGATCGCCGAGAACATGCGCGTCAAGTTCGACTCGCGCATCCTGCCTGTCATCCGCGAACGCCGCGCCGCCCGGCTCCCGCACGCCGCGGGCACCCGTGCGCTCGCGGAATGGGCACTCGCGACGGCCGGCGACCCCCTCGAACTCGACCCCGAACACGACCAGGCGGCGCTCGACGATGCGCTCGCCGCCGCAGCCCTCTAGGAGAGAAGCCATGATCATCGACAAGGCAGAAGTCATCGTCACGAGTCCCGATCGCAACTTCGTGACGCTCAAGATCACGACGAGCGACGGGGTGACGGGTCTCGGAGACGCGACTCTCAACGGTCGCGAGCTCGCCGTCGTTGCGTACCTGAAGGAGCACGTCGTGCCGCTGCTCATCGGGCGCGACCCGGCGCGCATCGAAGACACGTGGCAGTTCCTCTACCGCGGCGCGTACTGGCGCCGCGGCCCCGTGACGATGGCCGCGATCGCGGCGGTCGACATGGCGCTGTGGGACATCAAGGGCAAGGTCGCGGGCCTGCCCGTCTACCAGCTCCTCGGCGGCGCATCGCGCGACGGCCTGCTCGCCTACGGCCACGCATCGGGCAAGGAGCTTCCCGAGCTGTTCGACTCGGTGCGCGAGCACCTGGAGGAGGGCTTCCGCGCGATCCGAATCCAGTCGGGCGTTCCCGGCCTAAAGGCGATCTACGGCATCGCCTCGCAGTCGGCCGATACGTTCGGCGGCGAGGCCCGCTACGACCACGAGCCCGCCCGCCGCGGCGCCCTGCCGGTGCAAGAGGACTGGGACACCCGCTCGTACCTGCGCCACCTGCCGGGCGTCTTCGAGGCGGTCCGCAACGAGTTCGGCCCCGAGATCCCACTGCTGCACGACGGCCACCATCGCATGACGCCGATCCAGGCCGCGAAGCTCGGCAAGTCGCTGGAGCCATACGACCTGTTCTGGCTCGAGGACTGCACCCCCGCCGAGAATCAGGAGGCCCTGCGTCTCGTCCGCCAGCACACCACGACGCCGCTCGCGATCGGTGAGATCTTCAACACGGTGTGGGATTTCCAGCAGCTCATCCGAGAGCAGCTGATCGACTACGTGCGGGGCGCCGTGACGCACATGGGCGGCATCACGCCGCTGAAGAAGACGATCGACTACGCGGCGCAGTATCAGATCAAGTCGGGTTTCCACGGCCCGACCGACATCTCGCCCGTCGGTATGGCCGCGCAGGCGCACCTGGGCCTCGCAATCCACAACTTCGGCATCCAGGAGTACATGCAGCACGGCGCGAAGACCGATCAGGTGTTCGAGCAGTCGTACACGTGGCAGAACGGATTCCTGCACCCGGGCGACAAGCCCGGCCTCGGCGTCGAGCTGAACCTCGACGAGGCGGGCAAGTACCCGTATGAGCAGGCGTATCTGCCGTACAACCGGCTGGCGGACGGGACGATGCACGACTGGTGAGCGGGGGCGCCGCCTCGTGGCCCAGCCAGCGAGGCGGCGCCATCGATCACAGCCTTCGTTCATCAAACGGATCGAGAGAAGCGTAAAGTCGTGCGAGGTCAGGCTTACCTAAGTCGCTACTCCTCTCGAACGAAAGAGCTCCTTCCATGCGCCGTGCTCCTCTTGCCCTCGCATCCGTCGTCGTCGTTGCTGCTCTCGCCCTGTCCGGTTGTACGGGCGGCGATGAACCCACCGACAAGGGCGGCCAGGAGCAGCCGGCAGGAGGCGGCGGTGCCGGCGACAACAAGTCGGGTATCGCGACGGGCCAGGACGGCTTCCAGAACGTCCGCGAGCTGACGAGCCAGCTCGGCACGGACGCTGAGCCCGGAGAGTTCCCCCGCACGATCAAGAACATCACGGCGAACGAGACGATCGGCGAGACCGAGATCCCGGCGAAGCCCGCCCGCGTCGTCGTGCTCGACTCGGGCGAGCTCGACAACATGATCGCCCTCGGCATCGAGCCCATCGCGTACGCTCACTCCGAGTCGATGACGAGCATGCCCGACTACCTCGACGCGGGCGACGCGGTCGACCTCGGCAGCTACGACGCCCTCGACCTCGAGCAGCTGAAGAACCTCGAGCCCGACCTCATCATCGGTACCTCCCTGCGCATCGACGACGACGGTCTGAAGGCGAAGCTGCAGGACATCGCGCCGACGGTCCTCGCGGTGCGCCCCGGCGTGACCTGGAAGGAGAACTTCTCGCTCTTCGCTGCCGCGGTGGGCGAGGAGGAGAAGGCCGCCGAGATCCTGGCCGACTACGACGAGCACGTTGCCCAGGTCGGCGAGGACGTCGTCGAAGCCAACGGTGGCGAGGCGCCGACGATCTCGATGCTGCGCTTCATGGCTGGCCGGATCCGGCTGTACGGCAACGATTCGTTCATCGGTGTCATCCTGCAGGACGCGGGTCTGAAGCGTCCCGAGATGGAGGACATCGACGAGCTCGCCGCCGAGATCTCCCCCGAGGAGGTCACCCTCGCGGCGGGAGAATGGCTCTTCTGGGGGACCTACGGCGAGGCGGACTCGACCGATCAGGGCGCCGTTGTCGACGGTCCGCTCTGGGGAGAGGTTCCCGCCGTCAAGAACGGTGGTGTCGTCGAGGAGATCTCGGACGACATCTGGTACCTCGGCCTCGGCACGCTCGGCGCGGAGCTCGTGCTCGACCAGCTGGATGAGTTCGCTGACGCTGCCAAGTGACACAGACTCGTCAGACACATAGGGGGCGCACGCCGATCGTCTTCGTGACGGTGGCGGCGCTCCTCGTCGCGTCTGCGGTGCTCAGCCTCGCCATCGGTGCAAGGGCGCTGTCGCTCGATGAGATCTGGCACGGCATCACGGGGAGCGATCCCGTCGCGACCGCCGTGATCTGGCAACTGCGCTTTCCCCGCACTCTGCTCGGGCTGCTCGTCGGGGCCGCTCTCGGGGCGGCCGGCGTGCTCGCGCAGGCCGTCACGCGCAACCCGCTGGCGGATCCGGGGCTCCTGGGCATTTCGTCTGGCGCGGCCGTGTCCATCGTCGCCGGGACGGCATTCCTCGGGATCGGGGGAGGCGCGGGCCGCATGGCCCTCGCCATCGTGGGCGCGGCGCTGGCGACCCTCATCGTCTTCGCCTTCGCCTCGCGCAGCCCGGAGGGGCTCAGCCCCGTCAGCATGACCCTCGCGGGTATGGCCATCACGGCGTGCCTCGGCGCCGTCGTGTCGGCGATCGTGCTGCTCGATGCCGAGTCGATGGATCAGTACCGCTTCTGGCAGGTCGGCGCGCTCGGCCTGCCGGATCCGCAGCTTCTCTGGATCGGCGCGGGCGTCGCCGTCCTCGGCGCGATCGTCGCGATCGCGATCGCCGGATCCCTCGGCGCGCTCGCGCTCGGCGACGACACCGCGAGCGCCCTCGGCGTGAAGGTCGGGCGCACGCGCGTGCTCGCCGGTATCGCGGTCGTGCTGCTGTCGGGCATGGCCGTCTCACTCGCCGGTCCGATCGGCTTCATCGGCCTCATCATCCCGCACGCCGCGCGGGTCTTCGTCGGGAACAACGTGCGGCGTACGCTCGCGCTCTCGGCGCTCCTCGGACCGTTGCTGCTGACCGTCGCCGACATCATCGGACGAGTGGTCGTGCGGCCCGCCGAACTGCAGGTCGGCGTCGTCACCGCCGTGATCGGCACGCCCGTCTTCATCTGGCTGACGCGCCGCATGCGCTCGAAGCGGGGTGCGTGATGCGCCTCAAGCCCCGCGCTTCCGTCGTCGTTGCGATCCTCGTCGCGGCGCTGCTTCTCGTCGCCGTCATCACCCTCGCGCTGAGCGTCGGTGACCGCGCGACGAATCCCGTGGATCTCGTCCGCGCGCTCGCCGGTCTCGGCGAGGAGAACGTCGTCTACGCCGTGCGAGAGGTGCGACTGCCGCGTGTCGTCATCGCCGTCGTCGTCGGTGCCGCCTTCGGTATCGCCGGCGGCATCAGCCAGGGCGTGCTGCGCAACCCGCTCGCGAGCCCCGACGTGCTCGGCGTCTCGGCGGGTGCGTCGGTCGCCGCGGTCGGCGTCATGGCGATCGGTGCCCTGGGCGGGCCCATCGGCCTCGTGCCGATCCCCGTTGCGACGCTCATCGGCGGCTTCGGCGCGGCCGCCCTGATCGCGGCACTCGGCTTCGGCGCGGGCTTCCGCGGACGCTCGCTACTGCTCGTCGGCATCGCGCTGTCGACCGCGCTGACGGGCATCACGCAGTACCTCCTCACCCGCATGGATGTCGCGGGCGCGCAGAGCGCGGCCTCGTGGCTCACCGGATCCCTCAACGCGCGAGGCTGGGGCGACACCCTTCCCGTCCTCATCGGCGCGGCGGTGATCGTGCCGATCGTCCTGATGCTCGGCCACAGCGCCCGCGCGCTGATCTTCGAAGAGGATCTGACGACGAACTGGGGCATCCGCGGATCCGTCGTGCGTGTCACGCTGCTCGTCTGCTCGGTGGCGCTCGCGGCCATCGCGACCTCGGCCGCGGGGCCGGTCGGCTTCGTCGCGCTGGTCTCGGGCCAGCTCGCGCGCCGCGCGGCGCGCGTCGCCGACATCCCGCCGATCCTCTCCGGCATCGTCGGCGCGCTCATCGTGCTCGTGGCCGACACCCTCGCGCGCACCGTCTTCCCGGTGCAGCTGCCCGTCGGCGTGCTGACCGCGATCGTCGGCGCCCCGTATCTTCTCTACCTGCTGCAGCGACCGCGTCGCGGAAGGGGTGCCCTGTGAGCCTGTATCCGGATTCCCGCCTGAACGGCGAGGGCCTGCGCCTCTCCTACGGCGACCGCAACATCGTCGAGAACCTCTCCGTCGGCTTCCCCGACGGCAAGGTCACGGTCATCGTCGGCGCGAACGCCTGCGGCAAGTCGACGGCGCTGCGCGCCTTCTCGCGCCTCATGAAGCCGGAGGGTGGCGTCGTCACGCTCGACGGCAAGTCGATCGCCGATCACCCCTCGAAGGAGGTCGCGAAGACCCTCGGCCTGCTGCCGCAGTCGCCGACGGCGCCGGAAGGCCTCTCCGTTCGGGATCTCGTCGCCCGCGGCCGCCACCCGCACCAGTCGTGGTGGAAGCAGTGGAGCGAGGAGGACAAGATCGCCGTCGACGCGGCGCTCGAGGCGACCGGCATGACGGATCTCGCCGATCGCGATGTCGACGAGCTCTCAGGCGGTCAGCGCCAGCGCGCCTGGATCGCCATGGCGGTCGCCCAGGAGACCGATCTGCTGCTGCTCGACGAGCCGACCACCTACCTCGACATCGCACACCAGCTCGACGTGCTCGACCTCGTCGCGCGCCTCAACCGCCAGAGCGGCCGCACGATCGTGATGGTGCTGCACGACCTGAACCTCGCGATCCGCTACGCCGACCACATCGTCGCGATGCGCGGCGGCAAGCTGATCGTCGAGGGCCCGCCCAAGGAAATCATCACGCGCGAGTTCCTCGCCGAGGTCTTCGGCGTCGCGGGCGAGGTCGTGATGGACCCCATCATGGGTCACCCGGTCGTGCTCCCGCACTCGACGATCGCGCGGTAGGCCGGCCCGAATCGCGGCGATGGCCCCGAACGCCGGAGAACCTCAGAGGTCCGCTCCGTCGCTCGGGGCCATCGCCGCAGTATCGGATCCTTACGGACGCTCGGGGAAGCCCTCCGCTCGTGCGGCCCAGCCCTCCGGGAGCTCCGGCTCGTGGCGCGTGCCGTCGGCATCGGTCCAGCCGCCGAACAGCAGCGCCACCGCCATGAGCAGGCCGCCGTTGCCCGGCAGGTAGAGCGGCAGGCGGTTCGGTACCTGCAGGTTGTGGCCGTTCGGGAGGTAGACGTTCTTTTGCGCGTCGCGCAGCAGCAGGTCGAGCGCGTCGTCCGCGCGGCCGAGGCGCGTCGCGCACATGGACAGCATGGGGAAGTCCCACCCCCACGCGCTGGTCCACGTCCAGCGGGTGACGGCGCGTTCGAGAGTTTCCCACATCACGCCGTGGTCGATGAGGCCCGTATCGGGCACGACGCCGAGCGCCGCGACCATCGACGGGTGATCGGTGTACGCCGTGCGGCCCGGGCGCTGCACCGCGTCGTACCAGGATCCGTCGTCGTCGGTCGAGACCGTCACGCGGATCCGGTCGGCGATCTCGTCCCACAGCGGCACCGGATCCGCGCCGCGGCGGATCCGCCAGGCCTGCGCCGTGCGCAGGGCCCAGCGGAAGTAGGCGACCTCGAACAGCGGATCCCATGTCTGCTCGGCGCCGTATATCTCCTGCGCGGGCATGAGCGGCGGGGCGAGGTGCCAGCCGTCGTCCTCCCGCCAGGCGTAGGAGGCCAGGAAGGCGGCCGTCTCGTCCACGATCTCGGCGTACTCGTCGAGCACGCGCTCGGGATCCGGCGAGGTGTGGAACAGGAGCTCGGCGAAGTGGATCGGGTGGGGCTGCTGCCACACGAGGAGCGGGCCGATCTCGTTGGGGCTCTCGATGCCCTCGGGCCCGACGTGCTTCGGCCAGCGCGCGCCCTCGAAGCCCTGGGAAGCCGCGATCTCGCGGGCCACCGGTAGTGCGCGGTGATACCAGCGGAAGCTGTTCTCGAGCATCTCGGGGCGACCCCATGCGGCGAAGTGGGCGGCGTGCCACCAGTGCATCTCGAGGTGGAAGGTGCCACCCCAGCTGTTGCAGACGAGGCCCGTCTCCTGCGGGGGAGTGCTGCCCGAGGAGTTGATGATGGTCTGATACTGCGAGAGCACGATGCGGCGCTCGAGCTCGATCGCCCGCGGGTCGGTGCTGCCGGAGAGGTCGAGGGCGGCGCCGGTCTGCCAGGTGCGCTCCCATCCCTCAGCGGCGCGTTCCAGGATGCGCGCGGCGGGCAGGGGTGCCGCATCGAACGCGTCGGGCGCGAACTCGACCGCGACGGCGATCTCGGATCCGTCCGAGCGCGCGACCCACGCGTGCGGGCCGGAGCGCTCCGTGCGGGGTGCGCCCGTGATGCGAGCGCGATAGCGGGTCTCGTCGAGCCGGCGCGTGATCTCGACGCCACCCGCGATGTCGGTCGCGGTCGAGGAATGCGCTTCGTCGGCGTTCCAGACGGGCGGGGCCTCGAAGCTCTCCTCGACGGCGGGGAAGGCCACCTCGATGCCGAGACGGCCCTCGGCGATGAGGCTCGATGACGCGACGACGCCGAGCGCATCTTGATCGGGATCCACGGCCGTCGCGACCGTGACCTCGGCGCCGCGCAGGCGGAAGCGCGACAGTACCGTGCCCGACCACAGATCGAGGCGCTGATCGATGTCCACGATCTCGTCGAGCGCGAGAGGGGCTTCGTCTCCGAGGGCCACGAACGCGATGCGCGCGAGGTGCACGCGCTGCGGATTGGCCCAGTAGTAGTACCCGGCCGCGCGGCCGGCGTCCCGCGATTCGTCGCGATCCTGGGTGAAGTCGTACGCGGTCGGGTAGGCGATCGTCCCGCGCGGGCCGACGGCCGGCTCCATGGTGTCTTCGAGCGTCAGGCCCTCGGGGTTGGGGGCCCAGTGGTAGCACCACTGGGCCTGGGTGCCGAGCGGCATGGTCGCGGTCTCTTCGCGGCGGCCCGCGTCGCGCTCGTAGTCGTCGGCGAAGGTCTGCAGCCCGGTGACGTCGAGGGTGACGGCGAATTCGCCGTTGCCGACGCTGAGGGGCGCCTCGCGATGAACCTCGCGGTGGTGCACATCGTGGCGGCTGACGAGGTTTCTGCGATCGATCATTCTTCCCTCACATCATCGTAGAAATGGAAAATCGATTGTTTATAGCGTACCCGAGAGTCGAAAGGGCTTGCGCTCGCCCGTGACATCGCTATTCTGGTGGATACCGAGGAGGATGACGCGGTCCCCTCTGAGAACAAAGGTTTGTTCATCATGCACTCTTCCCACGATGCCACCCGCTCGTCGGTGGGCTTCGGCGCGGCCTATTACGCCGAGTACCAGCCCAGCGACCGTCTCGACGAAGACATGCGTCTCATGAGAGCCGCGGGCTTCACCATCATCCGGGTGGGCGAGTCGACGTGGAGCACGTGGGAGCCCGACGACGGCGAGTTCGAGAGCGCCTGGATGCGCCGCGTGCTCGATGCCGCGGCGGCGAACGGCATCGGCGTGATCCTCGGCACACCGACCTACGCCGCGCCGCCCTGGCTGTTCACGGAGCACCCGGAGATCGCCGCCGAGGGCGCGCGGGGGCAGCGGTTCGGCTGGGGCGCGCGTCAGGAGATCGACCTTGTGAGCCCCGTCTTCCGCGGCTATGCCGAGCGGATCATCCACCGCATCGTCACCGAGTTCCGGGACCACCCGGCCGTCGTCGGCTATCAGGTCGACAACGAGCCCGGCCTCATCCTGCTGCATAACGAGGAGGTCTTCGAGGGGTTCACCGCCTGGCTCGACGGGCAGTTCGCGTCGGCCGACGAGGCGAATGAGAAGTGGGGTCTCGTCTACTGGTCGCATCGCCTGCGCACGTGGGACGACCTGTGGCGGCCCGATGGCAACGCACAGCCGCAGTACGACCTCGCCTGGCGCAGGTACCAGGCGGAGGTCGTCGCTGACTTCATCGGCTGGCAGGCCGACATCGTTCGTGAGATCGCGCGCGAGGATCAGTGGGTCACGACCTGCGTCGCCTACGATCGTCCGGCGGCCGACGACCACCGCATCGGCGAGAGGCTCGACGTCGTCGCCGGAAACGCCTACTACCGCATGCAGGACGGGCTCGATCATCCGGCGCCGGCGCGTCCGCAGGGCTGGATGACCGACGGCGTGTGGAGCGTGTTCCTGAGCGCCGATCGGATGTACTCGTCGCACCGCGCCCCCTTCCTCGTCACCGAGACCAACGCCGGTGCCATCAACGCGTCGAACGTATCGGAACCCGGGTGGGACGGCCAATGGCGCCAGGCCGCGTGGGCGATGATCTCGCGCGGCGCCCGCCTCATCGAGTACTGGCACTGGCACACCGCCCACTTCGGCACCGAGACCCACTGGGTCGGCGTGCTCCCGCACGACCAGCGCCCGGGCCGGGTCTACGACAACATCGCGGCGCTCGGGGCCGAGATCCGGCGGCTCGGGCCGCGCGTGGCCGCCACGCGCCCCGACGCGCAGGTCGGTTTCGTGTTCTCGACCGATTCGAAGTACGCGCTCTCCTTCGAACCGGTCTTCCCCGACGAACCGAAGGCGCCCTCGTCGCGCGGCTACCAGCGGATCCTCGAAGCGTTCTACCGCGGATCCTTCGCCGCCGGCCTGCAGGCGCACCTGCTCCACGACGGCGCGCTGCCCAGCGGCGAGGACCTGGCGCGCGAGTACCCCATGCTCGTCGTCGCCGGTCAGTATGTCGTCTCCGACGCCCTCACGGCGGCGCTGCGAGGTTACGTCGCGGCGGGCGGTCACCTCGTGATCGGTCCGCGCACCGCGTACGGCGACGAGTGGGCGGTCGCCCGCACCGCGCCGCAACCGGCGGGCCTGGCGGACCTCGCCGGCGCGAGCTACCAGGAGTTCACGACGCTTCTCTCGCCCGTCGACGTCGTGGGGCGCGAGCGGCTCGGCTGCGCCGAGGGCTGGGCCGAGTGGCTCACGACCGACGGCGCCGAGGTCCTCGCGAGCTACGAGCACCCGCACATGTCGCGCTTCGCCGCCGCGACGACCGCCGTCAGCGGCCGCGGCCGCGTCAGCGTCATCGGGTTCGTGCCGGACGACGAGGCGGCCGCATCGCTCTTCGCCGAGCTCGCGGCGCTCTCGGGCCTCGACTGCTTCACGAGCGAGGCCCCATCCGTGACGCACACCTCGAGCACGGGGAAGACCGAACGATTGCACGCCTACTTCAACTGGTCGGACGACACCGTCGTCCTGCCCTGGCCGGACGGCCAGGTCGATGACCGCGGCGAGGCACGCGCCGAGCTCACGCTCACCGGCCGTGACGTCGCCCTGCTGTGGGAGCCGCTGACCGATGCCTGATCTGCACAGCCTGCGCGCCGATGCCCCCGCCACCGAATGGATCGAGGCGTACCCGGTCGGCAACGGCCTGATAGGCGCCATGTGCCACGGCGGCATCGAGACCGACGAGATCCTGCTGAATCACGGCACGGTGTGGTCGGGCGGACCCGGACCGGATCCGCACCCCGTCGATGCAGCGACGGCGCACGCCGCGGTGCGCGAGGCCCGCACGAGCATGGCGGCGGGCGACACCGCACGCGCCGAGGCGGCGCTTCGGCGCCTGCAGTACGCGCACCCGCAGTCGTTCCTGCCTCTCGCGCGCCTCGTGCGCCGGAGCCGGGCCGGTGCGAGCGCGCGGGGCTACAGCCGCACCCTCGATCTGCGGCAGGCCGAGTGCCGCGTCGAGACGGAGGACCTCGCCCAGACCGTATTCGCGAGCGCGCCCGACGGCGTGCTCGTCGTCGACGTCACGGGCGGCGACACCGCCTTCGACCTCGACTCGCCGCTGCGCGTCGAGCGGGTCGAGCAGGCGGACGGCGAGATCCTCATGATCTGTCGCGCGCCGGACGACGTGCTGCCGCTCTGGGCCGCGAGCGCCGACGCCGTGCGCTACGACGCGGATCCGCGGGGCGTGCGGGCCGCGATCGCGATCCGCGTGATCGAGGGCGAGGCGACCGCCTTCGCGGAACACGGATCCGCGAGCCTGCGCGTCGACGGCGCCCGCGCCGCCGTCGCGATCGCGGTCGAGACGACGTTCGTGCGGACGGACCAGGCCCCGACCCGCTCGATCGACGACGTCGTGGCCGCGGCGCGCGAGCGGGCGCGGGCCGCCGCCGCGCGCGGCGTCGCCGATCTTCGCGAACGGCACCGCTCCGCGCACCGAGAGCTTTACGACCGCGTGGCGCTCGACCTCCCCGCGGACGATGTGCCCGAGGTCACGACCGACCGCGTCGCGGCGGTGCAGCGCGGGGAGGCGGCCGACGCGACGGCGGACCCGAGCCTCATCGCCCTGCTCTTCCACTACGGCCGCTACCTGCTGATCTCGTCGTCGCGCCCGGGCGGAGTGCCCGCCAACCTGCAGGGCATCTGGAACGCGCAGATGCAGCCGCCGTGGAGCTCGAACTACACGCTCAACATCAACCTCGAGATGAACTACTGGCTCGCCGAGGTCACCGATCTTCCCGAAGCCATCGTGCCGTTGCGCGCTTACATCGAGGCGCTCGCGCGCCGCGGCGGTCCGCTCGCGGAGCGCGTCTACGGCGCCCCCGGTTGGGCGGCGCACCACTGCAGCGACGTCTGGGGCTACAACGATCCGGTCGGCGACGGCACGCACGACCTCGCATGGGCGTTCTGGCCGATGGCGGGGGCCTGGCTCGTCACCCACCTGTGGGAGCGCTACCGCTTCGGCGGCGACCTCGACGAACTGCGTGCGGCCTGGCCCGTGATCCGGGGAGCCGCCGAGTTCGTGCTGGCGTGGGCAGACGAGCGGGGCGAACGGCTCGGCTTCGATCTGTCGACCTCACCCGAGAACCGCTACCTCGCCGCCGACGGCGAGGCCTTCGCCCTCGCCCCCGACGCCACCATGGACCTGGTGCTCGCGCGCAACCTCATGTCGATCGTCGCGGATGCGGCGGAGGCGCTGGACGAGACCGATGAGCTCACCGAGCGTGCGGCCTCCGCCCGCGAGGCCTTCCCCGAGCCGAGCATCGGTGCGGACGGTCTCGTGCAGGAGTGGCGCGGCATCGATGCGCTCGAGGATCCTCAGCACCGGCACATGGCGCACCTCGTCTTCGTGCATCCGCTCGACGGCGAGCCGACCGGCGCGCTCGCGGACGCCGCGCGCCGGAGCCTCGACGTGCGCGGTGACGAGTCCACGGGCTGGTCGCTCGCCTGGAAGATCGCGATGCGCGCGCGGCTGCACGAGCCCACGGCCATCGATCGTCTGCTCGATCTCTTCGTCCGGTCGACCCGCGACAACCGGCACGTCCCGGGGGCCGGGCGCTGGCGCGGCGGCCTCTATCCCAATCTCTTCGCCGCGCACCCGCCGTTCCAGATCGACGGCAACCTCGGCATTGTCGCTGCCGTCGCAGAGTGCCTGCTGCAGAGCCATCGCGGCTCGTTCGAGCTGCTCCCGGCGGTGCCCGCCGCGCTCGCCACCGGGTCCGTGCGCGGGTTGCGCGCCCGCGGATCCTTCGCGGTCGACCTCGAATGGGAGGCGGGCCGGGTTCTGCGGGCGCGGATCGAGAACCGCAGCGGAACCGAGCGCGCGGTGCGCGTCGAGGCGCACGGACGCGCCCACCGACACACGTTCGCGGCGGGAGCCGCGTGGGACTTCACGGCCGCAGACATCGATTCCTGGGAGGAAGCGCGATGACGCAGATCAAACCGCTCGAGGGCATGCTCGTTCTCGACTTCAGCCAGTTCCTGGCGGGTCCCGTCGCGGCGACGCGGCTGGCCGACCTCGGGGCGCGGGTGATCAAGATCGAGCGCCCGGGCGAGGGTGATATCGGGCGCACGCTGGCCTTCGCGGGCAGCCGCGCGGGAGCCGACACGGTCTCCTTCCACGCGATGAACCGCGGCAAGGAGAGCGTCGTCGCAGACATGAAGGATCCGGTCGACCATGCCTTCGTGATGCGGCTGGTCGCGCGCGCCGACGTCGTGATTGAGAACTTCCGCCCCGGTGTCAGCGAGCGTCTCGGGCTCGACTATGCGTCGCTGCGCGAGGTGAATCCGCGCATCGTGCACGGATCCATCACCGGGTACGGCCGCCGCGGCCCGTGGGCGAAGCGGCCGGGGCAGGACCTGCTGGCGCAGTCCATCGCGGGCCTGCCCTGGCTGAGCCCGGGCGACGCCCCGCAGGCCGTGGGCCTCTCGGTCGCCGATCATCTCGCTTCGTGCCATCTGGCGCACGGCGTGACGGCGATGCTGCTGCGTCGCGAGCGCACGGGGGAGGGAGGCACGGTCGAGACGTCACTGCTCGAGTCGCTTCTCGACCTCGAGTTCGAACTGCTTTCGGTCAAGCTCACCGATCCCGACGCGATCGGAGAGGAGCTCGGCGAGGTCGCCGGCGGCGAGCACGGAGCGCACCGCTTCCTCTCGGCCCCCTACGGCATCTATCCGACCGCCGACGGCAACCTGTCGATCGCGATGAACCCGGTTCCGAAGATCGGCGAGCTGCTCGGCATCGCCGAGCTCGCCGAGTTCACGGATCCGCAGAGCTGGTGGGATCACCAGGGCGAGATCGAGGAGCTCATCGCCGCTCGGCTCGCCACGCGGTCGACCGCGGAGTGGCTCGAGGTGCTCGACGCCGCCGACGTGTGGTGCGCGCCCGTGCACACGATCGACGAACTGGTGCGCCACCACGGCTTCGCCGAGATCGGAATGGTGCAGCGCATCAGCCGCACCGAGGCCGACGGCACGCGCACCGAAGTCGAGACGATGATGTCGCCGCTGCGCATCGACGGCGAGCGCCTCACCCCCGCCTCGGCGACGGCCGCGCCGGTTCTGGGTGCGGACAGCGACGCGGTGCGCGCCGAGCTGGGCGAGGGGGCCGTGCATGTCGGTTGAGCTGAGGGGCATGACGTGGCGGCACGATCGCGGCGAGCGCTCGATCGTCGAGGCGTCGCGCGAGTGGTCGCGCCGCCTCCCAGATGTGACGTTCGTGTGGGAGGCGCGTTCGCTGCTCGACTTCGGTGATCAGCCCCTCTCCGAGCTGGCGGGGGAGTACGACCTGCTCGTCATCGACCATCCGCATGTCGCGGAGGCGGCGGCCGAGGGCCTGCTGGCGGCGTTCGACGACGCGCCGGATCCCACCGATTTCGAGGGCCGCTCGCAGCTCAGCTACACCTGGAACGGTGCGTGCTGGGGCCTCGCGATCGATGCGGCGACACAGGTGAGCCTTTACCGCCCGGACCTCCTGGCCGAGGCGCCGGTCGATTGGGACGGCGTGATCGCCCTGGCCCGGGAGGGGCGTGTGATCTGGGCGGGCAAGCCCGTCGACGCATACGCGTCGCTCTTCACGCTCGTCGCCGGTATCGCCGGATCCGATCCCGCCCGGGGCGGGGCGTTCTGCGAGGAGGCCGTCTTCGACGAGGCGTGGTCGGTGTTGCGAAGGCTCGCCGACGCCGTGCCCGAGCGCAGCTTCGACTCGAACCCGATCGACGTCGCGGAGGCGCTCGCGGTCGGCGGCGAGTTCGACTATTGCCCGCTCGCATACGGCTATACGAACTATTCGCGCGACGGCTATCGGCCGCACCGCGTGCGCTATCGCGACATCCCGTTCGCGCCGGGGACGAACGAGCCCCGCGGATCCATGCTGGGCGGCGCGGGCATCACGGTGTCGGCGGCGTCGGCGCATGCGGAGGCGGCGCAGGAGTTCGCGCTGTGGACGGCGACGGCCGACGTGCAGACGGGGATCTATGTTGACGCGGGCGGACAGCCGGGACACGCGTCGGCCTGGACGGATCCTCGCCTCGACTCGCTCACCGACGGGTTCTTCTCGGGGACGGGCGAATCGATGCGCCGCGCGAGTCTGCGGCCCGGGCACCCCGCCTACATGGAGCTGCAGAACGTCGGATCCCGCGAGATCTGGACGGCGTTACGGGAGAAGGGCGACGGCCGGCGCGTGCTCGCCCGCCTGAACGAGCTGACCGCGCAGATGGAGGAGAACGCATGAGGGTGCAGAGCCGCTATTTCGAAGACTTCCGCCTGGGCGAGGTGCGCACCTTCCTCGGCCGCACTGTCACCGAGTCCGACATCGTGCTGCACGCCGGCCAGACGGGCGACTTCTTCCCGCACCACATGGACGCAGAGTGGTGCCGGACGCAGAGCTTCGGTCAGCGCATCGCTCACGGCACGCTGATCCTCTCGATCGGCGTCGGCATGACGGCCGACGACGTCAACCCCGAGGCGACGAGCTACGGTTATGATCGGATCCGCTTCGTGCGGCCCGTGTTCATCGGCGATACCATCACGGTGCGCGCGGAGGTGACCGCCATGAGCGACCACGCGAAGCGCCCGGGCTCGCTTGGGCGACTCGACGAGACCGTGACGGTCACGAACCAGCACGGCGAGGTGGTGCTCTCGCTCGTTCATCTCTATGTGATCAACAAGAAGGGGGCCGCCGCATGAGCCTCGACGCGCACCTGCACGTCTGGGACCGCACGCGTTCCGCGTATTCGTGGCTCGAGCACGCCCCGGAGGAGATCGCGGGTAGCTTCTCGGTCGACGACGGCTTCGCGGCGCTCGGACCCCACGGCATCGAACGGGCGATCCTCGTGCAGGCCGATGAGACCCTCGATGAGACGGCCTTCCTGCTCGAGACGGCGGCTGCGGATCCGCGGATCGCGGGCGTCGTCGCCTACCTGCCGCTGCACGACGCGGGCGCGTTCGAGCGGGGTTGGGAACTCTTCGGCGCTCACCCGAGCCTCGTCGGCGTCCGCAACCTCACCCACGACCGCGCCGACGAAGACTGGAACGTGCGGGCCGAGGTCCTCTCCGGGATCGCGGCCGTCGCCGGACGCGGCCTCCCGCTCGACTACGTCTCGGTGACGCCCCGACACCTCGCGCACGTGCCGACGATCGCGGCGAGGCATCCCGAACTCACGATCGTCATCGACCACCTCGCGAAGCCACCGGTCGGCGCGGGGGCGGACGCCTGGGCGGGCTGGCGCACGGGAATCGAGCGGGCCGCGGAACACGACAACGTCGTTGCCAAGGTGTCCGGCGTCTACGGCGAGGACGCCCCGGGATCCGCCGTCGCCGATGCCGTGCGCGTCGCCGTAGACGCCTTCGGCGCCGACCGTCTCATGTTCGGCAGCGACTGGCCCGTCATCGTCACGGCGGGCGGGCCGGACCGCGCGCTGCCGCCCATGCTCGACGCCATCGCCGAGTTGAGCGGGCCCGAACGCGACGCCATCCTCGGCGGCACCGCCCGCCGCGTCTACGGAATCGGCGCATGAGCCTGCCGGAGTTCGCCCCGCACGAGGCCTACGCCGTGCCTCTGCCCGCGGCACCGCTGCCGATCGTGATCGTCGGCGCCGGGGGCATCGTCCGCGACGCGCACCTGCCCGCCTACCGCAAGGCCGGCTTCCCCGTGGCGGCGCTCGTCGACCGGATCCCCGAGAAGGCAGAGGCGCTCGCCGCGGACTTCGGCGTTCCCCTCGTCCTCGGAAGCCTCGAGGAGGCCGTCGCCCGATTCGGCGCCGACGTCGTCTACGACGTCGCGCTGATGTCCGATCAGTTCCCGGCCGCGCTGCGCGCGCTGCCGGAGGGCGCGGCCGTGCTGTTGCAGAAGCCGCTCGGGCTCACGCTCGCGGAAACCTCCGTGCTGCAGCAGATCGTCCGCGAACGCGGGCTGAAGGCGGCCGTCAACACGCAGCTGCGCTTCGCGCCCTACGTCGCCGAGGCTCGGCGCCTCATCGCGGCGGGCGAGCTCGGCGAGCTGATCGACATCGAGATCCGCGTGATCGTCGAGACGCGGTGGGAGCTGTTCCCCTACGTCTTCGCGCTGGAGCGCATGGAGATGCCGCTGCACAGCGTGCACTACGTCGACCTCGTGCGCTCGTTCGTCGGCGACCCGAGCTCGGTGAGTGCCGCGACGGTGCCGCATCCCGAGAAGAAGCTCGCGAGCACGCGAAGCGCCTACATCCTGCACTACGCCGATCGCCCGCTGCGGGTGACGGTCCTGACGAACCACGATCACGACTTCGGCCCCGAACACGAGTCGAGCAGCATCGTCTGGCAGGGCACGAGGGGCGCGATCCGTGCGCAGATGGGGCTGCTCCTCGACTACCCGCGGGGCGGTGAGGACCGTCTGCAGAAAGCCGCAACCGGCCGCCCCTGGGAGGACGTGCCCTTCGAGGGCACCTGGTTCCCCGATGCCTTCATCGGGTCGATGGCGACCGTGCAGCGCTATGCGACGGGCGAAGCCGACAGCATGCCGACCTCCGTCGACGACGTCGCCCGCACGATGGCTGTGCTCGAGGCGGCACATGAGGCACAGGGCCGTGGCGGGGTTCCGCTGCCCCGCACCGAGTGCTCATCGCCCTAGCGCGCGCCCCTGACGGATCCGCCGCTTCATTCACCACACACCCCTGAGAGGATCAGTTCATGACGACCCTGAAGGACGTAGCCGAGCACAGCGGTGTCTCGATCTCGATCGCCTCGCGGATCCTTAACGGAGATGCGAGTGTGCGGGCCCGGCAGGAGACCAAGGACCGCGTGGTGCGCTCCGCCGAGCTGCTGCGCTATGTGCCGAACTCCGCGGGCCGGAATCTGCGCCGCTCGCGCACGAACCTCATCGCGCTGGTCGTTCCCGACGTCACCAACGCGACGTTCGCGGATCTCGCGGGCGCGATCGAGTCCGAGGCCGTCGAGCGCGGGTATCTCATGCTCCTCGGCTCCTCGCAGGAGGCGCAGCCCGGTGCGCCCGGCTTCGCGCGGGTGCTCGAGGAGCGCCGCGTCGATGGCGTGATCCTGCAGAAGCACGACGGCGCCGACGCCGAGCTCGTCGCGCGCAGTCTGTCGGATCCGCGGCGCGTCGTCTTCGTCAACAGCGGCCCCGTCACGGAGGTGAGCTCGGTCGCGCTGCCGGATCGCGCCGCCGCGCGCCTCGCGACCGAGTATCTGCAGCGACGTGGCCACGAGCGCATCGGGTTCGTCGGCGGCCTCGCCGGGACGGGCACCGAGCGTGAGGAGGGCGTGCGCGAGGCGCTGGCGGACGGCGGGGCCGCGCTCGCCTTCGCGACGCACCTGGGCTACACGCTCGCGGCCGGCCGCGACGCCGCGCGAATCCTGCTGACCCGCGAGAACCGTCCGACCGCGCTCGTCGTCGCGAACGTCAATGCGGCGTTCGGCGTGCTGCTCGAGGCGCGCGAGCTCGGGATCCGTGTACCCGACGATCTCTCGATCGTCGCGATCCATGACGTCGAGCATGCGGTGCTCACGGATCCGGGGCTGACGACCGTGAGGATGCCGATGGAGCAGCTGGGCCGCGCCGCCGTCGCCGCCCTCGTGCGTCGCATCGACGGCGGTGAGGTGGAGCACCTCACGGTCGAGGGCGACGTCGAGGTCATCGAGCGCGGATCGGTGGCCGACGCGGCGGGCTGAGGCTCCTAGAGAAAAAGCGATTTATCACGGCGGGCTAGAGCTTGCCGTGATCTTTTGTGCCCTACTTCTGCCGTATAGCTGGACAAGAATGTTTTTCTTCGACCCCTGTTGACCGGCATGAACAATCGTTGTACCTTAATCTCGGCTGATGTATGCAAAGCCGAATATCTGTTGCGAAGAAGGACCAGATGCCAGCGAAGACGCGTCGACACTCCACCTCGGGCATCCGCCCGCCCGTGTGGTTCCTCATCCCCGCCGTAGTGTTCTACACGGTGATCGTCGTTGTTCCGAACGTGCAGGGGTACGCGTACTCGTTCACCGACTGGAACGGTCTGCGGCCCGTGGTGAACTGGGTGGGCTGGCAGAACTACGCCCGCATCTTCGACGACTCCGGAACGATCAAGGCGTTCGTCAACACGATCCTGTTCACGATTGGCACGGTGATCGGCCAGAACGTGATCGGACTGCTGCTGGCGCTCGGATGCAACTCGCTCATCAAGAGCAAGTACGTGCTCCGCCTGATCTTCTTCCTTCCGGTCGTCCTCACGCCCATCGTGACGGCGTTCCTCTGGTCGTACGTGCTGAACCCGACGGGAAGCCTCAACGAGGCGCTCGGCTCCGTCGGGCTCGAATGGCTCCAGCAGGACTGGCTGGGAAGCCCGGAACTCGCCCTCTGGTCGGTTGTCGTCGCGTCGGTCTGGCAGGGCGTGGGCATCACGATGGTGATCTACCTCGCCGCACTGCAGGGCGTCTCGCCCGACCTCATCGAGGCCTCGGCGCTCGACGGTGCGGGACCCGTGCGCCGCCTGCTGCAGATTATCCTGCCGCTGATCAACGGCGCCGTCGTGATCAACATCATGCTCACGCTCACGGGCGGCCTGAAGCAGTTCGACCTGGTGTTCGCGATGACGAGCGGGGGTCCGGCCGAATCGACTCAGACGCTCGGGTTCCTCATCTACAAGAACGCCTTCGTAAACCTCGACTACCCGACCGCGGTCGCTCAGGGCGTCGTGCTGACGCTGATCGTCGCGCTCGTCGCGGTCGTTCAGATCAAGGCCACGTCCCGCAAGGAGGACTGAACATGAATCGATACAGCTGGCGTACGTTCATCCTCGAGATCGTCATGATCCTTGCGGGGATCGTCTTTTTCGCGCCCTTCGTCATCCTGTTGGCCGTCGCGTTCCGGAACAACGACGCTCCCCGCCACATCTTCGACATCACCTGGCCGCTCGACTTCAGTCACATCGTCACGGCGTGGCAGGTATCGGGCATGGGCGCCGCGATCGTCAACAGCACGATCATCACGGTGCTCTCCGTCGTCGGCATCATCGCCTTCGCGATCACGGCCGCGTATCCGCTCTCCCGCTACCGCACGAAGTGGTCGCGCGGGGTGTTCTTCTTCTTCCTCGCGGGGCTCTTCCTCGCGGGTCAGGCATCGATCCTGCCGCTCTACACCCTGATTCGCGACATGCACCTGATGGGAACGATCTGGGCCGTCGTCATCATCCACATCGGCGCGAACATGCCGTTCTCGATCTTCCTGTACTCGTCGTTCCTGCGCGACATTCCGCGGGAGTACGAAGAGGCCGCGGTGATCGACGGCTGCAGCCCCGTTCGCGCGTTCTTCTCGATCATCGTGCCGCTCTCGCGCCCCATCACGGGCACGCTCGTGATTCTCACCGCCCTCGGTTGCTGGAACGACTTCTTCATTCCGCTGCTCTACCTGTCGGCGTCCGGCAACAAGACGGCGCCGCTGACGCTGTACAACTTCGTCGGCCAGTACGGCGCCGACTGGCCGCTGGTCTTCTCCGCGCTGCTGCTGTCGATCATTCCGATCCTGGTGCTCTACTTCGTCGCGCAGAAGCACATCATCAAGGGCTTCGCGAGCGGGCTCAAGGGCTGAGATGAACGCTCGTGACATCGAAAAGGACCTCTAGAAAGGGACCATCATGAAAAAGACATACCGCTACACAGCCGTTGCGGTCGCGTTCCTCCTCGGCGGCGGTGCGCTCGCGGGCTGCTCGACCGACGTGTCGGACGGCGGCTCTACCGCATCCGGCGACAGCGCGACCTCCCTGATCGCCTCGGACACGGCCTCCGCGGAGGCCGCGATCGAGCTGATGAAGAAGGACAACTCCGACATCTCCGTCGACATGCAGACCGCGCCGGGCAACACGTACGCGCAGGTCGTCGCAACCCAGCTCGCCGGCGGCACGGCCGCCGACATCGTGCGAGCCTACCCGGGCAACGGATCCGGGCTCAGCATCGTGCAGGGTTCTGAGAACGGCTTCTTCGCCTCGCTCGACGACCTCGACTTCGTGAAGGACCTCACCGACGCCGACGCATCGGTGTTGCGTAACGCCGCGGGCGAAATCGTCGCCGTACCGACCACGGTCTCGGCGATCGGCGGTGTCTACAACCAGACCGCCGTCGACGCCGCCGGGCTCGAGATCCCCACCACCTGGTCCGACATGCTCGCCTTCTGCGGCGAGGCTCGGGACCAGGGCCTTGTCGCGTACGGCCTGGGCCTCAAGGACGCATGGACGAGCCAGTTCGTGTCGTACGCCCTCGGGGCCTCGCTCTTCCCCGACGATATCGCCGAGCAGCAGGCCGAGAGCGATGAGCCGTTCAGCGGGACGGAGTGGGCGGCCGTGATCCAGAAGTACGCCGACATGCGCGACGCCGGTTGCTTCACCGCCCAGCCCAACGGGACGAGCGCCGCCAACGTGAGCGCCGATGTCGCGACGGGGGAGGTCCTCGCGACGATCAGCCTGACCACGATGATCGCCGACATTTCGAACCAGGCGCCGTCCGATACCGAGATCGTGTTCGCTCCCATCCCGGCGACCGACAACGCCGAGGAAACGAAGCTGTCGACCGGTATCGGTGTGGTCTTCGCCCTCAACTCGAAGGCGAAGAACCCCGAAGCCGCCAAGGAGGTCCTCGAGTTCTTCGCGACCCCGGAGGCGCAGGTCGCCTTCGCCGAGGGCGAGGACATGGCGCCGGCCCTTGGCGTGCCCGACGACTATGTGGCTGACCAGCCAAGCACCCTGATCCAGGAGTACACGGAGAAGAATCTCACCTCGCCGTGGCCCGACCAGTCGTGGCCGAACCCGAACGTGCAGCAGGTGCACTTCACCGCGCTGCAGTCGCTGTTCGCCGGAGACGCGAGCGTCGACGACGTGCTCACCGAGCTCGACAAAGCGTACAAGGGCTAGCTAGAGCGCCGTTCAACGGGCCGCCTCCGTCGCGTCCCGCCGCGGCGGCATCTGAAAGAGGATTCATGACTGATCTGAACGACACGGGCGAATGGGTCACGCATCCCGCGTGGGCGAAGGATTCGCCCCCGTGGGAGCAGCCGACCCTTCGCCGAGTCTGGCGCCTCGACGCGGCCCCGCGCCGCGCGACGATGCGCGTGCTTGCCGTCGGAGTGTGGGAGGCGCACATCGGTGGACGGCGGGTCGGCGACGCGCGGCTCGAACCCGGATCCAGCGATGTCGCGCAGCGTCTTGCAGAGCGCATCGAAGACGTGACCGAGCTGCTGCGCGCGGGCGACAACGAGTTCGTGCTGCAACTCGGGGAAGGCCCCTCGTACGTGCGTCGTGCCCCGGGCCGCTACACGAAGTTCGATCGCCTCGTCGTCGCGCCTCGGGCGCGCGTCGCGCTCGAGGTCGAGGAGGCCGACGGGTCAGTGCGGCTCTTCGGATCCGACGCGAGCTGGCAGTCGCGCCTCGGCCCGACCACGCTCGCGCACTGGTACGGCGGCGAGGAATACGACGCCCGCCTCGAGCCGGAGGGCTGGCTGAGCGCCGAGGGGAGCTCCGACGAGGGCTGGGGTCCTGTCGCCGTCGTCGGTTCGGCTGCCGACGGTCCGCACGCGTGGCGGCGCGGTGCCGCTCCCGTGCGCCTGCAGAACACCTACGATCCCGTGTCCATCGCCCACGTCGGCGACGCGTACGTCGCCGATTTCGGCCGCAACTTCGCGGGCGTGGTCGAAATCGAGGCCGATGATCTCGCAGCCGGAGAATCGATCGTCCTCCGTCCCGCCGAATACGTGAACGACGATGGATCGGTCGACCAGTTCTCCACGGGTTCCCCCGTTTTCGACCGCGTGCACGGCGCGGGCCGCCCGCTGCGCTGGCATCCCCGCTTCGTCTATCACGGCCAGCAGTTCGTGCAGGTCGAGCGGTTCGCGGCCGACGGCACGGCGGTCGCGGCCGATCCCGCGCGGATCCGGGTGCGCGGCATGCGGCTCATGAGCGACAATCGTCCGACCGGCGAGCTCGAGCTCGCGGATCCCGTGCTCGCGCGTGTCGACACCCTCATCACCCGTGCGGCGCAGTCGAACCTCTACACGGTCCCGACCGATTGCCCGCATCGAGAGAAGCTGGGGTGGCTCGAACAGCTGCACCTCGTGTTCACGCCGGTCGCGTTCCGCTGGGACATCCGTGAGCAGTGGACGGACATGGTCACGCACATGGTCGACGCGCAGCTCGAGAGCGGACAGATCCCGAGCATCGCACCCGAGCTGACAGTGTTCGACTTCGACTTCGAGCCCGGCTTCCGCGACGACGTCAACTGGGCCGGTGCGATCTGGCACATCCCGCGCCTGCTGCACCGCCACTACGGCGACCTCGACGCCGCCGAGCGCGGCTGGAACGCGGGCCTGCGCTACCTCGAGTTCCTCGACGAGTGCGCGGGCGACGGCCTGCTGTCGACGGGTCTCGGCGACTGGATCGCCCTCGACGAGTCGACGCCGCGCCCCCTCGTGGCCGCGCATGGCCATGCCGCCGTGCTCGACAGCGCGGCCGAGGTCGCGCGAGCCCTGGGCCGTGAGGGTCACGCCGCACGCATGGGCGATCGCGCCGACGAGGTGCGACGAGCCCTCCGCGAGCGCTACCTCGGCGAGCTTGAGAGCGGATCGCAGGCGTCCGCGGCGTTGCTTGCGGACAGCGGCGCGCTCTCCGCCGAAGAGCATGACCGCGCCGTAGCCCGGCTCGTGCACCTGCTCGAGCAGGCGGGCGGCGCGCAGACCGTCGGCGAGATCGGCCTGCCCGCGGTGATCCGGGTGCTGTCGCGCGCCGAGCGTCACGACCTGCTCTACCGTATGACGACGCAGACCCACGGCCCCGGCTACGGCATCATGGTGCGCGACGGCGCGACGTCTCTGTGCGAGCACTGGACGGGGCCCGCGACGCGCCGCTCGGCGAATCACTTCATGCTCGGCATGATCGGTGACTGGTTCATCGAGTCGCTCGCGGGCCTGCGGCAGGCCGAGGGTTCCATCGGCTGGCGCGCCGCCGAGATCTCGCCGCGCCCGCTCCCGGGGCTGGATTCCGCCAGGGCACGCTTCGACAGCTCCGCGGGCACCTACGAGGTGTCGTGGCGACGAGAGGGCGGGACGCTGGATCTCGACGTCGTCGTGCCCGGAGGGGGAACCGCCTTCGTCGCTCCCCCTCCCGGATGGCGGGGCGAACGCGCCCCATACGGATCCGGAACCCACCGCATCACCTATCGAGAGGACGAGCGATGACCTTCGATCCCGCGCGGATCCAGACCCCGCACAAGCAGCCGGAACTTGTGATCGAGCCCTCGTTCCGCGAGGGAGACTTCTTCTCGCACGGCGTCGACTGCCCCTTCGTGTTCCACTACGAGGGGCGCCTCGGCATGACGGTCATCGGCTGGGACGGCATCGGTTACCAGACCGGTCTGTCGTGGTTCGATGGCGAGGCGTGGTCAACGCCCGAGCTCGTGTTCGGGCGCGACGAGCACTCGGAGCACCGACGCTACAACGCCGCGCTCACGAGCATCCTGCGCGACAACGACCTCCGCGGCTCCGGTGAGCTGGTGCAGATCGATGGCTGGTTCTACGGCACGTACCACGCGTATCCCGCGCCCGGATACGAGTCGGGCCCCGGCGTCGTGGGTATCGCTCGCAGCCGCGATCTGCGCTCGTGGGAGGAATACGGCACCCCGCTCATCGCCGGGGAGGGAGCCGAGTGGGAGCGCGGTGGGCTGTACAAGTCATGGCTCATGCGGCACGGCGACCGCTTCCTCCTCTTCTACAACGCGAAGGACGACCGCCCTCGGGGCTGGCAGGAGCAGACCGGAGCCGCAGAGTCGGACGATCTCGTCACCTGGCGGCGGATCCCCGAGAGCCCCCTCGTGCGCAACGGCGCCGAAGGGGCGATCGACGACCGCTTCGCGAGCGACCCGTGCGTGCTGCAGGACGGCGACACCTGGGTGATGTTCTACTTCGGCCTGTCGAGCGACGGACGAGCCCGCGAGACCTACGCCACCTCCGAAGACCTCCGCATCTGGCGGCGCAGCGAACAGGTGCTGATCGATGTGGGGGAGTCCGGCAGCATCGACAGCGCCTACGCGCACAAGCCGGCGGTCATCGCGCACGACGGCCGCCTCGAGCATTACTACTGTGCCGTGGCCGTGATGCCCGAGCCGGTCACGATCGGCGACTTCCGCCAGTGCGAGCGGCGAGGCATCGCGGTCGCACGTTCGTAGGGTCCGCGGGCGCGGATCCCTTCTTCTCGCCGTGCCGAACTGCGGAGGCGGCCCCGTGCTGCGGAGGATCTTGGCGCCATGCTCCGCGCAGCACGGGGCCAACTCCGCCGCATCGCACCCCTCCCGGGCGTGGTTCGATAGAAGCATGGATCAGGCGGGCCGCATGCGGCAGGAGATGCGGTCATTGCTCATCACGATCGGGTGCTTCATGCTCGGCACGGCAGCCGGATGCCTCGTACTGCGGGGAGACCCCCGCCCGCTCGCGGGCGACGGTTCGCTCGGCATGCCCGCGGCGCTCGTGGCCGGGGCGATCGCCGCCGCTTCATTCGTCGTCAGCACCCTCCTGTACCGGCGCGGAGGGACCTCGCCGATGCCCCGCTGGCAGGCACTCGTCTCGAATGCCTCGGCCGTCGCCCTGACGATCGTCTTCGCAGGCGTGACGTCGCTCGGCGTGCTTCTCGGCGGCGAGATCCTCGGGTTCGGGCTCCAGGGCGTGAGCCTTCCCCCTCTCGGCGGCGGGCTGATCGCGGGCGTTGCGGCGGCGATCGGTGGCCGCTTCGCTTTCGCGGCCGGCAGCGGCATCGCCACAGAGGACCTCGCGGCGCTGCTGTTCGGCTACCTCGTGGTCGGCACGCTGTTCGCGATGCTCACGGCGGCCGACGCGCGGTGGTGGGAACTGAACTTCTCGCAGCTGGGATCCGGCACCCGCGGCTGGGCCTTCAACGGAACGCTGATCGTGGCGGGCCTCCTCGTCGCGACGGTCGGATCCTTCGTCGGACGCGACATCCACCGCCTCCGCGGCGACGCGATCCTCACCCGCACCGCGGCGCTCGTCGGGCTCTGGGCGCTGACGGGTGCCGCCCTCGCGTGCGTCGGGCTGTTCCCGCTCGTGCAGGTGCCCGCGGCGCATCACGCGGCCGCGCTCGCGACGCTGGTGCTCTTCGCCGCGTCGGCGGCGATGACGACGCTCGCGATCCCGGGTTGGCCCGCGCCGCTCGTCCTCGTGACGATCGGTGTCGGCGCCCTGCTCGTCGGTGCCGTCGTGCTCTGGAAGCCGGTGGCGCTGTATCCCCTGACGGTGCTCGAGGTCGTCGTGGTTACGGTGGGGCTGCTGTGGATGACGACGCTCGTCCGCGTCCTCGCCGTTCTCACTCCGCCCGCCTCGCGCCCCTCGAGCCGCCAATGCCTCCTTCATCCCACGCGCTAGTTCTTGAGGGACGCCTCGACCGACCCCGATCGACGACGCCCCGCGGGCACCACGAATTCCTCAGTGTGAGAGCGCGAAGCGCAGCGCGAGGCGCGCCTCGCGCGGGTGCAGCCGGTGCTGTTCGAGTACGCCCGGGCCGCACGCCGCCGTGCCGATGCCATGCACGTGCGCGTTGATCGAGAGGATCAGCCTGCCCGTCTCGGCGGGGAGCTCGTGCGGGTGGTTCGCTACGTCGAGCTCGGCGTCCGTCCACGGGCGCAGCGAGAAGGCGAACGGCCCGCCGCTGATCACGAGGCGCCTGCCGCCCAGCTCGATCTCGAGCACGCTCACCTCGGCGCGCACGCCGTTGTCCTGCGGGCGGAGGTAGTGCTCCTGCAGCTCGGCCACGGATCCTTCGAACCAGCCGAGCCGCGCCCCCGAGCCAGTGTCGGGGTAGCTCTGCCCGAAGCCGCGCCCGAACCAGCGCACCCGCGTCTCGGGGCCGGCACCCGGGATGACCCAGTCGTGGCCGATGCGCGCGAGGGTCTGATCCTCGGGCCAGGGGCCGCGCGGGCTCAGGCGGGCCTCGACGCTCACGCCGCCGCCGCTCGCCTCGACCGCGAGGCGCTCGTCGAAGCCGACGTCGCGGCCGGCGAAACCCCACCTGCGTTCGCCGCTCTCCGGATCCACGCGCACGGCGGGCGCATGCAGGTTCAGCTTCTTCCAGGAGCCCGCGTCCGACACACCGCCGAACAACTCGACCATCCGCGTCGCACGGTCGTTGTCGGTCGGCGCCCGCCACACGCCGAGCGCGGGCCCCTCGAGCCGTATGCCATCGCCTGAGATGCCGCGCGCGTCGACGCGCCACTCCGCATCGATCGCGCTCGGCGCGTCGGGGAGGCGGATCAACCGCTGACCCCAGGCGAGCTCGTGACCGGCCGGCGCCCAGGCGCTCGCCGCGGAAAGGCGCGCGGAGACGGTCACGAGCACCGCATCGGCGTGCGTCTCGAACGCGACCGTCGCCGTCTCACCCGCCCGCGCGGGCGGGATCTCGATCTCTTCGTCCACCGTGCGACCGTCGACGAGCAGCGTCGTCGCGGTGTACGTGATCCCCGCGGTGCTTGCGCGCTCAAAGCGGTTCTCCACGTCGATCCGTCCGTCATGGATACGGATGTCGACGGGCCGGAACACCTGCTTGAGGTCGGTCAGCGCAGGACGGCCGCCGCGATCGGGCGATACGAGGCCGTCGGCGACGAAGTTGCCGTCATGCACGATCTCGCCGAAGTCGCCGCCATAGGCGTAGGCGCGCACGCCGCCCGTATCGTGAGCGATGCCGTGCTCGAACCACTCCCAGATGAAGCCGCCCTGTACGCGCGGGTAGCGGCGGAACAGCTCCTGGTACTCTTCGAGCCCGCCGGGGCCGGTACCCATCGCGTGCGCGTATTCGCAGAGGATGAACGGCTTCGCGTCGAGCCCCGACAGCTCGCCCTCGTCGGCGAGGATCACGGCGTGACGCGGCAGCGTGACCGGCTCGAAGCGGCCGATCTTCTCGACGGCCTCGTGTGTCGGGTACATCAGGGAGAGCACGTCGGAATAGCGGAAGCTGTAGTCGCGCTCGTAGTGGATCGGGCGCGAATCGTCGAGCTCCAGGGCCGCGGCGCGCATATCGGCCAAGTTCCGCCCCGCCCCGGACTCGTTGCCGAGCGACCACATGATGACGCTCGGGTGGTTGCGATCGCGCGCGACCATGCGCCGCATGCGGTCGACGAGCGCGTCCCGCCAGGCGGGGTCGTCGACGGGATTGCGGCGCTCGCCGAGCTCCGAGAAGCCGTGCGACTCGAAGTCGGCCTCGTCGATGACCCAGAACCCCAGTTCGTCGGCGAGCTCCAGGAGTTCGGGGCGCGGCGGGTAGTGGCTCGTGCGGATCGCGTTGACGTTGCTCCGCTTCATCAGCAGCAGGTCCTCGCGGATGTCGTCCACGGTCACGGCGCGTCCGCGATCGGGGTGGTGATCGTGCCGGTTCACGCCGCGGAACAGCACGGGGATCCCGTTCACGAGGATCTGCGCGTCCCTGATCTCGATGCGGCGGAACCCGATCCGCAGGCGCGCGCTCTCGTGCGCGCCCGCAACGACGAGCTCGTACAGCGCCGGATCCTCCGGAGACCAGGCCCGCACGCCCGGGATCCGGATCTCCTCGCCCGCGCGGGCGTCGACGCCGAGCGCCGCGATGCGGACGCTCGCGTCCGCGTCGGAGTCGACCCGCAGGATCCCCTCGCCCGTCTCGGGGTCGACGTCGGCGGCGACGCGAACGTCACCGAGCGACTCCTCGGGGAGCAGCAGCACTGTGACGGGGCGGAAGATGCCCGACATCCACCACATGTCCTGGTCTTCGAGATAGCTCGTCGCGCTGAACTGCACGACGCGCACGCGCAGGTCGTTGACGCCGGGACGGGCGTAGGCGGTGACGTCGAATTCGTGCGTGTTGCGGCTGCCTTTGACCGTGCCCACCTCGTGGCCGTTGAGCCAGATCTGCGCCGAGTTGTCGATGCCGTCGAACCTGAGGATCACGCGGTAGCCCGCGATCTCGGGGATCTCGACGTCTTTCTGGTAGTCACCGGCCGGGTTCGCATCGGGCACATGGGGCGGATCCACCGGGAACGGGAAGACGACGTTCGTGTAGGCCGGCGCGCCGTAGCCCTGCAACTGCCAGTGCCCGGGCACCCGGATCTCGGCCTCGCCCTTGGCGGGCTCGGTGGGCGCGTCGAGCGCGCGCTCATAGTAGACGAATCGCCACTGCCCGGCGAGGTCGATCTCGGCGGCGTCGGAGCGGTACCGGGCTCGGGCCTCGAGTGCGCCCGCGCCCGGTCCGAGACTGTCGATGAGATTGCGCGTATCCATAAAGGGCAAACCTTTGCTCAGCGGTTCCTCCCACTCTGCCACACGCGCGGGTGTCCCGCCCACCCCACATTGTGATTTCTTGGCGACCCAAGTAGGGCTAGGCCCCCCAGGTCACCGGAACCGAGAGCCGCACCCGGTTCGGCACGCCGGAAGGATCCTGGATCCGCTGGGAGAGCAGCCGCGCCGCGACGTCGCCGAGCACTCGGCCGTCGACGTCGATCGCGGGCACGTCCGTGAGGCCGAGGGCCTCGACGATCGCGCGCTCGGAGCTGACCGAGGGAGGCGTCTCGCCGGCGACGAGGTAGACGTGCTGAATGCCGAGGCCGAGCGCGGTCGCGTAGGGGATCACGGCGTCGGGACGGAGCTCTCGCACCTGCCGGGCGGCCTCCGCGCCCGCGGCGAAGGTGGGCGGGAAGGGCCCGACGACGTCCAACGAGACGCCCACGCGTTCGGCGGCGGCGCGCACGGCGGCGGTGCGCTGCGCGTCCTGCCATGAACCGCCGGGCCCGCCGACGTAGACGAGGCGACGGCGCCCCGTACGGGCGAAGTGCTCGACGACGAGCGTGAAGGCGGACGCCGTGTCGGCGACGGCCGATGATATCCCCTCGATCTCGCGGTCGACGAGCACCGCGGGCTTCGTCGCTGCGGCGCGGACGAGGTCGTCGCTGCCGCCCGGCGCCACGACGATGAAGCCGTCGACCTGCCGCGCCAGGCGGCCGAAGGTCGTCAGGCTGTCGCCCGCCGTGAAGGAGTGCACGGCCACGGTGACCTGTCGTCCCTCGGCGTCGGCGCGCGCCTGAGCGCCGCCGATGATGGGGGCGAAGAAGCTGTTGTCGAGGGTCGGCACCACGAGGGCGATGACGCCGGTGCGGCCGCCCGCGAGGAACCGCGCAGCGCTGTTGGCGACGTAACCGAGCTTCGTGGCGGCCTCGTTCACCCGGGTGACGGTCTCGGGCAGGAGCATCTCGGGCCTCGACAGCGCGCGGGAGACCGTCGATTTCGAGACGCCCGCGAGGCGCGCGACATCGGCGATCGTGGCCATGGGGCTCCTCTCGACACGGCATGCACCGAACCGGTTGCATGATCTAGATTACTCACTCCCACTCTTTATCTAGCTGAGTTACGAGTATCATCATCGATGTGCATGCAACCGTTTGCACGTCACGACGCTCGAAGGGTGAGAGATGAGAAGCCGGGCCACCACCGCGCTCTTGCTGTTGCCGGGGCTCGCGTTCTTGCTGATCGGCTTCCTCGTGCCGGCGCTCGCGATGCTCTTCGCACCTCCAGGCACCGCCACGTCAGAGATCTTCGTGCGACTCGGCGAGATGCTCGTCGATCCGTTCTTCCTTGCGATCATCGGCCGCACGCTCCTGCTCGCCCTCATCGTCACGCTCATCTGCGTGCTGCTGGGGTTCCCGATCGCCTATCTGCTGGCCCGCACGACCTCGCGCTGGTCGGGCGTGCTGCTGGCGCTCGCGATCTTCCCGCTCATGCTGAGCAACGTCGTGCGCACCTTCGGCTGGCTCGTGATCCTCGGATCCAACGGCGCGATCGGCAAGCTGCTCACGACGCTCGGCCTCGTCGACCAGGCGCCGCAGCTGCTCTACACGCCGCTCGCGATCGTGCTCGGCATGACGCAGCTGTTCCTGCCGCTCGCGATCATCACCTGCTACTCCGCGGTCACCCAGGTCAACCCGGGCCTGGACGACGCCGCCCGCGGGCTCGGTGCGAGCCGCGGCCGCACCTTCCGCGACATCGTGCTGCCCCTGTCGCTTCCCGGCATCGTCGTGGCCGCGACGCTCGTGTTCGCCGGATCCGTCACGGCGTACACGACCCCGTACTTGCTCGGCGGATCCGGTAACCGCATGCTCGCGACGCAACTGTTCACGTACTCGAGCGTCACGATCGACTGGCCCGGCGCGAGCGCCACGGCCATCATCATGACGGTGCTCGTGTTCGTCGTGTCCGGCGTCTCGAGCCTCGTCGGACGGAAGGGAGCGACCGCGTGAACACCCGCCACCCCGTCGCCGCGACCCTCGCGGTCGCCGGCTACATCGTCATGATCGTGCCGATCCTGTTCGTCGTCGCGACAGCCTTCACCGACGGCGAGACCCTGAGCTTCCCGCCGCGCGGCTTCTCCGTGCGCTGGTTCGGCGAGGCGCTGAGCTACCAGCCGTTCGTGGGATCCCTCGTCACGAGCCTCGAGATCGCCCTGCTCGCGACGGTGCTCGCGCTCGCGGTCGGCGTGCCCGTCACCCTCGCGATCCACCGTGGAGCCCTGCCCGGCAAGGGCCTCGTCGAGAACCTGTTCCTCTCGCCGCTGATCGTGCCGGAGCTGGTCGTCGGTCTCGCGCTGTTCCAGCAGCTCATCGTCACCTTCCGCATCGACAACTGGCCCGTGCTGCTCATCGGGCACACGGCGCTGCTGCTGCCGTACGCCGTGCGCGTGACGGGCGCGGCGCTCGCCGGATCCGATGCCTCGCTCGAGGAGGCCGCGCGCGGTCTCGGCGCGAGCCCCATGCGCGCGTTCTGGACGATCACGATGCCCCTGCTTCGCCCGGGCATCTTCTCGGCCGCGCTGCTGAGCTTCATCACGTCGTTCAACAACGTGCCGCTGTCGCTGCTGCTGCAGAGCCGTAAGACGCAGACCCTTCCCGTGACGATGCTCGACTACGTGCAGCAGAGCTACGACCCCATGGTCGCCGCCATCTCGACCATCATTCTCGCCGCCACCATCGTCATCGCCGTCATCGCCGAGCGCACGGTCGGCTTCGCCAAGATCTTCGGAGGAATCAACGGATGAACGCCGCAGCTCAGTTCGAGAACGTCACGCAGGTCTTCGGCGACTTCACCGCCGTCGACGGCATCGACATGACCATCCCCGCGGGCAAGCTCACGACCCTGCTCGGCCCCTCGGGCTGCGGCAAGACGACGTCGCTGCGCATGCTCGCCGGGTACACGCGACCCACCTCGGGCCGGATCCTGATCGACGGCAACGACGTCACCCGCACGGCCCCCGAGAAGCGCGGGCTCGGCATGGTGTTCCAGTCCTACGCGCTGTTCCCGCACATGACGGTCGCCGAGAACGTCGCGTACGGTCTGAAGCTGCGCCGCGTGCCGCGACCCGAGCGCGACGCCCGCGTCGCCGAGTCGCTCGAGCTCGTCGGCCTCGGCCACCTGGCGTCCCGCAAGCCGCGCGCCCTCTCGGGCGGTCAGCAGCAGCGCGTCGCGCTCGCCCGCGCGATCGCGATCCGTCCGCGCCTGCTGCTGCTCGACGAGCCGCTGTCGAACCTCGACGCCCGGCTGCGCGTGCAGATGCGCGCCGAGATCCGCCGGATCCAGGCCGAGACCGGCCTGACCGTCGTGCTCGTGACCCACGACCAGGACGAGGCGCTCGAGATGAGCGACGAGATGATCCTGATGCGCGCCGGCAAGATCATGCAGCAGGGTGCACCGGCCGACGTGTTCGGATCGCCGAAGAACCGCTTCGTCGCCGACTTCCTCGGTTACGAAAACTTCGTCCAGACCGTCTCCGGCCTCGTGACGGTGCGCCCGGAGCACGTCGAGATCGTGCCGGGCACGACCGCGCCCGCCACGGGCCTTGCGTTGCCCGCGGTCGTCACCGACGTCGCCTACCGCGGTGTCGATCAGATCATCACCGTCACCTCGCGCGACCAGAACGGCCAGGTCACGCTGATGTCCGATGTGCGCGCCGACGACGCGCCCCGCGTCGCGATCGGCGACGACGTGATCGTCACCGCCCCCGAATCCCGCCTCATCTCCATCGAGAACTGAAAGGTCCCGCGCATGTCTCGCACCACGCCCCTTCGCCTCATCGGCATGTCGACCATCGCCGTGAGTGCCATCGCCCTCGCCGGCTGCTCCGCCGGTGCCTCGGACGACGATGTTCTCGTCGTCAGCACCTTCCCCTTCGGCGTCGACCAGCTGCAGGAGGCCGTGATCGACCCGTTCACCGAGGCCACCGGCATCGAGGTCGAGGTCGCCACCGGGTCGAACGCCGACCGCCTCTCGCAGCTCGAGCTCGCGAACGGCGTCAACCCCGACGTCGACGTCATGCTCATCAGCGACTACTACGCCGCTCTCGGCCAGGACAAGGAGCTGTTCCAGCAGCTCGACACGTCGAAGGTGCCGAACCTCGACGCCATCGCCGACTTCGCCAAGGAAGACGCCTACGCGGGGCCCGCCTACAGCTACCAGCTCAACGGCACGCTGTACCGCACCGACGAGATCACACTCGAGCAGGCCTCCGACTGGAGCCTCTACGGCGACAGCGCCTTCGCCGGTCGCCTCGCCATGCCGGACATCTCGGTGACCGCCGGACAGCTGACCGTCAGCGGGATCGCGGCGACGCTCGGATCCGGCCCCTACGACGTCGACACGGCCTTCGAGACCCTCGGATCCTGGGCCCCGGGGATCCTGCAGTTCTACAGCTCGTCCACCGAGGTCACGAACCTCATCTCGCAGGGCGAGATCGCCGCGGCCGTATCGCTCAATGGCTTCGCGACCGACCTCGTCGCGGCGGGCGACGACGTCGCCTGGACCGCGCCGAGCACGGGTGCCTACATGGCCACCAACCGCGCCATGATCCCCGAGGGCGCCGCCCACGTCGACGAGGCCGAGCAGTTCATCGACTACCTGCTGGGCGCCGAGGCGCAGAGCGCGTCCGCCGCCCTCGTGGGCGACCTGCCCGTCAACCCGGACGCGGAGATCCCGGCCGAGCTGACGGCGGTCGTCGGCGACATCGCCGTCGACCCGGTCGCCGCCGGATACTCGACGCTCGACCCCGCCGAGCTCGTCCCCACCCGCGACGAGTGGGTTGACCGCTTCGCCCGCGAGGTGACGAGCAAGTGAGCCTCCCCGAGGGCTGGATCCAGCGCCTGCCGAAGGTCGACCTGCACTGCCACCTCATCGGCACCGTGCGGGCGACGACGTTCGCCGAGCTCGCGCGCCGCGAGAAGCTCGAGCTGCCAGCGGATCCCGAGCGCATCTTCGCCGACATCAACTCGCTGCCGCCGGACCCGGCGCTGTACCGCAATACGGTGATCCCGGTTCCGCAGGGCCGCTCGGCCGACGAGCCCGAGGTCTCGTACTCGCTGTTCCAGGCGTCGAAGTGGGTCATCGACACGCTCCGCGACGCCGACGACCTCACCCGCATCGTCTACGAGGCCTTCGAGGACGCGCACCGCTACAGCAACACGCGCCACCTCGAACTGTTCTTCGACGACGTGCCCGAGCACCTCGCGGGCCTCGGCTACGCGGGCAGCGTCGAGGCGTACGCCGAGGGCATCCGCATGGCCGAGCGCGACTTCGGCATGACGGGCCGAATGATCAAGGGCATCGACCGCTCCAAGAGCGGCGAGGAGGCGCTCGCGCGCGTGCGCGAGGTCGTCGACAACCCGCACGAGTACGTCGCCGGCATCGGCCTCGACAACCTCGAGACCGCCGGTCCGCCCGAGCGTTTCGTCGACGCGTACCGCCTCGCGGGTGAGGCCGGTCTCGGCCGCACCGCCCACTCGTCGGAGCACGCCCCGACGGCGCAGAACACGATCACGTGCCTCGACGAGCTCGGCTGCGATCGCATCGACCACGGCTACTACGTGCTCGAGGATCCCGAGGTCGTGGCGCGCATGCGCGACGAGCAGGTGACGTTCACGGTCGGATCCACGACCTCGCGCCGCTCGTGGCGGCCGTGGCGTCGCGCGTCGATCCGCGCGATGCTCGACGCGGGCCTCAACGTGATCCCCTGCTCGGACGACCCCGGCATGTTCCCGACGACGCTCGCGAACGAGTACCGGATCCTCGACGAGCAGATCGGCGCGACGCACGAGCAGCTGAGCCGCATGGCGCTGTCGGCCGTCGACGCGAGCTGGCTCCCCGAGCCGGAGCGCGCGGCGCTCCGCGCCCAGGTGGCCGCCGACATCGCGGCTCTCGACGCGGAGTTCGGCCTGGCCTGAGCGGGTCATCGAGAGTCCGGGTGTGGGGGTTCCCGCACCCGGATTTTTCGTGGCCGATGTGCCGCTCTGCTCGCGCGGAGATGAGCCGTAACTGCGGAGCCGTCCTTGAGAAACCTCCGCGTGAAGGGCTCATCTTCGCAGGTGCGGCGTCAGCCCCGCCGTGCCGGATCCGGCACGCTCGCCAGCAGCTCGCGCGTGTAGGCCTCCTCGGGCTCGCCGAGCACCTGCGCCACCGGGCCGTGCTCGACGAGCTTGCCGCGGCGTCCGTTAGACGGGACGGTTCTCGAATGAACGCTCGCCGTGCACTGCAAGTTCAGCGAGCGCTGCCGCCGCGTCGCCCGAGCGAACTGTTTCGAGCAGGTGCCTATGCCGGGCGACGTGCTCCTTAAGCCCCTCGTAGTAGCGCTCTCGGGCGATGAGATTTCGCGCCATGCACAGGATGATCTTCTGCTGTACGGAGGAGTAGATCTGCTCGAGATGCGAATTGTCGGCGATGTGGACGAGGGCGGCATGGAATGCGTACCCAGCCTGAACGAGTGCGCCACGGTCCTCCTCCTCCGCACATCGCTCCATCTCCGCGAGCGCTGCCTCTGCACGCTCGAGCAACTCGGGCCGCGCGACGGGGATACCGGTCTCGAATGCGAGTCGCTCGAGTGCGGAGCGGATCGTGAGGATCTCCCGAACATCCTGGTCGGTCAAGGTGCGGATGAAGACGCCTCTGCGGGGGAGACGCTCGATGATTCCCTCAGTCTCAAGCAGTCGTAGAGCTTCGCGCAGTGGAGGCCGACTGATCGCGAGCTCTTCAGTCAGTCTTTCCTCAATGAGCCTGGCGCCCGGAGCGAGTTCTCCGGACAGGATCTTCTTGCGAATGGCATCGGTGGCCATCTTCACGAGGCTCGGTGCCTCCAGGCGGCCAGAAGGGCTCTCGGCGGGGGTCGAGCGAGAAGTGGTCATGAGGTCTCCAATGTCTTGCCACTGAGTATAGGAACTAAATCGCAAATTTTGGCTATTGACGACAGTCTCTTGTAGACAATAGTCTGGATCCAGTTCGTACACAGATGCAACGATGCATGAAAGGAACGAGATGGTGAGCCCTCGCAGAAGAGTCGGCGTCATCGGTCTTGGAATCATGGGACGGCCGATCGCTATGCGGCTGTTGGACTATGGACATGACGTCGCCGTTCTTGACCTCGAAGAACGGAGGGCCTTGCCCCTCGTAGAGGCAGGTGCCCGTTCCGGAATCGCTGCGGTTCTCGAAGCCGAGGTCCTGTGCGTCATCACGCCGGACGAGAAGCCCCTCATCGAGATGCGAGACACACTCAGCGGATCCTCGATTCGCACGGTAGTGCTGCTGAGCACCGTCGACCCAGCGTCTGTAGCCGACCTTGAAGCGCGACTAAAAGGCTCCGGAGTCCGGCTCGTGGATGCGCCCGTCAGCGGCGGTGCCGGCGCGGCACGGGCGGGGAGCCTGACAATTCTCGCCAGCGGTTCCACCGAAGCGCTCGACGATGCAGCTCCCGTTCTTGAGGCGCTCGGTGACACGCGACGCTTCGCTCGTGTGGGAGCTGCATCGGCCGTCAAGCTGGCGAACCAGCTGGCACTCTTCGGAGCGCTCGGCGCCCTGTTCGAAGGGCTGGACCTGACGCGTGCGTTCGGGGTCCCAGATGAGGAGGCGGTGGCGGGCATCCTCGCCTCCACCGGTCGGTCGTGGGGTGCGGAGAACCTGTTGTTCTTTCGAAATCTGGTCGCTGAATACGACGAGGCGGGTACGCCCGCGGAGGTTCGTCCGTGGCGGAAGGATCTGCGGGCGTTCGCGCACGCTGCGTCCGACATCGGCGCGCGCGCGGAGATCGTGAACAGTCTCGGTGATTCATTCGGCGATCGTCTCGAGGCTGAGGCGCGCCGCGGAGAGGAAGACGAATAGTGAGCACGACGGCAACGCTTGTCGCGCCCGGAGTAGGGCGGTCCGACAGATTCGGCATGCGATCTCAACGACGACGTTCCCGATACGACTGGGTCGCCTTCGTTTTTCTGGCACCGTGGCTCGTCGGGCTGTTCGGTCTCACTCTCGGACCAATGCTGTACTCGCTTTATCTGTCGTTCACCGACTACAACCTGCTCGCGCCGACCGCGAGCATGGTCGGGCTCGACAACTACGTGCGGATCTTCACCGCTGACGACCGCGCACTCACGTCGATCGGTGTCACCGCCCTCTACGTGTTCATCGGCGTTCCGGCGATTCTCGTTGTGTCCCTTCTGGTCGCGATGCTGCTGAACTCGAAGCTCGGCTTCCTCACCGGCTATCGCGCCCTGTTCTACCTCCCCTCGCTCCTCGGCGCATCCGTCGCGGTGGCGGCGCTCTGGCGCGTGATCTGGGGCGACGAAGGCATCATCAACAAGGTCCTCAGCATGGTGGGTATTGAGCATTCCAGCTGGGTCGGAAGCCCCGATACCGCACTCATGACGCTCATCGTCCTTGCGGTTTGGGCGTTCGGATCGACCATGATCATCTTCCTCGCGGGCCTCAAACAGGTGCCGAACGAGTTGTACGAGGCTGCCGAAATGGACGGTGCCGGTAAGGTACGGCGCTTCTTCTCCATCACGCTGCCGATGATGACCCCGATTGTCTTCTTCAACTCGTTGATGGTGACGATCAATGCCTTCCAGGCGTTCACCCCCGCATACGTCATTAGCGGAGGCACCGGAGGGCCCGCGGATTCGACGCTGTTCTACACGCTGTATCTGTACCAGCAGGGGTTCTCCCAACTGAATATGGGCTACGCGTCGGCGCTGGCATGGGTGCTGGTACTCGGCCTCGGCATCGTGACCGCGGTCTACTTCTGGAGCTCGAAGTACTGGGTTCACTACGGGGACAACTAGGAACGCGACATGACGAACACAACTCATCCCCATACCCGGGCCACAGTTCTTCCGCGGGGCTCTCGAACGACGTTCGATCCCTTCCCACGTCAGGCGAGCAAGAATCTCGTCGTCCGCGCGATCGTGAAGCACGCGCTGCTGGTCTGCCTCTTGCTGGTGATGATCTACCCCCTGATCTGGATGGTGGCGGCATCCTTTCGCCCAAGCAACGAGGCCTTCAACGGTATTGGTCTTCTCGGGAGTCGCTTCACGTTCGAGAACTACGTAAGCGGCTGGTCCGAAGGGCAGATCAACTTCTCCCGATACTTCCTGAACTCGCTCGTCATCACCGTGCTGTCGATCATTGGCAACCTTATTGCCGCATCGCTCGCAGCCTATGCATTCGCTCGACTGGAGTTCCCCTTCCGGCGAGTGCTATTCGCCCTCATGCTCGGCACGATGCTGCTTCCGATGCACGTGACGCTAGTACCGCAGTACATGCTGTTCAATTCGTTCGGCTGGGTGAACACGATTCTTCCGCTCGTGGTGCCGAAATGGCTCGCAACGGATGCCTTCTTCATCTTCCTCATGGTCCAGTTCATTCGTGGCGTGCCGCGCGAACTCGACGAGTCCGCTCGCATCGACGGGTGTGGTCACTTCCGCATTTTTGGGCGCATCATCATGCCGCTCGCGCTACCGGCCATCGGAACGACGGCGTTGTTCACGTTCATCTGGACCTGGAATGACTTCCTAGGACCGTTGCTCTATCTCAACAAGGACAGCATGAAGACCGTGCCACTTGGACTCAACGCGTTCCTTGACGCGACCGGTGCGAGTTCGTACGGTCCGCTGTTCGCGATGGCGACGCTATCGCTCGCCCCGATTGTGGGCTTCTTCATCGTGTCCCAGCGATTGCTCATCGAGGGCATTGCAACGACGGGACTGAAGTGACGTCGCACGGCGTCACCTCATCGAAACACGACAACCGAAAGGAATGACGATGATCATCAAACGCGGCATCGGAGCTGCTGTTGCGGTGGGAGCGACGACGCTTCTGCTTTCCGGGTGCGTGACCGGGGGCGGCGGGGCAGAGAGCCCGTCGGACGCCGTAGACGGCACCGGCGAGATCAGCGGCGAGATCGGCATCAGCTGGTGGGGCGGTGACCCGCGCCACCAGAAGACAAATGCCGTCATCGATATGTTCGAGGCGCAGAATCCAGGCGTCACAAGCGATCGTCAGGGTTCTGACTGGGGCTCATACTGGGACAAGCTCAACGTGCAGGCATCCAGTGACAGCCTCCCGTGCGCCATCCAGTTGCAGGGACGGCAGCTCAATGACTACACGAAGTACGATCTGCTACTTCCTCTCGACCCGATGATCGAATCGGGCGCGATCGACGTCGAGAACATCCCCGAGGTAGCGCTCGATGCCGCCCGGGGAACCGACGGCAAGCTGTACTTCCTGCCATATGGCGTGGCATATGACGCGGTAGGGGTCAATGAAACGCTTGCCGAAGAAGCGGGGGTCGGGGTCCCCGAACCTGGATACACCTGGGATGACTACTTCGACTGGGCATCCGAAGCCGCAGATGCGCTCCCTGATCGTGCCCGCGCGATCAGCGCCGGCGGCGGAAAACAGAACTACTTCATCGGCTGGGCGCTCGCCAACGGTATCCCCGTGTTCGGTGAAGACGGCAAACTCGGGTTCACCGAAGACACGCTCCGGGACTGGTGGCAGAAGTGGGAGGACCTGCGTGCCGCAGGTGTAACCGAGACCGCCGAACGGTCGGCCGAGGAGCCCGCCGCCGGCGACCAGGGCTACTTCGCAACGGGCGCCGTGCTTAGCGACACCGTTCCGGGCAATGCCCTCACGCCGATGTCGATCACAATGAAGGGCATTGGCAACGACACACTGACCACTGTCGCTTACCCGAGTGGCAGCGTCGGGGCAGGTAACGCGCTCTATCCGTCGGGCTTTGCCATCCCGCGTTCCTGCGACAACGTCGCCACCGCCGCTGCCTTCATCGACTTCTTCACGAACGACGTCGATGCGGGAATCGAATTTGCAGGCGATAACGGCGCCCCGACGAACACCAAGGTGCTCGATGCCCTGCTTGCTGACGACACGATGCCTGACACCAAGAAGCACGAGCTCGAGCTCTACCAGGAGATCCTCGAGAATGATCCGCCGACTATCGTCTTCCCTCCTGGATATCAGGCCACGTTCGAGGCCTCGTTTGTTCGGGCCTACGAGGACATCATCTTTGGCCGTGCATCGATCGATGACGCCGTGGCGACGTTCTTCGCCGAGGCGAACGGCTCGCTCGGCGAGTGAATCGCGTGTGACGCGAGAAAGGACCGACCAAGATGAATCTCGGCGGCGACAAACCATATCCACACCACGCTGCTGCACCCGCGGCGCTTCAAGGCATCCGCGTCCTGGACCTCACGCAGGTGATGTCCGGCCCTTTCTGCACCATGATCCTGGCGGACCTCGGCGCGGACGTCATCAAGATCGAGAATCCAGTTCACGGTGACCAGACCCGTCAGTCGTGGGGGTACTCCGTCGTCGGCGACGACAGCAGGGCGTTCCTCTCGCTGAACCGGAACAAGCGGAGCGTCGCCATCGATCTGAAAGCATCTGAGGGGCTCGCGTACTTCTACGAGCTGGTGGAAACGGCAGACGTCGTCATCGAGAACTTCCGCCCCGGCGTCGCCGATCGGCTAGGAGTTGGCGCGGAGGCCGTTCGACAGGTGAATCCCCGCATCGTCTACGCGAGTATCTCCGGATTCGGGCAGACGGGACCGTACGCGCAGTACCCGGGCTACGACCTGATTGCACAGGCCATGACGGGCGTGATGAGCGTGATGGGCGAGGAGGGCGGGACCCCGATGAAGTCTGCGATCCCGATCGCGGATCTGGGATCGGGGATGTTCGCGACGGTGGGCATCCTGGCGGCGCTGATCGCGCGGGGTGAGGAAGGTGAGGGGCAACGCGTGGAAACGTCGCTCTTCGAGTCCGCACTCGCCTTTTCTGTCTGGGAGTCGACGGAGTATTGGTCGACGCACCAGAGCCCCCGGCCGCTGGGATCGGCGAACAGGATGTCGGCCCCGTATCAGGCGCTTGCGACAGCGGACGGATATCTGACGATCGGAGCGAACAATCAAAAGCTCTGGGGCCTCCTTTGCGAGGTGCTCGAGCTTCCGCAGCTCCGCGAGGATCCGCGATTCGCGGACAACAACAGCCGTATGGCGAACCGCGCGGAGCTGGTTGGTGCCCTCGAGGAGCGGCTGGCGGAGGCGGGCACGGACGAATGGGTGACGCGGCTGCTGGAGGCGGGGGTTCCGGCCGGGCCGATCCGTGACTACCGGTATGTGCTCGAGGAGGATCCCCACGTTCGCGCGCGCGGGATGATCGGCGAGTTCGATCACCCCGTCGAGGGGCGCACCTCGGTGCTTGCATCGCCTCTCAGGTTCTCGGCGACGCCATCGACCATCCGGACACCGCCACCGCTGCTCGGGCAGCATACCGCCGAGGTTCGTGAGGAGCTCGCTCGGCGCGATCGAGATGGGGCGCGTCGATGATGGCGAACGCGAGCGGAGAAGTCCGCTCGGAGCGGGTTGGGGACGTGCTACGGCTCACGCTCTCGCACCCAGGACGACGCAACGCACTGACCTGGGAGATGTACCGGCAACTCGGCGACGGCATCATGGCGGCTGCTGATGACCCGACGCTCGCCGCACTCGCCATCGCAGGCACGCCCGAGGAAGGATTCGCTGCGGGGACGGATATCGGCCAGTTCGCCGAATTCGACGATGCGGCAGACGGCCTCGCCTATGAACGCCGCATCGGGGCGATCCTCGAGAAGCTGCAGTCCCTGACAATCCCGACGTTCGCGCTTGCGAGCGGCGCGGTCGTCGGGGGAGGACTCGCTATTGCGGCCAGCTGCGACATCATCATCGCGGAGCGCGGGACGCGGTTCGGCGTACCCATCGCACGAACGCTCGGCAATTGCCTGCCATCTCCGGTCATCGCGCGACTGATGCTCCGGATGGGCACCGCATTGACGCTGAGTATGTTGCTGACCGCACGCCTCATGACGGCCGAGGAACTCGCAGCCAACGGATTCGTGCAGCACCTCGTCGAAAGAGGCGAGCTCGAGGCCGAGGCCGAGCGGATGCTCGCTCGGGCAACGCGGGGCGCGCCGCTCACGTTGCGTGCTGTGAAGGAGACCGTGCAACGCATTGAAACGTCGCTGCCGATACCGAATACCGACGACCTGCTCGAGCTCTGCTACGGCAGCTCCGACTTCGCTGAGGGCGTGCGTGCGTTCGGAGAGCACCGCAAGCCCGTCTGGAGGGGAGTATGAGGAACACCATTCGCAGAATCGATGCGCACCAGCACTTTTGGAGGATCGACGCGCAGGAGCAGCCATGGCGCGACGCGCACCAAGATGCGATCGCGCGCGACTTTGCTCCGGCCGATCTGCTCCCCACTCTCGAAGAGCTCGGGATCGGTGAGAGCATCCTCGTCGAATCGACCGACGGCCCCGAGGAAAACGACCGACTCGCGGCATACTCACGCGAACAATTCGTGGCAGGCGTAGTCGCGTGGCTCCCCGTTTCACAGCCTGCCCACGCTCGGCGTGAGCTGGAGAGGATCTCGCTCCCGAAGCTTGTCGGAGTGCGATGCCTGATCGACGATGACCCCCTCGAATGGCTGGCAGATCGCGAAGTTGTCGACCTCTTCCGGAGCTTGGCGGAGCACCGCCTGAGCTGGGACGTCGTGCCCATCACGGAGGAGCAGATCACGAACATCGTGACATTGGCGCAGGCCGTGCCGGACCTGTCCATCGTGATTGATCACCTAGGACGGCCGCCAGTTGGCGACGACAAGGATCTCGACGCGTGGAAAGGTCGCATTGACCGGCTCGCAGCCTGCCCGAACATCTCGATGAAGGTCTCGGTGGGGCTCCACGCGCTCTCCGCGTGGCCAGCGTGGGAAGCGGCGGAGTTGCGTGCCTGCATCACACACGCGGCGTTGAGCTTCGGCGCAGAGCGGCTGATGATCGCAAGCAACTGGCCAGTGGTGACGCTGCGGGCCTCCTACGGAGAAGCGTGGACGTCGATCGAATCAGAGCTGCGGACAGCGCTCGGGGACGATGCTGACGCCGTTCTCGGCGCAACTGCCGCTCGCGTTTATGAGTTGGATCGACGGGCCGTCGAAGTCGGAGCCGACGACCGAAAGATCTCCGGCTGAACGGCCGGAAGAAAAAGAAAGAGGAAAGAAGAACATGTCATCTTCAGCACAGACCGTCCGGTTCGAGAAGGCGGATCCGTCCAACCTCTCGAGCCTCTACCAGCATCTGCGGGTCTGCGATGTCGCCGATGCGCTCGATGGGATCGGGTACTTCAACATCGGCCTGATGGATCCCGAGGTGCGTCCCCTGTGGTCCGGCATGAAGTTCTGGGGTGAGGCCGCAACGATCCGCTGCGTTCCGTCGAATCGTCCCATGTGGAAGCTTGATACGACCGAAGACATCGTCGCCGCGCACGGCCGCTGGTTCGCGGAGTACCCGCAGGCGAAGCTGCCGAAGGATCTCCAACCGGGGCATGTGATCGTGATGGACGCAGGCGGCGGCCCTGAGGTCGGGTTCTGGGGCTCTGAGAACGTCATGGGCGCGGTCCTCGACGGTGCAGTCGGTGTCATCACCGACGGCTACTGTCGCGACACGGCAGAAGTCGAGGCCCAACAGAGCCCGGTCGTCGCGCGTCGACGAGGCCGGACCATTATCCCCGGCCGCATCATGGCGATCGAGACCCAGACGACGATCGCCTGCGGCGGCGTGCAGGTCAACCCCGGTGACATCGTCGGCGCAGACGACGACGGGGTCGTAGTCGTGCCTCGTCACGTCGCGGAGGAAGTTGCGGTACACGCCCGAGCCATTCTGCTTGCAGACATGCGGGCCCGTAAGGCGAAGTACGAGAACCTCGGGATGAAGCCCGACTCGTCCGTGGACGTCGACGCGATCATCGACTATTACTCGGAGGTCTGATCGCGATGGACTACTCATCTCACGTCAGCGCGCTGCTCCCCAGGGATCTTGATCGTGCGGCCGTCGTCGGTCGCGTTCGGGTGCCGGGGGAGGCAGGGGCGCGTATTGTCACGGTGCGTGATAGTCGGTTTGTCGACCTTACTGAACAATGGGCGACCATGGCCGACCTGCTGGATCAAGACGCACCTGCACGTGCGGTTCGCGAATCGCGCGGCGGAGATGAGTGGTCCATCGACGACGTCGTCACCTCTACCCTCACCGGATCAGGGCCAGCACCGAGCCTCATTTCTCCAATCGATCTGCAGGTCATCAAGGCAGCGGGAGTGACGTTCGCGCGCAGCATGATCGAGCGCGTGATCGAGGAGCGTGCGGCCGGCGACCCCGCGCTCGCCGCGGAAGTTCGGGCGAGGATCGCTGAGACGATCGGCGGCGCCATTTCCGAGCTCATTCCCGGCTCCGCCGAAGCGGAGGAGGCGAAGCGCGTGCTGATCGCGCACGGACTGTGGTCGCAGTACTTGGAGGTCGGTATCGGGCCGGATCCGGAGATCTTCACGAAAGCCCCCGTGCTGTCGTCTGTCGGGGTGGCCGCCGACATCGGAGTGCTGTCGCGCTCTGAGTGGAACAACCCGGAACCCGAGGTGGTGCTGGCGGTATCGTCATCGGGCGCGCCTGTTGGCGCCGCCCTCGGCAATGACGTCAATCTTCGAGATTTCGAGGGTCGTAGCGCCCTGCTTCTCACCGAGGCGAAAGACAACAACGGCAGTTGCGCGATCGGGCCGATGATGAGATTGTTCGACGACGATTTCACGCTTGACGACGTCCGCGCGCTCGACATCACCCTCAGAATCACCGGCGACGACGGCTTTGAACTCCACGGAGGGAGCTCGATGGCCGAGATCAGTCGTCCGATCGAAGAGCTGATTGGTCACGCCTTCGGCCCGCATCACCAGTACCCCGACGGCTTCGTGCTCTTCACAGGCACGCTTTTCGCGCCGACGCAGGATCGAGATGCTCCGGGCCTCGGGTTCACTCACCACAACAACGACGTCGTGTCGATCTCCACCCCGTCCCTCGGCACATTGGTGAACCGCGTTCGGCCGTCGGAAGAGCTCGAACCGTGGCGGATCGGAATCCGCGCGTTCTATCGCGATCTCGCCGAGCGCGGATTGCTGCGGGGAGGGGCGCGATGAACCGCGCACGAGTCGTGGTGACCGATCACGCGTTTGGCGACACGGCACGTGAGCGGGCAATGGCAGGAGAGCTCGGTGCGGAGTTCTTGGAATACGCATGCCGCACGGAGGAGGAGACAATCGACGCTGTCGCGGGGGCGGCCGTGGTGTTCGTGAACTTCGCTCCGATCACGCGAGCCGTCATCGAACAGCTACCCGTCGGGGCGACGATCATCCGTTATGGCATCGGATATGACAACGTCGACATTGCGGCGGCAACGGCAGCTGGTGTGCGGGTCTGCAATGTCCCCGACTACGGCGCAGACACCGTCGCGGATCATGCTGTGGCGGGTATGCTCGCCGCACAGCGACGACTGGTGCCGTTCACAGAGCGTCTCCGGCGGGGCGAGTGGCTGACCGCCGCGGCGGCCGGCCCGATCCGGGGCTTCTCCGACACGACGGTCGGGTTGATCGGGACGGGGCGGATCGGGATCGCGGTCGCGAAGAGGCTTACGCCCTTCGGCTTCGGCATCGTCGCGCACGACCCGTTCGTCGACGACGAACGACTGCAGGCGGTCGGAATAGAACCGGTGTCACTCGAGCAGCTGTTCCGTCGTTCACACGTTGTGTCACTTCACATGCCGCTGACGCCCGACTCTCGTCATCTCATCGGCTCCGACGCGCTCGCGTTGATGCGCGACGACGCGATCCTCGTGAACACCTCGCGAGGAGGACTCGTCGACGAAGACGCTCTCGGAGCAGCGCTTCGGGATGGGAGGCTCGGCGGTGCAGTGCTCGACGTTTTCGGTACTGAGCCCCTCAGCCCGTCATCGGAGCTCCGATCCTTTGAGAACGTCATCCTCACGCCCCATGCCGCATTCTACTCGGAGACGTCACTGGCGGCGCTTCAGCGGCTCGCCGCCGAGGAAGGTGCACGGGCGCTACGCGGAGAGGCTCTTCGGTGCCAGGTCGCGTGATCGTCGAATGAGGCGCCCGCGATGTCCACATGGCGCGGGCTGGCAACGCCCAGCGGTCGCTACGCGGGGCGTTGCTCGTCGCGGTAGCGGGAGGCGAGCTCCTGGTAGGCGGAGGCGTTATTGCGCACCCGTTCTGCCAGCGCGGCTTCCATAACGCCGCGGTCCTTGGCCGGAACACCCGCGGCGAGATGACGGTCGTCGATGCGCTGCCCTTCCAATAGCAGCCCGCCTGCGGCGACGAAGGCGCCAGCGCCGACCACGGAATGGCTGAGCAACTTCGCCCCCATCCCGATCAGGCTTCCATCCCCCACGGTTGCGCCGTGGATGAGGGCGAGGTGACCCACACCGACGTTATCGCCGATGATTGCAGGCGCGCCTTCGTCGGTGTGCACCACCACGTTGTCCTGCAGGTTGCTGCCCGCACCAAGCTCGATCCGATCCATGTCGCCTCGGAGCACGGCACCGAACCACACGCTCGCTCTTGCGCCGATGCGTACCTTGCCGATCACGGTTGCATTCGGCGCGAGCCAAGCCGTTGGGTCTATCTCTGGGTATACGCCGTCGTATGGGAGGATAAGCGCCACATTTCCACTGTAGAGCGTCGAGCGGCGTATGCATATGGTTTGCATTGTCTTCCGGAATGGGCACGCCGAACGACGTCACGAGCAAGTCACGGTGTGGTCGCCTGCGGCCGGAACACTGGGGTGTTCGCGCGGAAATGACCCGTCCTGCGGAGTGATCCGTGAGGAGGATCCGCAGTGCGGGGTCATCTCCGCAGGTGCGGCGTCAGCCCCGTCGCGCCGGATCCGGCACGCTCGCCAGCAGTTCGCGGGTGTAGTCCTCTTCCGGCTCGCCCAGCACCTGCGCCACCGGGCCGTGCTCGACGAGCTTGCCGCGGCGCAGCACGGCGACGCGGTCGCTCAGCAGGCTCACGACGGCGAGGTCGTGGCTGATGAACAGCGCCGCGAGCCCCGTGTCCGCCACAGTCTCGCGCATGATGTCGAGCACGCGCGCCTGGATCGTCACGTCGAGCGCGCTGGTGGGCTCGTCGGCGATCAGCAGCACGGGATCCGAGATCAGCCCGCGCGCGATCGACACGCGCTGACGCTGGCCGCCGGACAGCTGGTGGGGGAAGCGCCCCGCGAACGCTACGGGGAGCTTCACCCGCTCGAGCGCGTCACGCACGGCGCGGTCGGCGTCGGCCTGAGATGCACCCGCAAGGCGGAGGGGTTCGCCGATCGACCAGCCGACCGAGCGGCGTGGGTTCAGTGACGAGGCGGGATCCTGGAACACGATCCCGACCTTCGCGTACAGCGCGCGCCGCTCGCGGCCGGACAGCGCGGCGGGATCCTGCCCGCCGAGCAGGATGGATCCGCCCGACGGCGAGACGAGGCCGGCGATCGCCCGGCCGAGGGTCGACTTGCCGGATCCGGATTCGCCGACGACGCCGAGCACCTCGCCCCGGCGGATGTCGAGGCTGACGCCGTCGAGCGCGAGGCGCCCGTGGCCGTACGAGACCGTCAGGTCCTGCACCGAGACAAGCGTCTCGTCGGAGACGGAGGCGCGTGTCGCGCGGGAGCGTCCCTCGGCGAGGCTCGGCACGGCGGCGAGGAGTTCCTGCGTATAGGGCTCCTGAGGATCGGCGATGACCGACGCCACAGGGCCCTGTTCGACCGGCACGCCGCCGTTCAGCACGACGACCTCGTCGGCGATCTCGCCGACCACGCCCATGTCGTGCGTGATGAGCAGCACGCCCAGGTCGAGCTCGCGCACGAGGCGGCCGAGCAGGTCGAGGATGCCGCGCTGCACCGTCACGTCGAGCGCGGTCGTGGGCTCGTCGGCGATGAGAAGGCGCGGGGATCCGCTGAGCGCCATCGCGATCAGCACGCGCTGCAGCTCGCCACCCGACACCTCGTGCGGGTGCGAGGCGAGGATCCGCTCGGGATCGCGCAGCTCGGCCTGCGAGAGCAGCTCCGCCGCGCGCTCGGCCGCGGCGGAGCGCGAGCGGATGTCTTCGCGCACGCGCAACAGGTCGCGGAAGACGCGGCCGATCTTCGCGGTCGGGGTGAGGGAGCGCATCGGCTCCTGGAACACGACGCCCACACGGTGCGCGCGGATCTCGCGCAGCCGCGCGGCGCCGAGGCCGAGGAGCTCCTCGCCCTCGAGGCGGGCGCTGCCCGTGACGGTCGCGCCGTCCGGCGCCATCCCGATCGCGGAGAGCGACGTGACGCTCTTTCCGGATCCGGATTCGCCGACGAGCGCGGTCACGCGCCCGGGGCGGACCGCCAGGCTGACGCCGCGCACGACCTCTCGGTCGCCGAAGGCGACCTTGAGGTTCTCGAGGGTGAGGAGCTCGTTCGTCATTCGGCCAACGACACCGTGAGGTAGTTCGGGTACGACGGGAACTCGCCGATCTCGAAGTCGGCGATGCCGGATCCGTGCAGGAACGAGTTGCGCGAGTAGATCAGCGGCACGACGGGCGCGTCGGCCATGATCTGCTTGTCGATCTCGACCCACGCGGCGTTCGCCTCGTCGGGGTCGGTGATCGCGAGGGCGGCATCGATCGCCGCGTCGACATCGGGGTTGCTGTAGCGGGCGAGGTTGTAGTTGCCGCCGCCGATCTGGTCCGACGCGAACAGCGGCTGGATGTTGGCGCTGGCCGAGGGGATGTCGGGCTGCCAGCTCGACAGCGTCAGGTCGTACCCGGTGCCGTCGCCGGCCGGGATCTCGGCCGACCATGCGGCTGAGTCGAGGGTCTGGATCGTCACGTCGATGTCGGCCTTGCCGAGGCCCTGCTGGATCGCCTCCGCGGCCGCGACCTGGTCGTCGCGCACGACGAGGCGCAGGTCGAGGTCGGTGGCGTTCGCCTCCGCGAGCAGCTCCTTGGCCTTTTCGACGTCGCCCGCGGGGTCGTCGCCGAACAGGCTGTACTCCTCGCGGCCCGCGATACCGGGCGTGATGAGGGTCGACGCGTAGTCACCGGAAATCTCGCCGCCCTTCGCGGTGAGGTAGGCGGTCTTGTCGACGGCGTACTCGATGGCCTCGCGCACCTTCGGGTCCTGCAGCTGCTCGGACTCGGTGTTCAACGCGAGGTACTCGAGGGCTCCGGGACCGCTGGTGACGAGGCGCTCGCCGACCTTGGGGTCGTTCTGCGCCTGCACGAGCTGCGCGGGGGGAACGAAGGTCGCGAGGAAGGAGTTCTTCGAGTCCTCGCGGTCGGCGATGAGCGACTGCGCGACCACCGATGCGTCCTGCGCCAGCTTGAAGACGATCTCGTCGGGGCCGCCCGTGCGGGCCTCGTCGGTTTCGGGATCCCACTCGGGGTTCTTCTTCATCACGATCTCGTTGCCGGCCTTGTACGACTCGACGGCGTACGGACCGCTCGCCACGGGCGCCTGAGCGTACGACGCCGGGTCGCCCGACTCGAGCGGAACCGGGGCGAAGGCGGGGGTCGAGGCGACCCACGGGAAGTCGCCGTAGGCGCTGTTCAGGTGGAAGACGATGGTCTTGTCGTCGGGCGTCTCGATCGAGTCGAGGTGCTGGCCGTCGAAGGGGCCGTGGTAGTCCTCGGCGCCTTCAAGAACGGCCTTGTGGTAGCTCAGGCCGCCCGAGAGCTCCGTCGCGAACGAGCGCTCGAGGCCGAACTTGACCGCCTCGGACGTGATCGGGGTGCCGTCTTCGAACGTCAGGCCGTCCTTGAGCGTGAAGGTCCAGGTCTTGCCATCGTCGGAGGGAGTTCCCGTGTCGGTCGCGAGGTCGGGAATGACCTCGGTGGCCGCGTCGGGGCTGACCTTCCACGCCGTGAGACGGCGCGCGTTGAGGCCCAGCGACGTGATGGCGAGGCTCTGGCTGGTCGCCGGGTCGAAGCTCATGTCCTCGGCCGTCGTGTAGATCGTCAGCGTGCCGCCCTCGACAGGGGCCGGCTCGTTACCCGTGGATCCGTTACCGCCCTCGTCGGCGGAGCACGCGGTAAAGGCCAGGGCGCTGGCAGCGAGGATCGCGGGAGCGATAAGCAGGCGGCTGGTCCGTTTGCGGATCATGGGTTCGTCACTTTCTGTCGTGGGGTGCGAAGAGCGGTTCTCGGCGCCGCGAGGCGGCGGTCGAGCAGCGGGCCGAGCAGGTCCGCCACGAGGTTGGCGATCACGATGAGGGCGGCGCTGAACAGCGTCGTGCCCACGATGATCGGCAGGTCGACGGTGCCCGTGGCACCGATGAGCAGCAGGCCCATGCCGGGGAGGCCGAAGACCCGCTCGGTGATGACGGTGCCGCCGAGCAGGGCGCCCACGTCGAGCGCCGTCAGCGTCATGACGGGCAGGGCGAGGTTGCGCAGGGCGTACCCGTCGATCCGGCGCTCGCCGAGGCCGGCGGCGCGGGAGGTGCGCGCGTAGTCGAGGCCGAGCTGCTCGATCATCGACGAGCGCACGAGCCGCGCATAGACGGCGCCGTTGAGGATCGCGAGCGTGATCCACGGCAGCACGAGGTGCGTCGCCCAGCGCACCGGATCCTGCGTGAGCGGCACGTAATCGCCCGACGGCATCAGGTTGAGCTTGAACGCGAAGACCAGCAGGAGCAGCAGACCGACGACGTACGACGGGGCCGACGCCGCGAACACCGCGCCGCCCGTGATCGCACGGTCGAGCACCGTGCCCTGCTTGCGCGCCGCGAGGGCGCCGAGGCCGACGCCGACGATCGTCTGCAGCACGATCGCGCCGAGCGCGACCGACACCGACACGGGGAAGCGCTCGATGATGAGCGACGTCACCGACTGGTGCATCTGGAACGAGTATCCGAGGCAGGGTGCGGCGCACTCGATCGCGACCCCCGCGGATCCGAACGAGCGGCCCGTGAAGATGCCGCCCATGAAGGTCAGCATCTGCTGCCACCAGGGATCCGAGAAGCCCATGAACTCGCGGGCCGCTTCGAGGTTCTCGGGGCTGCACGGCTTGCCGCACATGGCGAGCGCCGGGTCCGCCGGGCCGAGGTAGAAGATCGCGTACGTCAGTGCGACCACGACGAAGAGCACGGCGATGCCGCGGATCGCGCGGAGGAGACCGCTCATCGCTGTGCCTTTCGGGGGTCGAGGGCGTCGCGGATCGCGTCACCGAGGATGTTGAACGCGAACGTCACGATGAACAGGGCGCCCGCGGGGAAGATGAGGAACATCGGGTCGACCGTGACCCAGTTGATGGCGTCGCCGATCGAGCGGCCCCAGCTCGGTGTCGGCGGCAGCACCCCGACGCCGAGGAACGACAGCGTGGCCTCGGCGCTGATGCGACCCGGAAGCGAGATGCACGAGTAGATGATGATCGTTGGCGTCACGTTCGGCAGCACCTGATGGCGGAAGATGTGGCCGAAGCGGGCGCCCATGACGCGCGAGGCGGTGACGTACGGCTGGCGCGCGACGACGCGGGTCTCGGCGGCGACGACGCGGGCGATCGACGGCCAGCCGAACAGGCCCAGCACGCCGATCATCATGAGCTCGCGCGGGGCGTCGAGCGGGAAGATCGCCGACAGCGCGATCGCGAAGATGAGGAAGGGGAAGCCGAGGGTGACGTCGGTCGCGAAGCCGACCAGCTTCTCGGCCCACCCGCCGCGGGCACCGGCGACGATGCCGAGCACGACGCCGATGATGGTGGCGATCACGGTGGATCCGAGGCCGATCAGCAGCGAGGTGCGCGCTCCGTAGACGACGAGCGAGAACAGGTCACGCCCCGTACCGGGCTCGACGCCGAACCAGTGCTCGGCGCTGACGCCACCGAGGATGCCGGCGGGTGCGGTCGAGGGGTCGAGAGCCTCGGGGTGGTAGGTGAACGGGTCATTGCCCGAGAGCGCCGCGACGAGCGGGGCGGCCGCGGCGGCGATGACGCTCACGACGATCACGATGAGCGCGGTCAGGGGCGCCGGGCGGCGCAGCCGATGCCACAGTTCGGAGCGGCGCGCGGGCTGCTCGGGCGCGGCGGGTTCGCCGAGTCCTG